>Ga0222665_1000601_pt1 | contig 20573 bp, 16 predicted proteins | sample AntAcemetagen653_FD_179853 | JGI IMG/M metagenome (GOLD analysis project Ga0222665, IMG submission 179853) | Saline water microbial communities from Ace Lake, Antarctica - #653 | ecosystem: Environmental > Aquatic > Non-marine Saline and Alkaline > Saline | place: Antarctica: Ace Lake...
TATTATTATTATCGGGGAGAAGGAAGAGGCTTCAGGCAAGATAGCTGTTAGAAGTAGAGAGAAAGGTGATGAGGGAGAAGCCCTGTTGAGCGATTTTATAGAGAGGCTGTCACATCAGGCGCGGAATAAAGTATAATACGAAATAATAATCGGTTGCAATAAACCAAAAGAAGCAACTTGTATACGAAAGGAGGAGGCTATTACACAAAAGCGTTTAAGAGTCAATGAGCAGATAAGAATAAGCGAGATCCGGGTTGTAGGGGCCGCAGGAGAACAGCTTGATGTGATGAGTCCTCAGGACGCACTACTCATAGCTCGTGAAGCAGGCATGGATCTTGTAGAGGTGGCACCAACATCCAGGCCGCCGGTCTGCAGAATCATGGATTACAGCAAGCATAAATATGACCAGGACAAGAAGCAGAAAGAAGCCAGAAAGCGCCAGCACACCGTGAAGCTAAAAGAGGTGCGGTATAAGGCCAGAATAGAAGAGCATGATTACCAGACAAAGCTTGCTCATATAAAGGACTTTATGGAAAAGGGGAGCAAGGTCAAGATCAGCTTACGTTTCCGGGGCAGAGAACTAGCGCATCAAGAGTTAGGAGGTGCTTTATTGGATAGGATAATAAATGACATATCCAGCATAGGTGAGCCGGAAAAGCGCCCATCTCGAGAAGGCCGATTTCTGAATATGGTGCTAATACCAAAATAAAGTAAGTCCTTGCTTTTTTCGGATATGTCTTACGCCGCAGGTATAACAGCGGGTTTCGCGTAGGTCTGCTATCCGGTAGGCAAAGATTTAATATAGATTATTCGTTGCGCACACTAAGTAAGCGCTGAAAAGAAGTTTTGTTTAGAATTATATATCTACGAAAGGTAAAGATTATGCCAAAACTCAAGACAAGAAAGGCAGTCAAAAAACGTGTAACAATTACCAAAACAGGGAAGGCCAAGGCGAAAAAATCATTTTCCGGCCATCTCATGACAAGCAAAAACAGAAAACGCAAGCGCAACTTGAAGCAAAAAGCTGTGCTTACAAAAACCGAGTCTGCTAAATTAAGAAAAATGATTGTTTAGTAGCTGAGGTTTATCGAAGGAGCAAATCATGGCAAGAGTAAAACATGGTGTCGCGTCAAGAAAAAAAAGAAAGAGAGTCTTAAAGGCTGCCAAGGGTTATGTAGGAGGGCGCAGTAAGCTTTTTAGGACAGCGAAAGAGACCGTTATGCGGGCAGAGGCCTATTCTTATAGAGACAGAAAGGTAAAGAAGCGCACTTTTCGTTCTTTATGGATAGTGAGGATCAACGCTGCTTGCAAGGTAAATGGCCTGACATACGCGCGCTTTATCAACGGGCTAAAAAACGCGAAGGTATTACTTGATAGAAAAATGCTAGCAGAGATAGCGGTTTCACACAAGACCGCTTTTAAGCGCCTCGTAGAGCTTACAAAACCACAAGCCGCAAGTAAATAATTTTTTATGAAGAAAATCAGACTACAGCCCTCACAGGTAATAGTTTTAAGCTTTTTTTTCGTAATCTTAGCAGGTGCTGTCTTGCTCAGTTTGCCGCTGTCTACGGCAGGTAACCAGAGCCCGGGAATTATTGACAGCTTATTTACAGCTACAAGCGCCACCTGCGTTACAGGGCTTATAGTTAAAGATACAGGCAGTTTCTTTTCACCTTTTGGAAGACTTGTGATACTCTGCCTGGTTCAGGCAGGTGGCCTTGGGATAATGACATTTTCAACGATGTTCGCTATCTTGCTAGGCAGAAAACTTTCAATATCACAAAATATGACAATAAAGAGCGCGCTTGGCCACACAGAGATAGAGGGCTTAAGGCGGCTCATTTTTTATATCATAGCATTTACTTTTAGCATAGAGGCGATCGGAGCGTTAGCGCTTTATATCAGATGGGCAGCTACAACAGGCTGGCCGAAATTACTTATAGCGGAGCGTGCGATATTTCACGCGGTCTCCGCTTTTTGCAACGCAGGTTTTTCATTATTTTCATCGAGCCTATCCGATTTTGCTTCGGATGGCGTTACGATGGCCGTAATTTCGATTCTTATAGTGATAGGCGGTATGGGTTTTGTTGTTTTTCTCGATATCCCAAAACTAAAATTTTGGAGGAAAGACAGGCGCCTGATATTTTCTCGTATAAGCTTACAGACCAAGATAGTGGTTCTGGTAACGCTGCTCTTGATTATAATCGGCGCTCTTGGCATATACTTGTTAGAGAACAGCTCCGCTCTTTATGGAATGAGCCTTAGGGAGAAGGTAACATCTTGTGTCTTTACATCTATTACACCAAGAACAGCAGGCTTTAACATTCTTAACACAGCGACATTAAGGCCTGCCACGCTTTTTATGCTTATTATCCTGATGTTCATAGGAGCGTCTCCCGGTTCAACGGGAGGGGGTATTAAAACAGTTACATTTGGCATCGTTATTGCCGCGCTATATTCAATGTTTAGAAATGAGGGCAGGATACACCTTTTTGGGCGGACAATCCCAAAGGATACGTATCGCCGTGCAGCGGTAATAGTATTTCTCGCTTTATCCGTGGTTATCTGTTCTACTTTTCTGCTCTCCGCGACAGAGACGGCCGTGGCCCAGAGTAGCCATTATTTTTTAGGCATGCTTTTTGAGTCAACCTCTGCTTTCGGGACAGTTGGTTTGTCCACCGGGATTACGCCTAATCTGACGCCTTTAGGAAAGATTATAATTATGATTACCATGTTTGTAGGCCGTGTAGGTCCACTTACGCTCGCGCTTGCGCTCGCGATGCGCAGAGAAAAGCTCTCGTTTAGGTACCCAGAAGAGACACTTATGGTTGGGTGATAGATACTAGATGCTTGATGCTGGATGCAAGACACAAGGATAGTGAGCGCGGTTAAAAAAGTTAAAAGGTTATAAAAGTTACAAAAGCTAAAAAGCAAAAACACCTTAACCTTTACCTCTATATAAAAGGGAGAAGATAAGATGAGACAATTTGCCGTAGTCGGGTTGGGAAGATTTGGCTCAAGCGTTGCGGAAACCTTGAGTAGCAAGGGGTGTCAGGTGCTGGCTATTGATACAGATGAAGAAAAGGTTCAGGACCTTTCAGAGCTAGTGGCTCAGGCAGTCTGTGTTGACGCTACGGATGAGAAAGCGCTAAAGGCTGTGGGCATAGAGCCTGTCGATGTAGCGATAGTAAGTGTAGGGGGCAATATAGAGTCTTCAGTCTTAATCACTTTGGTGCTTAAAGAGATAGGCATAAAAGAGGTTATCGCGAAAGCAGTTACAAAAGACCATGGTAAGGTACTGGAAAAGGTTGGAGCCGACAGGGTGGTATTTCCTGAACGGGACATGGGCATAAGAATAGCCAATGCGCTTACGTCGCCAAAAGTAAGCGAATACATCGATCTCTCCTCAGAGTGCAGCATAATCGAAATAAAAGCACCGGAAGAGTTTATAGGCAAGAGCCTGAAGAATTTGAATTTACGTGTCGAGTTTGGTTTGAATATCGTGGCGATTAAAAGCAAAGACGCAAAAGGCGAGGAAGTGATCAATCCTACGCCAGAGGCAGATTACAAGATCAGGCCGCAAGATAAACTTATGATAGTTGGCCCTAATGCTAATATTGAAAAGCTTAAAAAGAAAGCATAAGACTTATGCAAGAGCGTTTACATAGCGCAGAGCAGGAAGCCGTTGGTGAGATAGATGCTGCCCAGACCCGGGATGATTTAGAGCAGGTTAGGGTGAAATATCTTGGTAGAAAGGGTATTGTCGCGCAATTTTTTAAGGAATTGGGCGCAGTCTCGGCGGATAAGAGAGCCAGTGTCGGACAAGCCCTTAACAGGCTTAAAGGCGTGTTGGCCCAGGATATTAAGCAGCGCGAAGACGAGTTATCACTTAATACCGATGCAGCAGATAGCGCGAGCGTGGATATTACTATGCCGGGCGTAGATCCGGGCATAGGCAGGCTCCACCCGGTTACAAAGACATTGAATGATATATGCGGCATCTTTTCTCATATGGGGTTCGCTGTTGTTGAGGGGCCGGAGATAGAGACAGAGTTTAATAATTTTGAGGCATTAAATATACCTCTCGAACACCCTTCAAGGGATACCTTTGACACGTTCTATGTAGATACAAAGGATTTTGATACAGATACAGAAAAAAGAAGGCTTCTAAGGAGCCACACTTCACCGGTACAGATACGGTATATGCAAAACACAAAACCACCGTTTTCAATAGTAGCACCGGGCAAGGTCTTTCGCCCGGACGCGACAGACGCGAGCCATTCTTTTATGTTTTTTCAGGTGGAGGGGTTGGTTGTTGGCAAAGATATCAATTTCGCGCACCTGAAATGGACGCTTTACGAATTTGCCAGGCAATGTTTCGGCACATCCTCAAAGGTTAGGTTCAGGCCTCATTTTTTTCCATTTACAGAACCAAGCGCTGAGGTCGACATATCATGCATGATATGCAATGGCGAAGGTTGTAGGGTATGCTCACATAGCGGGTGGCTTGAGATACTTGGCGCCGGGATGGTGGACCCGAATGTATTTGACGCGGTAAATATAGACCCTAACCAATATAGCGGCTTTGCCTTTGGCATGGGTGTTGAAAGAATAGCCATGCTTAAGCATGGCATTGACGATATACGTTTATTATACGAAAACGATATAAGGTTTTTAAAACAATTTTAATATGAAGATATCATACGAGTGGCTCAGGGAGTATGTAAGTATAAAATTACGCGCGCAAAATCTTGCCTCCAAACTTACGATGGCGGGGCACGAGGTTTCTGCCATTATAAGGCAGGGTGATGATTTTATTTTTGAAATGGAGATTACGGCAAACAGAGCAGACTGTCTTTCTCATTTAGGAATAGCGCGTGAGGTTGTCGCGATAACAGGCAAAGAGCCAAGGGTGCCGGACATAAAGATTAAGAAGAAAGTGTTAACAGGCACATCATCGCTTAAGGTAGCCATAGAGAATAAAGCGGCGTGTTCGCGGTATATCGGCCGTGTTATCCATAATGTCAAGGTTGCTCCGTCGCCGAAGTGGCTCGTAAAGAGGTTAGAGTCTGTGGGCGTACGCTCAGTCAATAATATAGTAGATATAACTAATTTTGTTCTTTTTGAAACAGGCCAGCCCCTGCACGCGTTTGACGCGGATAAACTTTCAAGGCATGAAATCGTTGTGCGTAACGCAAAAGCTAACGAAGGCATTATTACAATAGATGGCGTAGAAAGAAAATTATCCCCAAACACGCTTGTTATTACTGATGGGCTATCGCCTATTGCGGTAGCAGGTGTTATGGGAGGAAAAGATACAGAAGTAACAGAGCGTACAGAGAATATATTGTTAGAGAGTGCGTATTTTGACCCCGTAAGTGTGCGGCGAACAGCTTTTGCTTTTGGGATAAGCACAGATTCAAGTTACAGGTTTGAAAGAGGAATAGACTTTGGCGGCATACTCCTTGCCTCTGACCGAGCAGCGTCATTAATATGCGATATAGCGAAAGGTCAGCCAGGCGATATAAAGGATGTGGGGATAAAGAGGCAGCCTGTTAACAAGATTGTTTTAAGGGTGGAATACTTGAATAAGATACTGGGCACTACGTTAAAGCCAGCGGAGATAATCGCTATACTTTCCCGCTTAGGCTATAGCGTAAAGATAGCGACCGATTTGGTGGTGACAGCCCCGACATACCGCGGCGACACAACAAGAGAGGCAGATCTTATAGAAGAAGTAGCGAGAATATACGGATATGACAATATCGTGCCTTGCCCGCTAAAGGTAGTTACTACTTGCGAGGATGCGCAGTCAAAGGATTTTGCTAAAAAGAGGGAGATGACAAAGCAGATACTTGTCGGATCAGGATTTAACGAGATAATAACTTACAGTTTGATTAGCAGTGATATCGTCAAGGGCACAGCTTTTTCAGGAGAAGACTTAGCGAGGATTAAAAACCCGCTAAGCAAAGAACAGGATACAATGCGCTCATCGCTGTTGCCTGGCATGCTAAAGACAGTAGCTCATAATCTTAGCAGACAGGTTTATGACATTAAGCTGTTTGAGTTATCTAATGTTTATTTCCAGAAAGAGTCGGATTACAGCGAGGAGCCATCGCTTGCTATGGCTCAATACGACAGATCCCCCGCAAAAGGCAACCAAGGTGATTATGCAGCTTCAGGGTTGTTCCGAGTAAAAGGCGTTGTATCGGAGCTAGGGAGGCGCTTAGGCATAAAAGAGCTCGTTTATGAAAAGACTACGCATCCTGTCTTTGAAAAAGCAGAGGCAGCAGCTTTATTATCAGGTAACATTATGCTGGGCACAATAGGAAGAGTCAATGAACAAACGTTACGTGCGTTTAATATCAAGGGCCAGCTTTTTATAGCGGAGATTAACTTTAATATGCTGGTGGCGCGCGCACGGCTGGAACGCTATTACAGTCCATTGCCACGGTTTCCTTATTCTTATAGAGATGTATCTTTTTCTATAGATCCCACTATATCGTACAGCGAGCTAACAGGTTTTTTTAAGAAAACAGGCGGGGCCCAACTAAAAGAGATAAAGCTCCTTAGTGAGTATCACGGCAAGGAGATAGACAAGAGGCACAAGGCCCTGGCGATCAGGATGATATTCTCGTCTAAGGAGAAAACGCTTACAGAAGAAGAGATCGATATAGCAGACACCGCTATAAGAGAAGGCTTAAAAGAAAAATTTAACGCGGCCCTACGATAATATCTTGATTTCACGCAAAAAGATTGATATAGTAAAAGTATCCCTGCTGTGTGCGTGGCGCTTCGATGTAACTTTGAGCCAACACCTTTATACCGGGAACCCGATGTAACAAGAGACAATGGCATGCTCTTGACGTCAAAGAGAAGCCAGAATGCTTGGATAGGGCACCCACTTAAATATAAGGGTTCAAAGTCCATCAGTTGCCCGGCACGTGCGGGGACGTTTTCGTAGTGCGATACAAACCTACAATACCATGGACCTTTTTAATCCCCAAAAGAATTTTCTAAAAGATTTGCCGCTTGCTGTACGCGTGCGCCCGCAGACATTAGACGCCTTTATGGGCCAAAGACATATAATAGGCCCGGATAAGCTTTTAAATCGTGCTATCGATGCGGATAAGGTGCATTCTCTTATTTTATACGGCCCAAGTGGGGTAGGCAAAAATTGCCTTGCCTATATCATAAGCAATATTACAAAGGCTCATTTTGATGAGATTAATGCTGTATCATCCAATGTAGCCCAGATGCGCAAGCTAATAGAAGCAGCGAAAATAAGGCGTGCCGCTACAGCGCACAGGACGATACTCTTTATCGATGAGATTCACCGTTTTAATAAGGCGCAGCAGGACGTTCTCATGCCGTATGTGGAGAACGGAGACGTTACCTTAATAGGAGCCACTACTCACAACCCTTTCTTTTTTATAGCACCGGCACTTATATCGCGCTCACTCGTATTTGAGCTGCAGCGTTTAAGTGAGGGTGAGCTGGTGGATATATTAAAAAACGCCTTGGCAAATAAAGATAAGGGGTTTGGAAGGCACAAGATAAAGATAGATGAGAAGGCGCTCGCGTTTCTCGCGAAGATATCAGATGGTGACGCGCGCCGTGCGCTAAACGCGCTTGAGATAGGTGTCTTGACTACGCCAGCGCAAAAAAACGGTTGCGTACATTACACATTAAAGGTAGCACAGGAGTCTATACAGAAAAAAGCCGTAGTATATGACAAAGATGGCGATGGGCATTACGATACAATATCAGCATTTATAAAATCAATGCGTGGCTCAGATCCTGATGCCGCGTTGTACTGGCTAGCAAAGATGCTATATGCAGGGGAAGATCCTCGTTTTATAGCACGCCGTATTGTGATTTGCGCGGCAGAAGATGTAGGAAACGCTGATCCACAGGCCCTGATACTGGCAAGCGCGGCGTTAAGTATCTCTGAGTTTGTCGGTATGCCTGAGGCGCGCATCCCACTTGCCCAGGCAGTGACATATATCGCGACAGCGCCTAAATCTAACGCGGCGTATATGGGCATAGAAAAGGCCATGGATGACGTTGTCCATGGCAGGACGCTTGAGGTGCCTACACATCTTAAGGACGCAAGCTACAAGGGTGCCAAGGAGTTGGGTCGTGGCAAGGACTACAAATACGCGCACGCGTATAAAGACCATTATGTGGAACAGGAATATATACCTAAAAAACAAAAGTATTATGAGCCTACAGGCATAGGCTATGAGCAAAAGATAAGAGAGTATCTTAGCAAGATAAAAAGAGACATTAGCACTCCTACTAGTTGACTTAACCCCATATATAGTGTATATATAAGGTATGAAATAAGGTATTAATTGCGCTATTAATAAGCACTTTTAAAAACATGATAATAATGAGATTAAGATGATAAAAAAAATTATAACACTTATTGTAACAATAAGTTATATCACGACCTGTAACGGCCCCTGTTATGGGTTTGGCACAAAAACCCTGTTTGCGCGTAAATCTCATGCGCAAAGGTATGTAGATGATATCACTGCAAAAGATAGCAAGGACATTCTCCAGACCCCTTCATTCCTCAGCATACCGAAAAACTTTGGACGCATAGTCGAATACCATAAGGGAAACAATGAGAAGCTGGTAATTCATATCCAGGATCGCCATATAGATCCGGTTACTCAGAACAATATAGCGTCAATCATAGAAATTCTAAACGTAGAGCACAACATCTACCTTATGTGTCTAGAAGGCGCTTCAAAAGAGCTCGATACATCGTTTTATAATAGTTTTGAGGATGCGGCGCTTAAGAAGAAAATAGCGGAAGTCTTTGTGCAACAAGGCCTCTTTACGGGCCCAGAACTCTATAAGATAACTAATACGGAAAATTACATGAGGGCGGTTGGCGCGGAAGATAGTAAATTATATCTAAAGCATCTTGCCAGTTATAAGGATAATCAGGTTAACAAAGATTCGGTTGTAAGGTTGCTTAAGCGCATGGATAATGCAACAGACGCTCTCAAGAATCACGCTTACACTAAAAAGCTGCTCGCATTTGACAAGGTTTCTCGCGCCTATGCTAATAAGCAAGTTGATTTGCCTGAATATCTTGTTCAGTTAAAAGAGTATACAGCCAAGGCTAATATATCGTTAGAGGAGTATCCTAATCTTAGCAAATTTATCCGTCTTACAGAAAAAGAGAGCAAGATAGATTTTAAAGCAGCGGAAGGGGAAAGAGAATCACTAATAAGATATCTTTCAGAGCATCTGCCTAAAGAAGAGGTGCGGGAGCTGGTCCGGTTAAGCCTTGATTTTCGCTTGAATAAGGTATCGGATATTCTGTTTCATGAGTATCTGGAAGCATTAATGAATGATAACGGATTAAGCAATAAAGATTATGTAAACTTGACTGCGTATATCGATTATATACGGTCTTCAAAGGCTATAAACCATTTACAGGTCTTTGATGAAGCTCAAGATCTGGATAATAGGGTCCAACTTGCGCTTTGCGATAATGTTACGCAGGAGAAAACAGTAGAGTACGCAAGATCGATAAGCATGTTAGAAGATCTGTATAATCTAAAACTTACACATCGCAACCTTGATTATATGGAAGAGCATCCACGCTCTTTTGATATCCTTAAGATAGCGAGTTTTTTACAGCGCGCTTCTTCCAACTACGGTTTAGATGTGACCATACCTGTCGCCTCACTGGCTGCAAAGAAACAGTCATTAGAGGCTTCAAGAGAATTTTATAAGTTGGCATTAAAGCGGGATATGGCGCTTACAGACAATACATTAAGGCATATGACGCGATATAAAAAGGACAAGGCGATCCTTGTTACAGGCGGCTTTCATACGCAGGGCATAACAAACATCTTAAAGGAAAAAGATATATCATATGTTGTTATCTGTCCAACCATAGGGCTTGAGGATTGCGAAAAAATTTACGAAGAGCGAATCAATAGCATTATTCCTGATATGGATGCGCTAAAAGCATCGTTGGTTCATATGCTTGCCGTTGCGCTTAACACAGGTGATATAGGTGATATCGCAAAAAGGGAAAAGGTGCAGGAGCGGTTTGCCGAGCTTTATGAAGTAGCTCCATCTTTAGCAGGCGTGGATAGCGCATTAGGCAAGGCCTCTTCATCAGGTATAAGGCGTCGCATAGCCAAAGGTTTTGTTATAGCGGCAATGGCAACAACTTTTGCAGCGATGGCAGGAACAGGCTGGTATCTTCAAAGAGCCTCTATGCGTTCTCATGACGCGGCAATGGAGACCTTTGGCATACAGCAGGAGCTGCCATCGGATCAATGGCAGATTATATTAGATACGCTAAGAGAAATTTACGCTCTTGTAAAGGATGTAGAAGCACCGAAGCCTCGCCAAATGGAGATGAAATTTAAAGTAGGCAAGATAGCGCGTATTTCGCGAGACTATATAATGGATAATCTAGATATCATACATAAATACGCTGAGGAGCAGGGCATAGAACCGAATTATCTTGCGGCAATAATCCTAGCAGAGCAGATGGATATAGATGAGTTTAGCTTAAAAGGTGAGGGTACGGATAAGGTGGGAGCATTGTATGGCTATAAGACAACGAAAGGCCCGGGTCAGATCAAGATTAAAAACGATGACCCATTATGGGAAAAATTCAAGAATGTTCGGTGGAAAACATATGCTAATAAGACCACAGATGAACTTTCAACAGAACAGCTTGACAACATATTGTATGGCGGCGATATCAAGAATCACATACTAGCAATAGCGATAATCTTGCGCGAAAAGCGCGATTCACTTAAAGCTTCCCATCCGCTCTCTGCCATGCAAGAGAAGCTGCAACTAGGTGTGTTGTATACATCAACATATAGAGGCTTTGTTAATGAAGACAAAGAAGATTTTTGCACACTCGGAGAACTGCAAGCTAGCGCATTAACACAATCACAATTTCATGCTAAAGTTGCCATTATTCTAGAAAAGTTTATGGATGAATGGGGCTTGTATCATAAATATAAATACGTACCTGAAAAACTCTTGCTATCGCCATTAACAGATAGTGAGAAAGAAGCGCCAGCAAAATCTTCCTCATCAGGCAGGAAAACGATGCAGCTATGGGAAAGCGGACACATTGTTTTGCCAAAGGATTCCCAGACTGAATTAATAACAGGACTAGGAGCATGTTTTGCCGTAGCAGCTAAGAATATGAATACAGGCCAAAGGTTTATGTCGCATCTTGAGCCTATCAAAGGCGAAAAAGATTCGTGGAAAGATGAGTATATAAACAGTGTTCTCCCGCTGGATGAGATTGAGGGGCCTGATTGGAGCGCAATCATTATTCCGTCGCGCGCAGAGTACGATAGTTTGCCCAAAGGGCACAGAATAGTACTAGATGATATAAGAACACATTTGGAAAAGCAGAACAAGGTTCGTGTAGTTCGTGTTAAAAGCGATGAGGATGCCAGGGTCCATAAACGAGTACACTTCCAAGCAGATGGTACTATTGAGATTGTGCTTCCTGAAGACGGCGGAGTCTCTTACAAAATAGATGTTTTGACAAAATCCTCATCTGCAGGTACAACAGTTGTGCGCCCGTTAGATAATATACCGGCAGAAGAGATAAAGAACATTCTTGTCGTGGGAGATTACAAGAAGTTATTCACAGAGCCAAAATTGGGGGAGGCAATCATTGATTTATGGCCCCTCGTTACCTCTCTTTGCAAAAAATACCCAAAAGCAAAGATCTATGTATCGGCCCCTTACGCAGGTTTCTATTTAGCAGCCCACTTTAATGGGCAGATAGTGCCTTTACCATCTTCGATATCAGATGTATACCAATGGGGATACGACGAATCAAAATGGCTTGTAAAAGGATTAGACGGCAAAGAAAAATTACTTTACCGGGCGCAGGATATTTCTGCAACCGATCTAAAAACAAGCAACGTGCGAGAATCTTTTATCAATAATAAGGATTTTTTTGATACAGAGACCGGTAACAAACAACACAAAGCACAAGAAAAGCGCGGGGTTGACATGGTATTTGACGTATCTGTAGTACCAAGCCTAAGATTCCACTTTCTAGGGCGTGCAGATAGCATTCGACCGCATTTATTCAACATAGAATCATTTCTTGCGCATGGAAATGCGCGCAATAGTTCAGTAACTCCGAAACAGCCCAAACTAGTGACTTATTATGACAAACAAGGTAACGCTTATAGTGTAGATTATGGAAATGCACTAGATAATTTTTTTGCGGTGCATGAATTGGGACCAGCGGGTATCTGGCAAGCAACACAGGCTATTACAAATGGTTTGGGATTTGATAATGACAGCAATGAGCTAGATTATATCAAGTGCAGTGACGAGGGAAAAGCGCGCGCAAAATATTTTATCGCTCAGTTGCAGGGTGTTTTTGATGGAAAATCAGAAAAACATATTTTTGATACAACCAAAAGGATTATCGTAGTTAATGTATATGCACAGACGCAAAGCAATTTAATGGGTGCTAACACGCAGCAGAAGATAGATACCTGGGCAGAATATATCAATGAGATTATTCAAGCAACTAGAAATACATATATTATTTTTACAAGAGGCGGATCAATGGACCCGGATACTACCTTTGTAGAGAGTATAGTAGCGGCAGTGCAGGAAAAAAGCAGCAGCCATCTTAGGATAAATGAAAATGCGTTAATACTGCCAAAGGAATCATTATGCCCAAGGATAAACGAAATAATTGGTACAGCCGATGCAGTAGTGACTTTAGATACAGGTATGAGTCATTATGCTAATGCAGTGTTTAATAAGCCTACATTGCTTATTACATCACCAGATATCTTGCATTGGTCTACGCCGCGCGATAACGTTTATTTCATAGAAAGAAACCTAGCATTAGAGGGAATATATGGTGACAGCAAAGAAGGGGTATTACATAGTATCAAAGCAGCCACGATACTTTTAAATGTATTGCTGGATACGGAATCAGTTCTCAGTATTCTTAAAAGCAGCAAAGAGGAGGGTGTGCTTGTATGGCTTAATTTGAATGGTAGAATGCAGCAACTCAAGGCGCTGCTGCGAAAAAAACATATTGGTGGGGCAGATATATTTATAGATGATTCTGCGCAGGCAAGATTTCCAGCGGTTGTGGCAGATTTTATTGAGCGAAAAGCTAAGCAGAACGCAAAGGATCTTTGGCCCATTGCTGAACCAATTGAAGTATCTTCCGATGGCATTAAGGTATTGGATACAGCACTATGTAATAGGATAGACAGTGCAACTAGGTTATTCTTTGCTCCTATTGATAGCGAGGTAAGCCTATTTGCTACGAGAAAACGCATAACACTTATTACGGATCATTATAACTTTACAAAGGCAGATAAAGACCAGCTAAGTAGACTTGCTAAACTTAAGACTGAAACAAAGTACGGCAGCAATAGCAAGATAGGGATTGTGCTCGCATACGATGATCTGTATGCAGAGAATTATGAAAGAGTAAAAAAGTTCTTAATAGAGTGTGGGTTTTCCGATACTGACATAGAGATAGCAGACGATTTCAGCAGTTTACAAGATAAGAAAGGAAGGAAGTGGAAAGGCATACCTCGCGCAGAGCAGATTGCCATGATAGCAGCGAGTAAGCAGAGCAGTAGCGAGGCTATTGTCACAATGACAAACGAAGATACAGCAACGGGCATAAGGAAAACACTGTCAACAGAAGAGTTATTAGGGAGCTCGGTAATGGGCAAGGTTATAGTAGCGTCAATGGAAGGCGCAACGCGAGAAACAGAGATAGGAGACTATATAATAGCAAAAGGAGATATCATGTTCAGTTTTCTCCTTTCCGCTGCGGTAAACGAAACAAATAAGATATTGAGCAACGATACAGGTGCTAAATTCTATGCTCCATTAATCTTTCCTCTTCCTCCAATCGATAGTGATGCTTTCGCGCAATTTATAAACGACCTCATGGATATCAAGACCGCAATCGAAGCCACCGCCTCCGCTGCTTAATCCTACTAAAATAGTAATATATACAGCCTGTTTTTTTCTACCAATGTTGACAAAATCAGTATAATATGATATATTTACCTCAATGCGTATATACAATGATATAACAGAGACCATAGGAAACACTCCGCTTGTAAGGATATCAAATATTGATACCTTTGGCGCGGATGTTTTGGTAAAGCTTGAGTCATTCAACCCTTTATCAAGCATAAAAGATAGAATTGGTATCGCTATGATACGAGATGCTGAAAAAAAGGGCTGGCTCAAAAAAGGTGCGACTATAATTGAACCTACAAGTGGTAATACAGGGATTGCCCTGGCATTTGCCTCCGCGGTAAAAGGGTATAAATTAGTCCTTACAATGCCTGATACAATGAGCATAGAGAGGTGCAAACTGCTCAAACTTTTAGGCGCGGAGATAGTGCTTACTTCTGGCGAAAAAGGCATGAAAGGCGCAATCGAAAAAGCAGAAGAGATTTTACAGAAAACTCCCGGGGCTTTTATGCCACAGCAATTTAAAAACCTGTCTAACCCACAGGCCCACCGTGAGACCACAGCAAAGGAGATACTACAGGACACGGAAAGGCACGTAGATTTTTTTGTTGCCGGCGTTGGTACAGGCGGCACATTGACAGGCGTTGGTTCTGTGCTTAAGGAGCATATATCATCAGTTCGGATTGTAGCGGTTGAGCCTGACGGCTCAGCTGTTATTTCAGGTCGCAAGCCAGGGCCGCACAAGATGCAAGGCATTGGTGCCGGTTTTATCCCGGAGATATTACAAAAAGAGTTGATAGACGAGGTTATAACCGTAAGTAACGACGATGCTAAAGATGCGGCACAAGCTCTCGCGAAGAAAGAAGGGATATTAGCAGGTGTGTCAAGTGGTGCGGCACTCTCAGCGGCTTTAAGTATCGCAAAAAGGCGCGATAGCAAGGGAAAGACTATTGTGACAATCTTGCCTGATACTGGGGAGCGCTATCTTAGCACAGATTTGTTTGATTAGCTTATACTCAATAATACAAAGGAGACAGTAATGGCAAAGACATATGCCGAAATTAACAAAAAAATAAAACAGGGTAAGGCGGTTGTTGTAACAGCTGAAGAGGTAATAGGTATAGCAAAGAAAGAGGGCACAAAAAGGGCATCAGAAAGAATAGATGTTGTTACTACAGGAACATTTGGCCCTATGTGCTCCAGCGGTGCCTATTTTAATACAGGACATACAAAACCGAAGATAAAGTTCGGTGGCGGAAGTGTAACATTGAATAATGTCCCGGCTTATGCCGGTCTCGCCGCGGCAGATCTCTACATAGGTGCCGCGGTCTCAACAGAAGATGATCCGAAGAACAAGGTCTTTCCCGGAAAATTCGAATATGGTGGAGCCCATGTTATAGAGGATTTAGTAGCGGGCAAGGATATAAAATTATCCGCGACAGCTTATGGAACAGACTGTTACCCGCGTAAAAAGCTCAATACTTATATAAACATAAAAGATTTAAACGAAGCAACGTTATTTAATCCGCGCAATAGCTATCAGAATTATAATGTTGCTGTTAATCTTAATAAAGAGAGAGCCATATATACATATATGGGCATATTAAAGCCGCAACTCGGTAACGCGAACTATTGTTCAGCAGGGCAGCTTTCACCGCTTTTAAACGACCCTTATTATAAGACAATAGGTATTGGTACGCGGATATTCTTAGCGGGTGGTGAGGGGTATATAGTGTGGCAAGGTACACAGCATAATCCCGGAGTAAGCCGCACGCCTAATGGCGTACCGAATGTGCCTGCCGGTACATTAGCTGTTATAGGTGACCTAAAGGGCATGAAATCAGAGTGGCTACGTGGTACTTCATTTGAAGGCTATGGGGTTACGTTGGTTATCGGGCTTGGCATACCTATTCCGATACTCAACGAGGAGATACTTAAATATACCGCTGTTGCGGATGAGGATATCCGTACACAGATTGTAGATTATTCAACCGATTATCCCAATGGTGTATCACATTCTCTAGGTGAAGTTAGCTATAAGGAACTCAAGACGGGTAGTATAAAAATAAAAGGCAAGGATGTACCTACCGCTTCATTGTCGAGTTATTCGAAGGCCAGGTCTATCGCAGAGGAATTAAAAGATTCAATTATAAAAGGCAAATTTTTCCTAGGTGAACCGGTCCAGCTACTCCCTTCTGCGGATGCTGGTATCAGTTTTAAACCCTTAAAAGAGCGCCCGGTGAAGGATTAAGCGCCCGAAACATTTTTAATGCTAAAAATGGAGGCTAGATTATGCGACAAGGTCTTCTGTACGCGTTGCTGGTAATGATATGTTGGGGCAGCGCTCCAATTTTTGCCAAACTAGGCCTTTCAAAACTACCACCACTTACCGCCCTGGTATTTAGAAATACCTTTATAGCGATAATGTTTTTATCAGCAATAGTGATCAATGGCAGTGTAAAGACGCTTGTTGCCAGTGACATGAGAAGCGTTATTTTTATACTCATAGAGGCATCATTGGCAGGGCTGGTAGGCCAGTATTTTTATTATAAAGCGATAAAGGTATGGGAGGCTTCACGCGTTGTACCTATTGTAGGAGCTTTTCCGCTAGTCACTTTTTTATAGCTGTTATTGTCTTATCAGAGAAAATAACCCTGGTAAAGGTGCTGGGCGCACTCTTTATAGTGGCAGGGGTTGGGTTATTAGGCATATAAAGGAGGTTCACTGTGAAGAAGATTGCAATTATGTCGATATTGGTTATTGTTTGTGCAGTTGGTTTGGTTATGCTAAACAGGACCGAAGGTTTGAATGCAGCGGAGCCGGAAAACGCAGGTTTGAGTGCTCAGCTGGATGACGTGCTCAACAACCAAAAGGTGATATTGCAGAAGCTTGATGACATGGCAGAACAGATTCAGATTGTAAAGATAAGGGCCACACGTTAAAAGTTACAAAGGTTACAAAGGTTACAAAAGTTGCAAAGGTTACGGACGCAAAAAAGGCATGGGTAGGGTGATATTTGAAGGTTAGCAAAAAATTTAGATATGGTTTACGGGCCATGGTAGAGCTAGCGATATATTATAAGTCTGGCCCCTTATCAGCAAAGTCTATTGCCATGGTAGAGTCTATCCCGTTACAGTATCTTGAGCAGATATTTAACCTGCTTAAAAATGCTGGCCTCGTCAAAACCATAAGAGGCTCAAAAGGGGGCTATCTTCTAGCGCGTGAACCATCTAGGATCAAAGTAAGTCATATTATGGATATATTGGATACAAACCCCTATTTGACAGATTGCCTGGCGCCAAAACAGATCATGTCCTGTGATAATATCGATACCTGCGCAGTCACGAAATTTTGGCAAAAACTTCATAAGAGCGTAAAAACAGTGGCAGATTCCACAACTCTTAAGGATTTGGCAGCCAAAAGGCCCAAAGACGCCAGTATAGGGCATAATTATATGTTTCAGATATGAAATGGGCATTATAGCTTGATTTTCGGTTCAAGTGCCGGTTGGCGGCTCATTTTGCTTGACCCCACGAGGATGGTATGGTAAAATCAAATACTGAAAAACAACAAGAGAAAGACCAAATAAGAAAGGACATTTTAGTATTGTTGCGCTCACAGAAAGATTCTGAGCGCGCGATTAAAAGTAAGCAGATAAAAAGGAGGTTATTCCAGGAGAAGAGTTTCCATCAGGCTGAATCCGTCATGTTTTATGTAGCAAAATCGTATGAAGTAGAGACTGCTGGCATGATAGAAGAAGCGCTTGGATTAGGTAAAAGAGTGATTATACCGGTGACAAAAACCCATGAAAAATGTTTGATCCCCTCAGAAATAAGAGATCCGAAAAGAGAGCTTGCAAGAGGCCCTTTTGGGATATATGAACCTAGGAAAGAATACATGAAAACCGTGGACCTTAAGGATATAGACGTAGTAATAGTTCCGGGCGTTGCCTTTGATAAAAAAGGTAACCGTATCGGTCACGGCCAAGGTTATTTCGACAGATTCTTAAAGAACCTGCCTTCAAAAACACCTACTATTGGGCTGGCATTCAAGCTCCAGCTTGTGAAAAAAATCATCGCTTTTCCATGGGATATACCTGTCACTAAACTAATCACAGCGTAACAAAGATAAGCAGACAATCTGTACCCGTCTTATTAATAGGTAAGGGTATTGGTATGTTTGTGTAGCAGACAGAGCACTTAGTGCTTTAATAGTCGCATCTCGCCTTATAAAAGAAGTGATTTAAAAGGAGAACGGGCGGGAGCTTCAGCAGTTTTATACAGGCTGCTTTAAACATAGAAAGGAATAGGGCATAACCATGTCAAACAACATTAATCCAATAGTGCTTTCATTAAGCATTATCGCGATAGCGACTCTGTTTTTTATGTTAGGTTATTTTATAAGTAGCTTGATTAAATCAAAAACACACAAGTTCGCCGGGGAGAAGGCAAAACAGATCGTAGAACAGGCACAAAGAGAAGCGCAAAACCTACGCAAGGAAGTTGAGCTTGAGTCAAAAGACCTAAAATTAAAATTACGCTCCGAATTTGAACAGGAGACAAAGGATACACGGCGTGAAACAAAAGAAGCGGAGAGAAGGCTTGCCCAACGCGAGGAAAACCTAGAGAGAAAAGTCGACCTCTTAGATGGAAAAGAGAAGAAGATAACACAAAAAGAGAATGAGATTGCGCAGAAAGAGCAGAACATCACTAAAAAAGAAGCAGAATTGAGCAGGGTGCTGGAGGAAGAGAGGCAGAAGCTGCAGCGCGTTGCCGGGATGTCATCGGACGAAGCAAAGAAGTTGCTTCTTGTCAGGATGGAGGAAGAGGCCAAGCAGGAAGCCGCTGTCATGTTGAAGAGGCTAGAGGAGCAGACCAAGGCAGCATCTACCAAAAAGGCAAGGGATATCATAAGTCTCGCGATACAGCGTTATGCCGCGGATCACACAGTTGAGTCAACAGTAAGCGTTGTAAGCCTTCCGAGTGATGATATGAAGGGAAGAATAATAGGCAGGGAAGGAAGGAATATACGCGCGTTAGAAGTAGCTACAGGCGTAGATGTTATTGTTGATGATACACCGGAAGCGGTCACGCTTTCAGGTTTTGATATAGTAAGGCGTGAAATCGCCAAGCGCACGTTAGAAAGACTTATAGAGGATGGCAGGATACATCCGGCAAGAATAGAGGAAGTTGTTGAGAAGGTCAAGAAAGAGATGGAGATAGGCATACGCGAGGAAGGCGAAAAAGCTGCTTTCGATGTAAATATACACGGCCTTCATCCTGAGATCATAAAACTACTTGGACGTTTAAAGTACAGAACAAGCTATGGGCAGAACGCGCTGCAGCATTCCAAGGAGGTCGCGTATATTATGGGCGTTATGGCAGGTGAGCTTGGCATTGATTTTAATTTTGCTAAGCGCATAGGGCTTTTACATGATATTGGTAAGGCGGTAAGCCACGAGGTTGAAGGTGGCCACGCTAAGATAGGCGCTGATCTGGCACGTAAATATGGCGAGACAGAGGCGGTAATACATGCCCTGGAAGCACATCACGAAGACATAGAGGCGAACTCTGTTTTTGCTGTATTAGTTCAGGCAGCAGACGCAATCAGCGCTACACGTCCTGGTGCAAGACGGGAGACGCTTGAGACCTATGTTAAGAGGCTGGAAAAGCTCGAAGGCATAGCTGATTCATTTAAGGGCGTTGAAAAGTCATTTGCCATACAAGCAGGCAGAGAAGTACGCGTTATTGTTCAACCTGATAAGATCAATGACCTCCAGTCAATAAGCATGGCAAGAGATATCAGCAAGAAGGTTGAAGAGAACCTTCAGTACCCGGGACAGATAAAGGTAACGGTAATACGCGAGACCCGCGCTACAGAATACGCGAAGTAAAATGAGCACATAAGTTATGCCTGCCTGCCGGTAGGCATAACTTATAAGTGCGAATTTATTGCGAGCAGAGCGAAGCAATCACAAAAGGTTGAGATTGTCGCGTCCGCTAAAAGCGGGTTCGCAATGACAGTAAAGGATATAATTTGAAGGTTTTATTGATAGGTGATATAACAGGCTCCCCGGGTAGAAAGATTCTAGGGGAGAAATTGGGCGCACTGCAAAAGAAAGAGTCCATTGATTTTACCATTGCTAACGCGGAGAACGCGGCAGGAGGCAGCGGCATAACCCCTGCTATAGCGAATGAGCTCTTTTCATATGATATTGATGTGTTGACATCGGGCGATCATATCTGGAGAAAGAAAGAGATAGTAGGGCTTATAACACGTGAGAATAGGGTCTTGCGGCCCGCTAATTACCCTGATGACGCACCGGGACAGGGTTTTGGTATCTACGAGTCACGTAGCGGCGAGAAGATAGGCGTAGTAAATCTTTTAGGGCGCGTCTTTATGCAGCCGATCGATTGTCCATTTCGTAAAGTAGCTGAATGTATAGAAAAGATATCCTCTATTACAAAAACAATCTTTGTAGATATGCATGCTGAGGCAACCAGTGAAAAGGTAGCGCTTGGCTGGTACTTAGACGGCAAGGTAAGTTGTGTTTACGGTACACATACTCATGTGCA
>Ga0222665_1000602_pt1 | contig 20572 bp, 18 predicted proteins | sample AntAcemetagen653_FD_179853 | JGI IMG/M metagenome (GOLD analysis project Ga0222665, IMG submission 179853) | Saline water microbial communities from Ace Lake, Antarctica - #653 | ecosystem: Environmental > Aquatic > Non-marine Saline and Alkaline > Saline | place: Antarctica: Ace Lake...
CAACTTCAGGAAGCTCAACAAAAGTTACATCGCCTATGTTCTTTGCAGCGTAGTCAGAAACTCCTGTGCGGTATTTATTTCCACCAAGATCCTTTACCCACTCGTGATTTTCCGAGTATCTGAATTCTCCGATAACATTGTAATTAGCCATTTCTTCCTCCAAAAGATTTAATTCAAAAACTATTTATCAAGCATCATTGTCATTTTCTTTCTTGCTGTTCCTTTCATCATTGGATTTGCAACAACAGTACTCTTAAACTCTTTTCCTCTCGGATTGACAATATCAAAACTATTTCCAATCTCAAGTTCTTTTGTAACTCTCATAAATCCGACAGGTTTCATCTCAAGGCTTACAGCGAGAATTTCACTCGTCACTTCACCGATCTCCACACCTTCAACTACAACTTTTGAATGATTTCCCGGTTTTCTTCTGCCTTCGACTTCAAAAGCATAGACAAAATACTTTCCCTTTTGGGTTTCAAGGGCTTCCTTGCCGATAAATTTATGGTCATAGTTTATTGCAAATTCCCATGGAGTTCCAACTGCAGGAACTTCAGGCTTTACTTCGCTCCCGGAAAGTGGAAGACCCGCTTCGAGTCTCAGTGTGTCTCTTGCACCAAGTCCAGCCGGCATAATTCCATATTTTTCGCCTTTTTCAACAAGAATTTCCCAAAGTTTTTCTGTATCGTCCATAACACAGTAGATCTCAAATCCGATCTCACCAGTGTACCCTGTTCTGCTTAAAAGAACCGGAATTCCTTCAATTTCAATTTTAGGAAGAAATCTAAAGAATTTCATATCTTCAATTGCTTCTCTTCCAACAAAGTCAGCAATAAGTTTTGGTGCTTTTGGTCCCTGAAGATCAAGCTTCCCCATTTCACTGCTTACATTCTCGACTGTCATATCACCTTCGACATTTGCCTCAAGCCACTCAAGATCACCGTCCTGAGTTCCTGCGTTAACAACAAGCATCCAATGTTTCTCGTTAAAACGATAAATGATACAGTCATCAATTACTCCGCCTTTTTCATTTAGCAGAAAATTATACTGAGCCTGTCCGTCAATGATCTTTGTAACATCATTTGAAAGCATTTTCTGCCAGAAAACAAAACTGTCTTTCCCTTTTACGATAAACTCACCCATGTGACAGATATCAAAAAGTCCGCAGTTCTCTCTTGTCGCTATATGTTCTGCTTTCTGACCGGTTTTATACCACAGAGGCATGTTCCAGCCACCAAAATCACCCATTGTTGCTCCAAGTGCAACATGCTTACCAAATAAGGGGGTTTTATTCATTCTTTTCTCCACTAAAACACAAACAAACCAATACCTGTGCGCAGTTTATAGTAAAAAAAAACCTCAATGCAAGGATTTTCAGTAAATTCCGCAATAAATCCCACCGACTATTAACGATGAAAAAATGATAAGAAAAACCGGAAAGAATTTTCCTGCTCTCAAAGTCTGCGAAACCTTGTTCCCAAGTGAAAATACCGCCACGAAAAAAACAACAAACGGAACCATCATAAGAAAAATATCAGCAGTTTTAGGAACCTTGCCGTAAAGACTCTCAAAAAAGAGATAGTTAAACCCGATCGAAAAGACAGATCCGACACCTGTCACAACTAAATAGTAAAGTTTGTTTTCAAGAAACCGTTTTTTGTTTTCAGGAAGATTGAAGATAAGAAAAACAAGCATCGCCAGAGCAAAATAAACGAGTGCCATAAGCTGATGGTTCTTTAAAACCGTATGAATCTTAAAATAGGCTTTAGTTCTGGGATAAACACCGAAAAGATGAAGTCCTGCAAAGATCATGCTTCCATAAAAACCGAAGATTACGTTTAGAAGTGTTCTTCTGAAATCCCTTGAAACTAACCAGGATCCTATCACAAAGACGGCAAGCAGAATAAGCATTTCATAAAAGAACTCACTGTTCCTTTTGTTAAATCTATAGAGCGTTGCAAAATCAGAAAGCACAGAAACGATATTTCCTCTAAGATACTCAAGAGCAAGCTTTTTTCCGGTAATAAGAGAGTGAATTATGGGAACAAAAACAACCGGACTAAAAAGTGCAATATACCTGATCTTTTCAATCTTCATTCCAAGAATATGCCTGCAACACATACAGAAATAAAAGAACACGAACATATACCAGCTAAAATGGTGAAGTGTCACAAAATAACCAAAGTAATGTTTTTTTGAAAAAATGGCGGTCTCAAGAACAATTCTAACCAGAACAACTACAGCAAAAAAGATAAAAAGTGCTGCTTCTTTCTTTTTATTCATATTTGCTCTTATACCATTTATAAACCGCTTCTATTCCTTCTTTTAAACCAATTGATGGTTCCCATCCCAGATCTTTTATCCTTGAGATGTCCAGAAGTTTTCGAGGAGTTCCATCAGGCATTTGATCGTCCCATTTTATCTCGCCCTTAAACTCGACAACTTCTTTAATTAATTCAGCAAGTTGAGCAACAGTCACATCAACACCCGTTCCCACGTTTATATGTGTGTTTCTAACTTGTTTATCAGCTTCATCAAAAAGATCCTTAAATGACACTTTTTCAAGCAGCATTAAAGTCGCCTTAGCAAGATCATCAACATGAAGAAATTCTCGTTTAGGACGACCTGATCCCCACAGTTTTACAAATTCTTCACCGTTCTTTTTTGCTTCATGAAATTTTCTGATAAGAACAGGCAGCACATGACCATTCTCAAGATCAAAGTTATCATTTTCGCCATAAAGATTCGTAGGCATTACAGAAATAAAATCAGTACCGTAATTAAGATTATATGCTTCGCACATTTTAAGACCGGCGATCTTTGCAATTGCGTAAGGTTCATTGGTATATTCCAGTTCAGAAGTAAGCAAAGCGTCCTCTTTCATCGGTTGAGGAGCAAGTCTTGGATAGATGCAACTTGAACCGAGGAAAAGCAGTTTCTTAACGCCCGCTTTATAAGAAGAATCAATGACATTTGACTGTATCATGAGATTATCATAGATCATCTGAGCGCGAAACCTGCTGTTTGCTCCAATTCCACCAACTCTGGCAGCAGCAAGAACAACATACTCCGGCTTTTCTTTTTCAAAAAAGTCTCTAACAGCAGCCTGATCACGCAGATCAAGCTGGGAAGAAGTTTTTAAAATAAGATTATTATATCCCCTTCTTTTAAGCTCACGAACAATAGCACTTCCGACAAGCCCCCTGTGACCTGCAACAAAAATCAGTGATCTCTTTTCCATTTCAGCACCCTAAAAAAAGTTTCGTGAGATATTAACAGAAGCAGGATATTAAGGCAAGAAGTGGTGCTAATTCTTTGGTTTCTGTCAACAAAAAAATGCAAAAAAAATTAAGTTTCAATCATTCATGGCTCTATCTGATACAACGCACATTGTAAAAAGAAAAACTATACATGGCATCTATGCCATTATCATTAAAATTCACGTACCAAGCAAGATCTGTTCTATCTGAAGGTACTGTAATCGACCATAAACGGCGAGTATATTTTCGATCTTCTACAGATCTAACACCAATGCAGCCATCACAGGTTTCGTCCCAGCAGGAAGTCGTTGAGCAACTATCTGTAACGCCACAGCTTCCGCCTGATTCTGTTTCCGGACAATTCTTAATAAGCGTTCGAAGTTCGCTTATGGTAGGAAGACGCCCACCAAGTTCTTCACAATATTTTTTTGCACTATATTGTTCCATCGGGTTGCCAGTATTATCTGACCAGCAGTCACCACTGTTATAATTTGGAAAGTTTTCATGGGGACACATATCTTTCACGTCATCATCATTTTGTTCCGCATCTGCATCATTTTCTTCACCCTGATCAACATCTAAACTTGTTACATCTGGAATATCAGTTTCATCGGTTTCAGATCGGTTATCAACAAAATCTGTATCTTCATAAATTTCATTATCTGTTTTAATCTGATCCTTATCAGAATTACCGATCTCATCCGTAAAAATTTTGTTATCCTCACCGCATGAGACAAAGAAAAACACTATTGATAAAGATATTATTAATAAATAAGTTTTTCTCATCTCAAAACTCCAACTCTTAATTTTTCAAATAAGAACTAAAAATGGTTTTGACTAATATTAACAGAAGCGGGATATTAAGGCAAGTGAGAATAGCCTTAAACATCCGTTTCACGAAATCAGAACGTTCTAATTACCGAATTGAACAATCAGGACGAACTGTTTTAAACTGCAACATATATTTTCCTGTGTGTTTTTTAAATTTAGGAGGATTTCATGAAAAGGTTCTTAACAGTTTTAATTCTTTCTTTGTCTTTGATCTTTGCAGTTTCCTGTACAATCGATGACGCTGATCTTGATGAAACTGATGATTTCGGAAATTCTGGGAATACTGGAGATTCCGGAGATACTGGCGACACTGGCGACACAGGAAACACTGGAAACACTGGAGATACTGGAAATACAGGAAATACCGGAGATACTGGGAATACAGGAAATACAGGAGATACGGGAAATACCGGAGATACTGGGAATACAGGAAATACCGGGAACACTGGCGATACTGGTGATACAGGAAATACCGGTGACGTTCCGGACATTCCATTAAACCCGTCAAATCAATGGGGTACTTCTGGTGGCGATGCTGGTAAAGCACTTGCGCTAGATAGTGAAGGAAATCTCTTTATTGCAGGCATTACAATTGGAAACCTTGATGGTCAGATGTGTGTCATGGGAAACGATAACCAGTGTTCACAGGACATTTTTCTATCTAAATGGAAAGGCGGATTCAAGATTTGGACTAAACAGTGGGGATCAAATCAAACTGAAGTTGTTTCCGAGATGGTTATTGACAGTGAAGATAACGTTTATATTGCAGGATTTACCGGTGGAAATCTTCCCGGACAGACTTGCGTAACAGACAGCGAAGGAAACTGTGACGGAGATATCTTTGTCGTTAAACTTGATAAAGAAGGCAATGAACTCTGGACAAAACAATGGGGTGGCGAAGATATTGACGGTGCATCAGACATTGCACTTGATCACGAGGGAAACATTATTGTCTCCGGTGCTTCGCGCGGTTCTATAGATGACGCTGAAAACACCGGCGGTGCAACATGTCAGTCAATGGCAGATGGATATAGAGAAACAGGCGGACTTAAATGTTACGATAGCTATGTTGCAAAGCTTTCTCCTGAAAACGGTGACATCATCTGGCATAAAATGTGGGGAACCCAATACTGGGATGAGAGCGTTGGAGTTGCAGTTGATGCTGATGGAAACATCTTTGTAACTGGTGCAGTAGGCGTTCCTCAGATGGACGGCGAGACAGTTACTGCAATTGATGTTCAGGCGCACCTGACAAAGTTTGATAAAGACGGAAACATTGTATGGGAAGATGTCTTTGGAACGGAAGAAGATGACTACGGTTTTGATGTTGCTCTTGACAGTGATGGAAATGTTTACGGTTGCGGAAAAACTAAATCCGGACTCAACGGCAATTCTACACTTGGTAAAACCGGCGAATTTGACCTCTATATTATTAAATATGACAATGATGGCAACCAGGATTGGACAACACAGTTCGGTTCAGATAAATCAGAAGAAGCAAACCATATAGAAATAGGTTCAGACAACCTTATCTACGTAGCAGGACAGACAGGTGGAGCCATCAACGGCAGCAGCCATACAGGCTTACTCGGAAATGATCCATTCGTCGCAAAATTTGATATGGACGGAAATCTGCAGTGGGCAAATCTTAACGGAACAGGTCAAAATGATATGCTATCAGGAATGTTGATCAGTCCCGACAATGATATCTATCTGACTGGTGAAACATATGCGGCTTATCCTGGATTGGTTAGTGCCGGAGGTAGAGATATCTTTCTTCTCTACTATCCTGCTGAGTAAGAATATTCTTTAAAAATCAGGTGAGATCACACCACCAGTCGTTCCGCTTGGGGTAATTTGAGTTGCTGGCAGAGCACAGTGGCCACCATCAAAAGAAAGTATTCGGTTTGTTCCCCTTGGACCAAGATCCATTCTCAATTGGTCAATATTTCCCACTGAAAAACCGGCAAAATTCAATGCAACATCAAATTCACTGCTTCCAGCCGGCATATTTCTCGTATATTGATTTACACCAAAGTCTGAACCATCAGTGCCTGAAGCGTATATCCAAAAACCTTCCCCATTAAAAACACCACTATTTCCAGTAGATACCGGAACAACATTTATATCTTCCAGTGCGGCATTCCACTGATAGCTTCCTACTTCAGAGGATGCACTCCCGGAAGAAATGGAGGTTATATTTGAGGGAATATCCACGCCCCCGGACATTGTCACCTCAATAGTATCGTTGGGGGAAACCTTCCCTGTAAAATCCTGGTCATTAACAGCAATGGAAACAAGTTTTTCCAGGGTTCCATCTTTTAAGGAGTAGTCAGAGTAGTGACCGGAAGTTGTATCCATATATAAATAGTAAATATCTGTGCCATAGGAAATCTTATCTGCAGGAATCGCGTTTGAACTTGGGCTACAGTTGCCTGCCCCATCAGTCCAACCACTCTTAAAAACAAGATCCGGATCAAGGTCTAAAGCCGTATACACATCTCTGTTCACACCAGTAAGACCTGTTGGATTGTTTAACTGATAATCAGTTGTTCCGACACGCAGTCCAAATTTATCTGTGTCTTCTGGAGATGTTGGAGCGGAAGGCATTGAACCGTCATCGACTATGGAAGATTCATTGCCAGCTTCATCAATATAGGAATAACTTATTGTTGAATCGCCTGTGATTGGCGCTAAGCCATTGATAAGACTTTGTATTTCAACTCCGCCATAAGGAGCTGGAAAAAGTGCTTGAGCAGCAAAAGAACCGTCAACATAGAGTCTTAAATAATCACCTGACTCACCATCCGTTTCTCCTGCATCAATAACCACTTCGTTATTGTAATTACGAACAAAAAACTTTAAAGCATCGGGCGGTGTTGGAGCTGTATCATCGGCAAGCACACTTGTCTTTTCATCTGCCGTTTTATTATTTGCGCCATCTTTTCCTTCAATTTTAAAAGTGTAATACGCTCCATCCACAAGTGATTCAATTCCTTCAGTTGCAAAGTCTATCGTCTGCACCCCTTTTGCAAGTCTAGCTTCATCAAACAACCACTCTCTCGTTACGACATCATCGGTTGAACCACCACTTTGAAATGTTATAAGCAGTCTGCCATCTTTCAACTCTTCTGAAAGTTCGAACTCAACAACAGGATCAATTGGCGTAGATCTGTCTTGACCTGGACTATTAATAACAATTGATGGTGTGGTAACGTCACCTGTTGAAACAAGCTCAATATCTGATGGTGTGTTGTCACTATTTCCTGCAACATCTCGAACTTCTTCCGTGGGATTAAAGAGTGCGTCATCTGTTGACCCGATATCTCCTGCATAGAGAACATCAGCCGATGTATCAGCAGACTGAAGCGTCAGGGTCAACACCTGAGAATCAACACTCCATGAAAGAGATGCATCACTAAAATAATCATAACTGTTATCGCTCACATCAGCGATATTTGCTGCAACTTCCAAAAGAGATGAAACTCCTCCAAAACTGCTTGTGTCCATCGGTTCACTAAAAGTAAAGATCAACCTATCGCCCACCTTCCACTCACCAAAAACGGTCTGAACTGCCTGTGCTTTCTCTAAAACAGGAGCGCTGTTATCCACAGTAAGAGCAAAAACAGGCGTCAGCGGAACAACCGTATCATCAGCCATTGTTGCTTCAATTTGAATGTCATAAATGTCGCCTTCTATCAACGTAGCACCGGCGAGAACTACATTTTCGTGAAATCCCGCGGTGACATCAGCTCCCGTCAAAATAACTGTGTCAATCTCTGGGCCAGTTCCAAAGATACGAGTTCTGATAAATGAAAGAGTTTTCACATCTTCAGCAAGAGCGTATGTCACATAAGAATCTGATGCAATCGGTGAATTATTCAGGGGTTTAATAAGATTAAATCCAACTATTTCACCATTTTCTCCATCCGTTCCATCGTCACCTTTATCACCTGCAACACCATCCTCCCCGTCTGAGCCATCAATGCCATCAGAACCTTTATCGCCTGCGATACCATCAGATCCATCAGCACCGTTATCGCCTGTAACACCATCAGTTCCATCTGCTCCATCTTTCCCGTCAGTGCCTTTATCACCTGTGACACCATCCGTTCCATCTGTACCGTTCGTTCCATTAGTTCCATCTATCCCGTCGGCGCCGTCAGCACCGGAATCACCACAACTTATCATCACGGAAAGAATTACCATCCATACTATCAACAACTTACTCATCGGAGGACCTCCAAAAAATGGTGTGCACTTAGATCGTTTTAACGATTAATACAACAAAATATCAAATTTGGTTTTTTAGCGCAATTAAATTTCCTTGAAATCAATTAGCTAAGACAGACACAATTTGCAAAAACCCTCAAATAAACTAAACTATCCAAGTATCAAAAATTCTTTCAGGAGGGAAATATGCGGTTATTACTTCTAGTTTTCACGATGCTTTTTTCTGCATCACTTTTTTCAACAGAGCTAACGATCGATTTTAAGAAAGTTCAGGCTGATTCGCTTGAAAAGAGGGTCACAATTCCTTATGGCGACAAGGATAATGAGGTTGGAATATTCATTGCGAAAAATAAGGATGAGCAGAACTTCGGCGTTTCTTCTTTCCTGGTTTCTGATGGCACAATTTACATTATTGACAGCGTTAACAACGTTCTTAAAAGTGCAAAAACATCTGATTTAAAACTTAGTCCTCTAATGAAGTTAAGTCCACAGACGCTTGACATCATGAAGGATTCTAAGAATGTCTATCTTTATAACTTCTACAGTCGTGACTTTTCAAAGATAGTATCCGGGAAATCGATTCCTGTCCTTACAAAAAAGATAACTTCGCCTATTTTCAGACCTTCAGTTGATCTTGCAAAAGATCTTGCCAAAAAAATTAATGACAACGTCACTGTGACAAAAAAGAGCATGGGAAAAGCTGTGGTCCTAATCTCTGGAAAAAAGCATTATTTTAACGTTGAAAACACTCGTCTTGGCTCACTCCAGTTTATTTCGGAGGATAGTTCTGGGAACCTTCACTTTATTGTTGAAACTCTTGAAAGCATGAGTCCAATAAGTGTGAAAAGATACTGGCTAAAAACTGATAATAACTTGAATTTGTTAAACATTACGACACTCCCGATTAGCGACATCTTTCTACCGTTTAGAGAGATACAGATAAACTCTGACGGTTCGATCTGGTTTATAAATGCAGCTTCTAACGGTCTTGAAGTTCTTTATGGAAAAGGAGGTACAAAATGAGATGTCTAATTGCGATCCTTCTTTTTTCAGTTTCTCTTTCCGGTCTTGAAAGAGGCGCGGCAATCCTGATTGGGGACACATACACCCGTGAACACTGGAGCTGTTCATCTGCAAACACGAACGGCGCATCTCAAAGCTGTCCATCCGGTTATGCAAGCTACTATCCGGTAGGAGATTATATTGGAGTTCCATACAAATGGGGCGGGTTTGATTCAATGGAACAGTTTCGTGACAAGATCTCACAAGGCTACGGAGCCGGATCATACTCTTCTGATGGAGTTCTTTCCTGCATTACAGGAGTTGACTGCTCGGGCTACGTTTCAAGATGCTGGGAGCAAACTTCTAAATACGGAACTTCTACAATTAGTGGAATATCCTCTTCACTTGGATCAACTGATGACATGAAAAAAGCAGACGCATTTAACAAAGCCGGATCTCACATTGTTATGCTGACATATTATCACCGTGACGGAGCTCCAGTTATAATGGAAGCAGCCGGCGGAGACTACAGAAAGGCAGTTTTCAGAAAAACCACATGGAGCTATCTCAACGGATACGTTCCAACTAGATACGACAATATTGAAAATGACACAAACGTTGAAGGAACGATCTCAAACCCCATAAAAATTGATTCATTCCCCTTTTCTAACAGTGGAAACACCCGAAACATGTTCTCTCTTGAAATTGACAGCTATTCCGCACAACCTGAAACAAATGAAACAGGACCGGAAGTTATCTATGAATTCACTGTCAGCACTCCCGGAAATATCGATATTTCAGTCACAGATATTCAAAACGAAGACATTGACAACGACATTCATCTTCTTTCAAGTCTTGATCTGGATAATGATAAAATGGCCGTAGATACTCTTGCTCGTGATGACCACAATATCATCATGCACATTGATGCAGGAACATACTACATCGTTGTGGATTCATTTTCATCTTCAGGCAACGACAGACCCGGAGAATTTACTATGAGTGCCTCATTTGAAGCCGATGCAGTATCAGTTGATGAAGACAACGAAACACCTGACGACGAAACTGTAGATGAAAACTCTCAGATGGATGAAAACACTGAAAATGACGAATCTCAAACAGTTGATGAAGAAATTACTCCGGATGAAGATAATTCAACACAAAACGATACTGCAGTTTCAATAGATGAGGAGAGTCAAGCTACATCTGATGATGAGATTCAGACAAAAGATGCGGGATGCGGGATATTGATAATATAACTCTCCCTAACCCTCTCTTTCAAAAAGAGAGGGAATAGATTCAGCTTCCCTCTTTTTTAAAGAGGGATTGAGGGAGTTATCAGTTAAGTCCGCCAACTATCTTCCAGCCATCATCTTCCTTTTCAAGTGTGATGATCTCTTTCTGATCTTTTATTTCGGTGAGTTCTTTCGTGCCTTCCATCTTGAAACCGAGGTCATAGAATTGAACGATCTTTGCGATCTTTTTGTCTTTTGATATATCCTCGAAATCTCTGGCATTGAGTTTGTAAGTTATCTGAGAAAATGCTTCATGATTCTTTTTAAAATCATCTATCAACTTTTCTCTTCCTTTATATTTTTTTGAAATTATTGTTTCAAAAAGTTCCGAATCTTTTGCTAGAAGTGCAGCTTTACGAGTATCAAGCGCAAAAAAAACATCGTAAACTGTCTGCGCATCGATCTTCGTTCCGGAATCCTTAATCTCTTCAATATTGGAAATCTGCCAACCTAGGTCTTCCTTTGCAAAAGTTATCTTTTCAGCCCTGTTCATAAAAACTACAGGAGCTTTATCTTCTGGCATCTTAAAAGTCAGGTTATATTCGATCCTGTAAACACTTTTCCTTCCAAAAGACTCTGCTTCTCCAGGTTTTATCATCCTGATCCTGTATGCATAATCAGTTATATAAAAATGCTGCATATTAAGCTGTTTAAGATAGTCGTTCTTTTCAGGAAAATCGGACGTAAGAAATGCTCCGAGAGACTTTATATCACCTTTATTCAGCAGGGAATCTCTGATTTCAACAACTTTTTGAATATTCTCACGATCACTCTGTGAAATTGTGCATGACGAAAACAGAATAGATGCTAAAAGAACGATAAAAAAAACACTAACTCTCCCTAACCCTCTCTTTCCAAAAGAGAGGGAACAACTCTTAACTTCCCTCTTTTTAAAAGAGGGATCGAGGGAGTTATTCTTACTAATTCTCACCCGGCACCTGCCCTGAAAGATCGTCGAAAAGCTCTGTATTTTCCTTCTTAGGTTTCTTCTTTTTCTTTTCCGGGTCTGTCAAAGAAATAGGACAATCTACAACAAGCTCTGCTATTCTCTGCCTATTCTTTTCTGTTGTTATTTTATATGTGTCATTTATATGCTTTATTCTCATATGGACACCGGGACAACGATCTTTTTTAGCATAAAATTCTGCAATTCTCAGATCTTTTTCAATAAGTATAAGCTCAGCCTTATTCAACTGTTCAATACATGTTTTTTTGTTTTCATCTTCCGGATATTTCTTAAGATAAAGATTGTATGCAGCAACCGCTTTTTCAACAATTTCCACATCCCTTTCAGCAGGATTAGGAAAAATGAAAAAATCCGAAGGCTTCTGCTCGAAATAACTGTTTGCTATCTGAAGCGTCGCCCATGGAGTCTTTTCATGATTTGGGCGCATCTTTACGAATCTGCGGTAAACTTCAACTGCGGCTGGATAATCTTCCTTTTTAAAGTATGTGTCACCCAGAGCCACCGTTGCAAAAGGTTCATATTTACTGTAGCTGAAATCGCTTATGACTTTCATGAACTTCTTTTCCGCCATATCGAATTTCTTTTTGTCCAGATAGTGCTTACCCTCAAGATAGGCAACCTGAGCATCTGATTCAGCATTTGTAATTTTAGGTGGCGTTGAACATGAAAAAACTGAAAGAAAAAACAACACTAAAACAAGTGTTTTATAACCATGACTCATTTATATCCTCTCGCAACTGCCCGAATATTATCAAATTTAACCCAGCCTTCAACATTATCCTGAAAACTTTTCACTTTATACCATGAACCACTGGAAGATACCACATTTATTATTTCACCTTTCTTAAGACTTCCGATCTCTTTGAGTGATTCATCCGGACCACTTCTAAGTGCATTTTCATTCACTGCCACAGCCCAGTTCTGTTCACTCTGTTTTTTGTATTCCATAAAATAAAAAGCGGCTGAAACAGTCATAACAAGAAAAACGGGAAGCAGGATCATCGTTATCTTCCAATCAGAAACAAAAGTGTAGAGAACTATTAATCCCGCAAAAAGATAAAGTGTAAGAAAAAATACAATAAGAACTGAATTAATAGCCTTGTAAGGCTCAAGCAGTTTTTCAGGAATGGTAATGCCTTTTTCCTTAACTATCATTTCAAGATTTGTCCTGGCTTCAGAAAGCTCAGGAGATCTCTGAAGAGCCTGAATATAGTAATAGACAGCCTCGCCTTTTTCATCAAGTGCTTCACTCGTTACACCAAGATTATAAGAAATAAGAGGATCCATCCCTGTTTTGTTAAAATCTATTTGAAATTGTTCCTTTGCCAATTTGTAATCCTTCTTTACATAACTCTCAAATCCTGAATTTTGCGCCAAACCAATAAAAGTAAAAAAGATTACAGCAATGAAAATCAGTTTTTTCATTTCTTACCCCTGAACTTTATCAGTTCCATTGCCTTTTTTCTGAAAGGAGACAGAGTTTCATTTGAATTTCCGCTGTAAGAGTTGTATTCGATCTCTCTGATAAATTCAATAACGCCGTCAACACTCTTTCCATACTTTTTTTCAAGATTTGCTCCACGCTCACCCTTTAGTTCAATGGAATAAAGATCTCTTAAAGCGTCATAAAAAGTGTTAAGAAGTTCATTTAAAGATTGCGCCGTTTCTATCTTTTCAAGCCATTCACCCATCCGAGCGCGAAATGATCGAGAACGTTTTCCCCTTGATGATCTCACAAAAAGAAAGATGAGCGAAAGTAAAGTCATAACTATCGGTATTAATAGAAGAATCACAAACCACAATCTTTCAGTAACAGGTTTAAGACTGTACACACTTAAACCATCAGGAAGTTCTTTTAAAAGCTCAAAACTCTGATCTGCGGCTGATCGCTTCTCTTCATCTCCTGCTGAAATCGCCTTCACATCTACAGGAACATCCGCAATCCCAAGTTTATACCAACCTTTTTCACGACTGAAAACATCAAGCTTTTCGGGCACAATAGAAGTCTGCCCTTTTCCAAGACCTTTTATCATAAACTTAACTGTCTTGCTCCCACAGTATCCATTTGCTGTCGGGCCTGCGGTTGTCTCTATTTCAGGAGGAAAGATCTTTATCCTCGGATTATCCTTAAGCTTGATCTGAGCTGCCTGAAAATTCCCACATCCTTCAAGTTTGAAATTAATCGTTGTAAGAAGATTATCCTTATCAAGATCGAGCGACTTTTTGTCAACTGTCAAACTGAGATCACCATAAAAACCATCTGAATGCAGATCTATCTCCGGAAGCGGCTTTAAAGGAATTCTAAGTGCAGGAGTTGATATGCTTTTTTTCCTTGAATTAAAAAATCCGCCTCTTATAACATCGACTATCATCTGAGTTCCTTCAAGAGTTTCCTGACCTTTTTCAGGAATCAACGTGTAGGTGCTCAACAAACCGTAATCGAAAGTTTTATTCCCGATAGCAACTCTTTTAAAGTTCAATCTTTTCTGAGACACTTCTTCTTTCCAGCAATTCTCAAAAGTCGGTTGCTTATAATAATTCAAGTCTGAGATCGTGTTCGGCTTAACAAACAGATAATACTTAACGGTTAAAGGTTCACCTTGATAAATGTCATCAGACGGAGTTACAACAGCTCTTAGAAATGAGTTAGGTGTACGCTTCTCCCATTTAGAAAGTGGCGCAAAAAGAGAATTGGGCGTGGGATCTCCACCTGGCAGAGAACTTGCCTCTGACTCATCTTGCTTAATATCCTGACCACCTGCCCCGGTTACAGTAACTTTTACAGTATTTGATGCGGTTTTCTTTTTTCCTTTAACAACATAAGCTGGACCAATTTTAAAAACTCCTGCTTTTTCAGGTCTGAGAAGATACGTATAACTAATGGTCTTGCTCGACGTCATTTTTCCGTTTATATAACTTACAGAATTTGACTGCGACTGAGATCTGCTCTCAACGGAAAACGCATTAAATCCGGGCTCTTGAATGTCATCAAAGTCACCATCCGCCGAAAGAATAAACCTAAAAGCTTCACCTGTGGCTACTAGCTGAGAATCACTTGAAAGAGTCACGGAAGCGGCATGAATGAGTCCTGTAGCAAAGAAAAATATCAATAACGAAACTGTAATCCCGATCTTTTTCATTCTTCCTATCCTACCAAGTCTGGCCACTGTCTGACTCGCTTTCCTTTTGTAGCATGAAAGGGCTTATTTGCAAATTTTTCCGTTGCTTGAACTGTTGAAGCAACTGCCCCTTCTTTTTCTCATCATCTTCTTTTTTCTCATCCTTTTTAGCAGCCGACGCCTGCTTTTTTTCCTGCTCCTCTTTTTCCTGCTGCTCTTTCTCTGCCTGCTGCTGATCTTTCTCGTCCTGATTCTCTTCCTGCTGTTGATCCTGATTTTCCTGATCTTCTTTCTTTTCCTGATCTTCTTTATTCTGCTGTTGCTGCTGCTGTTTCTGCTGTTGCTCTTGCAGTTTTATCATTCTTCTTACGATCTCAAGATTTTCAGCTGTCTCCTTATTGGGATCTTCAATAAGGGACTTAACGAACATTTTTTCAGCGTCATTAAGTTTGCTCATTTTAGCAAAAGTGTTTCCCATGTTATGATAGATTCCAGACCTGAGCGATCTGTCGGCTTTTCCAGTTTCCAGTGATTTTCTGTATGCATCAAGAGCTTCTTCGTTTTTCCCGGCCTTAAGTCTCGCATTCCCAAGATCAAAATAGGCTTGTGGACTTTTCTTCAATCTTTTTGAAGCATTTTCAAACTGCTCCTGCGCATGCTCCATATCACCTTCTTCATATTTCTGTCTTCCTTCACTGCTCTCTTTTGCCTCTTTTTCAAAAGGAGTAAATGAACTAAGAAAGATCATTGTGCCAAGTATTGCCAAAATTTTCTTCATCGTTCTTTCCTCGTAGCAGAAATTAACAGATAAAGTATAAAAAGGATAATCCCGAAAAGTAACGGGATCTGAAATCTTTCAGTATAAATATGTATAACTCTTTTTTCATTAAGAACCGATTTCTTAAAATCCTTAACGTATGAAGATATTGTGCTTCCTTTTTCGATTTCAACTGCGCCGAATTCGCTGTAACACTTATCAAAGAAATCCTCTTCAAGTTTGGAAACTACAGTTGTCCCTTTTTCATCTTTAAGATAGCTTTCGCCAATTCTTATCGGTGCACCTTCCGCTGTTCCAAGTGGAAGAACAGCAACATGAATATTATTGTCAATCAGGAGCTTTTTCACTCTACCAAAATCAAGATCAGGATCTTCACCATCTGAAATAACAACAATAAGCCTATCGGAATTCTGATTTGATGATTTCATTGTTTCAACGGCCAGTTCAAAAGCTGTCTCTAAAGCTGTTCCCTGCTTTCTTATCATCCCGGGCTCAAGAACTGAGACAACCGTCTGAACAGTTTCATAATCATCTGTCAGAGGAAGCTGAAGAAAGGCCGCACCGGCAAATGGAATTATTGAAACACGATCTCCTTCAAGTGAATCAACTACATCAGCCAACATCATCTTTCCCTTGTGATATCGGGGACCGTTCTCATCTTCAGCGAGCATGCTTAGACTCACATCGAATATTACTGCAATGTCTATCCCCTCACTCCTCGTATTTACTTCCTCTCCACCAAGAAGAGGTCTGGCGAGTGCCAACGTAAAAAGTGAAAACACCGTAAAAATGAGAATTCTTTTCACCCAGAGTTTTCTCATATCCATGTTAAATATCTTCAGTTTCTGGGAATCAGAGAACATTTTATAGAATTCCATTCTTTTTCTGGATGCATAAATAACCCAGAAAACAAGAATCGGCAGCCAGACAAGTACGGCGAGCAAATATCTCCAGTCATTAAACTTCATCTTTCCACCTCCGGATAAACTTTAAACAGAAGTGCAAGCAGTCTGGCAAGCAACATGAAAACAATGGAAAGCCCGATAAAAACAACTGCATATTCGTTATATATCTTGAGTTTTCTTGATGGAATGGGACTTTTTTCAAGTGAATCTATGTCTTTAAATGCCTTTTGAAGATCTTTGGTGGAAATCGACTGATAAAACTTTCCCTGTGAAGTTTTCGCCATCATTTTCAAAAGATCAGGATTAGTTTTCATTTTAATTGTCTGGAACGACTGTCTCCCGAAGAAATCTTTTCCGGCAGGAAATTTCACAGGCTTATCAGTTCCGATAAGAATGGAGTAGATCTTTATACCTTCTTTTTGTGCAATTTCTGCGGCAGTCTCCGGACTCAGGTTTCCGGCGTTGTTATCTCCATCGGTCAGAAGAATGACTATCCTGCTTTTTGCCTTGCTGCTTTCAAGTCTGCTTAAAGCAAGTCCGACACCGTTTCCAATGGCAGTACCATCTTCTATCACTCCAGTCTTAAGTCTTGCAAGAAGTTCCTGATAAACATCATAATCTGTTGTAAGCGGAACCTGGAGAAAACTGTCATGCGCAAAGAAAACAAGACCAAGACGGTCGCTTGTCCTTCCTTTTATGAAATCTTTTATAACAAGTTTTGCAGCTTCGATCCTGTTCTTCGGTTGAAAATCAAGTGCTTCCATTGAACCTGAAACATCAAGAACGACCATAATATCTTTTCCTTCAACCGGCGGAACTATCGTTTTTTGAAGACTCACAGGACGTGCAAGTGCGACAATTGCAAAAACGAGGGCGATAACATCAAAAAACTGAGGGAAAAAATAGGTGGATGAAACTTTTGATCGCATCGATTGGAAGTTTGTGAAAAAGGTTCTTACAAATCCGCCGCCTGTTCTTACTTTCGCAACTCCCAGGATCAGTGGGAAAACCAACAGCAGTAAAAGATATGGATCAAGAAATTTCATCTAGTATCTCCTTAAATCCGCTGTAAAGTTCATCAAAATCATCTTCCTTAAGCATTTCATCGGCAAATTTAAACCTGTCTCCAAGTCTTAAAAGATCAAGAATCCTATCGTTGTGAATTTTGAAATTACTATCTTTTCTTAAAGTTCTTCTGATCTGGGACGTGGTCATTTCAACATAGTTCACCTTGGACTTGTGAGACATATATGCTCTAAGACCGACTGTCAGATGGTCAACATAACTTTCATAATCACCCGCAGCTTTTGCCTCGCGAGCCATTTTCAGATATTTGTTCGCAATATCAATTGAAGTTATCACAACAGGAACTTCTTCAGCTTTTTTCTTAAACTTTTTAACAAGAAAGTAAATCAGGAAAATGATCAAAGCGAGAATCATCAGAGCACCAAGAACATAGAGGATCGTATAGTCCTTTTCCATGATCTTTACAGGCTTTCTGATATCTCTGAGGTTCATATCTGATTCAGTTGTGTTTTCCGATGCGGAAACTTTAAATGATTTAACCGTGTGAATCTTTCCGTCAATATTAAGTTCAACATCAGGAACTGAAATATCGCCTGACTTTAAAGCCACAAAGTTAAGTTGAGTTTTTTGCTTATCCGGCAAAGCAACGGCAGTTACCACAGCAACAGAGTCACTTTTTGATGTCAGAGATGCATTGATCTTCTTTCCCGGTTTTATATCGACCAAAACAGAAAACTTCTGTCCGATAGTCACTTCTTTTTCTTTTAGCTGCGGATTAACAACTTCTGCCGAGATCAAAAAGAATGAAGTAATCAGCAATAGAAAAGCAACGTTCCTCATCTCTTCCTCACCCTACTCATTTTTCTAAAACCATTCACAAGATCATCCATAAAATTTTCCTGATTCCTTATCCACAGAGGTCTTAAACCGAGTCTTTTGAACGAATCTTCCTTTTGAGAAACGAACTTATCAAATTTGGAGCTATCCTTGCGACTGAAATCAAGCAACTCTCTTTTCCCCGTTTCCGGATCCATAACATTGACAGCACCCTTTATCATCGAATCATAGGAAGCATCGTTAATTACACCAACCGGCACGATCTCATGCTTTGAAGTGGCAACTCTAAATGAATCAGGCAACTCACCAAAAAACATATCAGAAAGAAAAAAGGTCAAAGTCTTTCTTTTCATAACCTTGTTCAAAAATCTGAAAGGCACATCTGTATCAGTTTTATTTCCGTCAGGTTTGGCAGTCATTAACGCCCGAATTACTGTAAGAAGATGGTTCTTTCCACGTCTTGGCGGAATATACTCCTCAACACGATCAGAAAAAAGCAGAAGTCCGACCTTGTCGTTATTCTTTATCGCACTGAACGTAAGTGCTGCCGCAATAGTCGCCATAACTTCCTGAACACTATAGGACAGACCAAAAAGAGTGGAACCCGAAATATCGGCAACAACCATAACAGTAAGCTCACGCTCTTCACGGAAAAGTTTGATAAAAGGCTTGTTCATCCTCGCAGTAACATTCCAGTCGATCATCCTTGCATCATCACTTTCCGTATACTCACGAACTTCCTGAAATTCGAGCCCCTGCCCCTTAAAAAGCGTGTGATAAGATCCCTGAAGATAGTTATCGACCTTCCGTCTCACATTAAGCTCGATAAGCTTTATTTTCTTTAGCAGTTCTTCGTTGAGCATGACCTAAGGAACCTCTACCCTGTTAAGCAGTTCTGTGATGATCCTGTCTGTCGAAATCTTTTCAGCCTCAGCCTCAAAAGAAGGAATGAGCCTATGACGTAGAACAGGATAGGCGACCTCCTTAATATCTTCAGGAGTAACAAAGTTCCTGCCCGCCATAAACGCTCTTATCCTGCCCGCAAGAACAAGAAAAAGACTCGCTCTAGGACTCGCACCAACATCAATAAGTTGAGCAAGCTGCTTATCCTTGGGCTCTCTTGTTTCAAAAACTATGGCAATAACATACTTCTTTATTCTTTCATCAGTATAGATCATTCCAACCGTTTCCTGCCACTGCCTTATCTGATCCTTTTCAAGAATTCTGCTCAGTTTGATATCAAGCTCTTTCTTTTCAAATTTTTCAATAATTCTAAGCTCTTCCTCTTGAGTAGGATAGTCGATAAGAACCTTGAACATGAACCTGTCAACCTGTGCCTCAGGAAGAGGATAAGTTCCCTCCTGCTCAAGCGGATTCTGTGTCGCAAGAACAATAAAAGGATCAGGAAGATCAAAAGTCTTATCACCAATAGTAACATGACGCTCCTGCATTGCCTCAAGAAGTGCTGACTGAACCTTTGCCGGAGCACGATTTATCTCATCAGCAAGAACAACATTTGAAAAAATGACGCCCTTCTTAACATCAAAAGTTCTCTCATTCATGTTGTAGATCCGACTTCCGATAATATCTGCCGGAAGAAGATCAGGAGTAAACTGAATCCGTGTAAAATCAAGATTTGTAGCCTGTGCGAAAGCCTTTACAGCCGTAGTTTTTGCAAGACCGGGAACACCCTCAAGAAGAATATGACCACCACCGATAATACCCATTATCAGAGAATCGACCATATCCTGCTGACCGACAATGATCTTTGAGATCTCAGTCCTCAGAGCATTAACACCCGTTGCCTGCTGACGAATCCTTTCGTTAATTTCAGAGAATTCCATGTAGTCCCTCCGTTAATCCAAAAAAACACTTCAAAAACAGGAGAGATGGTATATTTATTCCAGAAAAAATCAAAAAATGGTTTTGGAGGGGGAGTTTGTGGTGGGGGTTATTTTGATGAAAGTTGAATTGCTTGGTTTGGTTCATTCTTATCCTTAATAAACAATCTTAATAAAAAAAGCTTATTTATCTTCGAGATTTTTAGCCGAATTATGGTGGATTTATATAGATAAATTGAGATCTCGTATAATCATTTCAGAAGAGGTTTTGTTTACAATTTCCAATAAAGGAAAAGGATGAGAGAGGAGGATAGTGGCCTCAATGATAAAATGTTCAGATGAGAAAATATTAGAGTTGCTTAAAGGTATGGAGCAGTTTATATTTTTGGTTTTTAAGCTTTCTGATCAAAAAACTCTGAACTACAGAATAAACCATTTGATTTCAAAAAAAAGCATATAAACAACGAAGGATGTCCAG
>Ga0222665_1000604_pt1 | contig 20478 bp, 20 predicted proteins | sample AntAcemetagen653_FD_179853 | JGI IMG/M metagenome (GOLD analysis project Ga0222665, IMG submission 179853) | Saline water microbial communities from Ace Lake, Antarctica - #653 | ecosystem: Environmental > Aquatic > Non-marine Saline and Alkaline > Saline | place: Antarctica: Ace Lake...
ATACTAATATCCTCACTACTAGAACCGGACATAAAGGCAATTTTTAATCCATCCGGTGACCAACTGGGTTGCATATTATTACCACCTCCATCAGTAATTTGCTTTTGATTAGTGCCATCACTATTCATAATATAAATTTCATTCTCCCCCGTTCGAGATGAAGAAAAGGCAATTTTACTGCCATCCGGAGACCATTCCGGGAATAATTCATTTGAAGTATCATCGGTAATTCTTGTTTTATTTTCACCATTAATATCCATAATATAAATACTATTGATACCATCGATATCAGATGAATATAAGATTTTACTACCATCAGGAGACCAAACAGGTCCAAGGTCGTAAGCATTGTTATTTGTTAACCTAATAATGTTGTTTCCATTTATATCCATTGTATAAATTTCATAATTCCCATCACGAGTTGAACCAAATACAATTTTTTCTCCGTTAGGAGATATTACAGACATACCATCATAAAAATTATTGTTTGTAAGTCTGGTTTTACCATTTTCATCAATTAACAATATTTCAAAAAAAGGAATTCCACTACCTCCAACTTCTGACTCATATGCAATTTTCCCTTCGAAAGAAATGTTATCAATATTTAACTCATTTTCATCCTTTTCCTTTTTTGAACAAGACATTAGAGTTAAAAATAATATTAGACTTAAATAATGTACCTTAGTTTTCATTTTTATATGTTTTAATATTAATAATTAATACAACTATTGTTAATATATAATAAAAGAATAGCATCAATCCCTGGATATAAGTTTCGATTTTTTATCTTTTGGTTTTACTTCTTCAATTTCTCAATCATTTCTTTTGTGCATATTCTTCAGAGTCAGGAAACAATTCAATACTCATTTTCAATAGTTCTATCGTTCCTTATTCTTATTTTCATGTAATAAGCCAATACCAAAATAATTGAATTCCTCTTCGTAGAAATAATACTTACTCCCTTCTTTTTGAATTAATCTATATGTTTTTCTTTAGCGATTTCAATGCCCTCATTCCTAATTATTCTATAATTGATTCATTTATGTAAATTGAATTACCTCCTGTACTTTCTAATTGTCCAAAGACAATATCAATATCTTCATCTCCATCAATATCAGCTGTAGTTAATCCTTGCGATCTTGTATTTCCTAGTGCTTGTCCACTTTTTGTAAACTGAATACCACTATCATTTACAATTGGATCATTTTCATCGACACCTGAATCTTCAGAACAATTGATGAAAAAAAATAATATTAAAATTGTGCTAAAGCTGATATAAACTAATTTCTTTGTCTTCATTTTATTTATTCCTATAATTTTCAATAATTGAAGCATCCACCCAATGAGGCATCAGTCCATCCCAAGTAGATTTTAGAAACATGATAAAGCGACCATCTGGTGAAACATTAGCATACAATTCATGATATGCCCCGTTTAATTCTTCCATATTAACCGCTTCTCCCCAACTTCCATCATCCTTTTTAAAACTGATAAATAGATCAGAATATAGATTAGGCATTGTCCTGGAAAAAATCAGATAACTTTCGTCAGGAGCAATAAAAGGTGAGCTTTCAACTACATTTTCAGTATTAATAGTTGTTCCTAATTTCTCTGCAGTTGTATATTCACCGTTGACATATTCTGAAAAACAAACATCCCCTTCTCTTGCAAAATAAAGATTTTGGTTATCTGCGATGGAAGCTTGCCAATGGGCTCCATTTTGATTCACTTCGTTGCCTAATATTTGGGGAGACATCCATTCGCCATTACTTTTTTTTACAATGCAAACTTTCCCTGGCCCAGCTGCTCCAGAAAAATGTCCCCATAAAAAGACTAACTTAGTGCCATCCGATGATATAAATGGTGAGTCGCTTCCTTCTGTAAAACCGAAAGGTACACTTGCAGGCTGTGTCCAAATTCCATCTACTAATTTCATATATTGAATATTCCTATGTTCTGTACTCATCAAGCTCCAATATACTTCAGTTCCATCTGGTGAGAAAATGGGAGGTGCATGCAACTCCTGAGTAAATACGTTGGGTGCAAAGCGTTGCACCGATGTTGAAGGAAATGGAAGATTAAAATAGGCTCCATTTAAAGCGTTTGGATTCGTATTCTCATCAGGATTTTCTTCTGAATCACTTTTCTTACAAGACATACTGAGTAAAATAATTAAAAATGAGAATAGAAATACATGTTTACTTCTTAGGGTTTTCATTAGCTAAGTTTTTAGGTTAATATTTATCTATGAATTTTTAATTATTGGTATTATTTATTTGATTTATATAAACTGAATTGCCTCCAGTACCTTCTAATTGTTATTAGTAAAATATTTTTTATCATCGAAATCAAATTTTATTTCTGTTTCATATATCAATCAATATACCAATAATTCTAATATGTTGTTATTCTGAGGTATATAAGAATCTATCACAATTATTGCAAAAATAAATGTTCATTATTCGACACCCTATGACGGATTCTGAACAAATTACTATATTTGTTGTCAAATACATTAAGAAGAAATGGAAAGATAATTCGTGTTGAGTTGCACTTAATGAATTATAATCATCCAAAGAAACAATTTTATCTGATAATCTTTCAGCTTTAAGTTCAAGAGCATTCGTTTGACCTACACTATTATTATTAAATAGAAATAATAACACATTTAGTACGCAAATCGTTTTTAATAAATTTTTTAAGGATGTCATTTAATAATTTAAAATGATTTTTAATCCACAATAATCATCTTTTTTGTATCAGTAAAAGTCTCTGAAATCATTTGATAGTAATATATTCCAGAACAAACATTTCTATTTAATTCATTCCTTGCATTCCAAATTATATGATTGGATCCCGTAGGTAAATTATTTTTAACTATGTTTTTAATATTATTCCCATCTTTATCGTAAATTTTCAATATTATGTTTGAAGGCTTTGATAGCGAAAATTCAATTTTTGTACTTCGTTTAAATGGGTTTGGGTAATTGTTGTTTAATTTATTAAGCGAGCCTTCATCTTTTTTTTCTATCCCAACAATTGAAGATTCATTAAAATAAATTGAATTGCCTCCTGTTCCTTCTAATTGTCCAAAAACAATATCAACATCTTCATCTCCATCAATATCATCATATACCAAACTAAGAACTTGTTGATTTCCAAAAATCTGCCCTAAAGAAGTAAATGAACCTGAACCATTATTTAACCAAAATTTATTACCGTTTGGATAATTAGTGGTTACTACATCAAAATCACCATCAGAATCAGCATCAAAAACTCCACAGCGGAGTGCACTTTCATTAATCGTAGGCCCTGACACAAAACTTTCTCCATTATTTTGGTTTAACCAAACTGTAGTACCACCGCTATTAGAAATAATTAAGTCATTATTCCCGTCTTTATCAAAGTCAATACAATCTGTAGCATCACCTCCAGAACCTAATCTACAACCATTATCAATGAAGTTTCCGCTTCCATCATTCATCAATACTTTATTAGGTAATTCTCTCATATTAATAAAGATATCTGGGATATTGTCGCCATTGAAATCTGCAAATTCAAAGCCTTTAGCATTATCCCCTCCAATGTCTGCATTAACCATTGAAAAATTAGCCGAACCGTCATTCAGCCATAATCTGTTTGGTGCTGAGTAATAATAAATCAAGAAATCATTATCGCCATCATTATCAACATCAGCAACATAAATAAATTGAGGAGAACCGCTTGCCGTTCCTAAATTTTGCTCATTTTCAGTGAAATTTCCTGAACCATTGTTAATATATAATTTAACCGGACTTGCATGACAAATGAATAATGCATCAGGAAATGAATCATTATTAAAATCTGCAAGAGCAACATCATGTGCTTCTTGTGTATTAAATATTTGATCGCTTAATGTAAAAGTCCCATCTCCATTGTTTAACCAAAGTGGACATGTTCCAACATAATTAGAAAAAAGAATATCTAAATCATTATCCATATCAACATCAGCGATAGATGATCCTTGTGATCTTGTATTTCCCAGAGTTTGAGAACTTTTTGTGAATAAAATGTCACTTTCAGTTATAATCGGGTCATCAGGTATCGGGTCAGGAGTTGCTCCTTTGGAACAACTGATAATATTTAGGAATAAAAAAACGATACTGATTAACATACAAAGAGATTTATTTTTCATAATTTATAGTTATTTTATTGGTTTTTATTCTTTAATATATTTAACGTTTCCTTGGCATTCTCATTATCAGGATTTAACTCAAGGGACTTTTTATAATTTTTAATCGCTAATTCCCTCTGTCCATTTTTCATTAAAGCTTCAGCATAACTATCATATACATTAGATGATTCAGGATAGTACCTGATATTAGATTTAAATAAATAAAGAGCGGCTTCTTGCTCATTCATATTCAAAAAGAAATAAGCAACAGAATTTAATAGATTCTCGCCATATTCATTAAGTTCAATTGATTTTGAAAGAGTTTCATTTGCTTTTTGAACTTCGCCACTTAAATAATATAGCACTGTTAATTGTGCTAATTCTATGGAGTTTGAAAATAAATAATCCAATTCCAATTTCATTATTTCTTGAATATAAGGTTGTTGGTCATTATTCAAAAAATAATAACACAATTCAAGAACTTCTTGTCCTTTTAATTCAGTTGATTCATTTAAATTTTCACGAATATTATCAAAGACACTATTTAAAGACTCCTTATCTCCATTTACCAGTGTTCGCCCAAGAATTGCTACACCGGATTTTAATGGAAGATTATAATCTCTACCGTAAAGTATTGCAGCAACATCATTAATGATTTCTTGGGTATTGGCAACTTCCAGTGTATTTCCTGATCGCCCCCTATAATTCTGGAAAACAATGATACAATTTCCACTGCCAAATCGTCTATAATTACTTTTAAAACCATTAATGCTACCTGCACCTCCGGTTACAATAATTCCATCTCCCTCTTTCCCCCAATTCTCGGTTCTAATATCCCATCCATAACCACAAAATTGCATATTAGGATACTTATTTGGTGTAAGGATTTTAGTTAGGCTTTCGTCAGTAATAAACAGGTTATCTGTTAAAGCTTTATCAAATTTGAATAGGTCTTCTACGGTTGAGTATATATCACCGGCACCTTTAACTACAGACATATCAAGGTAGGTAGCATTCTCATTATCATCGAAAAGAAATTTATGATAATAGCCTTGTGCTCGATTTTTTACTACGGTAATATTATCATCTATTCCTGAATTATTCATTCCTACAGGATCAAAGATTCTTTTCTTCATGAGCTCTTTATAAGAATGACCACTTACTTTCTCTAATATATTGGCAAGAATCACATAGTTCAAATTAGAATACCTGAATTGACTTCCGGGTTTAAAAAGCAACTCTTTATCTTTTAAATAATTCACAAAATCATCAAAAAAATGTGGCTTGCGTTCTAACACATCAAAGTTTGGTATATCTGGGAAATCAAGAATTCCTGATGAATGGGAAAGTAACTGGTGTATAGTAATTTGTTTCCCGATTTCTTGAGGAAATTCTGATAAATAATCAGAAATTTTGCTATCTAATGTTATATTCCCATTTTCCACTTCTTGCATCACAAGAACTGCAGTAATCTCTTTGGTTATCGAAGCAATTCTGAATTTTGTATCTAAGGTATTTTCTGTTTCCAATTCGAAGTTAGAATACCCATATGCTTTTTTAAAAATTACCTGCCCTTTTTCAGCAACTAGTATGGCCCCATTAAAATTTCTGAATGTGTTATAATTATCCATTAATTGATGAAGACCTGTAGCTTTCGTCTCAACTTTTTGTTGGCATGATGAATAAAAGAATACTATCAATATAATTGCTAACAGATTAATAAAATTCCTTATTTTTTTCATATACATTATTTTTCATTTGGTTTTAATTCGCCTATTATTTAATTTCTTCCAGTGCTCTTATTGCAGTTGCATACTTAGGATCAATTTCCAAGGCTTTCTTATAATTGAAAATGGCCAGCTCTTTATTGCCATTTTCCAGATATGCTTCACCAAGACTGTCATAAACGTCAACAGATTCAGGATATGCTATGACATTAGCCTTAAAAATTGCAATTGCCATCAGTTTATTGTCTTGATTAAGATAATCATAACCGAGTTGGTTTATTGCTGACTGGTTCATTACTTTAATATCAATTGCTTTTATTAAACTTGAGATAACCATTTCTTCGGCTTCTTCAGTTTTGTCATCAATGAATAGTTTTTCAGCTCTTTCCAAATTACTGTTACATTCGCTATAATTTGAAATTAAGTTATTTTTTTTTGTAGTATAGTAATTCTCTGCAGCAGTTTTTGCATTTTCAATTGCGATTTCAAGAGCTTTACCTGCTGAAACTTCAATATCCGGTTTTACGCCTACTCCTTCCCAGTTTGTGCCGGTTATGGGATTAATGGCACGCCCATAAGGGATAGATATTCTTAAATCTTCGAATACAACCCATGTGCTTGCCGGATTTGCTCCACCGGCAGTTGCTTCACCAATAATTGTCGCTCGATTAAGAGCCTGTAAATCGTACGCAAATTCTTCAGCTCCGGAGAATGTTTTATTACTTGTTAATACAAATAATGGAGTATCTATCATCTTCTTCCCCTGGATATCCTGTTGTGTCCAAAATTCATCAGTACGATCTCTGTTTCTCCAATAAATACTATTGATATGTGTGGGGTTTTCAAAGAAGTAGCTAAATAAATATGCCATATACATAGGATCACCACCGCGACTGTTATTTCTGAGGTCAAAGATAATCGCATATGTATTTGAAAGGAATTTTAGTGCTGATGAGAGAACTTCAACAGCCTCCTCAGAATACATAACAGATTCTATATTCATGTACCCAATATTTCCATCCAGAATTTCAACCTTATTCAATCCGAAGTTGTCCTTCTCCCTATCAATTCGACCGATAAGCCTCTTTAGATTTCGGTCTTCTTTTGCTTGTTTGTCAGGGTTTGGCCCAACATACATAAATAAATGCTTGTCGTTACTAATTGATCGCAATTCATTAGTTATAGAATTCACAAAATCACTTGGATCAGTAATATTTTTGAACGCACCTTCCTTACGTCTTGATTTAAGGTGATTTTCCATTTGTGAACCTATTTCAGGGATAGCATAGAATTTGCTAAGCAACTCACCGGCTCTCTCAATAGATTCTTTTTTATCTGATCTTGTCAGAATATTTGTTTTCTTCTGTGCCTGAACTATAAAGCTGGAAAATATTATGATAATGAAACTGATATAATAGGTTCTGTTTTTCATAATTATTACTTTTTAAGTAATAAGACTTAATTTATTGTGTTTGGTTACAGTTAGCAAATAAATCAAGCTGATTATTTTTCCAAATTTATATCTATTAATTTTTTCATGTGAATCACTTTCTAAAATGATGGGCTCTAATTTATTAATGAACCAAAAAGCTATCCTAAATGTATTTTTTAAAATCCGTATCCAGAATAATGTTTTTTTCTTTTTCAATGTCCTAAATAGCCAAGTCTTTCCATCACTATAAGACTTCCATTCTTCTGAAATACTTTTTAATTTTATCAAGTTCTTCCTTAGATGTCTTATGATTTTCAAGTGCTTGCATCACAAGACTTGAAGTTGATCCGCTAAAAAGATTATGCATTAATTTATCAAGCATAAGTTTTTGAGTATCATCTTGCTGAATTACTGAATTATAAACGTGCATTCGCCCTTTTTTCGATCGCGTAAGCAGGCCTTTTTCAGCCATTATCTGCATTAGTATTAAAGTTGTAGTATATTCGACATCTTTTTTGCTTTCGACACTTAACTCTTCATTTACTTATTTAACCGTTACCGGGCCTTTTTCCCAAATTACTTTTAAAATCTTCAGCTCAGATTCGGGTGGTTTTAATATAGTTTTGTTCATAAAAAACTTTTATCTACGAAATAATTCGTAATTTACTAATTTAATACGAAGGCTTTCGTATTTTATTGTATAAAAATCAAAATGCCTGAAAATTCTAATTAAATAAATTTGCTTTCATACAGTTTATCTGCTATTTACATAAAACAATTTTTAAAATAAATTGAAAGATTTCTGTATATTTATTCTACTTCAATTTTAGGGGTAACATAATTTTATGCTTCAACCAATTAATTTATTTATTTTATTGAAATCATTTGAGTCTAAGATGTCAATATAAATACAACGGCTTTTATTAAATCTTTTTGCATTTTTGTATTCGTCTTTAATATTTTCAGGCAAATCACTTTCTAAAATGATGGGCTCAAATTTATCACTGAACCAAAAAGCTATCCTAAATGTATCTTTTAAAATCCGTATCCAGAATAATGTCTTTTTCTTTTTCATTGCCCTAAAAAGCCAAGTCTTTCCATCATTATAATACTTCCATTCTCCTGAAATATCTTTATTGCTATCATATAAACACGACAAGGTCTGTTTCCAGATCAATTCTTTTTCTCCGATTATTGTAAAAATAATTTAATCCAAGGTCAAAAAGTTTCTTTAGAAATTCACTTTTCAATTGGTGTCTTCAGAAGTACAATAAACTGAAACCAATTATTAAATTTCCTCTTGATGAATTTTTGTTTTCGCCACTAAAAATCAATTTTTCAGTTTCTAATATCGGGAATAATAGAATTATAAAATCTATAATTCAAATATTTACCATAATTTAAAATAAAAATACAGCACCCTCTATTATCAGAATAATAGCTATTAATCCTATATATGCATATTTGTTCCCAAAATTTAGGGTCCAGCCAAATGATGGATTCGATTTAGGAACTATTATTCTTGGGTCGTTACTATTAACATAAAAAATCCCTTTCCAATTATCTGGGTTTTTTCTCATTAAATTATAATTTTCACCTTTATCTTTCTTTTCCATAGTTTTTAATTAATAAATTAATATTGATTATTTTCTCATGTCGTCTTAAATTGGGCATAAAGTTTAGTATAAGAATAGTGGCCGATTGCGGGCTTCATTCCTGACAAGATGCAGAAAAGTTGAAGCGGGCTTAAAACCTTGATTTTACTACTATCTCGGCTATTATTTTTATACATTGTTGAACTAAATCCCATCGGGATAGCGTTTAAAAAATATTTCAATAATTATTATTTACAAATTCTTATGTCTGCAAATATAATGATTTAAAATAAATCCAATTTCTCTTTTTTCTTTCCCGAAAATTTTTAGATAAAACATTAAAACCCGTCGTTAAGTTCATAGATGGGATGTAGTTCAACTTGTACTCATCGCTGGGTCTTGTAGACCGTTCAGAGTCCTATTTCTCAGAGTCCTATTTATTGTGTGTAGTTTTTTACTTTTCATTTTTAATTATTTCTGAAAGTCCATATATATTTTTCTTTAATATCCAAGCCCTTTCAGTGTATAAATGTACATCAGAATCCAACAAATTTTCTTTTTCAAGAATTGTTTCGTCAATTAGGTCAATAAATAGTGCATAAATGTTATGTGTAATATAATTTCTTTGTTTTGAGATTTGCTTAAGAGCTGTTCTCATATTATTGTCAATTAATTTATTCTTATTCGCAATCTCAATTAGATTTCCTAAAGTTGCTTTGTCATATTTCCCAACTATTCCTCTTCTTCGAAGAAAAAGAATCAATTCTGCTTCTAATTTACCGGAAGCTAAGGCTACTTTTCCCAATTCAGAAGTAAATTCATCAGATTCGATAAGTAATTTGTAAAATTTTATTCCCTTAGTTGGTTCTCCTTTATACATCTTTTTTTTGCTTGATGTTGGTTGTTGTTTTGAATAATTAGATGGTATCTAAATAATCATTTAGAGTTTAAGTCATTAGTGTTATTCTCATCCTTGATACATTTTTGCTGTAAATGTTTTGTAAAACTAGTTTTGTTGATAATGCTGATAATTCTATAAGTACAATTATAGAATGCTTAATGTAATTTTTGTTCAAGGTTGGTTTTTGTCCTTTGTTGGGCTTTCGTGCTTTATTTTTCATTTCGTTTAATAAAATCCAAATAGTCATTTAAATATGTTTTATAGAATTTGTTTCTGTTCCAAGTTGGTTGATGAGCAATCGGATAGATTCGTCTTTGTAAGTAATTTTCATTTGATTCATTGCATTTGAAATTTCCACCAGACTTTGTTTGTCCAATATAATCCCAATAATATTTCACTTGTTTGCTATTTGAGTGTATCAGTTGGTTTATTAGTGGTTCACCCAGCGTTATGACAATCGGGTTTTTAAATGTTGTTAACTCGTTAATAAGTAAATCAATCCATACTTTAAAATGGCGAGTCAGAATTGTTTGATCATCAGCAGGAGGAAAGTTGAAAAAGCATTTGTATAAATTTGTTGCGTATACTTCTTTTTCAATGTCAATTTGTAAAATGTTACAAACCTTATTCAAGTATGTTTTTAGGCTATTTCTTTTGTCAAGATTCAATGTAACATTAATATCAGAACGTGATTCTTTACGTCTAACAGTCGGGTCTTGTCCAATAAAAATCAATTTTGTATCTGAAATAGTATTTGCTTTAGAATAGGGGAGAATAAAATCGTTTGAAAAATCAATATCATTTTTTAAAATACATTCTTTGAGCAACATTCTTTTCGTTGCTTTTAGTTTTTTGTCAATTTGCAAAATGTGATTTTTCATACTTCCTTTTCAAAATTCTTTATTCCAACGAGGTAATCGTCCATGAACTTCAAAGTGTCGTTGTATTATTGTTGATTCAACAAAAACAGGAATATCCATTGTCTCAGAATTTATTGTGTCATACCAATAAATATCCAACGCTTCTATCTTTTCTTCAATTAACTTTTGTTTCCATGATTTTTTTCTAGGGATTTTCCCAAATTGATGTCCATTAACAATTCTGTCATAAAGTCCACCGTTTCGATGTTTTATAGTTCCGTTATTTTTAACTTTTCCAGAAGAACCTACGTAAATCAATTCTATTCTTCCATTTTTCAATTCATACACGATGTAAACGCCACTTCTGTTTTTCGGAGCATTACAAACATCTTCAAGGCTTACTTTTTCTGTGAAGAAGAAATGATTATTGTTTTTATATTTTGTTAATTCGTCAAACATATTTCGATGTTTTTATGGTTTTCTTGGCATGAAGCCCAACTTCTAAATAATTACTACAATATACGCATCATTTCCCATTTGTCCATAATAGCAAACCTTGTTAAATTACTTATTAGCAAAATATTCTTTATGGTGAAATAAATACTCATAGTTTTTATTATACAAATTTACTTAAAATTATTAAATATTCAAGTTATCTAACGGACTTTATATTCTATACCACATCTCCACGTATTTGCTTCAAACCTTATGAAGTTTATTTATTGTGGACTGTTATTTTGATGATTCATTTATTTAATTAATCGAATATTTAAAGAAATCAGATAGTTTCTCTAAATGTCCCTTTTCCAATAAGTCTATAAGTAAAGTAATTTCTAAGAAGTCAAAATTGTCTTTCCTTTTAAGTTTGAAATTTGATAGTTCTTTGTTTATTTTATTATATAGTCTGTTGGCGGTATGTGCTGTTATTTCTTATACCATTTGGTAATTAATTTCCAAGTTTTTCCTGGCGGCACTTTTAACGCTCTAAATATTCCGTTTTCCTGGATTCGATATTTAAGTGTTGAATCCTTGAGCCCATCAATCCCTTGAGTAAATGTTACTATCATTCCACCGAATGCAAACATAAATCCATTCTCATTTGCAACTCTCATTTTAATTGGTTGAAATAAATAATCATTCGATATTTTTTTGTCAAACATTGTATTCATAAAAAATACAGGAAACTCAATATCACTTTTGGGTACACCGTTTAAAAGCATTTTTCTTATCTCTTCGCTAATATTTTCATCCAATCCTATTTCAGAGAAAAGAGGTCTGTCCGAAAATGATGCTCTCCATAAAATTGAAAGAAATAGTAATTTAAGTTTTTTATAATCAGCATTTGAACACTCTATGGATCCATCCTTGTCAGCAAGAATTAGCTCTTTCCCTTTTGGTAAATTTTGTGAATAAAAAAATTCTCGCCCGTAAGATTCATATGCACCGATAACTTTTCCATCGCAATCTTTGCATAATTTAAATAAATCAAATTCTCCTGTTTTTTGTTTGTTGGATAATACTTTCTTTTCTCCAGTTTTTAAGAATGTCTTCAAATCAATATATACCAGATTATGATATTTATGAAATAATTCGCTCTCACGATAAAAGAAATCAGGTATCACATGACATATCCTTTGCAATTCCTTAGTTTTATTGCACAAATTACATCTACCTGTCATAATGTCTTTTTTGCATTACCGCCAACTTCTAAATAATTACTACACTATACGCATTATTTCCCATTTGTCCACTATAGTAAACCTTGTTAAATTGCTGATTAGCAAAGAATACTTTATGGTGAAATAAATATTCATAGTTTTTAAAATACAAATGTATATAAAATTATTAAATATTCATGTTATCTAACGGACTTTTTATAATTCAAAACATCCAAAAGTATTTACCTCGCCTCTTAAACTTTACAATAATTGTAAACACAAAAGGCCATATTTTTTTATTATATTTGCCTTGTATAATAATTCAGAACTCAGTATTTTTGATGTTATAGTAAAATCATCATTATCATAATAAATCAGTGTCCTATATGTTTTTAATCGGAACTGAGATATGATATATATTAGTTTCTTATCATAAATTCAAAAAAATATATAATTTTTGCAACATTAGAAATTAAATATTGTCTTACAGATATGAAAATAATTAAATATATAATACTATGAAAAAGATACTAATTTTACTATTATTTCTAACTGTATATTGGTTTCCTGCCTCGTCTCAGACAACTTTCTGGGAAGATGATTTTGAAATCAATTCAGGATGGAGCTTAGATAAAAACTGGAAGATAAATAATGATGTTCTTAACTTAAGCCTTGATTCATTGATGTATGATTTTGATATTTCGGCAATTTCTCCCGTTATATCAATGCCCGATGATCCTCAAAATTTATTCCTAAGCCAGTTTCTTGAAACTTTCGACCCGAGTGTAACTACCGAAAAAGCCGAAATTTCAATAATTTATAATGAAAATGAAGATGTTCTGTGGTCTTATGATTTAATTGAAGGAGATTGGGGTGATTATTACGGAACTGAAATTTCATTTCCTGTAAATGATTATGCCGGATTAGATATTCAAATCAGGTTCAGAAGTTTTGGCCCATCAAATAATGCATGGCTAAATTGGAACATTTTTGATTTAAACATTACTGCCTATTTTAATAATGACTTGACAATAGTTGGTATTGATGGCCAAAGTAGTGTTGACTTAAATGAAACACTTATGTTGGATGTTGAGGTTAAAAACGTTGGATTAGAACCTCAATCAAATTACTCTCTCGAACTTTACAGCCTAAAATCTAATGATTGTTTGTATTCAACTATAATTAGCAGCGAATTGGCAGCCGGTGAAACTGAGATGATTCCTTTATCGTGGACACCAACACAGGTTCAAAATACAGTTTTATTTGCTAAAGTTATTTTGGCGGGTGATGAGTTTGAAAATAACAACATTTCCCCGAATCACTTCCTGCGTATTGAACCCGTATTTGATTATAATATTCTTGTTTGGGATAACGATAATGGAATTCCCATGATAATTGATCCTGAGACCGGAAGTCTGATTCAGGGACATGAAGGCATCACCAAAAATCTTAACAGAGCAGGAATTTCTTATGAATTTGTTCAATCTTTACCCGATGATATTTCAATTTATGATATTGTTCTATCAACAATGGGTTGCTATTGTTTGAGTTGAAGTAATACTCCTCCCGGTACTGTATCAGCAACAGACCAGGCAAAATTAATTGAGTATCTTGATCAGGGTGGTAACTTATATATTGAAAGCGCAAATATAGCTAATGATCTTTATGGAACCGAACTTCTTGACTATATTGGTGTAAAATGTAATAATACGGGTGAATTTCATGAAGTTGACACAGTCAATGCTCTTGAAAATTCTTTTTTATCTGATTTACATTTCCCTTACAAAGGTGGTGATGACCCTCATTTTAGTGTTGACAGGCTTGGCCCTTTTGGGTCTGAAGCTTTAATAGAAAGTGATGATGGACATGTTAGGGTTACTATAAACGAAAACGAAAATTTTAAATTGATTGCTTCTTCGATTGTAATTGCTGCATTAGCTGATGGCGATGCATTAAATATTAAACCATATTTTCTGAGTGAAATAATAAACTATTTTCTTGAAATTACTACCTCAGTACAAATTATTGAAATCAATGAAGGATTCCAGTTTGTATCTTCAAATATTGATCCCGAAAATCCTGATATGACAATAGTTGTTCAGGAAATTATCACAGACGGCCTTGATTTTATCAGAAATTCACAAGGCGAAATGCTACGTAAGATTGGGCCAAACTGGGTAAACGGAATAGGTGATTGGATTGTAAGTGAAGGGTATTTAATCAAAACCTCTACAGCCGGACAATTTACGGTTGAAGGTAATAAAATATTGGAAATCACACCAATTTCTGTTTTCGAAGGTTTTCAATTTGTAAGTTATTATCCAGAAAATGAAATGGATGCATTTAATGCTTTTGAAACAATAATTGGTGATGACCTTGATTTTATAAGAGATTCGCAAGGACAAATGATTCGAAAGATAGGTCCAAACTGGGTAAATGGAATTGGAAATTGTAATCCTGGGCAGGGATATTTGGTTAAAATGTATAATGAAGGACAAATTGTATATCCTATGCTGGCAAAATCAAATCCTAAAACCAAGCTTACACCAAAGCATTTCATTTTTGAAGGAGGAAATGCAGCCGACCCCGTTTACACAATTTATGTAAAAGGTTTAAAACCCGGCGACGAAGTAGCTGCTTTTGATGGTAATAAATTAGTTGGCTCTATGATGGTTGATTCTGATAATGTTTTCGATAACTCACTTGCAGTTTTTAACACTCTTAACAATCAAAAAGGTTTTATTAAAGGAAATCCCATTATTTTAAAAGTTTGGTCTGAAAATGAAATTTATAAAGCGGATTTTAAAATGGAATCATATTACAACTCCCATATTTCTGAATTTTATCCTGAAGGAGACGGAGAATTTAGTATTGTAAATATTTCAAAAAGCAATTCAATTAAGAATAATGAGATAAATATCTATCCAAACCCTGCAAAAGATTTTGTAAATATTGCTTCTCAAAACGAAATAATTGAAATTACTGTTATTAATTTTGTAGGACAGCCTGTTTACCGGGGTAAGAACAAAATTATTAATACGAGTAATTATAAACAAGGTATTTACTTTGTTAAAATAAAAACTAACAAAGGTATATCTACAAAAAAGCTTACTATTCAATAGTATTGTTAATTACTATTAAATAGCTTTGTTAATAATAAATGATCAAGAGGGCGAAAGCCCTCTTTTTTTTGCACACACTCATAACTTCGTTCTGCAAAAAAACAATAAACTATTTGACTAAGGAAGAAAATCCCGAAGTTGAATTTCGATATTAGAAAAGTCGGTGTGGAGCGATAGCATCCCTGAGGAAGAAAACAGAAATAATTAATTTTAGTCTCTAAAGGGATGCCATCGCTTTTTTAGATATTTTTTGGCTTATGATTTTATCGAAATATAAAAATTTCCAAGTTCTGAAAATAAATTAAGGGCTATTTGAAAAGCTTCAAATACTGCTATAAAATCCGTCGATATAAGTTTATAGAACAGTAGCTTTACTGATAAGAAAGCGAATTCCATAAAGAATTCTCTTATTTTTATTCTTTCTTTTAAAAAAAATAATACTTTTGCAGCCATATTCAAATCTGTTGAGATTTTGATTTATAGAGAAGGGTGGAGAGATTAGGCTCAGTGAAACCCTGGCAACCTTCCGGTTTTTCGGAAACGGTGCCAACACCTAACCCGATAGGGAAATTATAAAATAAAATGTATGATAAAAATTCATATTCATAATAAAGGCAAAGTTTCAGACGAGAATTCCTTTTTGCTATTCATGCCTATGTCCATGCGACAGGCAAGACTTTATTAACATATTAGTCTTGCAAATTCTCTAAATAGGGAAAAGCTGAAAATGCTGTTCTCTCTCAATTAATTTCTTAAAAAAATAACTTATCAATAAAATTATTATGTCAAAAATTGTTATTAAATACGGTGGCTCTAATTTGAAAGAAGCTGACGGTATAAATAAACTCCGAAAGATCATATTGTCTCATAATAAACCTGTGGTGGTCGTGGTGTCTGCTTTATTCGGGATTACTGATTTTCTTGATGCTTTACAGCAAAAGGTTTTCAAAAATAAAGAAGAAATAAACGAAGCCGCAAGATTTCTGTTTGAAGAACATTTCAACATCGTTCGACACAATGTCAGTTTAATTGAACATCAGAATATAATCAAACATCTCTTATATAATAAGATAAAGGAATTGGAAAATCTTTTGTTGGGTATTTATTATATTAAGGAGATTCCATGTTTTCTGACTGACCTTATTTTAAGTTTTGGAGAACGTCTTAGTTCACTCGTTATATCAAAAGTTTTACTCACAAACAACATTGATTGTGAGGAAGCATTACCTGAAAATATTGGACTATTGACAAATGGTGAATATGGAAATGCTTCGGTGGAAATCGCTGCTTCTCGGAGCAAAGTAAAAAAATCACTATCAGCCAATAAAACCTTTATTATTCCCGGATTTTACGGTATTTCAACTAAGGCTAAAGTTACATTACTTGGTCGAGGAGGATCGGATTATACGGCAGCTTGTATTGCAAATTGCATCGATTCACCTTTTTTGGAAATATGGAAAGGAGTAAAAGGGTTTTTAAGTGCTGACCCGAACTATATCAAAAATCCAATGAGACTGAAACGGATAACCTATAAAGAAGCAGCTGAGCTGGCTTATTTTGGAGCGAAAATTCTTCACCCCCGCACTATTGAGCCGCTGATTGAAAAAAGTATTCCGATAAAGTTGTTCTGCACAACATCAGACACAATGAATCCTGAGCCGTTGACGGTGATAAACTCAAAAGAAGAAATTTCAAAAAATGTTGTTAAAAGCATTTCGTTTAGTGATGACTTTTGTGTGTTGAAATTGAATGGGCCCGGAGTTGGCATTAAAACCGGAATACTTGCAAAAATTACTTCTGCTCTGAATAATGCAGGCATTAATATCAGCTCGGTAATAACTTCTCAAATTTCAATAAATATTCTGCTTTCGTCTAAGGATGACGTCGCAGCAAAACAACTAATTGATCAACTGGAACTTCCTTTTGTAAAGGAAATTAAATTGATAAACGACATTTCTCTTGTGGCCGTGGTAGGGCATGGTATGATGGAAAAATATGGGGTTGCGGCAAAAATTTTTACTGTTCTGGCAAACAAAAACATCAATGTACTAATGAGTTCAATGGGTGCATCCGAGGTGGTTACTCACCTTGTAATTGATAAAAGAAATAGCAATCTTGCCATTAAAGAAATCCATAAAGAATTTTTTAATAATTAATTTAAAAATAATGAAACCAAACAATTATAAATTTGAGACGATACAAGTCCACGGAGGGCATAAGCCTGATGAAACTACATTGTCAAGGGCAGTTCCTCTTTATCAAACAACAAGTTATGTTTTCAAAAATGCTAAACACGGGGCTGATCTTTTTGCTCTGAAAGAATTCGGAAATATTTATACCCGACTGATGAATCCGACAACTGATGTGCTTGAGAAGCGTTTAGCACAACTTGAGGGTGGTGTGGCTGCCTTGGCGGTATCTTCGGGGCATGCAGCACAATTCATTGCTTTGAACAATATTCTTAGTGTTGGCGATAACATAGTTAGCTCACCTTTCCTGTACGGCGGAACTTTCAATCAGTTTAAAGTAACTTTTAAAAATCTTGGAATAAATGTAAAATTCGCTCTTATGGATAAGGTGCAGGATTTTGAGAGTCTGATAGATGAAAATACCAAAGCCCTTTACCTTGAAACAATCGGTAATCCGGCATTCAGCATACCCGATTTTGATGAACTTGGAAAACTGGCACAACGCCATGATCTGCCCCTTTTTGTTGATAACACATTCGGGGCGGGCGGCTATCTGTTCCAACCCCTTAAACATGGAGCCAATGTTGTGGTTGAATCTTGCACAAAGTGGATTGGTGGACACGGAACTACTTTGGGTGGTATTATTATTGATGGTGGTAATTATAATTGGGGTAACGGAAAATTTCCTCAATTTACAGAACCTTCCAAAGCATATCACGGATTGGTTTTCTGGGATAATTTTGGGGCAAATTCTTCCTTTGGTAACATTGCTTTTATTATCAGGGCACGTATTGAAGGCCTTCGTGATTTTGGCCCCTGCATCAGCCCCTTTAATTCTTTTCAGTTGATTCAAGGCATAGAAACGCTTTCTCTCAGGGTTCAACGGATTTGCGAAAATGCTCTTTCTCTTGCATTATGGCTTGAAAAACATCCAAAAGTTGAAAAAGTAAATTATCCCGGGCTTTCAAATAGCCCTTCCCATCACAATGCTTTGAAATACCTGAAAAACGGATTTGGAGGAGTTTTATCATTTGTTGTAAAAGGAAGGAAAGAGTCGGCTGAAAAACTTGTTGAAAACCTCAGCTTAGTCAGTCATCTCGCAAATGTGGGCGATGCAAAAACTCTCATTATTCAACCTTCTGCTACCACACACCATCAGCTTAACATTGTTGAACAACAAAGTGCAGGAGTTGTTCCGTCTATGCTAAGAGTTTCAGTTGGTATTGAACACATTGACGATATTATCAGTGATTTTGAAAATGCCCTGAAAAATATTTAATGACATAAAAAACTACATGTGTAATAAAAAATAAAATGTTATGCCGATAAATATACCGGATTCATTACCGGCCACAAAAGTTCTTAAAGACGAAAATATATTTGTGATGACAAAAAGCATTGCTTTTTATCAGGACATCAGGCCGCTAAAAATTGCGATTCTTAACTTGATGCCAAAAAAAATCGCAACGGAAATTCATTTGCTTAGGTTATTATCCAACACGCCTTTGCAGGTGGAAATCGACTTAGTGAAAACAAAAACATATGAATCAAAAAACACACCCCCCAATCATTTAAAAACCTTTTACAAAGCTTTTGAAGACATCTGTCATCAAAAATACGATGGAATGATCATAAGCGGTGCTCCTGTCGAACATCTTGAATTTGAAGATGTAAAATACTGGGATGAGATAAAAAATATTATGAGTTGGGCCGCTGCAAATGTCACCTCAACACTTTATATTTGCTGGGCTGCCCAGGCAGGATTATTTCATCATTATGGTATTCGAAAACATCCGCTTAAAAAGAAATTATTTGGTGTGTATGATCATTATGTTGTTGACAGAAAACACTCTATCATTCGAGGATTTGATGATTTGTTTCCCGTACCGCATTCAAGATACTCGGAAATAAAAGCAAGTGATGTGGAAAAGAATAATGATTTGAATATTATTTCCCTATCAGACAAAGCAGGAGTATATATTATTATGTCTAAAAATGAAAAGAGTATTTTCATTACCGGCCATTCAGAATATGATGCACTTGCTTTGAGGGAAGAATATTTCAGAGATATTAATAATGGAGTAAAAACTACTATCCCTGAAAATTATTTCCCTGATAATGATAGTAGTAAGACTCCAATAGTAAGGTGGAGAACTTATGCTAATTTGTTGTTCTCAAATTGGTTGAATTATTATGTTTACCAGCAAACCCCATATAATCTGAATGAATAATCGAATAATAAAACTAAAAATTAGGAAGAAGCCCTAATTTCTAATTTCCAATTTCCATCTTTGGATTTAATAAAATGTAATAAACTAAAAATATAATAACTACGAAAATATAAACATATGAAAATAGCAGTAATAGGTGCAACCGGCCTTGTTGGTAATAAAATTATAGAGATTCTGGAAGAAAGATGTTTTCCTGTTTCAGAATTCATTCCGGCTGCAACAGAAAAATCAGTAGGAAAACAAATCAAGTTGAATAATAAATTATACAAACTTGTAAACGTAAAAAGTGCTTTGGATTCAAAACCCGACATTGCAATTTTTTCTGCCGGAGGTGAATTATCTAAAGACTGGGCACCAAAATTTGCTGATGCCGGAACTTTTGTAATTGATAATTCCTCAGCCTGGCGTATGGATCAGAACGTAAAACTTATTGTACCTGAAATTAATGGAAACTCTATTGAGAAGGCGGATAAAATAATCGCTAACCCGAATTGCTCAACAATACAACTTGTGGTGGCTATTTCTCCTTTGCATGAAAAGTATAGAATAACTCGGATTATTGTTTCTACCTACCAGTCTGTCTCCGGTTCGGGAGTTAAAGCAATTAGCC
>Ga0222665_1000606_pt1 | contig 20381 bp, 38 predicted proteins | sample AntAcemetagen653_FD_179853 | JGI IMG/M metagenome (GOLD analysis project Ga0222665, IMG submission 179853) | Saline water microbial communities from Ace Lake, Antarctica - #653 | ecosystem: Environmental > Aquatic > Non-marine Saline and Alkaline > Saline | place: Antarctica: Ace Lake...
AAAAATCAAAAGGTTTGGATGGGAAGGAATTATAAGAAAAGGAAATTTTTATTTAAAAATGCCAAGTGGCAAATATTTTAGCGTTAATAGTTTGTCGTATGTGGAGGGCAATTAAGTGAAGAAGAAGATAATACTTGACCTTTGTGGAGGAACTGGTAGTTGGAGCTTACCTTATAGGGAGGCAGGTTATGATGTGCGGATAATTACCTACCCTTTAGAAGATGTGCGGTTTTTTGAGAAGTATCCTAAGTTAGAGATATATGGGGTACTAGCTGCTCCTCCATGTACTGTATTTTCATTAGCTGGTAACCGGTGGAAGAGGACAAGGGAAGAGATGATTGAGGGAATAAGTGTGGTTGATGCCTGTATAAGAATTGTCCATGTTTACAAGCCGAAATGGTGGGCTTTAGAAAATCCGGTCGGTAAATTAGTCCGCTTTTTAGGAAAGCCTAAAATGTATTTTCAGCCATATCATTATGGAGATAAATACAGTAAGAGGACTGCCTTGTGGGGTGAATTTAATATCCCGGAGAAGAATATAGTTAATCCAATCCCTCCAAAAGCTAAAGGCAAGCCCGACTGGCACCATAACTGTATCGGTAAACCGAAGGGAATGGATAGGATGACTTGGCGGTCAATGACACCTAAAGGCTTTGCTAAAGTATTTTATGAGGCAAACAAATGACTGAAAGACTCACCCACACCAGAGAAGATAGAGAAGACCCAAGGGATTATAAAAAGGAAAAGGGTAGGCACTACTCAGAGCAAACAGGGCATAAAAAAAGGGGTGAGGCTGCTAGAGCAGAAAGGAAGGCAGAGGAATGATAAGCCCAGCCTTAATGCTGTCTTGGATATGGGGAAGAAAAAGAAAACCCATGCCAGAATACCAATCACCTAATACCTGGTCTGACTATCTTTCTAAGAATAATGAGGTATTAGCATTACAAGAGGAACTGGTAGACACCTTTAATGGCAAGCAGATGAAGTTATACCGGAAGCTGAGAGAAAAAACACAAATGGCTAGCATGGCTAAGCCTTGGCAGGGAGAATATGCAAAACTATTTAATATACAAGATTATTTGATGGGGAAGCAGAAAGGAAGGTTAAAGATGACTAATAAAGCAAAACTTGACGATAAATTATTAAACGAAGTGATAGGAAAATTAGATGTTTTGATTGCTTCTATTGTAAATGTACCTAGTAGAAGTTACAGCAAATGGTTAGATAGAAGTGAAGAAGTTGATGAAATAATAGAAAAAGCTTTAAAAGACCAAGAAAAGGAATTGGTCAGGAATTTCAAGAAGTGGTTAAAAGGCAGGAACATAAATGCTAGGGAGAAAGATTTAATTAGGGGGTATTTTAATTCCCTGAAGAAAGGAAAGTAAATGAAAAAGAAGATTAAGAAAATAGGATCAAAAGACTTCTGGCTTGTCGGGATTACAACTAGAGATAAAAGAATAGGAATATTAAAGGATAAGATTAACGAGCTAGTAGAAAGGAAAAATGAAAAAGAAAGCTAAAGGAATAGTCTTTTCTAAAAAAGCTAATATGTGGATTTGTTACGAGAGCTTTAACGATACTAAGGAAAAAGACAAAGTAAAGTGGTTCTCTACTAAGAAAGAGGCGGAAGAATTTTTAAAGAAGGAGGATATAGATGAAAACTAAAAAAGAGTTAAGAGGGGAGTTTAGTGCTGTGTTAAAAAAGGCTTATATCCAAAAAGAGTCGGTTGATAATGTTAAGGATAAGAAGTTCACCGACCCAACAGGATACGAGTTTCTTGAAAGTTGGACTTGGTCTTGGTTTGAAAAGCAACTAAAAGCCCAAGAAAAGGAAGTGTTGGAGAGGGTAGAGAAAGAAGTCAGAAAGTCATTTAGCGATATATGGGACTCATCACTTTTAGGTAGCGAAGCGTTTATTTTTCTTCAAGATGTTTTATCCTCCCTAAAGAAATGAAGATACCAACCATAAAGAAAGCAAACAAGGAGTTTGATAAGAGGTTTACGATAGCTGGTGCTTACCTATTGGAGGAGTTTGAAGGATTAGACCAAGATATGTTGCGAGTAGATGCTATCAAACAATTCTACCAAGACGAGATTTTGAAGATATTGGGGTATTTGGATATGGAGGATAAGGAAGCTAAGGGGGATATAAGTAGTACGATTGGGTGTGCTTTAGATGTAGGTATGTTGGCTGGTTGGAATAGAGCAGTTAAGGAGTTAAAGAGTAAAATAGAAAGAATAAAGAAATGAATAAACTTAAAGAACTAAAGTCTTGGCTTAAATGTAGATTTGAAACCAAGATTTACAAAGAGGACTTAGAGGATATTGAGTGTATTATGAAGTCTAAAAAGAAGGCGAAGAAATGCTAGTCTGGTATCCTAAAGAACCGCTAATAGAGAGATTGTCTAAAATCTGTAACCCTTTTTATAAGAAAGTAGCAAAGCGGAGGGAAAAGAAATACCTAAGATTTATTAAGAAGTTAAGGAAGGAGGTGAAGAATGTTTAATACTATATTAGGATTGGCGATGATAGGAGCTACGTTCTTAGTGATACTATACCTAGGTGGGTTTTTATTATCCATAGTTGCCTTTGGAGTTTCACTATTATTTGGTAGTATTTGCTGGTTGTTTGAAAAGATAAAGAAGTTATGGCAAGAAAATTAAGTCTAAAAGGAGCTAAGAAGAAAGCTGATAAGGCTTGGTCTTTAGCAATTAGAAGAAAGAATGGTGGTCGTTGCGAAATTTGTAATTCAAGACCTGGTAATAATCCGCACCACGTTGTTGGCCGGAGGAATTACACTTTGAGATTTAACCAAAGGAATGGGGTTTTGTTATGTAGTTACCATCACACTTTTGGCCGTGATTCTGCTCATCAGAATAGTGTTTGGTTTCTTGAGTGGTTTAAGAAAACTAGACCAGCAGACTTTGAACATGTAAGGTCAGTAAAGAACCGAATAATTAAAAGAACAATTAAAGATTATGTTAAAATAGCAGAAGAACTGTCCCATGACGAAAAAACTAACCATTAAGCAAAGCAAATTCCTTTCCGAATATTTTAAGACTGGCAATGGCACTAAGAGCGCAATGAAAGTCTATAATTGCAAGAATGTTTACTCTGCTCAAGCATTAGCAAGTGAAACCCTATCAAAACTTAAGGATGTTGTTAAAGTTATGATGGAAGCAAAGGGATTATCTCTTGGTAAGTTAGTTGATGTGGTTGGTGATGCTACCAAGGCAAACAAAGTTATATCTTCTCATACCGAGCCAGATTATGCAGTACCAGACCACCAAGTAAGACTAAAAGCGGTAGAGATTGCATCTAAGTGGTTGAAGTTAGAAGCACCATCAACGTTGATTCAGATAAATGTTAAGCCAATACTAGGAGGGAAAACAAATGTACAAGGAAGTAAAGGCGACGACCAAGTTGTTGAAATTAAAGAAACGAATTAGAGGAGTAGCTGGTGGAACAGGCGCAAGCAAGACTGTTTCAATAATGCTGTGGTTAGTAGACAAGGCTCAGTCTAATAAAGGTAAGCTCATCTCCGTTGTATCAGAATCCTTTCCCCACCTTAAGAGAGGCGTTATCAGAGATTTCCGCAATATAATGGAAGAGCACGGTTATTGGTTAAGAGATAGTTGGAATAAGACTGACTACATCTACTCATTTCCTACCGGCTCTAAGATTGAGTTCTTTAGTGCAGATCAGCCAGGGAAGGTGCGTGGACCTAGAAGGGATATACTCTTCATAAATGAAGCTAACAACATCTCCTACGAGACCTACACCCAACTGGAGATCAGAAGTAAAGAGTTAATATGGTTAGATTGGAATCCCGTATCTGAGTTCTGGTGGTACGAGGAGATACTGGGCAAGCAGGATGTAGACTTCTTAACCTTAACTTATAAGGATAATCAAAGCCTAGACCCAAGGATTGTAAAAACGATTGAAGCGCGCAAAAGTAACAAGAACTGGTGGCGTGTATATGGATTGGGATTACTAGGTGAAGCCGAAGGTAGGATATTTACTGACTGGAAGATGATTGACAAAGTACCCCATGAGGCTAGACTAGAGCGCAATGGAATGGACTTTGGCTACTCTAATGACCCTTCAAGCATAGTAGCGATACATAAGTATGATGGTGGGTTCATCTTAGATGAGATATTGCACCGCAAGGGTATGAGCAACAAGCAACTGGCTGACACCCTACTTAACGCAAGTAATACCCTAACAATAGCTGATAGTGCCGAGCCTAAGAGTATTGACGAGATACGAAGCTATGGGGTAAACATCCTCCCATCGCAGAAAGGGCAGGGTAGTGTGCTTCAGGGGATACAGTATGTCCAAGACCAAAGGATCAGCGTAACCAAGCGCAGTTTGAACATCATCAAGGCATATCGTAACTACTTATGGGAAACTGACAAAGAAGGTAAGATCATCAATGTACCCGAACATACCTTTAGTGATGCAATGGATGCCGTTAGGTATGGACTAGAGAGCTTAAAGCCGACCGAGGATGTTGTGGATTTACCAGATGATACTGCTATGTTTAGTGAAGAAGGGATTTATTAGCTTATAATGAAATATGGGATGATTTTTACTTGGTGGGAATTTAACGGAAAGAGAAAAAGACTACCTAGGGAGATAGTTTTTACTAAATATGGTGGGATTGACCGAAGGTACAAGTTTAACAAGGAGTTTCTTAAAAACAAGAAATGGAAGTACCGAGACCCTGTTTGGGAGATGTATGCCCCTAAGATAGTAAATAGTGTTTTTGAGCCGAATATAATGTTAGAGCAGTTAATGAAGAAATGAGGTACGATCTAGTAATTAAAGAACACAATGTTAAGCCACATCTAGACCTAGAGAACGATATTAGAGCCAGGAAGGAGGGTTTATTTACTTTCGTATTACGAGTGAACAACGGATTTATTACTGATTACAACTTAATGGAGAATGTAGATGCTAAAAGAAAATATCCTGGAGTTGAGGAAGTTATTAGAGGAAAACTTGCCTCTTCATCTAATAATTGAAAGAGAGATTGAACAATCGCCTTACGGGCAAATGACCTTTAATGTTACTATTAAGGGCGGTAGGGCTGATCTAAAGACTCTAAATATAGTTAAAAGCAGAAGAAGGAAATATAAGATGCCAAAGGCAGAAGAACTTGACAGAATCTAGCAGTCATGTTAGTCTTTTGCTAGCTTAAACACTTAAGTTGGTGTGGCGCTCCCAGGTGGGGCGCTTTTTTAATGAAACAATGAAGAAACAAGAGAAAAGAAACGAAATCCTAACAAGAAAAGAAGCCGCTTATAATTATCTCCGAGAGAAAAGAGTTTTATGGGACGATCTAGAGAAACTATTCCACAATCAGTTAGCTGGTTCAATAACCGAGCAAACTAAGTCCCAAGTCTTTGATCCCAAACTTACTACCCTAACACTAGAGCGAGGCTATCGAGTTATGGCGCAACTCCCTACTGGTAAAGTAAGGGGTATGTCCAAGAACGATACCAGCGCTTCTCACTTAATGAACCTAGTATTAGATAAGTATGTACTTCCCCACGCTAACGCTCAGTTTGATTTCCTCACTAAACTCCGAATGATTGATATTTACTCCAATGTATATGGTAACTTCTTTGCCATGGTGGATTGGGATATTAAAGCAAACGACTATATCGGGCCTGATCTTTGGATGCTCAACATCAGGGATGTATTCCCTCAAGTAGGAGCGGTATCCTTAGAGGACTCTGACTATGTTATTGTGCGAACCTGGCAGCCCTTGAGCTGGTTTGAGAGTAGAGCTAAGAAGAAAGAATACAAGAATATGTCTAAGGTTATCGCCAAGTTGAAGGATAAGACTGGTTCTAAAGATTCTAGGAGTAGTAACGATATATCTAAAAGAGAGTCATCACAATACCCTGAGTCAATCGCTGCTAACAAAGCAGGATACTTTGAGGTTCTAACTCAATATGAAAGAGATAAGTGGACTGACTTTAGTGTAGATGCGGACTTAGTATTTAGAGAGCAAGACAATCCTCACGAGAACGGAGAACTGCCTGTAGTATGCAAGTATTCTATTCCTTTAATAGATGACTTCATGGGAATGGGAGACTTTGAAAGAGGGCGGTCAATGCAGAATGTAACCAACTCAGTGTGGAATCTTTACTTAGATGCAGTTAAGATGTCTATCTTCCCACCTGCTTTAATTAACAAGGACAATATCGCGGCAATGAGTTCAATCAAATGGGGAGCTGCCGAGAAGTGGCTAGTAAGAGGACAGGTAGACAACGCCGCTAAGGTCTTAGATTTAAACCCCAAGGGGATAGCTACCTTTAACAACACCTACAATATTGCTAGTTCAGCCTTACTCAATATGTTCGGCACTACCGACACCACAGTAACCGCAGAAACAGAGGCGGGATATGGTAAGACACCACAAGCCTTACAGATGCAGCAAACCAGAGAGAACACCAGAGACAACGCTGATCGTTTCTATATGGAGCAATTCTTAAAGAAGGTCATGGTAAAGATGGTCAACCTTATCAGCAAGAAGCAGTCTAAGGCGATTACTATTAGGCTTTTTGAGGACGAGATTGCCGACTTAAAGAGAGTCTACCCCGAAGCAGATGAGGATTATAACGAAAAGACTGGTAAGTTATCTATCAACACAGGCAAGACGGGATCAATCCTTTACGACTACGAGATGGTATCAGGTTCTACCTATGCAGTAGACCAGAAGAGCCAACAAGAGAACTTAGGTCAACTATTACAGTTATTTATTCAAAGCCCAGAACTTGTTCAGGTCTTGAGCCAAGAGGGATATACCCTAAAGATAGGCGAACTATTTAAGAGGATAGTTGCCAGCTCAGGGATTCAGGATTGGGACAAGATACTAGAGGAGAAAACCGACGAGGAGATGGCTGATGATACCTTGGCAGCAGACAAGGAACGACTCATCCAGGCGGTACAGCAGTTTGAGATGAACCAAGTGCCACCTCAACCTCAAGGACAACCTCCAGTACAACAAGGGCCACCAACAGGAGGACTAGATGAGCAGCCCCAAGCCTAGTAAGTTCATTAAGATAGAGCAGTTTGTTCGGGAGAAGGAGCCAAAGATAGCTCCTAAGGACGAAGAGATAGTTATGGCTAAGTTTGCTAAGAGTGGTGCTTGGAAGGTTCTAAAAGACTATATCAACGATTTACTTATTAACCTAGAGACCTTTAATGAAGTAGCAATTAGCAAAGGCTCGCCCGTTGAAGAGATTGGTAAGAACGCAATAGTTATAAGTTTAGCTAAGGGGATCGTTTACAAAGTGTTAAATAAGGTAGAAGATGCCGAAGAAGCAAGTAGAGGAAAATGAAGAAGAGGTACTTAACTTTGAAAGACCAGATTTCAAGTTTGTGCCGAAAGGTAACCATGAGTGGCGGCAACAAGGCCCGTACATTATATGTAAAAGTTGTGAACTTCAGCACGGGATTTGGATTGGCACTGAAAAAAGGCTTGTTGGACTTAAAGAAAATGGTGAACCGATCTTAGAGGATTTGTAATTGGGGGATTTCGGGCAGGAGTCTCCCAGCTACAAGCCCTTCCAGGCTTGGGGTTCTCGCATAACCCGTTAATCGGTGCGTAAGAAAGGAGAATCATCATGGATGATACTCAAAAGGAAAAGGCGTTACAAGAGGACATTGGTGGAATCCCAGTACCATCGCCAAGTACAGAAACATCAACTGAGGAGGCTGTTGAAGTAGAGGAGGAAGCGCAAGCTGAACCCAAAGCGGAGGAAGCCAAAACAGAGGAAGGTTCCAAGAAGGGAGCAAGCAATCGGATTAGGGAGCTTAATGCAAAGAAGAAGCTAGCCGAAGCACGAGCTGAGGAGGCTGAAACAAAAGCTCAATCGTTAACCGAAAAACTTGGGGAATTGATGACTCCAATAGAGTCTGCACCTGCTAGTCAGGAGCAATTTAAACCCAAAGTTGAGCCTGGAGCCGAAATTAGTCTTGATGACTATAAGCGGGATGTTACTTTAACAGCCCAGGGATTAGTCAATTTAGAGCTAAGGAAGGAACGGGCGATCAATAGAATTGATAAGGAGGCGACAGAGGTTGTTTCTAAGTATCCTGAACTTGATCCTGATAGTGACTCTTTTGACAGAGAACTTTCCGACACTATTACCGAGGCGGTTGAAGCCCATGTAAAGGCTAGCCCGTATACTGCATCAGTGAAGAAATTCACCGCAAGACTGATGAAACCCTACCAAAGGGCGGTAAAGAAAGAGGCAGGAAAGGTTACTGAAAACGTTGCCAAGCAAGCATCAGAGACCGCTGCAAGGCCTACCTCAGTAAAAGGCGGCGAGAAGAAATTTGAGGAACTATCTGAAGAAGAGATGGAAGAACGGTTAGGGATAGTCTACTAGGATAAGTTCGGGCAAGTAAGGATGCCAAAACGACTTGGCTATTAGCATAGCTTTAGAAGTGAGGTGAATATAAAATGACAGTAGGTATAGGCGGAACTGGGTCGGAAAATGCCAATGTCGCAACGACTGGTGGATTGGTTCAGGAAATTAGCACATATTATGAGCGAGTTTTCTTGAAGAGAGCAGAGTATGAGTATGTCCTAAAAGAGGGCGCTCAAATTCGGACTCATCCTGATGGTGAAGGTCATTCTGTAAATTTTACACGATATGATCCTTTGACTATCATCACCGATAATATTGGCGAGGCTTCCAACCCTGTTACTTGTGCGATTACAGCTTCAACTGTAACCATGACTCTATCTGAGTATGGTTTAACAGTGAACACTTCTCGTTTTCAATCCTTAGTATCAATAGATGCAGGAATGAAAGAGAAGATTGCTTTAGTTGGTCAAAATATGGGAGAAACATTGAATCGTTTAGTTCGTGAGGAACTAGCAAACGGTACTTCGTACTACCCCAATGGCCATTTTGTAAGCTCAATCGCAGCTGGCGATGTTTTGGATTCTTGTAACATCAGAATGATGGTACGAACTCTAGAACTCAATAAGGCTCGGAAATACCAGGATGGTATGTATATGGGTAAAACCGATTCTTACAGCAAATATAAATTACTTGGCGACACGGTGTGGATCGCAGCAAAGGAATACTCCGATGTAAAGGATTTATATAAAGGTGAAATGGGTGAACTCTACCAAGTACGTTGGATGTTGAATAAAGATTTGGCTTCAGGAATTGAAGCTCAATCCACGGCTGCATCATTAGTGAACAGATACTGGACTTATGTCCACGGAGCTGACGCACTAGGATGTTACGACTTGAGTAAAGATAAACCTAAGCTGTACATTCTACCTAATTTGATTGATTCTAATTCCCCAGCAGGGCGTATTAGTAAAATCTCCTGGGCAGGGTCTTACGCAACTAAGATTCTTAACAGTAATTGGGTATTAACAGCACGGTTCACAGATAACTAAGTTGTTTGTCGGGGGATGACCTTATAACATCTCCTGACTTTATAAGGAAACAACATGGATACAAGAAAAAACGATTTGGAAACATTAAGAAGAGATCATCGCAATACGCGAGACCCTAAACTGCGCAAGATAATGGAGAGGGCTGGGGAGAGGATCAGTAAGGAGTCTGGGGTGATTAGAGACATGAGGAAGAGCTTAATTAGGGAGAAGAGGGCTGGTAGAGATGATAATGTTAAAGAGATTAGGGAGGATGTATTTAAAAATGACAAGTACCAAAACGAGCGACACTAGTTTTAGAGCTAAAGCAGAACCAGCGGCACCAGAGGTTATGCCAAAGGGAATAACACCTGATCGGAGTGCTGACGAGGGTAAAAGAGAAGAAGTGCCTTTTACCGATTATAAGGGGGAACACCACCATCCTTATACTGTAGACTACTTTAAGCTGGGAGAGACTTGGGATGATCCTACGGGGGGTTTCCCTAAAGAAATTGGTTTGATTGAAAGTTATTTAAAAGATAAAATAGAAAGAGGTGAATTACTAAATGAAACTAAAGAAGTTGAAAAGCGTATTAAAGAAATGGAAAAAGTGGCTGGTGTTAAAGATGAAAGCCGTAAGATCGTTAAAATTGAAGCGTTAGCAGGATATGTTAAATTTTTAATGGGTACCGATGAAACCAAATACAAGGTAGAACACTATGGCAATAACTAAGGCAGCAGACAAAATAAATAAGACACCGCAGGAGATGCAGAATCTCGGCTTTGACACTGAGTTTAATCTTCCGACAGTAGAGGCTTTGGTTTATAATTCATCTACTGGGGGGATGGATAGAATGGTTCAGTCAATAGACCTGGTACCAACTGCCTTTGACTATATTGCTTTGACTTATGTAGCTGCTGGTAATGGAGTTGGAGAGGTTGAAACTGCTATTTTTAAAACAGGCGGTTCAGGGGGGACTACGGTTGCTACTTTAACGCTGACTTACAATGCCAGCAATGAGGTTGCGACTGTAACCAAAGCATGAGCTTAGTTTTTAATCCGATTACTGCGAAATTTGATGTAGTTCGTAGTAAGTCATTCTTAGACACCAGATATGTCAATGTAACGGGCGACAATCTTGAGGGAAATCTAACTGCGGATGCTGGAGTGTTAATAGATGGTTATGATGTCTCAGTAGAGTTTGCCTCTATTGATACTGGAATAGATGGGGGGGCATTCTAATGAAAAAGATATTTATCAAACTTACTAGATTTATGACCAAAAGCAACAGAGTTCTTTGTAGCTGGAAAAACATTAGATGGAATAAGCCAACATTTAGAAAGTTTATCTCCAATGTATCCCATACAAAAAAGATAGTCGCAGTTTACCTGAGTACCAGCAAGTCCAAAGGAAAACTTATAGTTGGCAAGACGAGAAGATTTAACATTAACTCTTTTTCCATCCCACATAACATCAAAAGGTTGTTCAGCCTTAAATCTTTTATTAACTCTTGTAGAGCCAGTCAATATTTTAACCGCTTCTTTCTCAGCCTTCATTCCCTTATAAACATTAGTTTTAGTATATTCACTTCTTGTCTTAGATTTGCGAGAACGTTTGTTTTCTTTAGAAAGAACAATGAGTCTGTTGCGAGATTTGTATCGCCTTTTATTCTCAAGGAGAGTATCTTTCTTCTCAATAGCTATCCATTTAGAGTAACATTTTTTACAAAACCCATGTCCAGAATGAGGGACAGATTTAGTTCCACATTTGAAGCATTGTTTATGTTTAATAGACCACATAATTATAGTATATCAATGACAGGTCAATATGTCAAGTAAAGTAACTAAAATACAAATTAAGAGGGGGTTGGAAGCAAACCTACCAACATTATCTGCTGGTGAGCCAGCTTTTACAACTGACCAAAAGAACTTCTATGTTGGAGATGGAACATTAAATCAGCGTTATTTGAAAACAACGGGCGACACCATGACAGGGCCTTTGGTTATCACTCCGACAGCAGACTCCACTACTGCTATTCAAATAAACAAAGCAGATGGTTCTACTAATGTTCTTAATGTAGATACTACTAATGCTAGGGTGGGGATTGGGACAACTAGTCCTGAAGAATTGTTTGATGTTACAGGAACCCTTGGAAGTGTTCAGATTACTTACCATGGTAATTACCTTTTATTCACTAGAGATTCTACAAACTATATTTCGGCAACGGGGGCATCAGCGGCCTTAAGCCTTGGTGCTGGAGGAAATGCAACTGACCTACAGATTCTTTCAAATCATGATGTACACATAAACAACGGTAACCTTGTTTTAAATAGCAATTGGCTTTCTGGAGATGGGGGGGACGAAGGGCTGGCAGTAGATAGTAGCGGCAACGTCGGCATTGGGACGACGGGGCCGAGTACCATACTCCATGTTAAAGCGACCAATCCTGAATATAGACTTGAGAGTACAAATGCTTCTAATTATAGGGTGGGTTTTCGTTTAAAAGCGGCAAATGGTAGTGATTGGATGTTCGGAACATCTTATACTAATGATACAACAAATTCGTTTTTTATTTCGTATTGGGGAAGTAATGCGTTTCTTATAGCACCTACGCTTAACATTGGCATCGGAACACGGGCTCCCCTTTCAAAATTAGGTATCCTTGGGAATCTATCAGTAGGAGGAACATATGGGGCAGTGGCTGCGCCAGCCGGTGGAATGATAATAGAAGGCAACGTCGGCATTGGGACAACGGGGCCTGATGTAAAACTAGAAGTATTTGGGAGTACAGGATTAAAGATTAGTTTTGATGCTACTGACAATACAACCCTAGTAACCGATACTAATGGGGACTTGACGATAACACCTAGTGGAACAAAAACCATCTTGGCAAGCGGCTTAACTTTGAGTGGAGCTGTTGTGGCAACCCCTGATGCGATAACGGCAACAGGTGAAGGGGTAGCGGCTTCTATAGTAACTGTAAACACTGAAGTAACCACTAACGATGATAATGACCTTGACAATGTAACTTTAGCCAATGGCACATCAGGGCAGATTAAACACATCTATTGTGTGGCTTCTTTTGCAGGTGATACTTGGAAGATAACCCCTGCTACCCTGTTAGGAGGAACTCAGATAACTTTTGGTGATAATTCTGTAGGAACTGGCTGTACATTGACATACGCTGATAATGAGGGTTGGATTATAATAGGAAATAACGGGGGAACAATAGCTTAGAAAGGAGAAAATATGGATAAATATGTATATGAATCACAAGACGAGAAGCCATTAGATGAGAAGGTTATCGTTAAAACATTTAGCTTAGCTCAAGAGGAGAAGTTCACTATCAAGCAATTAGAAGATAAAATTGTTAGAATAGAGGAGCAGAAAGATAATCTTGATTTGGAGATAGTTAAGACTCAAGCAAAGATAGACGAAGCAACAGCAGCGTTATCAATTAAATAAAAGGAGAGAATAATGTCTAAAGACAAAGTTCAGCCTAAAAAAGAGAAAGCATATAATGCTCAAGATTTCGCAAAAGAATACGAAGCTCTGTGCCAAAAGGGCTTTCAAATAGTGGCTAATCCTGCATTGGTGGCAACAAACCACGGCTCATACGAGATCGTTGTTCGCCTTCAAGTAGGACAAACACCAAAACAAGAATAGTGTTATAATCGGTTAGAAACTTAGGAACTTAGGATGAAAGAATATATAACAGGAGCCAATGGCTTTGTTGGTAAACATCTGGTAGAGAAGGTGCCAGGTGCTATTACTATTCCTCACGAACAAATTCTCTCAACTAACCTAGAACCCTTTAACCGACTATTCTTCTTATCAACCTTTGGCAATATGTCTTTTCATGATGACCTTGATGCTATTATCCGCGCCAATCTACTAGACTTGGTATTCCTTAGTTCACAAGCTAAGTTTGTAGGCTTTAAGTCGTTTGTTTATGTCAGCACCTCATCTGTTAGACTGCCGAGACAGACCATGTACTCTAGAAGCAAAAAGGCTGGGGAAGAGATCATGCTGGGTATGGCTGAGAACACTGGAATGTCTTTCTGTTCGGTAAGACCTTATTCTATCACTGGCGTGGGTGAACAAAAGAAACACTTAATCCCTAAACTTATTAACTCTTGTCTAACGGGTGAACCAATGGACTTTGTACCAAGCCCTGTACATGACTTTGTTGATGTGGAGGATGTGGTTGATGCACTACTTAACTTATCAGAAAACGAAGCTAGGGGAGTATTTGAGGTTGGCACTGGTGTAGGGTACTCAAACGAAGATGTTAAAGAGATAGTAGAGTCGGTTACTGGGAGGAAGGCCAAAGTCAATTATGTACAAAACATGCGCGATTATGATACGGAAGATTGGGTGTGTAAGAACTATCGGGCAAGGAGTTTTGGTTGGTTGCCCACAAAGTCGCTTGAAGATTCAATTAGAGAGATGGTAGCTATCAATGAGAACTAAGCTAGAGAAGAGATGCCTGGAATTGTCTTATGAGAACAAACTATCCCACTTATCCTCGGTATTAAATTCGGTAGACATTATTGACCATATTTACAACACTAAAAAGAAAGACGATGTATTTGTATTGGGAAACTCCCATGCTGCCGTAGCCCTCTATGCGGTCTTAGAAAAGAATAAACTAGCCAACGCTCAGGATTTGGTAGAAAAGCACGGTACGCACGCTTGTAGGGACTTAGATAACGGTATTTGGGTATCAGGGGGTAGTCTAGGACAGGCAGAGACTATTGCGGTGGGTTTAGCAATAGCTGACCCCACTACCAATGTGTATTTGCTAACTTCAGACGGAGCTTGTACAGAAGGGGCAATTTGGGAGTCTTTGGGACTTGCAAGGGAGATGGAAGTTGAGAACCTGAGAATCACAGTAGTAGCTAACGGACATGGGGCTTATTCTAATATAGATGTGGAAGATTTGGACTCAAGGTTAAATGCCTTCTATCCTACCCTAGTAGTAAGAACTCACATGTTTGAATGGCCTGACTGGCTACAAGGAACTGCTGGACATTATGTGGTTATGACAAAGGAACAATACAAGGAGGCACTAGAGTGAAAGACTGGCACCCATCAATGAGAGGTTGGTTTACTGGAGCCTTACTGGAGATTATGAAAGAGAATAAGAGAGTTGTGCTGATTACTTGCGACTTAGGCTTTGGACAGTTTGACAAGATACGAGATGAGGTTGGGTTGCAGTTCTACAATGTAGGAGCAGCAGAACAGGCAGCTTTGGGCGTGGGTATCGGGATGGCCATGAAAGGCAAGATACCGATAGTGTACTCAATTACCAACTTTGTACTTTATAGACCTTACGAGTGGATTAGGAACTATTTAGAACACGAACAAATTCCTGTGAACCTAGTAGGTTCGGGTAGAGACAACGACTACTCACATGATGGCTGGACTCACCAATGCCCTGATGCCAAAGCTGTAATAGATACCTTGCCCAATGTTAAGCAGTTTTTCCCAAAGACTAAAAAAGAAGCAGCGGAACAATTAAAAGTTATGCTCGGAAACGGGAAACCAAGTTTCATGAGTTTAAGGAGGTAAAATGCTAGGCGCACTATATTATCCGAAAGGAACAAAGAAAGAACCGATTGATTTTGATAGCTTATTTATTCCCTATATATACAAGGAAATCTACTTAGATGGGCTTTACATAGACATCTTCAACACTAAGAAAAACATGGTGGTTTTGGATGTGGGGGCGAATATTGGAATTGTTACTGATTACATGAGGCCTTTCTGTAAGAAGATTTACTCCATAGAGCCTTCTAATGAACACTTTGCTGCTCTTAAAAAGAACAAAGAGTATAACGAGTGGGAGAATGTGGAGCTCTTTAAAATGGCAATCGCTGACAAGGATGGGGAGATGGATTTGAATCAGAATCATAATAATCGTACTTGCCATTCTCTGACTAATGTTGCTGGAACTTCTAGTACCGAAAAGGTTAAAACAATGCGCTTAGACACTTTTTTTAAGAAGAATAATATTACGAAGGTAGACTTTATGAAGTTTGATGTAGAAGGCGCGGAGGACATGATTCTTAGGGGTGATGGGTTTAAGAATGTAGCTGACAAAATTAGTGCTTTAGAGGTAGAGTTTCACTATCCTAATTGGCAAGACTTGGTTAAATATTTAATAGAGATGGGTTATAAAGCCAGGCGCTACGAGTGTTCGGCTGTAGTCTTGCTCTTTACAAGATGACAGTATACATAGCTGATAAACAAGAATTGAAGGACAATGTTGAGGTTGGTAATTATGTGGCTATTGCTGGAGGGGTTCACTTTCATTATAAGGATCAGCACCCATACACCATGCATCACGAAGTAGTTGCTCTTTTCCCATTTGCTGAGTTGGCTGGTTTAACTCAATATTATGGGTGTGGGGATCGGGGGGATATAGAGATTGGTAATGATGTGTGGATCGGCAGAGAGGCGAAGATACTGGATGGGGTAAAGATTGGCAACGGAGCGATTGTTGCTGCTTATAGTGTAGTAACCAAGGATGTTCCTGATTATGCTCTAGTCGCTGGAAACCCTGCTAAGGTTAAGAAATATAGATTTGACAAAGAGACTATAAATAGGCTAAACGAGATAAAGTGGTGGGATTGGGAAAAGGATAAGATAGCCGAGGCGGTTGAAGATTTTAAAGACATAAAGGAGTTTATTAAGAAATACAAATGAAAACCGCCTTTTTTACTTTGGCTTCTGACGACTACTACTACCCAGTAGGGACTCATGTGTTAATCAACACCTTTAAAAGATTCCACCCTGACATTGATTTGATAGTCTTTAGGCAGGATATGATTGACAAGGTCTTTGCTGAGAAGAATATCAACTTCTACATGGCCAAACCTACCTTCGCCAAGTTACTTACCAAGAAGTATGACCGAGTGGTGAACATAGATGCAGATACTATCATCTTGGCTCGCTTAGATGAAGTCTTAGATCAAGACTATGAGGTTGGGACAGTTACCAACTTCAACGATTACGAGAACGCCACTTTGTCTGACATTAAAGAAGAGGACTACTTACAAGCAGGATTGGTCGCTTCTACCAATAAGAAGTTCTGGGATATTTGGGAAGAGGCTAATAAAGAGGCGATGAAGTATCTAAGGCAAGAGAACGATGTAATGAACATGATTTGGTACAAACACCCCGAAGTGATGAAGATGAAAAAGGTGGTCTTTGACAAGAAGAAGAACTATCTAGGATGTAAGTCTTTAGGGCGCGAGGGAGAGTTCTACCTAGAGAAGAAGAGGGTAATGTGCCGAGGAGAACAAGTTAAAGCCTACCACCACGCCAAAGGAAGGCCAGCCTTACCTAAGTTAGTAGTAGAAGAGATGGGTTTCCCTTATGATGTTGCTACTTATATGCGGTATCTAGCTAGTTCAGGAGTAACGGAGGTATATGGGAACATATAAGCCATATACTGTTTGCATGCCTCCTTTTGATCCAGTCAGCGGAGGAATTAGGGTAATGTGGGGACTTTATGGCTGGTTATTAACTAAGGGTCAGGTTGTTTACGCTAATGCTAAGTACGACACTCCCTCAATCGCTATCTACCCAGAGATTTATCACGGCAATCCGGCAGGATCAGAAACAGTAGTAAGATACATTCTTAATAAACCAGGAATAATGGCTTCTGGTGGAGTTCCTGGTCCAATGGAGTTTGAACCTACTGATCTAGTCTATGTTTTCTCCAAGATTTACGATACCTTTGGTGTAGATAATGACCACTTAATGTTTCTTCCTATTCTAAACACCAGCCTTTTTAAAGATCAGAGGCGCAAGAGAACCAAGAGATGTGTTTTTGTAGGCAAGGGACAAGACATTCCCTTAAAAGAAACCAAGGGACTTGAGAGAGTTGATCGTGGTTTAGCTATGGATCAGGGGAGATTAGCAGACTTCCTTAACGAGTGCGAAGTGATGTACTCTTTTGAGAACCCAACAGCCATGAATGAGATTGCTAGATTATGCGGATGTAAGGTAGTTTTCATTCCTGAAGGAGCTACCCTTAAGTACACCAAAAAGGAGCTTGACACCCTATATGAGCCGACAGGGCATGGGATTATATGGGGACTAGGCAATGATGCTAAGTTTGACTCTAAGTTGTTCCGCGCGCATTACATGGGATTAAAAGATGAGTTTAGCCTTAAATTAGATGTTTTTATAAAGGAAACCCAGCGTGCATAAAGTATTCGCACTCCCAAGCCATGCGGTAGTAGAACGAACCTCGGGAGTAGACTTTGCTCGTGTAATCCAACCCATGCAGCATTTAGACAAAGAGAAGGACTTTAAGATACAACTCTACGACCCTAAGCTAAACGACAAGTTAGATTGGGTTGAGCTTATTCCCCAACATGATATTTTGTTTCTAAACTACACCACTAACCCCTGGGCGTTTGCAATTATGGGAACAATAGCTCGTAAGGAAAACAGACAGATCGTGATGGACATAGACGATGCTTTATGGGAGGTTCTACCCGACAACACCGCTTATGAAGTATTTAAGAAAAAAGAGGTTAAAAAGACCCTAACTGCTATTTGTAACGAGGTAGACTATGTTACCTGTACTAACAAGTATTTGAAGAAAGTAATACTTGATCGGACTACTAAGAGATATGATGAGGTAATAGTGATGCCTAACTTCATAGACCTTGACCTTTACAAGTATAGATCGCCGTTTAAAGACTCCCTAGATATTAAGTTGCTCCACTTTGGTTCTAGCTCCCACTTCTCAAGTTTACAAGAAGTTGAGTTTGAAAAAGGATTAAATCGGATTTTGGGTGATTATCCTAATGTAACCTTCAAAACCATAGGCTCACTCATTCCCAAGTATAAGAATAGATGGGGACAAAGGTATAGCCATGGGTTCGGAGATGTAGATGTATATAAGTGGATTCAAGAGAAATTCCCAACTTTTCTTGAGGAAGCAGATATCATGGTAGTGCCTTTAACGAACAATATCTACAATAAGGGGAAGTCTTGTATTAAGTTCATAGAAGCTAGTAGTGCTATTAAGCCTGGCGTATGGCAGAATATTAGACAATACAGCGAGATAATTCAGGAAGGAGAAAATGGTTTCTTGGCTGAGACAGAGGATGAGTGGTATGATGCTATTAAAAAGTTAGTTGAGAGTGCTTCACTAAGGAAAAGTATAGCTAAGAAAGCGTTTGAAACTGTACAGAATGGATGGCAAATGAAGGACAACACTCACTTATACGCTGATTTCTTTAGGAAAATCCTTGACAGGAAGTAAATATAATGCTATTTTTAATAAAGTCCTAACTGACACAAGGTTAGCACAGGAACGGCTAGCGGAAACGCGTGGCCGTTTTTTATTTGGTTAAAAGGAGGATAAATGGCTAGAAAGAAAAAAGAAAATCCAGTAGAAAAGCTGGTACTAGAGTTGGAAGAGTTATATTTACGAGAGGATTCTGAGATGGCAGGAAGAGGTCTTTATCAAAAAGGCATCCATAGCATTGTACATCTTGGCGGTCATGTAGATAAGAACAGCGCTCTTCTAAACCGAATCAAAGAGATAGTCTTAGAGTTAAAAGAGTTAGTTTAAGGAGATAATATGGCATTAAAAGATTTTGCTAGTAGCAACTTAGGCTCTTCACTTATAGGAGGGCTTGGTAGGGCTATAGATACCGTTGGCGGTGCGCTTGGTAATCCTTTCCCAGATTGGGGTATATCAGAGGGAATGGAAAGTTCTGGTGGGTTTTGGCCACAGGTTCAAGCTACTGGTACAGCACAAATTCCTAGCCCAGTAGTTCAGCCGAGTCAATACACTGGCCCTCAAGCAGATACAGCTAGAGATACTTTTGTAGAAGCACAACAAGCGGGTCAAGTACAGGGAACGCAAGCTCCTCAACCAGCCCAGCAAACAAATACGGGCGGAGGATTTGATATGGGTCTTTACCCAGGATGGGGAGAAACAGAAGCTAGAGCAGATTTTGCTAATACTGGTGGGCCACAACAGAATACTGGAGATGCTCAGGCAGCAGCCCAAGCAGAGATAGATGCTCAAAACGCTAGAATGAGGGGAGAAATTGAAAGTGGATATGGAGATTATTTTGCCAATCTTACCGCAATGCTTAATGAGGATTTGCCTACACAGCAACAGAATCTACAAGGTATTGCTCAGAGTCAGCAAAAACAAGGGGAATCCGGTTATGGTTTCCAAAGAGAACAGGGATTGGGAATGTTGGGAGACGAAAGAGGTAGAGTAACCGAAGCCCAAGACAAGAACCTGAAGAACATCTCAGAGAACCTCAGAAACGCTTTTAGAGCAGGAAACATTTACCTTGGTACTAGAGGAGCGAGTGATTCCTCAGCAGCCAAGCAGTATTCTTACGCTTTAACTAAGCTAGGAAGTCAGCGCAGAGGCGAGGTTATGGGTCAGGGAGCAGAGAGCATGAGACAAATTGCTACTAGGGAAGGGAAACTCCAAGACCTTTACACCCAAGAAATAAATGTTTTAAAGGAAAATACCAACCAAAAGGTTATGGAAATAGCTAACTGGTTTAGCGAAGCTCAGGGTCAGATTAAGACAGCAATAGCGGAAGGGAAACTTAACAAGGGCAAGGATTTAGCCCAGATTTCCTCACAGCTATTGAATAGCGCTCAAAGTGAACTTGGTATGCTTCAGCAGGAAGCCTCTAACAAGAGACAAGGGCTAGACGAGTGGAAGATGAACCAAGCTACTATGATTAACCAAGCTAAGTTAGCAATGGGTAATGTATCTGATTTCCAGGCAACGATGCCCCAGGATATCGGACTAGGCGTTGGTACTCCTCAAGAAACAGAAACAGGATTTAATACCCCAGTCTTCGGACAGGGCAGCACAGAAGAAGATAAGAAATTATTTGGTTAAAGGAGGCATGAATGAGTCTAATGGGACTTACCTCTAAAGTTAGAGACTTCTTCTTT
>Ga0222665_1000617_pt1 | contig 20096 bp, 17 predicted proteins | sample AntAcemetagen653_FD_179853 | JGI IMG/M metagenome (GOLD analysis project Ga0222665, IMG submission 179853) | Saline water microbial communities from Ace Lake, Antarctica - #653 | ecosystem: Environmental > Aquatic > Non-marine Saline and Alkaline > Saline | place: Antarctica: Ace Lake...
ACCCCGTCTAAATTTCCAACGGAGTCAGTGTAACGACAACTATTTATGTCCGGTAATTTTAATTGTCGTCAGCGGTAATTATAGTTGTCGCTGGACAATCTTCAGTAAGTTCTAACATTTTCAATCTGTTCAACCCAAGATCACTTATCATAACAGCAAGTTCAGTAAGGAAATCAATTTTCTTGTTTACCTCTTCTTCCGAAAGAACAGGCACTTTTTCAAGTGCAGACATGAACTCTTTTTCGTTAAAACCGTATTTAGCAGCCTGATTGATGAAAAAGTTTTTATCTGGTTTTTCCAACAGAAACTGACCAATGAACAGATTTGCCATGTGTTCACCATCAATAATAATGGGAACCGCAACATCAGTAAGACCATTTAAGCACCTGTAAAGATTGCTCTTTTTGCCAGCGCTAAGTTGGTTTGCAATGGCTGTGTCACTTTCAAAACAGTTCTTGCATGAATCAGGATTCCCACGGTAAAATTTTGTGCATATATCCTGCCATCCGGAAGCAACAAGGACTTCAGCGTCAAGACCAATAAATGCGGTTGGCGTTTCGGTCGCATCAGTAAACTTCTGCATAAGAGTCTGAAGTCTTTCAATATTAACAATGTTTTTTATATTTCTTTTCATTATCCTTTATCCTCAGAATCGTTCAATTCAGCAAAAGCCAGGTCATATGGTTCATCTTTTCCAAGTTCGCGGCTCAGAGAATTTATTATCTCTTTCAAAGATATCATCTGCTTTTCTCTGCCTACAGCCATTTTATTAAAAGTCTGAAGTTCGTTATTAACTTTTTTCATTTTTTCCTGAACTTTTCTTATTTCGGTGATATTAAGACCCATTCCAAGAATATATGGCTCACCTTCGATTTCAAACTTTGCTCCACTAAAAAGAGTTGGAATGGATTCACCTGATTTAATAACTAGTCCAGCTTCGACCGATGCTTCACCTTCAGTGAATACTTTGCCCATTGCAGTGGCAACATTTTGAGCATCTTCTCCTTTAAAAAATTCGACAGCGTTAATTAACTTCATTTCTTTATTTGTGAAACCTGTTATTTCAAGAAATCTTTTATTCCATCTGGTATAAAATCCTTCTTTGTTGATCTGATAAAATATTCCCGGAAGACTGTCAATAATTGAATCTGTCAGTTGCTGCTGTTGAAGAATCGCCTGTTCATTTTCTATCAGTTGTTTATTTGTCTGCTCTACTTCTGTTAACACAATTGCTCTTTCTTTGACCACACGTAAGAACGATCTAAGCATAAATGCCAGAACAGCTACAAAAGAAATAATTCTTAACAGATGCCAGAACCACCAGCTGTCAGACCACGCATGATAAAGTCCAAAAGTAAATCCGGCTATTGAAGATATTGCACAAACAAAGAAAAGAACAGCAATGCCGACAGTTTTATGTTTGGTGTAATCATAAAAGATCTTAATGGTGGCAATCAAAAATAAAAATCCTGAGATCATATTTAAAATTATGGCAGTGTGGGAAAATCCATGCTCAGCGATCATTTGCGGAAGATTAGATTCAAATAAAATCATAAATATAGAAAAAAGGATCGTAAAAAACGCAACTAGAAAAAGAAGCAAGTTCTTGTTGGCTTTAACAGATTCACCCCAAGGAAATATTGAAAGAAAAAAGAATAACCCTCCAGATAGAAGCGCCAAGCTGTGAGACAGAACAAATCCGTTTCCAATGGGGACAACAGAATGAAAAAGATCGAAAAGTCCCATTGAAAGAAATCCGAGTGAAATAAAGAGATAAGAGTGATTAATTTTGCCGGCAAGAAATTCTATTGACATAAATGCCATAAATATTGCAATTATTGCTCCCACTGCTTCAATCGTTGAATGAAGCGGAAGGTTGACTCTTTCAAAATGACTCCAGAAAAGATGTGGATCGACTATATTGATAAGAGAAATAACTGTAAACAGGCCAACAAGAACGAAAAGGCTGGTAGTTATTATTTTATCAAGATGTCTCTCTCTTCGATCCGTTTCAAAATGACCTGTTTTCATGCCTGTTCACCTCTTGATTGTCCAAAATACTTGTTAAGAATTTCTGCCAGATTATCAATTCTGTATGGTTTTCTTAAACTTCCCACAAATCCATATTCATCAGGATTGGAAATGACCGGATCCTGAGAGTATCCACTTGATGCAAAAAGACTGATCTTTGGGAATATCTTTTTTAGATGCGGGGCGACTTCTTTTCCGCCCATTCCCCCGGGAACTGTGAGGTCAAGTAGCGCACCTTTAATGATTTCTCCTTTTTCAGCCATTTCTCTGCAAATTGAGATCGCCTCATCTCCATTTTGTGCACAAATGACGGAGTATCCAAAGAATTCAAGCATTTCTCCGACCACTTCACAAATAAAATCCTCGTCATCCATTATCAGGAATAATCCATTTCCTGTATGCTCTTTTTCTGCAATTTTTTCATCTTTTTCCGCGGTTTTATCTGATGAGGGAAGATAGATGTGAAAAGTTGTTCCGATACCATGTTGAGACTCAGCTTCAATAAACCCACCATGTTTTACTAGGATTGAATAGCATGTTGCAAGACCTAATCCGCTTCCTTTCTGTTTTGTTGTGAAAAACGGATCAAAGATGTTTTTCAGCATTCCCTGAGGAATTCCGATTCCTGAATCAGTTATAGATATTTTAACAAAATTGCCTTCTTTAAGAGTTGAAATCTCATTGTCTTTTAAAAGAATGTTTGGGTCTTCGCCAGAATTCGTGGGTTAGAATCTAATAAATCGTATTCTTATGGGTCTTCGCCAGAATTTGTGGGTTAAAATCTAATAAATCGTATTCTTATAGTTTCTGAACTAAATCTTTAATTCTGACATATTTTTGATAAATTGACGCATTCCTACTATCTTGATTAAGCTAAAAAACGAGGTAGCAAAAATGCGTCTCAAAACTATATTAAATCATTGCTGTAATTTCAAGGGATTTGTTATTGGAAAATCCAAGTTTTCAAAAGATAAGGAATCTATTGAAGTTCAGATAACGGCCAGAAAAGGAAGTAAAGCAATTTGTAGTTGTTGTGGAAACCCTGCCCCAGGCTATGATAAATTGTCAGAAAGAGAAACGGAATTCATTCCCTTTTGGGGATTTTCATTCTGTTTTGTCTATCCAATGAGAAGAGTAAACTGTCCGCACTGCGGAATAAAAGTAGAAAAAGTTCCGTGGGTTTCAGGAAAACAGCAAATTTCTCCGCATTATGCCGCATATCTGGCCGGATGGGCGAAAGAAATGTCGTGGAAAAGCGTTGCTAAACGATTTCGCACATCATGGCAAACGGTTTATAGAGCAGTTGCAGCGGTTGTTTCGTATGGTCTGGATCATCGAAAGATAACGGGTGTCACGGCTCTTGGCATTGATGAAGTTCAATATCAAAAAGGTCATACATATATGACACTTGTCTATCAAATAGATAAAAATTCCAGACGGTTGCTCTGGGTCGGAAAAAAGCGAACGATGAAAACGCTACGCCATTTTTTTACAGACATGTGGCATATCGACAGAACGTTTCGCAAGGGAATCCGGGTGATTTGTAGCGACATGTGGAAAGCATATCTCAGAGTTATCAAAGAGAAAACGCCCAATGCAATCAACATCTTGGACAAATTCCACATTATGAAAAAACTTAATGAAGCTGTTGATCGTGTGAGAAAGGACGAGGTGAAACGACTTAAAGACGAAGGCAAAGATCCGGTCTTAAAAAAGACGAGATGGTGTTTTCTGAAAAGACGATTTAATTTAACCAGGTCACAGAAAGGAAAATTGAAAGAGCTTGTCGATATGAATCTCAACACCGTGAAGGCTTATGTTTTGAAAGAGCAGTTTCATAAATTCTGGGAATATAAAAGTTCAATCTGGGCAGGAAAATTTTTAGATAACTGGTGTGAATTGGCACAAGAATCAGAACTAAAATCAATGATTAGTGCCGCAAAAATGCTGCAATCTCATCGAGAGTTAATTCTCAACTATTTCAAAGCTAAAAAAGAGTACAATAGCGGAATTGTTGAAGGTTTAAATCGCAGGGTTAATTTGACTGTCAGAAAAGCTTTTGGTTTTAAATCCTTTGAAATCATGAAAATAGCGTTATATCATCAACTTGGAAAACTGCCTGAACAAAAGTTCACCCACGAATTCTGGTGAAGAAGCATAAAAATAGGCTTTTCATAAATAGACCTCTGAAAAAAATTAAAAACTTAGCTAAGACAACTATGCATCAATTTCACTGATTTATCAAGATTTCCACTTTCTACAAGCATACTTATCCTGAATGAACTTGTGTGGAAGGCAAAGACTTTTATTGAATTCTGTTTTAAGATATTAACTGAATTAAGAAGAACTTCCTGGCGATCAGTTATTCCATCACCCACAATTGAAACTGCGGAAAGATCATCAAAGACCTCAACGGTCGAAGTAAACTTTTCCTTGAGATCTTCTATAAAATCATCACAGGAATAATTCTCCTTTTTCGAAAAAATAAAACTTCCGACCATACTACCCTTATAGCCCTGATGAAAAGACACCTGCTTTACGCAGACATTATTTTTATCACAGAATTTCAGCACACTTTCTATTGTCACCAGCTCATCTGAATTATTTTCATATGTATGAACAAGAATAACATTTCTTTCATAAGCCACGCCTATTCTTCTTGGAGCTGTATTTTCGAAACCTCTTATCACCGTTCCAACCTTTTGGGGATCGAAGGTATTTTTGCAGTGAATCTCAATTCCCTTTGATTTTGCAAACTCCACGGCCCTTGAATGAAGAACTTTTGCTCCTGCTTCTGACAGTTCCTGCATTTCCTGATAGCTTATCTCCTCAAGAAGTTTTGCTTCTGGAATTATTGCAGGATCGGCACTATAAACTCCGTCCACGTCACTGAAGATCTCGCATTTTTCTGCATTAAGTGAGGCCGCTATTGCAACTGCAGTGGTATCGCTTCCACCTCTACCTAGAGTTGTAACTTCCTTTTTAAAACTGACGCCCTGAAACCCACCTAAAACAACGACATTCCCTTCATTTAATGCTTCTATAACTCTTTGAGGTCTCACCTCAACTATCCTGGCATTCGTATGTTTGTCATCTGTGATTATCCCTGCCTGCGAACCGGTCAGCGAAATAGACTGGATCCCCTGTGATGAAAGGGCCATTGCAACAATTGCGGCACTTGCTCTCTCTCCAGTGGTCAAAAGCATATCAAACTCTCTGGGATTACCTTTCGGGGCATACTTTCTGGCATCTTCAAGGAGCATTTCCGTTGTCTTTCCTCTCGCTGAAACCACGGCAACAACATTGAAACCCTGCTGTACTCTGTTTTTTATAATTGAAACGACTTTATCGATAGATTCAGTACTGCTTAAAGAAGACCCGCCGAACTTAAGAACGACAACTCTTTCGGGATTCATCTTACACTGACCTCGTCTGTAAAACGAAGCCGTCCCTTTTTATCAAAAAGAGAAAGATCGTAAATACCTCCGGAAATATTTTTCACACGGATCTTGAGATCGTAGTAACAGTTCTTTTGTGAAGATGACTCCCTGAAATCCTCTCTCACACTGATGAATTCCTCTCCTGCTTCAAGATAGTAGTAATTGAACTTACCTTCATATGAGATATTTCCATCCACATCGACTATCCCCATTTGAGTATTTTCAGGGACAAGAATATTTGTATGAAGAATTAGAAGATTGCCACTTTGAACTTCAGCAAAGAATTCCTCTTTCTTAATTTCATCACCTTCAGGCTCAACACACTCACTCTGAATAATGTCAGCTGAATTTATAAGTGGCGTCTTATAACTTTCAGGGCCACCGCATGATATCATCATAGATCCAATTAAAAACAGGATAAAAATAACAGATAATCTTTTCACAAGTCCCTCCAGAATTACTTCCACAGCATTTTATTTATTGGTGACGGGATGTAAAGTTTAATGTTTTTCTACTTTTCGAACTTTTTTAACGGAGGAATGAACTTCTCAGAGTTATATAGGGTTTTCGTCCAGGTATCACCACTTTCAAGAACGAGTTCCCAGACCATTTCACCGTCTCTTGTGATCTCAAAAAGTCTGTTCTCCGTTTCAAGATCATCTGATCCCGCAGTGACAAAAAAATTGCCGCCAGGCAGATAATCAGCATCACCCCAGACTGGAGTAAACCACTGATGATCTGAACCAAAACCATGATATGTGTAATTTATTTCAGCAGTCATAGCTTCTTCATTGATAACATACTCAACAACTCTGGTGTACTCCCTTTCAGATGATCCATTGTCATAAAAAAGAATTCTATTGTCATTTTCTCCTGCAACTTTTGGAGCATGAGGCCGTTGGAACCACTGGTCAGGATTTTCACCGACAAATGTAAAGTCGCCACCCTCTCCCAAAGCCCAGATAATGTCACCCGTTTCCATATCAATTTTATAGAATTTTGACATGTTTCTCACATTGAGATAGGCAACTTTCTTTTCTTTTTTCATTACGACCTGATTGCAGTGAGTCCAGTCACACCAGTCATCCGCATCGCATGATGGTGGTTCAAAATGATCCTGATATCGCCATTCCCAGAGCACATTGTATTCCCTGTCAAGATTTACGATCTTGTCCGCAACATTGGTTCCAGAAAGATCCACTCTAAGTGTAGCAATAGTATCATCAAGCAGTCTGTGATAGACATGATGCCAGCTTTCATCACTCCAATAATAAATATTAGGATACTCTCTTGATTTCCACACGACATTTCCGGCAAGATCTATTTCTATAGCCTCTTCTGCAGGAATATCACCCATGTTCGGACCTTTGACGATACTGATAATAATCGTCTGAGTTTCTTCGATATAATGCATATCGCCAAGGGCATCATATCCTGCCATATAGTATTCAAAATACCAGACTATATCACCATCAGTATCAACCATGAGAGCAAGCGGATAGATCTCTTCAGCAATAGTTGATGAACTTGTGAAAAGCAAAAAGCCGTCACTGACCCTGTCGGTTTTAAGTCTTAAAGTGTACCCTGGAGTCGTTTCAGGCGGTTTTCCGGAAACAAACTCAGCAGTTTCAACCAACTCATCATCCAGATATATTTCAATATTATATTTTCTTTCAGGCTTCATTGCCCAGAGAAAAAACGTGTGGTCTGTGCCTTCACTTTCCGCTTGGAGCTCATAACCTTTTCCTTCATCGGAAAAATAACGAACTACAGGACGTTCAGAATCCGTAGTCTTAAATGTCAGGTGACAAGACAGAACGTTTTTTTCATTTTTCATGACCTTTATATCATAAACTGAATGTCCCTCAACGGTATCAGAATCAAGATAACTTTCATCTTTTTCAGCATCATTTTCAAAGTTGTGGGCTGCATTCGAACAAGAAGATACGAACAGAAACGCTAATAATATCAGAATATTACGCAAGCTAACCGCCTCCCTTCTCCAGATTATCAATAAAGCGCTCTATATCGTCCTTTGTTGCTGCGGCAATAAGTATGTCCCCCGGCTTGAACTTTCTTGAAGGCGAGATCTCGCTCTTTTTGCTGTCCCTTTCCTTAACGGCGAGGATAAGAACATTGAACCTTTCCCTGAATTTAAGATCGAGCAATGTCTTTCCCCACATTCGAGGAGTTGACGGAACAGATTCAAGAACATAGTTATCAAGATATTCAATAGAGTTATGCTCTTTCCCTTCCGACCTGTGGACAGTTTTAAGCATACTGCTCTTTGAAAGGATCTCTCTGTTGTAGAATTCAATTATGTCATGCTCGTGTATACTCCCGATCAAAGTACCTTCGCTGTCAATTACCGGCAACTCAATAACTTTTTTCTGCGTCATTTTCTTTACAGCATCAGAAAGCGGAGTGTCAGGGAAAACGACCGGAAATGATATATCGATCAGATCTCTTGCCATGATAATAGGATTAATAAGGTCGTAGTTGACTTCCCGCGATGAAGTCAGAATTCCGTTCAGTGCACCCATGTACTTTCGCTTCTCGTCAATTATATAACATTCGAATCTTTCCAGTTCTCTCATCTTGTCAACAATATCAATGATCTTATCATTCATATGAGCAGTAACACAGTCTTTAACGTAACAAAGCTCAACATGGTTTTCACTCATCAATGTAACTTCCTCATTTTCTTCAAGAGAAATACCTTCTTTAACCAGCTGGTAGTTATAAATGGAGAAGTTGGACATTTTTTTTGAAAGAAGCACCGAAACAACTGTTGAAAGCATTAGAGCAGGAAGAATATTGTAATCTTTTGTTATCTCAAAAACAATGATAAGCGATGAGATGGGCTCCTGTGTTGCAGCTCCAAGAAGTGCTCCAATTCCCACGGAAGCAAAGCTTATTCCCATATCAACGCCAAGTTCCGGAAAAACTATCGGCACCAGTTTTCCAAAACCGAGTCCGAAAATGTAGCCTACAAAAAGAATTGGAAAGAAAATCCCTCCACTTGCTCCGCTGGAAAAGGCAAAAGAGAGAAAAAGAAGCTTGAGCACTGCTAAAGCAAGAAGAAATTGCCATGAAAAACCGTCACCTGCAACCATGATGTCCCTTCCAAGTCCGTAAAGCTCCGGCACAAAAGGTACAACAAGAGCAAAAGGAAGCATAATGAGCGGAATATGAAAATATTCAGGAAGTTTCTTCTTGATCTTGTCAAAAATATTGGAATTAAAATATGTGAGCTTGATAAGCCCGACGCCCAGGAGTGCATTTACAAGACCAAAAGCAACAAAAAGCAGAATTTCCGTTCCGGTGCTGACCTGAGCCGAAAAGCCAAGAGCCTCAGCAGGAATAACTTCATGACCCGGAAGAAAATATGCACCGAAAAAACTGGCAGTTGCAGCAGCAACAACTATCGGCGTCAATGTTCCTATCGCAAAATTTCCAAGCACAGTCTCAACCGCAAGAATAGTTCCTGCAATCGGTGCATTAAAAGCAACCGCAAGACCAGCCGCCGCACCGCAACCCACAAGAAGCTTGACCTTCGATATTGTTATTTTAAACAGTCTGCCAATTGATGAACCGACAGCTGAACCGATCATGATGATTGGCCCTTCACTTCCAAGAGGAACACCAGTTGCAATTGAAAGTGCCGAAGTAATAATTTTAAAAATGATCATTATGGGAGGCAAAACACCGTTTTTCACCTTTATTACTTTTAAAAGAAGGCCAATCCCAGCTCCGCCACTCTCTTTGCTTATATATTTTATGATAAAACCGCTTAAGAAAACGCCGGAAAGAGGCAGAAGAACCTTGTAATAAAAAGGAAGCCTCTTAAAGCCCTCGACAGCATTTCCCGTATCTTCACCAATAAGAACAGTTGACATAAAATTTATCATCCAGTGAAAAAGGAGGAAGGAAATCCCGGCACAGATACCGATAATTACAGCAAGTACAATATAGAAAGTGCTTTCTTTAAGCTTCGCCCTTTCAAGAAGTTCGTTCATGTTTATTTTCATCATCGGATCAGCTCGTTCTCCAAAAACTGTCCCACTTATAACTCTTTTTGAGGAATTATCAACAGTGGGGAGAAGAAATTAGGGGATTACTTAAACGATCCCCGAATATCCGCCGGTTTTCCAAGGACTAGAAGTCTGTCTCCGGGGTTTAGAACAACGTCGGGTGCAGGAAAAACTGCGGGTCTTCCATCAATGCCTTTTTCGGTTTTTGCGATCTCTCTGTGGATAAGAACTATTTCAAGTTTCTTTTTTCTTCTGATATCAATTTCTCTGATAGTTTTGCCGATCCAACTGCTGGGAATTTCTATTTCTCCGATGTGCATTTCACCAATTATTTCTATTGTTCTTCCCTTATCCATTGCGTCCATTATCGAGGAAAATCCACTGGTTAGATCCTGTTTAAAAAGCATTTTGTTATACTCATCAATAACAGATGTTCTTGTTACATAACCGATTATTTTTTTGTTGATCGAATTGTCAACAACTGCAACCGCTGATCTTTCCATTTTCCCGATAATGTGCAGCACAACATCAAGGTTGTCGTCCTTAAGAACATAAGGAATATCGTTTCTGGCAACATCTGAAGCTACAACGATGTTATCAATGAGGTTTTTGTCAAGAATGAGTTCTCTGATATCTTCAAGTTCAATTGAACCAAGATATTTACCTTCTTCACATTCTACAAAAAGAAAAGACTGCTTTCCTTTAAGCAGTTTTTCAGAAAACTTATCAAAAGAAGTTCTGCAGGTTATCACCATCGGCTTTTCCTGCATGACTTTTGACACTTTGACACTTTTTAAAAGATTTATCTCCTTTTTCTCTCTGAGATTTATCCCTTTGTAGACAAGTTTTGATAAATATATTGAGTTTGGCGAAAGATATGTCGAGATCATAACGCCCAAAACACAGGTAAGCATAAGTGGCGGAAAGACCTGATAGTTATTTGTAAGTTCAAAGATTATCAAAATAGCCGATATCGGTGCATGAGTTACAGCTGCAACAACGCCACCCATTCCAACAAGTGCGTAGGCTCCGGGCGGAGCAGTAAATCCCGGAAAGACAAGTGCTCCAAGATCACCGAAAAGCGCACCGAGAGTTGCACCGATAAAAAGTGCGGGAGCAAAAATACCACCTGAACCACCTGATCCAAGAGTGAGAGAAGTCGCAAGTATCTTTGCAAAAAGTACGACCAGAAGGATGAGTAGAGACAAATTACTGTTTAAGGCTGCATTTATCGTTTCATAACCAACTCCGAAAACGTGAGGTATCCAAAGAGCTATAACACCGACAAGGAATCCTCCAATCGCCGGTTTTATGATCGGATCTATTTTCAGTTCGTCAAAAAACTTCCTTAAAAACCCAAGGGTATATATAAAAACTGCGGAAACAAGTCCCGAAGCAACACCAAGTGCAGCATAGATAAGAAATTCCCTGTAACTGATCATTTCATAGGCAACTACTTTGAAAGCTGGAAAATCGCCAAGGAAATGCCTTGAGACAACAGCTGCAACAACAGATGAAAGAACAATTGCAGACATACTTATGACCTGCATCTCACCAAGAATGACCTCAAGTGAAAAAAGCGCACCGGCAATAGGAGCGTTAAATGTTGCAGCAATTCCAGCCGCAGCGCCGCAAGCTACAAAAGTTCTCATATGTCTTGCCGAAACTTTGAGAAACTGACCGATCGCACTTCCAATCGCACTTCCAATATGAACGATCGGACCTTCACGTCCAGCCGAACCGCCGCTACCAATTGTTATTGCAGCAGCAATCGCTTTTACTATCAGAACTCTTCCTCGCACAAACCCGCTTTTCTTTGCGACAGATTCCATTACTTCAGGAATTCCGCTTCCCTTCACCTCTGTAGCAAATCTATTTACGATAATTCCAACGAGCAATCCGCCCAAAGATGGAAGAAGAAGTCTTTTCCACCACGCAAGATTTTTGAGAAAGGAAATCGAATGATCTTCTGACTGAAAAAAAAGCTCCTGCGTCTGCAGGATCATTGCTCTGAAACCTATTGCACCGAAAGCGGCAAGAACTCCGATAAGCATTGCAACGATAAGTACAAAAGTGTTTCTCTGATCTTCTTTAAATTTCAAGTAAATAGTCCCTGCTGAGCAACATTATCCTTTACCGAACATTCTATCAAAGCTGAAAACGCCTTGCTCCATTCTTTAGAATAAAGACCGGAAACAACAACATTTCTAATTGAATTTTTCTCAATATATTCGAGTACTTCAGCAATTTGACGGTTCTTGGGAAATGACTGAGCAGGAAAAAGTAGAGTAACATTTTCAGGAAGAACAAAAAAGCTCTCAGGAACAAAAGTTAAAAACAGCAACTGATCATTAATTAAAATATTGCAACGCTCACCATTCTTATCAATATCTCTTACTGAAATATTAAATGGACCGGCTGAAATCGTTGTTTCTTCACTTATGATAAGATACTTTCTTAATTTAATTTTCTTAGCAGTTTTTTCCAGTGCGATCCGCATTGATTCTTTAACATTTTCGACTTTTTGCGGCTCTGTAAAAATGATTGCCGCTTTAGGATCATTGCCACTGATATTAATTCTAAGTGATCGTGAAGAATGAGTTAGATGCCAAACAGAATTTATCTGCATAACATTAAAACTCCTTCCAGATCTTCTGCATGATCTTGTCTCTGAAATTCCACATAGGTTTGAATCTTTTTGACGGGAAATTATTTACAGTAAATGAATATAGAAAAACTTTACCGCTTTTCGTTTTCATTATCCCACTTAAAGCAGCAACCCCGGTTAATGACCCGGTTTTTCCTCTTATAAAGCCGACACAGCCATCATCCTTTGAGGCCTTTTTCAATGTGCCGTCTTCACCCATAACAGGCATTGTGGAAAAGAAATCAATACTGTCATATCCATTTTTGTACATGTTTTTTAACAGCTTAACAAAAAACCTGGCAGACAACTTGTTATAGGCATTTCCAAGACCGCTACCGTTAACGATATCTACTGTCTCTCCAAGCTGATTCAAAGCATATTCCTTAAGCAATTCAACGCCTTGAGCCTTATCACCTCGAAGAATAGCTCCCATAAAGAACTGAATGCTTTCAGCCATAAAATTTGAAGAAAATCTGTTCATTACTTTCAGAATATCTCTAAGCGGACTACTCTTATTGATGTAGTTAATATTTTTCTTAGTACTGAAAATTGAAGAATTCAGCTTCTTTCTCTTAATTGGAACTTCTTTGTTGCCTAACAGATCGAGCAATGTGGCAACATAATGATTTGTCGGATTCCATACTTTTTTATATACTATTACAGGTTTTCGTCTCGCTGCACCTAGTGTTCCCTTAACAATAACGACAGTCTTTCCATTTTTAGGCATTGTTCCAACTATCAGACCATTACCGCCGCCCTTTACAGTTTTTGCCGTATTTGAAATTAGAAAATGTCCGCCTGGTGTAGTGACTTGGACTTTGACAGGCGAACCAACTTCAGCTGAAGCAACATAAATTTCACAGGAATTAAAGTTGAGGGAAAGTGGCGCGATCGGTGCAAGATAGGCATTGTCACCGCTTCCTGCCTTTGGAATCGCATATGCACCTTTTTCCCCATATAAAAAATCATCAACAACAACTTTTTTTATGTTTTCAAAACCCTTTCTTTTGAGATCACTGGCAAGTCTCCACATTTTTTCAATGACCATTTCCGGATTTCCAGTCGCCTTGATATAAAGCGTTCCATCCGCTGGATCAAAAGAAAAAAGTGTGAAAAACCTAAAACCGCCGCCGAGATTATGAAGAGCCGTAGCAGTTGTAAGAAGTTTCAGGTTTGATGCATAGTGAAGATCTTTGTCAGGATTTATGGATACAACTTCCTTATCTGTCTCAAGATCGTAGACAAGAAGAGCAACATCACTTTCAGTTACCGGCTTGAGGTCAAATTCAATTGCCGATACACTTAGGAAAACAAAAAAAAGGATAGGAAAAACTAACAGCCGCATCTACTCTGCCTTTTTATTTCTTCCGGCATTGGATCTCTTTCTGGAAGCTGGTCTGGAAGTGTTGTTCGCGGGCTTTTTTGAGACTGCTTTCTTTTCTGCCGGTTTTTTGTACGCAGCTTTGTTTTCCTGTTTTGGTTGCGGCTTCGGTTGTGGCTTCGGCTGCGGTTTCGGTTGCGGCTTCGGTTGTGGCTTCGGCTGCGGCTTTTCCTCTACATCAGGAATATCATCAAGATCATTTATATCATCCTGATCCATCATGTCCTCAAGTATCGGCTGGATAAAATCTGTAATACCACTTTTGGCTGCAGAATAAAGCGCTTTGAAAAACACAGGCGACTTATCCGAATTTTCTATCAGATCATCTATTTTTGATAGAATACTGATCACAAAATCCTTTTTTGCTTTTATTTTCTGATTGGAATCAACAATACCGTTAACTTTTCTGACACCGTTAAAGATCTCTTCTTTCAGAGCAGCAACCTGCTCGCTTGTAAGGACTGATCTAAGTGCTGTTTCTATACTTTTCTTCATTTCTTTCACCTACTTAAACTGAATAAAATCCTTGAGAGAGAACTCCAGCATATACTTTATCAGAGGATCCATATCAAGAATACTTCCTCCATCAAGAGACCACTGATAAGCAACTTCCTTTATTGTTCCCACTATTGAATAGGCTAAAAGCCTCGTGTTTATTTTTGAAGACACTTCATTGCACTTCTGCATCATTATTAGAGCACCTTCAATATACTCTGCAAGTTTTGTATAAAAGAGAATGAGATGATGGTCAAACTCGCTGTCAAGACCCACCGCCTCGGAAGCAACGATCTTCGTGAGATCTCTGTTCTCAACAATAATTTCCATGAACCTTCTGATATTTCTGTCAAACTGATCACTCAGAGGCTCATCAATACTGAACATGCGGATATCTCTGAGCATCGAGGATGAAAAATCTGTTATGAGTGTCTCAAAAATATCCCGTTTGTTGTCGAAATATAAATAGATCGTACCTCTTGCAACATCAGCCTTACTGCAAATATCAGAAATGCTTGTCGAGTGATAACCTTTTTTCCCGAAAACCTTACTTGCAGCAAGAAGTATCTGCTGTTTTCTGTTCTTTTTCCTGGAATTTTTCATTTTTACATAAGTTTCGCAAGAATTTTATAAAACGGTGCAATAAGCGATGAAGGTGCATCAAGAGATCTAAGATAATCAACTTTCTGCTCAATTGAATCTCTTAAAAGATCAATGAAAACTTCATCTGTCTCAAGTTTCTTATAATCAAAAACCGTATCATAATCTTTCTGAATTCCCTTGAAAGTACTCTTTTCCGGCACAAAGAATCCGGGCATCAGCTTGAGTTCTTTCCACTTTAATTCGGCTCTTGCTATCTTCATATAAGTTGAAAGAAGAACTTCATCACCGACAGCAGTAGGTTCACCTGAACCACAAAAAGCGCCAGAGTTGAGAATAAGAACTTTAAACTTAGCCTTCTTCACAGCCTTGTCAAAAACCTCCATCTCTTTTGAAACGGACCATACTGCACAGGGATTTCCACCCGGAATAACACTGTTTCCGGAACAGGTCTGACAGGATGTCACATATGTAAACCATGTTGAAGCTGCAATATCAGGATTCTTTACAAGTGAAACAGGAGGCAGAAGATCGTCTTTAACTATCATTACAAGATATTCTGGAAGACCGAGGTCCTTTTCTTCCTGATTAAAAGGCACATGTACTTTTCCGCTTGGAGAAAGAGCAGTGCTCAAAACGCAGGAAAGTCCGTCTTTTGCATCTTTTGTAACAGCAACATTTTCTCCGGTATAGATCTTTACCGCTGCTTTCTGTCTTGAAATCGCTGTCCCAATTGTTCCGTAGAAGTTCTTTCCTATTGATACCAGGGCTTTTTTTCTTCCCTGAATGTCGTTGATCATTACAAGACCTGAATCACCACTGGAACACACACTTTCTGTCTTAACTTTTAGATCGCCATTATGTGCATTAAGACCGAAAAAAGCTCTTTCACTATCAATGTTTGAGACCGTGAGGAAAGTGGTTTCGCTTTTTTTTGTACCTTTTGTAACTGATATTGCCTTAGCTACTCCGTTGATCGGCAGAGCTTTTCTGGCGTTGATAGCTGTGTTCCATGAGAGCACTTTTACAGCCTTTTCTATTTCGACAAAGCTCTTTGCGCCAAGAAGGAATGCGGTGTTAGTTTCAACATCATAGATCATCATGATCCTTGGAGGCTCATTTTCATAGCCATCTTCGTCGTTTCTTGATTTCCAGTAAAGCCATTCTTCATTTACCCAGTCAGGATAGCAAACGACTCTTATTGAAGGCATATCTATTTTCTTACTTTTAGCATAGTCCTTTTCAGACTGTTCATCTATCGGATAGTAGTGAAGAGCTGTATCAAAAACCAACTTTGAGAACATTGCAGGAGCTATATAGTCAAATTTGCAATTAAATTCATTATTTTCAGTGAGATAGGAACTGTGACCAACCATTTCGCGCTGAACGAGGTCGTATGAAGCCTGTCTGACGATCCTTAAAAGATCTTCTCTTTCATCTGCAAGAGACGGGTTACAGCAGGTGTCTTCCATTTCAGGAACTATCTTTACAGCCCAGTTTGCTGAATCAACGTCCTCTCCAGTAATATTTACAAGAACTTTGGCGTCTTCCAGTCCAAGAGCTTTAGCTTCAGGAAGCGGAGTGTCAGTTACAATCACTGTCGGCTGCTCTACAGCAGCATCATAAAGCTCCTTAAGAGTCAACTTACTGCATTCAGGTGCATTCATAATTGTTTCTGCAAGCCCCTGAATTTCAGAGATGTTCTTTTTAACCTTTTTTCCGATCAAATCTACTGTGCTCATTCTCTTACCCCTTAATATTACAAGATAAATAATTACAAAGCGGTATATTATACAAAAAAGACCAATAATATCAAAATTATTGAACAAATTTCTAAATTCTGATCTTTTTAACTAGACTCTCCTTGTCATTTTATTTCATTGCACTATAATAACCAAAAGATCGAACCGGAGGGTTAGAAAATGAGAAGATTTTTAATAGTTTTTTTAGTAACTGCTTTTTTCATGCCTGTTTTTGCAGACAAGGTTACTTTTATCATGAAGCATGGCAAAAAGATCAGTGGTGAGATAGAGAAGATCGAAGTAAGTGACGCCGACGGGCTCAATAAAATGGACACAACAACCATCAATGCCGCCAGCGGAGTTAGTGAGATGCTTTTAAAGATCCGCGAAATTAAAAGCATCGATTTTAAATCATCTGACGATGTTTCCTGCTATGAAGACAGCAGATTCGCACCGACAAGAAAAGTCTGCACGATGAAAGCCATGTACTTCATACAGATGAAAAACCCTGAAAAAAAGAAAGAGAAGATCGAAGTTACCGATGACAGAATGCTCTACTTTTACCTCAAAGGTAGAAAGGAACCTGTTAAGTTCTTTCTTTACAAGATCGAGGTAACGAACAAGGGAAGAGAAGACAAGATCAGTTACCGGGAACTGGAAAGAGAAGTACTGAAACACAACAAAGAGGGTGTAAAGAATATACTTTTTAAATAGTGGAGAAAATTATGTTAGCACTGAATCTTGAAAATTTTGAAAAAGAAGTTAAAGAATTTGATGGCCTTGTGATCGTTGATTTCTGGGCACCATGGTGTGGACCGTGTAGAATTATCGGACCAATCTTTGAAGAACTTGAAAAGGATTTTGCCGACAACGATAAAGTGAAATTCGCTAAGATCAACACAGATGAAAATCCGGGACTCGCACAGCAGTTTGCAATACGTGGAATTCCGACAATGAAATTCATGAAAAAAGGCGAAGTCGTTGCTGAACAGGTCGGAGCAGTTCCAAAAGAAGTCCTTGAAGAACTTATCTCAAAGCATCTTTAGTTCAGGTTTGAATTTACATGAATTATAGAGAATTACTTTAAGCTCCTCAGTTTCAGGAAACAGAAGTTCCCAGACTACCTCACCTTGACTACTGACTTCAATGAATTTTGAAGGATCACCTTCTTCAAATTCACCTGCTGCTATGAACGTATTGCCATTTTCCATCGTATCGGCATCGCCCCAATATTCTGTATACCAACGATTCTCATCTGAACCATCAAAATTAAAGATCACCTCAGCTGTCATGTTTACATCATCAATTCGGTATTTTATCGCCCTGCTGTAACCTCTTTCGGGAGTGCCGTTATCATAAAAAAGTATCTCATCATCATTAAAAGTCAGAATTTCAGGATCATGGGCCAGTTCAAACCAAGGGTCAGGAATATCTGATAACATTGTGAAGTCACCACCTTTCCCAAAAGTCCAGATTATCTCACCTGTTTCCATATCAATTTTATAGAACTGTGATCGATTCCTTGAATTGAGATAGGCAATTTTCTGCTCTCTAAACATGCTCACAGAATTTGAATGAGTCCAGTCACAAATTTCCTGAGGATCACATTCAGGCACCTGAAAATGATCTTTATATTGCCACACCCAGAGTTCATTATAATTTCTGTCAATGTTAACGATAAGATCGCTGATAACATTCCCTATAAACTCACATCTAAGCATCACTATTGTATCATCTTCGAGCAACTCATAAATATGATGCCAGCTATTTTTATCGGAATAGACATTTGCCAGCTCTCTGGATTTCCAAATAACCGTTCCCTCAATGTCGATTTCTACCGCTTCTTCTGCAGGAATATCGATCATATTCTCACCTTTTTCAACGCCGATCAAAATAGTTCCTGTCTTTTTGATGTACTGAACATCTCCCAAAATAGAAAAACCCTTTGAGATATATTCATAATACCAGACTATCTCCCCATCATTATCAAGCATCAGCAGAACAGACACAGTCCTTTCCATAGGAATATAATTATAGTAAAAAAGCACGAAGCCTTCACTTGCTTTTTGCGCTTTATTTTCTTTCAAAATCATTGGTGGAACTGAATCAGGAAGTTTTCCAGTCACAAATTCGGTTGTTGTAACAGGTTCATCTTCACCCTGATAAAAGATCTCAATAACATATTTTGTCTCAGCCCTCATTCCCCAGAGAAAGAAATAGTGGTCATTCGTCTTTTTACCAACAATTTCATAACCGGAATGATTTTCACTGAAATAGCGAACTGTAAATGTTTTTTCACTATTCGTTTTAAAAGAAAGCCTGCATGAAAGATGATTTTCAGCATTTTTTTCAACTTTGAGATCTGTTATAGCCGTATCATTTTCCTGTGAATTGTCAGGACTACTTTCGATCTTTACAGAATTTGAGCAACTTATTGAAAAGAATAAGACAAAAAGAAAAAAGAATCTCATCGCATTTCCATTATCTGACCTTTAAGATCAAATCTGTATGCTCTGTATGCTGAAAACTGAGCGTTTGGATACTCATCGTCAATATAACGACTGAAGAACAGCTTATTCATCTGCGTATTGTCCGTCGGGTCAACTTCAACGATCATAGCGCCGATAGGGCCGTCGCCATAGAGCATTTTAAGCTGATCGGGGAAAAAAGAACTTCCTATCGAACCGGAAGTTATAAGTCTGTTTCCGTTCTCCAGTTCATTTGCACCACTTACAACAATGCTAAGAGAATACCACATCGGATCATTTTCAAGAACATATTCCCAAACCTGCTTAACAGTGCCTCCGTAACCATCTTCACTGTCAGAAACTATCTCATATTCCACCGCACGACTGAAGTGATCATTAAAAATAGGTGGATAGCTGAAATTCCTCGCAAGACCGTTATCAAAAACCATGAGATTACCATTTTTAAGGATCACCGGCGTATGCTGTCTGAAAGGATAGGCAAAATCATCATGATCTGTGAATCCATTAAGCACATCAGAATCCGTTATCTCCTTTCCATCCTTATCAATCGGATCAAGAAGAAACTCCTGATATCGAAAATCAAAAGAGCTATACACTTCATGAGGTTTTCCAGCAATTGGCATTCTGTCATGAATGTAACTTTCTCCTTTAAAATCACCAACATGTGTAGTCATATCATCCGCATCATATCCATCCATAAGCGAATCGCTCATTCCATCCGCATCCTCATCATCAATAAGTCCTATAATATGCGGAGCAAAAAACCACTTGAGATATCCTGAATGCGTAAGTTTTGCTACACCGGACCTCTGTGAGCTGACTATCAACGAGTCATCTTCTTCGTTGTACCAGAAAGCATTATTATGAACAGGTTCGTTAGTCAGTCCGTTAGGATCGTTACCTTCAGTAAGCGGAACATCGTTAAAGAGATCACAAAGATCAGGAAAAGTTTTCTTAAGGTCCCATGTTCCACGAAGCTGGTTTGTTTCCGGATTTATCTCAATGATCCTGTCCTCTATCATCGGATCATCAATTTTGCTGACTGCTAATATTATATTTCCGTCATCTTTTATCACGATCTCATGATGAATTTCAGTAAAACCATGTTCAGAAACATCCCATTTTTCAATTTCAAAACCCATCAAATCAAATTTGTAAAGAATATCGCCACCTTCAGAAGTATAAATATATCCGTTATGAATTTTTATTGGAAAAGCAGCCGGAAAAGCAAAATCAG
>Ga0222665_1000618_pt1 | contig 20093 bp, 19 predicted proteins | sample AntAcemetagen653_FD_179853 | JGI IMG/M metagenome (GOLD analysis project Ga0222665, IMG submission 179853) | Saline water microbial communities from Ace Lake, Antarctica - #653 | ecosystem: Environmental > Aquatic > Non-marine Saline and Alkaline > Saline | place: Antarctica: Ace Lake...
CCGGGCCGGCAAAAGTAATAGGTTTTGGTTTTTCTGCACAACCGTAAATCGACCCAATGGCAAAGGCAAAAAACAATGCTAGCGCAAAATTCCGGCTTAATGACTTCATGGTCGCACCTCCATTTGATTTGATAAAGATTCGCTTTTCCGGGAACGAATGGTCTAAGTCAGGTTGTGCCTATCACTATTAGTGTCACGCTTGGTCTATATGAAGTTTGTGTCACCCTTTCGACCAATCCGGTTTTGAAAGGGATTGAACGGCTAAGTTTTCCCGGCTCATTGCACAGAATCAGGCACAAAGTCACAGTATCAGCTGATTCTCTCAGCGGTCCATTTGCCGTACCTCACATATCCACCATATTGAAAGGTACCTGAAGCTCGCCTTTTTGAAAAGGTTCCTTTTGCTTCTCCAAATAAATTGGAACCGCCACTCCGTCGGATAAGAGACCTATTACCAGTAATATTACACGTCATCGCACCATTTCTTATTTCTCCCTTCCATTCCAAAAAAACGCGGGCATTTCCCCACATGTCACTCTCTATTTCCGTGTCTATGGTTGCTGTTACATGGAAGAGGTCCTTTTCTGTTTCTGATGGTTTTAGTACCAATGTTTGGTTTTTCACTGCATTCCCATCGTCCCAAACAAGATTCAACTTCCAGATCTGTACACCCGGCCCTGCAAATGTCATAGGTTTTTCTGCACAACCGTAAATCGACCCGATTGCAAAGGCAACAAAGAGCGTTAGTACAAAATTCCGGTTTAATGACTTCATGGTTGCACCTCTATTTACTTTGATAAGAACTCGCTTTTCCGGGAGCAAATGGTCTAAGTCAGGTTGCTATCACTATTTGTGTCACGCTTGATTTATTTGAAGGTCGTGTCATCCTTTCGACCAATACGGTCTCGAAAGGGGTCGATCGGGTAAGTTTTACGGGTCGCTTTCATAAACGTCACCCAATGATAACCGTATCAACTGATTCTCTCTGCGGTCCATTTGGCTTGCTCCGAACCGAAGGGACCGCTACTGTGAGTGGTACCTGCAGCCCGCCTCTTTGAAAAGGTTCCTTTCATTGTGAAAGTGCCGGTTCCACTGTCTTGATCGGCTTTTCCAAAAGGAGTTGAAACCCAGCTGCCCTCACACAGCAGCATACCATTTCTTACTTCTCCCTTCCATTCCGAAACAACGCGGTACTTTCCCCCTCCGTCAGACTCCGCCACCGTGTCCATGGTTCCTGTTACATGGAACACGTCCTTTTCTGTTTCCGATGGCTTCAACAATAATGTCTGATCTTTCAATACCATCCCATTGTCATAAACAATATTCAACTTCCAGATCTGTACACCCGGGCCGGCAAAAGTAATAGGTTTTGGTTTTTCTGCACAACCGTAAATCGACCCAATGGCAAAGGCAAAAAACAATGCTAGCGCAAAATTCCGGCTTAATGACTTCATGGTCGCACCTCCATTTGAACTGACGAAATGACAAAAAGCGTATTATGTCAAGGAAAATCGGCTTCCAGGAGCCCGTTTAGTATGAACAATTTTGGACTTGAAAAATGAAACAATGGTCAGGATTTCTTTGGTATCTGGCAGCACCCTCAGGTCAAACTTTCGTGCATTAAGTCAGCGTAGCACATTGCCCCAAAAAAGTGAAGGCTACCAACTCAAACCTGGAAAATAGACAGCGGTCAATATCGACCCTTAAATAGTACCTCAAAGCCCCCAAAATTGTCAAATTAGCTGAAACCCATACCCTACCTATGGGCTCGACGAATAACCTCTCTACAGACCTCAAAACAGGCCCAATAACTGCCGAAGCAGGGTCATTTGAACCCCTGTTACTCAGCGATCCCTTCCTGCTTGTGTGACCCGGATTACCATTTTAATAACAACTGCTGGAGTTTATCCGAAAGGGGGATAGGTTTAAATTTGCCAAATCATAGTCTGCCTTTGCCCGGAAATAGCCATTTTAGGGTAAATAATCAAAGTTTAGGACCCTTCCTCTCCCGCTCTGAGTCTGCCTTCTGAACAACCGTCTCATGAGCACGGTTGAAAATATCACGTGCCATCTCAAATGTGATGCTTCCCTGTTCTATTTTAAGGCACAGGCCTAACCTAAGCGCATGCAATGCCTGAAGGTTGTCGTCATTCGGGTATTTTCTTGCAAGGTCCTCCCATTCCTTCCATGATTCCTTGTCCAAACAATAGTTTTCCTGCTCTTCCGTGTACGCCAGGGAAGAAGAGAAAACCAAAGCCAATAGCAGGATAATACCAGCCAATTTTTTAATCATAATTCCACCCGGAATTCATCGACATTATCGTTTTTCGTCGCCCTCCTTGTCTGTGATCATCCAAACCCATACCTACCTCATATTGTTCGCCTTTTAATTCACCGCAACCAGTGATTGTATAGTTTTCTGTTTAAGGTGCACTAAAAAAATTGCTTAACAAAAATCCTTGGCTTTTTTGTTATTTTGCTAACTGCATAGCATACAAATATGTATGATAAACAGAAAGGTGTTTAATCCCGAATGAAACAGATTCCCTCACAAATAAAGGTCCTTTATGATGCACATCTGAAGGATAAAGCAGTCTCCAAAGGTTGCCATCTTCATTATCGAAAGCTGAATTAGAGGAATATCCCACCGTGTAACGTCCTGTAGACCCCGTTAATCCTGCCCAAACAGCTATTCCCAAAAAACCTGTATTCACCGCAGACACAAAGGACGCAGAGATAAATGAATTTCTCTTTGCCGTTGAGAGGACGGCAAAGAGAAACCACTCAATCTAATCAGTCGTATCAACATGGCCTTTAGTTTCGCTTTATTTGTGTGGTCGAATTAAATATTGATAGATAAGGTAATATTCCGTCATCTGAATTTAGAGATGGCTATCTCTTTTTGTTTTTCGGCCTCTCAACGAAAAACAAGAAAAGAAGTAACCTCTGCGTCCTTGCGGTGAAATACCTAACCGCACAGGTCGAAAGTTTTCGCTCCCAACAGGGAAAATGGCTCCTGTCAGGAGATGGTAGGGCAGTATTTGAGGTGTTGTACCATGGGAAACCTCTAAAGATTAGGCTCAAGGCTCGAGGCGTAAGGTTCAAGGTTGCCCCGCAGCTGCTTCGCAACAAGCGGGATCTTCGCTTCGACGGGCTAAGGGTTGCGGGTCATAGGAGCAACTGCTCACTGGGATGATAGCGAAACGAATGAAAAAGTAAAGGGAAATCGGTTGGAAAACACGCTTATCGGCCCTATTCCTTGGTGAGCGTCAAGGCTATCTTTCTTAGTTCTTTGTTGGCAAGACCCTGGAGCTTCTTTTTTACCACACGCGAGTAATATTCTTTTTCGGTCTTTGACAGCGGATCTCCCTTCAGTTTCTTGAGGATGAGTTCCTTCTGTTTCGGTGGAAATAGAGTGCTGAGATGAAGTTCCATCTGAAATGATCGAAGTTGTCTTCTCCTATGCTTTTCACGAGCTGACTCATGCCTTTCGAGATCTATCGCATATCTTCTGAGGGTTCTTCTTAAGCGTTCTGTTGATACAGACCTGTGTGTGCCAAGATCAACGACTTCCCCCTTCAACAAATCGCCATATTTTGGTCTTAGGGTTTTTAAGATATCCTCTATACCTTCCGGTTGATCCAGTCCCTCCTCTGCCAACAAATCACAACTTGCCAGAATCAACTTTTCTATATTTGACCTACTGCGACTTCTCTGCCCGTGTCTGGAAAGCAGACCACGGATATCTAACTTAATGCCACGATGAGCGCAATTTGCCAGGACAACAGGGTATGCTTCGATGAGTCTTGAGTCCTCGGAACCCGATAACTCATCGAGCACATCAAGAACCTTTCCGCTGTTTACCCTCTCGTTTCCCTTGGTAAAGAGCCTGTAGCCCAAGGCACCCAATGCGCTTATGAGTTCCTCTTTTTTCATTTGCATGTTGCCGCCTTGTCAAAAAAGCTCTGGACCACCAGCTCCCTCCCCAGGAGAATATCTGCGAATGAGATGAAGTTCTGCATCATTTTCTCAGGATTTAGATCGTATTTCGCGGCCTCAGAATACCTTTTCAATAGTTCCTCTGGATCCATTCCGGACTTCTCAAAAGCAGCCATACAGTCGTCAAGATCAACCTGCGTTCCTCGAAACAACTTGGTAATGATGAGATCCTGGAGATTCAGAGCGCCCAAATATATGTGCCTCCATTTTTTGATAGGTATGTTCTTTCCAGGATCCAACGGGGAATCTAAAAGATCGGTTGTGAAAACTCTATTGCCGCACCAGAACTGATAAAGAAATAAAGGGTCATCAGGATGTGCGAAACCGCCCCCCTTCTCTTTATAACCAAGTGCCCGAAGGAATTTCATCAGCCTTTCATATTCTTTGGCGACTGGGACAATGAAGTCTACGTCTTTGGTAGAGTCTTTTATTTCAAGCAGAGTGAGGGCCGTCCCGCCACAGCCAATCAGATTCACCTTGAAATTTATCAGACGTTCCCAATTGTCAATTGTCTCTATCAGCGCGCTGCCTGAGATCCTGTATTTGCTTGATTTCACCATAAGCGCTCCCTTTCGTGAACAAAATAACGATTTTCAGGGGAATTGTCAAGGTTTAATTGTATCTATAAATACAATTAGATTGTATGTTTAAGTACAAATATTGATACGCCCGTAAAAAGTCTCCAAGGCCGTCACTCCCGCGAAGCTTGTCCTCGACTCCGATCGGGGAGCGGGAGTCCAAAAGTGATTGATTTCCCTGGATTCCCGCGTTCGCGGGAATGACAAAACAGGGGATTTCTGACTTTTTACATGGCCGTTAATAAGAGTCTTGACAAAGATATAGGCACAGGCTAAACTTAACGTTAACGTAAATGTTAAGGATGGCTCTTATGGATAAACATAAAAAGGATGCAAGAAATGGGGGTTATATAATCTCTGATCTTGCCACCGAGTTTGATATCAGTTCTCGCACCATCCGTTTCTATGAAGAAAAGGGCCTTATCTCTCCCCAGCGAACCAAGGGAAATCAGCGGATCTATGGCAAGCGGGACCGGGCTCGTCTCAAACTCATCTTGAGGGGTAAGCGATTCGGATATTCCCTGGATGAGATCGCAGAAATGATCGGCATGACCGATTTGAACATGAGCGAAGTGGAACAGATCGAAAAAAGCCTGGATTACGCGAAGAAAAAGTTAGCCGAGATCCGGGATCGTATTAAAGATCTGGAGCTTCTTGAAGAGGACCTTCTCAGCGTTAAGGCAAAGTTCTATAAGCGTCTGGACCAACTCAAAAGGTGAACGATCCTGATGGGTCAAAATGATTAATCAAAGAAATTAAGGAGGGAAAAATGTTTGATTATATGCTCACAGAGGAACAAATAAAGATAAGGGATGATGTTCGCGACCTGGTCAAGTGGGTGCCCCGCCAGATGATCCTGGATATGGACGATGACAAGATCCGGTTTCCAAAAGAATTCCTCCAGGAGGCAGGCCGCCGCAATCTTATGGGCTGCCGTTATCCCAAAAAGTGGGGTGGACGGGACATGGACTGGGTCACTACATGCATGATTATGGAGGAGGTTGGCACACTGGGGTATACCTTTGGTTGCACGTTTGGCGTTGGCGCCGAGCTTGTATGTGATGCCATCATACTCCACGGGACCGATGAGCAGAGGGAAAAATATGTGAAGCCCCTTTTGAGGGGAGAGATGTTCGCCGCCGAGTGCCTGACCGAACCCAGGGGAGGCTCTGATTTCTTCGGGTCAACCAGCACTGCCGAGGATAAAGGGGACTATTTTCTCCTAAACGGGCAGAAGCGCTTCATCGTGGGGGCAGAGGGGGCGGACTATTTTCTGGTTTACGCGAAGACCAATCCTGATGCCAGACCGCAAAAAGCCCTCACCTGTTTTATCGTGGATAGAGGACCAGGCGTAGAAACCAAGTATCTCTATGGACTGATGGGGTCTCGCGGCGGTGGGGCCGGTCGCCTTGTTTTCAAGGACGCTAAGGTTCCAAAAGAAAATGTGGTCGGGCAGGTTGACGATGCCCTTTCAGTTTTCAATACTATGATGATTCCGGAAAGGCTGGGCACAGCCGCCATGAGCATCGGAGCGGCTCGGCCCGCATTGGATGTGGCTACCGGTTATACGACCAGACGAAAGGCCTTTGGCAAGACCATTAACCAGTTCGAGGGAGTGAGCTTTCAGGTGGCCGAGGCCGTTATGCTACTGGATGCATCTCGAGCCATGACCTATGCCACATGCCGGGCCGTAGATTCGGGTATCGACACTGACCGGCTTCGCCGTATGGTCTCTGAGACCAAACGTTTCGTCACTGAATCCTGCCAGAAGGTGGTACACAATTCCATGCAGGTTATGGGGGGCATCGGTTACACAAATATCTTTCCCATCGAAAGGATCTCACGGGACCTGCGTCTTGCCTCGATTTGGACCGGCACAAACGAGATTATGTCCATGATCATTGCTCACGAGTGGTACCGGGAATACTTTAAGACGAAGGAAGCGGATCTTACACGAGACTTTGAGTCCGATGCCCCGGGGGCCTTTGATTTGGAGGAAAAGATTTACGAATAATTAAATTACCACCCCTAAAAAGGGGCTTTTTTCTCTCACAGAGTCCACAGGGAACACAGAGGTTTTTGGTTAAAATCCTTAGGCGGAACATTCAGGTGAAATGGCAGCAGGTTGCCTGAAGCCCGGATATTTATGATAACTGTCGTCCGCCTTTTTGATCTATCTCTGTGATCTCTGCGCGCTCTATCGAAGCGGGTGAGAGGTATAAAAATGCACGCCCTTACCCGCATAGCCCTGCTCCAGCGGGAAAGCTTTAAGGGATTAATTAAGGAGAGATAAAATGAATCAACTCGATAGTCTTACAAAAGAAAACATAATTGATCTCCTTAATAGATGCTGGATGACCCATGATGGCATGTGGTTTTTTCATTGTTTGAAGGAATTCGGTATTGAGAAAGCAAATGAAATGAATAAGGCGGCAATAAGGTCGTTGGCGCCGATCGAGGTTGCAAGGATTAAGGGTGCGCTTGGCATAGAAAAGGAGAAAATTGCGACGTTTGAGGAGTTTAAAGACTTTTTCTCTAAGGTTTATAAGCTCTTCATCCCTGATTTCATGAACATTGCCATGACCTTTCAGGCCGATAGCACATTACATTGGGAATTTGAAAAAAACCAATGCTTTGCGTATAAGGGAATGAAAAGATTAGGGGTGATCGATCAATACAGATGCGGAGTGATTTATCGGCTTGAGTGCTGGTTCGATAGTTTGGGGTTGGAATATAAAGTTATGCCTCAAATAGACCGGTGTTTGATGGTATCTGAGGGAAATTGTTGCGGAGATATTAGGTTTTCATTCTAATGTTGACGGTCTCGTAAAAACACTTTTATTTCGCGCAAAGGCGCAAAGAACGCCAAGATAAAATGAACAATGTCAATATATTATCTCTGTGCTCTCTGTGGGCTCTGTGAGAAATCTGACTTTTTACGAGTTCATCAATGTTGATACCCTGAGTATTTAGATTGCCCAAAGGCGATTTTTTTACTTGACAGGATGAAATATGTTCAGTTATATGAACAGGCATCAGGTAACTGAATGACCTTTAGTATGGGGAGAAACTCGATTGGGTATAGCGGAGAGGAAAGAGCGTGAGCGGGATCTTCAGCAAAAGATGCGCCGCAAGCAGATCTTAGACGCCGCAAAACGCCTTTTTCATGCAAAGGGATTCACGGCTGCAACCATAGAGGATATTGCTCAAGAGGCGGAATTGAGCCCTGCTGCCATATATCTCTATTTTAAGAATAAAGACGACCTCTATGTTTCCCTCAACCTTCAACTTTTAGAATACCTCTCTGACAGGCTGGAAAGGCTTCGTTTGCAGGAAGGCCTTAATGCAGAAGAAAAGGTTGAAGCCCTTAAGGATCTCCTTTACGATGTCTATAATTTTGACCCGCTGATTCTCATAAACCTGTTTCATCTCCAGGCCAGCGATGGCCTCAAGAACCTGCCTCCGGAACGGCTTTCTCAGTTAAATGAATTAGCCGGTAAAAGCCTCAGAAGTTTGGCCGGGATATTTGATCAGGGAAAGAGTGAAGGCTGCTTTGAGGATTACCATTCCACTGCCCTCGCGGACATTATCTGGATTATCTTTACAGGTGCGGTTGTCTGGGAAGAGAGCAAACGGATGATAAATCCCCATAAGGATTATCTAAAAAGCACCCTCGATCTTGCAATCGATATTCTAAGGAGAGGGATAAGGAGGGGATAGCATCCACAAAAAGGGTATCAAGGAGTTCTATTTAGCCCTGAGTCAGGTGGATAAAAGGAAAAGCTATAAGGATGTTAAGCATTATAAAAGAAGTAAGGGATGGTTGTAGTAAGCCGGATAGGAAAAGAAAAACCGACAGATTGTTGAAACAAGGGAGGGAAATATGGATTATGAATTATCTGAAGAACAGAAGCTGATTCAGGAAACAGCTTATAAGTTTGCTGTTAATGAAATCGAGCCCATAGCCAAGGACTGCGACAGGGAGGAGAGATACCCAAGAGAGGTTTGGAAAAAGGCCTGTGAGACGGGCCTTGTGGGCGCCTTTATCCCTGAGGAATACGGGGGCCCTGGGTTTGGGTTCGTAGAACTGGCGCTTATAACCGAGCAACTCAGCAGGATAGACCTCGGTATAGGAACGGTCATCATTACTGCAACCTTCGGTTCTGAAAATATAGTCATGTTCGGGACTGAAGAGCAGAAGAAAAAATATCTACCGCTTCTCGCAAATGGTGAGGCAGTATCGGCAGGGGCCTACACAGAGCCGGATGCAGGCACTGATGTGGCCGCCACAAGGACTAAGGCCATAAGAGACGGCAATGAATATGTAATCAATGGCAACAAGATGTTTATTACTAACGGGACTATTTGTGATTGGATGGTCGTTCTTTGTGTAACCAACCCGGACGCAGAAAAAAGGCATAATCGGCACAGTCTGATCCTGGTTGAATCTGATCGGAAAGGTGTTGAGGCTAATAAGATAAAGGGGAAAATGGGGATCAGGGCAAGCGATACGGCAGAGATCGCCTTTGAAGATGTGCGGGTCCCTCTGGAGAATCTAATCGGGGAGGAGGGGAATGGCTTTCGTCAACTGATGCACTTCTTTGATTCGACCCGAACTATGGTAGCGGCCCAAGGGGTCGGTCTTGCACAGGGGGCCTTGGACAAAACCGTGAAATATGTTCAGGAGAGAAAGGTCTTTGGGCAACCCCTGGCCGTGAACCAGGGTATCCAGTTTCAGTTGGCTGAAATGGCTACCAAGATCGAACTTGCCCGCAACATTACCTACAAGGCCGCCTGGAAAGTCGATCAAGGTCAGGTTGATCCGAGTCTCAATGCTATGGCCAAATATTTCTCAGGGGAGATGGCCGTCTGGGTATGCGACAAGGCCCTCCAGTTGCATGGTGGATATGGATACATAGATGAATATGATGTACAGAGATTCTACCGGGACGCAAAAATATTAGAGATATATGAAGGCGCAAAGGAAGTTGAAAAAATCACCATCTCAAGGAGACTATTTTGAGGCAGGGCAGATGATCAGGGAGTATACTCACGAGCTTGGAAGGGAAGTCCGGTCCATTTCCGGAGGGTATGAAATGGAAATGGAGGGGAATCTCCAGATTGATGGAAGAAAAGTCCTCTATGTTGTTGGAAATGCAGTTGTAGACTCGTCATGCTGTGGAGTCGGGGGGTGCAGGTACGCACTGGTTCCAGGCTATGTCAGGCAATTCAAGACTCGACAGGATGAACAAGGTTTGTGGATCTCGGAAGTAGAACCGATTATTGACATGGCGACCCGTCAGGAGATTACACGGGTCCTCAAGGAGAAGGAAATTGTTCAACAGGTTCAATTTTCATGATCTCCACTGATTGATAAGGAGGGAGAGAATATGTCAGGGATTGTTTCATATGGCGCCTATGTACCGAAATACAGGATAGATCGAAAACTTATTTACAAGTCCATGGGATGGCTGAACCCCGCAACTTTTATGCCCGGGGAAAAGGCCGTGGCCAACTATGATGAAGACAGCGTGACCATGGCCGTGGCAGCCGGCATAGATTGTCTTAGTGGAATCGAGAGGGCAGGAGTTGATGCAGTTTTCTTTGCCACTGCAACATCTCCCTATACTGAACGACAGAGTGCCGAAATTATTGCAACCGCTCTTGACTGCCGGGCAGATATCCGGACCGCCGATTTTACCGACACGCTCAAGGCGGGAACCACGGCCGTCCTTTCCGCAGTTGATGCAGTAAAAGCCGGCTCTCTCAAGAAAGCGATAGTGTGTGCAGCCGATATGCGGATCGGTAAGGCCGGGAGCGCCCAGGAAGAGATCTTTGGAGACGGAGCCGCAGCGCTCCTGATCGGTGAAGAGGATGTGGTTGCCGAATTTACCGGGTCATTTTCAGTGTCATACGACTTTGTGGACCACTGGAAAAGTACAGGGGATAGATTTGACCAACAGTGGGAAGACAGGTTCATAAGGGATGAGGGGTATACCCGGTTCATCGTTGAAGCAATGAAAGGTCTGGAAAAAGGATGCGGCATAAAATCGAGTGAGCTTTCGAGAGTTGTTTATCCCTGTCTGTATGCGGGTGACTTTAAAAAGATCGCGCGTGTCCTCGAGCTTTCTGAGATCCAGGTGGTAGCACCTCTCCTCGGTCAGGTTGGTTATACCGGGACCGCAGACCCCCTGATGCACCTTGTCAGGGCCTTAGAAGAGGCAAAACCGGGGGATAGGATCGCCGTTGTTGGATATGGTACCGGAGCCGACGCCCTGCTATTCGAGGTTAAAGATGAGATCGAAAAGATCAGGGCTGACCGGAGAGGCATTGGTAAGCACCTGACAACGAGACGGGATTTGGATAGCTACGAAAAGATGGCCGCCTTTAGAAACCTTCTGCCCACGGAAAAGGGTATCCGCGGTGAGAATGTTGCTTTCACTGCCCTTTCCACACTGTGGAGAAATCGAAAAGAGGTCTTAGGCCTGTATGGCAGTCGCTGCAAGAAATGTGGAACACCCCAGTATCCGTTCCAGAGGGTATGTGTCAAGCCTGATTGTGGGGCTATTGACGAGATGGAGCCATACCGTTTTTCAGACAGGAAAGGTACCCTGTTTACCTACACAGGAGACAACCTGGCCTTCAGTCCCAATCCTCCTGCCATCTATGGTATCGTCGACTTTGAAGGAGGCGGCCGGTTCTGGTTCGACCTGACCGACGTGGATTTGGAAGAGGTGAAGGTAGATATGCCGGTAGAGATGAGCTTCAGGAAGAAATATGTTGACGAAAAATCGGGTATCCACGGCTATTTCTGGAAAGCGGTGCCGGTGGTATAGTATTTTGGAATTTAGAATTCAGATTTGTGCCGGATATCATTTAGCACAAGGAGGACGTAATAATGGCTGAAGGTATTAAAGATAAAGTTGCTATCATAGGTATGGGCTGTACCCGGTTTGGAGAGCGCTGGGATGCCGGTGCAGAAGATCTGATAGTGGAGGCGTTCAAGGAGGCCATTGAGGACGCGGGGATAGAAAAAAAAGAGATTCAGGCCGCATGGTTTGGTTCATGCTTTGATGAAGTCAATGTGGGCAAGGCTGCCACGCCTTTGAGTCTTACCCTGAAGCTGCCCTTTCTCCCGGTAACCAGGGTCGAGAATTTCTGTGCCACAGGGTCAGAAGCCCTGCGGGGGGCGGTCTATGCTGTAGCTTCCGGTGCCTACGATATATGTCTTGCATTAGGGTCTGAAAAACTTAAGGACACTGGATACGGGGGGCTCCCGGATTTTTCCAAGGTATTGGGAACAAGGAATCGTCTGATTTTTCCAAATATTACTGCGCCAGGTGGATTTGCCATGATGGCAACGCGTTATTTCGCAAAGTACGGTCTGGGTCCTGATGAAGGGAAAGAGGTCCTCGCCATGGTGTCGGCCAAGAGCCATAAGAACGGAGCCAGGAACCCGAAGGCCCACCTTAGAAAGGAAGTATCTGTCGAGAAAATTCTAAAGGCCCCCATGATTGCCTGGCCCCTTGGTCTTTTTGACTGCTGCGGGGTGAGTGACGGTGCGGCTGCGGCTATTGTCTGCCGGGCCGATCTGGCGAAGAACTTCCGTCCTGATCCGGTCTATGTCAAATCGATGCAGATCGCCTTGAGTTCCGGTGAGGAGCTTATGTATACGGACTGGGACGGGACATATGTCAAAACTGCTGTGAAGTGTGGTGCCCGGGCATATGATGAGGCCGGGATCAAGAACCCTCGAGAAGAGATAAGTATGATGGAGGTTCATGACTGCTTCTCCATCACCGAACTGGTCACCTACGAGGACCTTGGGATCTCCCCACGTGGGAAGGCCGGGAATGACGTTCGCGATGGTTTTTTCGATCTGGACGGCAAGATCCCGTGCCAGCCGGACGGGGGACTCAAGTGCTTCGGGCACCCCATTGGTGCATCTGGTCTCAGGATGATGTATGAGATGTACAAGCAGTTTCAGGGGAAGGCGGGGGACAGACAAATCAAAGATCCCAAGATCGGGCTCACCCACAACATGGGCGGATTTCCTGCCATGAACTTGATTAGCGTCAATATCGTAGGTCTTTGAGAAAAAGAGGAAACAGTTGGAATTTCTACAAGTCCTAATTACCGGATTGGGACAGGGATGTCTCTACGGACTTATCGCCCTGGGGTTTGTTTTAATTTATAAGGCAACAGAGATCGTAAATTTCGCCCAGGGAGATCTGTTGATGTTAGGTGCTTTTTTTGCAGTGACGTATATAGGGATTCTTGACTTACCTTATTGGCTTGGTTTCCTCTTAACGATTATTTCCATGGCTGTTTTCGGCTATCTGCTTGATATGTTAGTCCTTCGCTCAATGATAGGTGAATCTCAGTTCGCCATTATCATCTTAACCATTAGTATTGGTTTTATCTTACGTGCGGTGGCCGGCGGGATCTGGGGTTCAGACATTCTTTCGTTGGAAACACCCTACTCCGGGGAAATGGCTGATATTGAGGGTCTAATCATCAGCCAGGAGTATCTTGTTGTCATCGCCGGAACCATCGTCCTTTCTGTCATATTGTTTCTCTTCTTCAAATTTTCCAGCCTCGGGGTTGCCATGCAAGCCTCTTCTCAAAATCAGTTGGCCGCGTATTATATGGGGATTCCTGTAAAGAGAATCTTTTCTCTGATTTGGGCCATCAGTGCCCTGGTCGCTGCTGTAGCAGGGACATTGATGGCTCCCATCTCGCTGGTAGACCCACAAATGGGTTTCATTGGAATCAAGGCTTTTGCTGCCGCGGTCATTGGCGGCTTTGGAAGCCTCCCGGGAGCATTGATAGGAGGCCTGATAATCGGCAGTTCGGAGCAGTTAGCCGGGACATACCTCCCAACCGGATTCCAGGAAATCACTGCCTATTTGATTATGTTTTTGGTATTAACCTTGCGTCCACAGGGTCTTTTCGCCCAGATTCAGCAAAAAAAAGTCTAATAAAATCAGTCAATATGATCTTGATCTAAATTGTATACACTTCGAATTTAAGACTGGGTTTAATTCATGCGAATAATTTTTAAAACCTCCTATCTTCAAGATATAAAGCTCCTAAAACATAATGGGTATATTTTTTGGTACGGTGTTCTTTTGTTTGCCCTGTTAATCGCGCCTGCTGTTCTGGGTGAGTTTTATATCGGTGAAATGGCCTTCATCTTTATCTACGCCATTGCCGGATTGGGATTGATGATTCCGGTCGGATTCACAGGACTACCCAGTTTGGGTCATGCCGCCTTTATGGCTATAGGCGCTTATGCCAATGCATATTTTTTACATAAGGGATTTCCTTTTTTAATTTCCATATTTTTGGCAGGCCTTATCAGTTTCGGTGTTGGCGCTTTAATAACAGTCCCATTAAGAAGAATGACCGGAATCTACTTCGCCATTGCCACGTTGGCTTTCGCGATTATCGTAGAAGAGATAATTGCCCACTGGAAATCAGTTACAGGCGGCCTCGGTGGGATGTCGGTGGATTATCCTGTCCTTTTTGGATTCGAACTGGACAGTACCTGGCATTTTTATTTCCTCTGTCTCGCAATTCTATTGGCTGTGTTATATTGCACGCTAAATCTTATCAGATCACCCACCGGCCGAGCATTTATCGCGATTCGTGATTCTGAAATCTCTGCTGAGAGCATGGGAATCAACTTATCGATCTATAAAATCAAGTCATTTGCTATCAGTGGTTTTTTTACGGGTCTGGCCGGTGCTTTGTTTGCTCACAGGCTGTCCTTTTTAACTCCGGACGCGTTCAATTTCCTTTTGTCTATTCAACTCCTGATGATGGTCGTCGTTGGCGGGCTGGGAACTGTTCACGGGGCAATTTTTGGAGCCATTTTTGTGGGACTTTTACCCCAGGTCATTGCCATTGCCAAAGATTATCTTCCACCCGCGATAGGTCAATTTCCTGGTCTGGAGCCGGGGCTTTTCGGGGTTATCATGGTCTTGTTCATTATCTTTGAACCGATGGGATTATACGGCAGATGGGTGAAATTTAAACTCTTCTTTGAAATGTTTCCACTTTACCGCAAAGCGACCTTTAAACGTCAAAAAACATATTTGAAAACGGAGCGCGTGCAATGATGTTTTTTAAGGCAGAAAACATTTCAATTGATTTTGGCGGAATCAGAGCGGTAAACGAAGTCAGTTTTGATGTCGAAAAAGGGACAATTTTTACCATTGTGGGGCCCAACGGGGCTGGAAAAACGACTATTTTTAATATTATCAGCAGAATATATAATCTGACCGAAGGCCGGATTGTTTTTGAAGATAAAGATATCACCCATTTACCGGCTCACCAGGTCGTCAACCTGGGAATCGCCAGGACGTTTCAGAATATTGAATTGTTTGACCGCGCCACTGTCCTTCATAATTTACTGATCGGTCGCCATATTCACTGTCGTTCCACTTTTTTTTCAGATTTGTTTTTTCTTCCATCGGTAAAACGAATGGAATTGGAGCATCGAAGGAAAGTTGAAGATGTGATAGACTTCTTAGATTTACAACACTACAGAAATCAATTGATCCAAAACCTTCCCTATGGAGTTCGAAAGATTGTTGAGTTAGGGAGAGCTCTCTGTACCGAACCGAAACTCCTCTTGTTAGACGAACCCGCATCCGGTTTGAATGTAGACGAAACGGAAGATATGTCATTCTGGATAGATGATATCAAGAAACTGTTGGGCATTACCGTGATTATGGTAGAACACAATATGAATTTGGTTTCCCAGGTTTCGGATCATGTACTGGCCATTAATTACGGTCGGGTATTAGCGGATGGAAACCCGAGGGAAGTTCAGGAGAATCCCGATGTAATCAAAGCATATCTCGGAGAAGATAAAGATGTCTGATAACATATTAACCTTAAGAAATATCGAGACCTACTACGGTCCGATACTGGCGATTAGGGGTATCAGCCTTGATGTTCAAGAAGGACAAATTGTCACCATTCTGGGCGCAAATGGTGCGGGGAAAACCACTATTTTGAAAACCATATCCGGCGCCATGGACCCTCAAAAGGGAAAAATTGAGTTTCTGGGAATAGAGATCCAAAAACAGAATCCGGACTGGGTTGCGCGAAAAGGAATAGCGCATGTTCCTGAAGGAAGAGAGGTCTTTCCGCTGTTATCGGTTCAGGAAAACCTGTTGATGGGAGCGTATGCTCGAAAAGATAAAAAAAAGATCAATGAGGATTTGGAAATTGTCTATGATTATTTCCCCGTATTAAAAGAACGTAACAAACAGAAATCAGGGCTTTTATCAGGAGGAGAACAGCAGATGTTGGTGCTGGGACGGGCGATGATGGCCCGCCCCAAACTGATGCTGTTGGACGAGCCCTCCCTTGGTCTGTCTCCTCTTTTTGTTCAAGATATTTTTGGCATCATCAAGCGGTTAAACACCGTACAGAAAATGACCATGTTGCTCGTTGAACAAAATGCCAACATGGCGCTGCAAGGCAGCGCGTATGGTTATGTGTTGGAAAATGGACGAATTGTGATGGAGGACACGTGTGAAAACCTGATGGCAAGCCATGACATTAAGGAGTTTTACATGGGAATAAAAGAAGAAGGAGTGAGAGGCAAACGCCGATGGAAAAAAAGGAAAACCTGGCGATAGCATTTCGGATCAATTGAAGGTATCTTGTCAATAAATCTGGGTAAATCCTCTGCTGAGACATTTTTCTGGATTCCCGCTTTCGCGGGAATGACAGGCATGTACTCTATTTCGTCATTCCCGCGAAAGCGGGAATCCAGGACCTGTTACCGCGACTTATTGAGATGTTACAAATGAAACAACTTGGACTCACTAATTAAAATCTAAAAAAGACAAGTTTATGACCACGCCAAAATACGATCCGGTTCTCATTGAAGGTTGCGATACAATTGTAAAGCTTTTTCGCTATCGAGTTCAGCAATTAGGTAATAAAGTCGCAATGCGGGAAAAGAACTTCGGTATATGGGAATCTTTTACCTGGGCTGATTACGGCAACAAAGCCAGAGAAATCGGCATGGGACTCCTTGCATTGGGACTAAATCGGGGAGATGTATGCTCAATTGTCAGTGATAATAATAAAGAATGGTTATTCACCGATATGGGTATCCTTTGTAGTGGCGGGGTCACAAGCGGGGTCTACACCACTGATTCAAGTAAGCAATTGGAATACCTGGTAACAGACTCCAGAACCAGGTTTTTATTTGTTGAAAATGAAGAACAGTTGGATAAATATCTGGAAGTAAGAGAGAATACGCCTACGATTAAAAAAGTCATAGTATTTGATCCGGAAGGTTTACATGAATTCGCGGATGATCAAGTCATGATGATCGAAGACTTATATGAATTGGGTCGAACCTATTATAGGGATCACCCTGATCTCTGGGATCGCGAAATCGATAAAACCAGGCCGGAAGACCTGATGGTGCTGATATACACATCCGGTACGACCGGCCCACCGAAAGGATCGATGATAAGTCATCTCAATTCTATGTACCAGATTGAAACATTCGACAAAATTCTTGAAATCAATGATAAAGACGAGCAGCTTTCTTTTCTGCCCCTTTGTCATATACTGGAAAGACTTCTTTCAATACTCATACCGTTGAAATCCTGTGGTACCGTCAATTTTGTGGAAGGACCAGATACCGTTCCGGAAAATATCAGAGAATTGTCGCCAACCATATTTATAGCTGTTCCACGAATCTGGGAAAAATTCTATGCCGTTATTCAACTCCAAGTCAAAGATGCAACCCGTTTTGGTAAATGGGCTTATCATATCGCTGTAAAAATAGGTGAACAGGCTTCCTCCTATAAAATCAAGCGAAAACCTATTCCATCGCTTTTATCCGCTGTTTACTGGATTGCCAAAAAAACAGTATTAGATAATATCTTACGTATGATGGGACTGGACAGGCTTAGATGGGCCGGGACAGGGGCCGCACCTATCTCACCCGATTTAATAAGATGGTATATATCCATGGGCGTTGAAATGTTTGAAGCCTATGGACAAACGGAGTGCTGCGGAGTTGCCACTGCAAATATCATTGGAAATTCAAAACTGGGCACGATTGGTCAGGCAATCCCTGGTACCGACATCAAGATATCCGGTGATGGAGAGATCCTGATAGAGAGCCCAAGCGTCTTTCTCGGTTATTTGAACCAGCCTGATAAAACCGCAGAAACTGTCGTTGATGGATGGCTGCACACAGGTGATGTGGGAAAAAAGGATGATGAGGGGTTTGTCACCATCACAGATCGTTTGAAAGATATCATCATTACCGCGGGTGGAAAAAACATTTCCCCCAGTGAGATTGAAAACCAATTAAAGTTTTCACCCTATATAACCGATGCCGTTGTCATTGGTGATGCCAGAAAATACTTAACCTGTCTCATTCTGATTGACCAGGAAAATGTTGAAAAGCATGCCCAGGATAACGATATTCCATATACCAATTATGCCAGCCTATGCAAAGCCAAAGAGATTACAGAACTGATATGGGCGGAAACGGTAAAAGTAAACAAACAATTCGCCCGTGTGGAACAAATCAAGAAGATACGACTGATCGATCAACTCTTAACTGCAGAAGATGATGAACTCACACCCACAATGAAACTGAAACGAAAATTCGTCAATAAAAAATATGAGGATTTAATTGCGTCGATGTACCAATAGATCTTCTTATTTTATGAACCTCGTTAATCGTAACGCTATTATAACCGTGTTGCTTAAAGAGAAATAAAGCATTTGTTTTGGATCTACTCAATAAAACGGGGCAAGTACTTCCGAATGCAACTTTTCTGGATTCCCGCTTTCGCGGGAATGACAGTCGGTCACCCCCATCGTCATTCCCGCGAAAGCGGGAATCCAGGAGCCACACCACTACTTATTGAGATGTTGTTTTTTTTGTTGTTTCACTATAAATACCATAAAATCAAGACCGCGCAAAAGCCCGGGTCTGGTATTTATTTAAACCAAAGGAACCATAGCTGCAGAAAACGACCGTTTTCTGAATCTATGAATTCCTTAAACCTTAATCGAAAAAGGAGGAGATGGAGATGAAAGGTAGAAAACTTTTGAAAATGTTCTTGTGTGTCGTTACTTTGCTGGTAATGGTTGTTGCGGTTCAAGCCGAAACTCGGGGTGTAACGAAAAATCAGATTGTCGTTGGAACTCATACCGGTTTGAGTGGACCCGTCGCCGCTTGGGGAATTGACGCAAGCAACGGCGTAAGATTGCGCTTCGATGAAGTCAACGAAGCCGGTGGAATCTATGGACGCAAAATTAAGTACATTGTGGAGGATTCTCAATACAGGGTGCCCATCGCAGTTCAAAAAGCCAATAAACTGATTAACCGGGATAAGGCCTTTTTCTTGATTGCAAACCTCGGCACGCCTATGAACAACGCAGTGTTTCCATTGTTGGAAAAAAAGGACGTACCGAATCTGTTTCCTTTCACAGCGGCAAGGTCCATGTATGAGCCCCATAACAAACTAAAATTTGCCAATTTAGCGCCGTACTACGATAATATTCGATCCGGACTCAAATATTTTGTAGAAGAAAAAGGCAAAGAACGTGTCTGCATGATGTATGTGGACACTGATTTTGGGATTGAAATTGCCGAAGGCGTAAAAGATCAGTTAAAGGCAATGAATATGGAACTCGTTGCTGAAACCACTCACAAGGCGGCAGAAACTAATTTTGTCGGGGCCATTAATAAATTGAGGGAAGCAAACTGTGATGTGGTCATGTTGGGGACCATCGTCAAAGACACCATCATCGCCGTATCAACCGCACGAAAAATGGGATGGAATGTTGATATGGTAGGCCAGACTGCCGCCTGTAACTATGTAATTCCGCTGAAAGGCAAGAAAGGAGTCGAAGGGTTATACGCTGTAACTTCGATCCCGATTATGTATGAAGACCAGGCAACCGAGAAAGTAAAAGTATTCTTCGAGAATTATAAAAAACGATTTGGCAAAATGCCTTCCGAAGTTGCTCAACAAGGCTATTTTAGTGCGGATCTTGCTGTTATTGCCCTGGAAAAAGCAGGAAAGAACCTGACCTTGGATAGTTTTCTCAAAGGCCTTGAAAGCATTGAAGGATATCAGCATCCTTTTGGTGGACCTGTTATCAGTTTCGGACCCGAAAAACACCTTGGGTCTAATGAATCCATATTACTCCAGATCAAGAATGGAAAATGGGTTTCTCCAACCGGTAAAAAGCAGGTTCTGAGTTATTAGCCAGTGTCCATCCATAAATGGCCCTTTTTCACAATCTCGGAGTCAACCCGCGGGATTACTTGTGCGGCGTACTACAGGTACGCCTCCGCGTAATCCCTTGGTTTCCTTAGATCTTGTAAAAAATTGCACATTTCTGAATTGGACACTAGCACCTGATCCCCGAATCATTGGGGATCAGGCTATTCTAACTAATCGAACAGCGATAGCATTTCGGATTGCGGATTTAAACAAACACCAATCC
>Ga0222665_1000620_pt1 | contig 20050 bp, 12 predicted proteins | sample AntAcemetagen653_FD_179853 | JGI IMG/M metagenome (GOLD analysis project Ga0222665, IMG submission 179853) | Saline water microbial communities from Ace Lake, Antarctica - #653 | ecosystem: Environmental > Aquatic > Non-marine Saline and Alkaline > Saline | place: Antarctica: Ace Lake...
GTCAATTATTGCTTTCTATCAAAAGAAAATGTTGCATGATAAGCTTGCATCTTTGTATAATAAAGAATACGCAATGAATATCGAAGAAAATGGAATTCGTGAGTAAAAACAAAAATTAAGAAAAACTTTATTAATCGTATTGACAAACAAAAAAGAAACAAGTATAGTCGATTAATTGATAATTCTTTTGCCACTTTAAATGAGGGGTCTTCGTTCTAGGCGAAGTGGTAAGCGCAACGGGTAGTTGCATCTAAGAATTCTTTCTTTTTTCTTTCCATCTCATTTTCAGAACCCGCCTCGCCCCTCAATCTTTTTTTATTTTGCGATGCCTTTGAACATATCTTGAATTGAACCTACAGAACCAAGAATTCCTGTGGCCTCATAAGGCATATAGACTACTTTGTTGTCTTTGCCGGAAGTCATTTCGGAGAGAGTTTTAATGTATTTCAGAGCTATAAGGTAGTGAGCAGGATCCATTTCTGTTCCTTTAATTACATCTGAAATAAGTTGGATAGCCTCTGATTCAGCCTGTGCAACTCTTATTCTTGCCTGAGCTTCACCCTCTGCTTTCAGGATCTCGGATTCCTTATGTCCTTCAGCATAGTTGATATTCTTTCTCTTTTCACCTTCAGATTCAAGGATTGCAGCCTGTTTTTGACCTTCGGCAGTAAGAATGGCCGCTCTTTTGTCTCTTTCAGCTCTCATCTGTTTTTCCATTGCATCTTTAATATCCTGAGGAGGATTGATGTCCTGAATTTCAACTCTGTTGACTTTCACGCCCCATTTGTCAGTAGCTTCATCAAGAATAACCGTCATTCTTGAGTTGATCTCATCTCTGCTTGAAAGTGTGTGATCAAGGTCCATATCGCCGATGATGTTCCTGAGAGTTGTTTTTGCAAGTTTCTCAATTGCATCAGGAAGATTAGATATTTCGTAAACTGCCTTGTATGGATGAGTTATCTGGTAGAAAAGAATGGCGTCGATCTCAATGACAACATTGTCTTTTGTGATAACATTCTGTCTCGGGAAATCGTGCACAGCTTCTCTAAGATCTATAATGGTAACTTTTGATGTTACTGATATCTTTCTTCCGTCATACATTTTACGGGTTTTCTTTATATCAATTTCTCTGGGTCTATCCAGGAAGGGGATAATGAAATTAAATCCGCTTTCCAGAGTGCTGTTGTAGCGACCCAGACGTTCAACAACGATCACAGATGCCTGCGGGACGATCTTTACGCCTTTAAAGATCATGAAGATAGCAAATATACCCAGAGCTATCATGATTGTTAATGTCGTCATTTTTTCCTCCTAAATTTATTTTTTGGGTTTGTTAACGATAACTTTAGCACCGTTTACTTCAATAATTTCAACTATTTCATCAACTTCCAGGATCATGGCCTCATCTTTTGGAAGAGCTTTCCAGATTTCTGAGCCGATCTTTACTTTTCCTGGATCTAAAATGCCGTTTATTCTTTCTATCACTTTCACTTTTTTCCCGATCAATGCTGAAGCATTTGAAGGCATAGCTTTTTTACTTTTATAAAGATATTTTATGATGAATGGTCGAAGAAAGATGCCGCAGATAATTGATACTACAGCAAACACTCCAAGCTGACAGTTTACACTAAGTTCAAGCGCTGCCGGGATTGCCGCTGTCGCTGCGCCTATTCCCATTATGGCAATCCAGAAACTTGGAACAAAGATCTCCATCGTAAAAAAGACAATGGCAAGTGTTACCCAAACTACCCATAATTCAATTCCCCAAACCTGCATAGTTTCACCTCTCTTATTTGTGCATAGCATTCTAACATTCTTTTTGGTTTATTCAAGTAATAACACAAGTTAGATAAGATTATAATTCCTAAGAGTCTCCGCGAGTTTTGCAACGTTTTCTTCTTCCATTTTATCAAGTGGAGCACGGAAGTTATCTTTGCACATTTTCATCAAGTGTAGGGCGGTTTTTACAGGAAGTGGATTTGATTCAATGAACATCGAATAGTTGAATGCTGTTATTGATGTCTGGATCTCTGCGGCCTTAGTGAAGTTTCCTTCCAATGCAGCATTTGTCATTGCTACTCCAAGCTCCGGGAGTATGTTCGTAAAAACACTTATAACACCTTTGCCGCCAAGAGATATAAAAGGAACAACGGTGAAGTCGTCACCTGAAAGAAAATCGAATCTCTTGTTTCCTACAAGGTTAATGTAATCAGTCAGTCTCTTCATATCTCCGCTGGCCTCTTTTACGGCGACGATGTTCTCAATGTCAGCAAGCCTGGCGAGACATTCAGGATCAACGTTAAGTCCTGTGCGTCCAGGAACATTATAAAGAATGATCTCTGCTCCTGTTTGAGCTATCTCGCTGTAGTGACGGTATAATCCTCTGCATGAAGGTTTGTTATAATAAGGAGTAACAATAAGCACCTTTTTAATTCCAACATTTAGTGCCGCTTCAGTCTGCTTAACAGAATCCGCTGTATTGTTGGTTCCAGTTCCGGCAACTATTTCCATGTCAGGACAGATCTGTTTAGTGAAACTGAAAAGTTGAACTTTTTCTTCAATAGTGAGTGTAGCTGCCTCTCCGGTAGTTCCAGCGGCGATTATTCCGGCAATTCCGGCATCTCTCTGTTTCTCTAAGAGGTTCCCGAGAGAATCAAAATCAATTTTTCCATCATCGTTAAAAGGTGTAACGATCGCAGTATAAGTTCCTTTCATTTACTTTCCTCCCTAGGGTTAAAAGTCGATGTTATTTATTATAAGTTCCAGAATGGATTTGCTTTTTTTGAGGTTCTTTTTAAGTATGTTGATATGTCTAATATCTGAACCTTTAACTGTTACATAAACGTTGCCGGATTCTTCTATTGCATCTTCAGGATTCAGATGGAGACTTGTAATGTTAAAATCCATCGAAGAAAGTTCTTCAACAACTTCAAGAAGTGCTCCCTTGTTGTTTTTCAGTTTGATAAGAAATTCAATGTGATACTGGGAAAATTCATACCAGTAGACATCATGCTCAACTCTTTCAGGTTCTGCAGACATTAAAAAGTTGCAGCTCGTCTTATGCAGAATATATCCTCTAGTAGGTGAAATGTAGACAGCAACGGTATCTCCTTCTGAAGGCATGCAGCAGTTGGCAATACGGTAATCTTTGATCTCGCCGATACTTTTTATGAAAATAGATTTGGTTCCGGACTCGGTTTTTTCGCTCTTCTTTTCTTTTCTCTCTGCAAAGAGCGGTCCGACCCTTTTAGGAAAAGCTTCAATGAGTTTTTGTATTTCCTCTTTTTTGAAAAAAGCATTGATCACTCCACGAAGTTTAATTTCCCCGAGTGCAAGTTTAGCAAAAAACAGGTTCTCCTGATTTCTTTTAGGAATTGAGTATTTGTCAGCTAGTTTTCTAAACCCTTGCTGATTTTTAATATCTTCGTATTCTTTTAGTCTATTCTGCGATACAAAAAGAGGTTTCAGAATATTTCTTCCTTTCTGCTCGTTTATTATTTTTTCTTTTCGTGCCAGAAACTTTCTAATGTATTGTCTGGCTTTTGCAGTTTTAACAAAGTTCAGCCAGTCCTTTCTGGGGTTCTGGTTTTTTGATGTTTCGATCCTGACAGCATCTTTACTGTTCAATTTATAGTAGATCGGGACCTTCTTGCCATTTACCGAGCCGCCGATGCATCTGTCTCCAAGATCACCGTGAACTGAATAGGCGAAATCAAGCAGTGTGGAACCTTCAGGCAGCGGGTAGATATCGCCTTTGGGCGAAAAAATTGCAATGCCTGATAGTGGCAGTGCATTTTCAATTCCATTCATAAAATCTATAGGGTTCTCTGAATCGTTGAGGTCGCCCAGAACATTTTCAAGCCATTTCGTAACCTTGTCTTTAGTTGAAACATCGTTTTTGTAGGCCCAGTGAGAAGCATTACCTTCACGTGCAATAGTATCCATTTCTTTTGTTCTTATCTGAACCTCAAGAAAGAACTCCTTGTGCCTGACAACAGTGTGGATAGACATATAGCCGTTTTCTTTCGGCCTGGAAATATAATCTTTGAAATATTTATTTACGATCGTGAATTCAGAATAGCTGTGAATGGCGGCCATTGCAAGATAGCACTCATCCTGCTTGTTATGCTTGATGATGACCCTAACGCCGAGAATGTCGTGGAGACTTGATATCTCAAGCTGTTTTTTGATAGTTTTCTTGTAGATGCTGTAATAGGATTTTACTCTTCCGTAAATATCATGAATGTCCTCTGAAAGCTCTGGAGATTTTGCTTCAATAGCCAGTGAAACTTTTTCTATTAAAGTTTTTATTGTTTCTTCTATATTTGGAAAACGCGAGTGAATGTAGTTGTTGATATTATTCCATTCTTCATTCATAGCAAAATAAAATGAAAGTGCTTCAAGCTCTTCTTTTAGCCAGTATACTCCAAGACGATGTGCAAGAGGAGCGTAGAATCTGAGAGTTTCGTTTGCAATGCTAAACTGCTTTTCAGGAGGCATTGCATCAAGTGTCATCATGTTGTGAAGCCTGTCAAAAAGCTTGATAAGGATTATTCTGGTGTCATCTTTTGCAAAGGTGATCAGCTTTTTAAAGGCGATAGCCTGTTTTTCCTCTTTACCAAGTTTGAGCTCAGTAAGTTTTGTAACTCCGTCAACCAGGTTTGCAACAGTATCTCCAAATATGTCGGAAATTTCTTTTACTGTTGTTGTGGTGTCCTCAACAGTATCGTGAAGTAATCCTGCAATAATACAGTCCGCATCCATTCCGGTCTCCGCAAGAAAGAAAGCTACGGTGTTGGGGTGGATGATATAAGGCTCTCCGCTTTTTCTAACGATACCTTCGTGAGCTGATGCTGAAAGTGCAATTGCCTGCTGGATTCTTTCAAGTGAATTTTCCAGATCTTTTGAAGAACCCGATTTGAAGTTTTTTGTAACGGCATCAATAATGTTCCCCGGTCTTACCAGGCCTCTGATCCTTATGTACGGATCACGCTTAAGAATGGTTTTAAGTTGTTTGCTATCCATGTTGAGTAAAGTTTCTCAGAGTTTTCAAATTCCCAAGTGCTGTAGCTTCGGTATAGCTTCTTACAATACATTTTAGAAGCTCTGTTGCTTTATCAACATCGTCGTTTACAACAATATGGTCGTAGTGTTTATAGTAAGATATTTCGTTTCTTGCATTTTCAAGTCTTTTTCGAACTATTTCGTCATTGTCAGTCGCTCTTCCCCGAAGTCTTTTTTCAAGTTCATCCATTGAGGGCGGGAGGACAAAGATAAGCACAGCCGCATCTTTAAATACTTTCCCAATGTTAAGAGCGCCCTGATAGTCAATGTCACAGATGACATGATGGCCTTTTTGAATGTTTTTTCTTAGAAGGTCGATAGGAGTTCCGTAATAGTTTCCATGAACAAGGGCCCACTCTGCAAAAAGTCCTTTTTCCTTTTTAAGACTGAACTCTTCTTCAGAAAGAAAATAGTAGTCAACTCCGTTAACTTCGTTTGGTCTGGGTTTTCTTGTAGTGCAGGATATCGATTCGACAAGAAAACTGAACGAGTTCTTTATGTTGTTAACAAGAGTAGTTTTTCCGGCTCCTGAGGGAGCTGAAAGCACAAAGATTCTACCATGCACAACCGTATCATTCTTAGTCAAAATAAGCTCCATAAAACAGCATGATCAAATCGTCACGGAATTATAAAGTATTTTATTAACTATTTCAATATAACTGAGAATCTTTTTGTGAATACAAAGTGTTTGGTGATTAGTATATCAGGTAAGGATATTTGTCGTTGATGTCTCCTCTTTTATCGTGTCCCCAGACGTCATCAAAATCCCATTTATAGTATGGAGCCGTTGATACGTTCGGAACGTTTTCTCCATTATAGTCATATTTCATTTCTGTTGTCGAGAACCCTGTTCCTGCACCGGAAGATGATCCTGCGAGATCTTTATCGTAGAAACAGCTTTCAACTGTTCCGCTGTTATAAACTATGAGCCCAGCGTCGGATCCCGTTCCTGATTTTACTTCAACAGCGGCATAACATGCAGACGTATTTCCTTTGAATTTATAACCTATGAGGCCTCCGGCATAGTCATCTGTAGTGGTTACTGAGCCTCGGGCATAGCAATTAGTTTCGGTAGCTTCTCTACTTGTTCCGACAAGTCCACCGGCATTGTTTTTGGCGGAAATTTTTCCCACACAGGAACTTTTGAGTATTTCGTTCTCATTTACTCCGGCAATACAACCAACGCCACCTTGTCCGGTTATTTTTGCGCCAAGTACCCGGACATTTTCAATTGTTCCAGCATTAAGGCTGAAGAGACCTACATCATCTTCAGTTGATCTGTCAATATGGAGGTTTTCAATAATAAATCCGTTTCCGTTATATTTTCCTGTGAGCTGATCTTTTCCGACGCCAATCGGTTCCCAGCCTTCAGTGTTACTTGGTATTAAAACACATCGGATATCTAAGTCTGCAACTTGCTCAAATTCCACATCTAAATATCTTCTGACTTTATTAAGCTGAACAGCTGAACCAACCTGAAAGGGGTTCTTTGATGAACCGTCGCCGTCCACAAATTCGGTTTGAGGGATAATCACGGGATATCCATCGTTTGAACCTTTTGTGTCATGAGCCCAGATCGTTGTGAAGTTCCATTTGTAATAAGGACCATCATCGCTTTCCGGTGGATTATATTTGCCATAGTCGTATGTCATAAATTCTGTTTCAAACCCGATTGCTCCATGACTATAACTAATTTCAGATGTTTCTGCATCCCAGTAGGATGCCACATATCCTCCGCCAGCGGAGGAATTGAAGTATCCGGTGTGTCCACCAATATTTCCGACCCCTGTGCCAGTCCATACAACAGTGCCTGTTGAATAGGTATAGAGACAGTCTGAACTATAATTGAACCCGATTAATCCTCCAACATAGTTGTTCCCTTTTACATTAACCATAGCAAAACTGTTGTTTATGTTTCCGTTACGAAGATCTCCTACAAGACCGCCGATGTTTTCTTCTCCCGTTACTGTTCCCTTTGCATAACTAAAGGCTATTAATCCGTAGTTCTGACCAGCTAAACTGCCAATTAGAGTGGCTCCTGTTATGGCAACATCTTCAAGATAGACATTGTATATCTCTCCCGTTGTCTCGACACGACCGAAAAGGCCTGCCAGATTGGCATCTCTCTTAATTCTGAGGTTGGAAATTATATATTTTCCACCATCATAAACTCCGGAAAATGGTGTGATCGGAATCCATCCTTCTCCGTCGTTGTATTGATCGCCACCTTTTGAAAGATAGTCTTTCAGGTCAATATCTTCTATCTGAAGGAAGTTTGAAGTCAGATAATCTCTCACGTTGTTAAGATGAAATGTAGTTGCCACAAGATAGGGATTCTTATAGCTACCATCACCACCAGCAAATTCTGTTTCGTCACAGGCATCTCCGCCTCCGCTAACAACATAATACTCTTTACATGCCCAGTCACATTTGTCAGGATTTTCCCAACCACCTACCGTGAAGAAAGCGATAGTGACGTCGCCTATAATGTCCTGAGAATGTTCAGGGTTTTTATTGTCTGTGTCACACTGAACAGTCTTTTCATTTATACATGTTGAACCACCATCAAGAGTATAGTTCAGATCACATGAACATTCAGCTATTTCATCCATGTTTTCATCGCTGCAGACAGTTCTGTTTGGTTCTACACATGGATTCTCGGGAGAGCAAGGATCTGTATATCCGGTATCACCGGTATTTCCTGTATCACCGGTATTTCCAGTATCACCGGTATTTCCTGTATCACCGGTATTTCCTGTATTACCGGTGTTTCCGGTATTTCCTGTATCACCAGTATTTCCGGTATCACCAGTATTTCCGGTATCACCAGTATTTCCTGTGTTCCCGGTATTTCCTGTATCACCGGTATTTCCTGTGTTCCCGGTATTTCCTGTGTCACCGGTATTTCCTGTGTCACCCGCGTCTTCGTCGTTGTTCTCATTGTCTGTGTTATTTTGATAGTCATCGTTTGAAACGACTACCTTTTTCTGATCTTCACAAGCTGCAAAAGTTAGTAATACAACAAATAAAATGAAAAGATTTCTCATCACTTCCTCCATGGGAAAATCTGTAAAAGTTGAGAGATTATAAATGTTTTGTTGGAATAATACAATAAAAATATTGAATAAAAATAGAGTTTTGAGACCTTAAATTTGACGTTTATGCAGACATTCATTATATTCTACAGGTGTAATCAAACGAAAGATGATTTTCCGGAGGAAACAATGAAAAGCATTCTTATAATAACTGCTTTTACCATCTCCATAGTGTTTTTGTCATGCTCTGATAAAAAGGAAGAAATTTATCCAACAGATAATGAAAATGTGACAGTTGATGATTCTGTTGATAGTTTCCTTCCTGCAGATGATGATCTGTCTGACGACATGTCTGTTGACAATGAATCAGATGAAAGTGTGGCAGATGAAGATGAGGTGGAAGACGTTGATAATGCGACTCCCGACACGGAAGTTGAGGGTTTTGATGATGATACTTCTGATGCTGACATTAGTGATATGGATTCCTCGGAAGTCGATGAAGATCAGATGGTTTTCTGTTTTGGCAAGACCTGTGAAGACCATGCGGGCTGTTCTGAAAGTTCCTGTGTTACTGATGGAAAGAGCTATGCATGTGCTCCGGAAATTGAAGATTTCGGATACAGAAACACAGGTGAGTGTGTAGAAATAAACTGCGAAAAGGATTCTGACTGTCATCTTGAACTCGGTTATATCTGTGTAGATTTTGGTCTGGTTTCTCCTGATTTTAACAATGGCGAATCTGCGTGCATGAAAAGTGTGATCGGTGAACCTTGTTCGGAAGATGGAAAGAAGATCTGTCAGTTCGATAGAAATATAGCTTTAGAGTGTGAAGATGGAATTTGGACACCGGATTTCTGCATGTCAGGTGAAGTTTGCCTGGCAGGAGAATGTGTTGTCGAAACAAGTGACAATGATGCTGAACTTCCGGATGATGATGCGGAACCTGTTCAGGAAATATGTGACAACATTGATAACAATGGAAATGGTCAGATAGATGAGGGTTGCGACGATGATGGTGACGGCTGGTGCGATATAAATATGGTTGTGTTCGGAACGCCTGCAGTCTGTCCCAACGGTGTTCTTGATTGCAACGACGGTTATAACGAGATCTATCCTGGTTCAACCATACACAAGGAAGGCGTGGATTACGACTGCGATAACAGAAAAGAGTATCAGGCGACGATTGTTCTGAGCGTTGATGATGAGCTTGTGGATCTTTGTGCAAACGGCAATAACGTTACAACTTTTGGTCCAAATTTTGGAAACTGGGGACGTATAGATACATACAGCGGTCAGGAGCTGATTCTTGAATCGGGAGTAAATGTCGTAGGAATTCATGGAATTGATACGGGAGCAATGATCTCAGCTTTTATTGCAACTATTCAGGTGAATGGGCAACTTATTGTCAGTGATGGAGTTCTTCCTCCCTCAAGTGGAATTGCCTACACTTCAGTTGATCCCGAGTGGAGTCAGTCCGACTGGAGATATTTTCCTACCATGGCTGCCGGACCTAATGGTGACTGGTGTGATAAGTGGTTCGATGATAGTGCCTGGGGGCCTGCAATTCTTGCCGGAATGTCCGGTCATGGAACTACACTGGCAGAATGGGGTGAACTTGGAACATATCCATGGGTAAGCACAGCCTGTGGAGGAACGATGTGTCCCAAAGAATTCATTCCTTATTACACTGATTCTGTGCCTGATAATGAACCTAAATGGATCTGGGATTATAACCCGACAAGTCTTGCTGATGCCTGGCTTAGAATCAAGATAGTTCTACCATAGGAGGATAAAATGAAAAAACTGATATTTTTTACAGTTCTTGCAGTTTTTCTTTTGTCCTGTGATGATGGAAAGAAAAATGAAGAAGAGATCAACGATAGGGAATGTTTTTCAAATGCCGACTGTCCTGATGGAGCGGTCTGTTCTGATGATGGCATATGTGTTTTAGCTGGAAACGATGAGGACGGTTTTCTGCCTGAAGGTGATGCTGATATCTACGATCCTGAAAACGATGTGTTGACAGATAATGATTCAGATACAGAACTTTCAGACGGATCGGATGATTCTGACGTGGATACGATAGACATGGATTCAGACGGTGACGGAATATTGGATAGTGTTGAAAAGCCAAATGGAATTGCAGTTGATACAGACGAAGATGGAATTCCTGATTATCTGGATGAAGATAGTGACGGTGACGGCATTCCTGATAGTGTCGAGCTGACCGGAGATGTTGATAATGACAAGGTTCCTAATTACCGTGATACTGATTCAGATGATGATGGAATTCCTGATTCCGTTGAAGCGGGGGAAAATCCTGAAGTTCCGGTAGATTCGGATCTGGATTCAACACCTGACTGTTATGATATTGATAGCGATAATGATGGAATAAAAGATGTTTATGAAGGGTCTGTTGATTCCGATTCAGATCTGATACCGAACTATCTTGATGCCGATAGTGATGGTGACGGTATCCCCGATTGTATTGAAAAAAATGGAGTTGAGTTCATGGACACTGATCTAGACGGGTTTCCTGATTGCTACGCTGCTCCGGACTATTCTTCTCCTCCCGCAGATACCGATGGAGATAAAGACTATGATTTTATAGATCTTGATAGTGATGGTGACGGTCTTGGAGATATTGAGGAAGTTGTCTGTCCTGATCTCATGAAGGACGGAAGAGTCTGGAGCGATGTTGATGGAGACGGCTTCAGCGATCTTGCGGAAAAGGCGGTTGGTTCTTCTATCTGTGACAAAGAAGAAGGTGTAACTGATGTAGAAGGAGTCGATTTCTATTTTGAACTTCCTTACGGAGAGCCTGAGAAGACAGATGTTCTCGTTTTTATGCCGACTGTTAAAAAAGCAGATGTTTTCTTTAATATCGATACAACCGGATCAATGGATGGAGAACTCTATAATCTCAAACACTCACTTTCAAGCACTATAATTCCTGAGACTAGAGCAAAAATTTCCAACAGTGCTTTTGGAATATCCCAGTTTCGTGATGAAGATGAGACCTCAATGATCCAGATTAATCCTTCTTCAGATCTTCTCACTGTTCAGCAGGCTGTTAACACGCTTGTTGCCGAGTTTGGCGGTGATGGACCGGAAGCCGGATATTTCTCACTTGATAACCTTGTTTCTAACGGGATCTGGAGAACTGACACCATTCCGATAGCTGTTCACATAACGGATGCCGTTTCGCATGAAAGGGGAGTCGCAGACAAAGCCGCAGTAATATCGGCTCTTAAGGCAAAAGGAGTGAAGGTTCTTACAGTTCTTTCAGACGGAGGACATGAAACCTCCACTGCACGTACTCAGCTAACCGAGCTTTCAGACCAGACAGGAGCAGTTGTCCCTGATTGTGCCGGTGCCGGCAGAACGACACTTCTTTATGAGGTATCAGCGGACGGAACAGGTCTTGATGATGCTGTCGTAAATGGAATAGATGCGATGGTCAAATATGCACTTTTTGATGTATATACCCTGCCTGCTGACGATGGAGATGTTGGGACTCCGGATACTTCATGTTTCCTTAAAAAAATAGAATCGCTCGAATATGTCGGAGCTGACGAATGCGCCCAAGTTGCAACGACATCAAGTTTTAATGGATCTGCATACAACAATGGTTTTGAAAACTTCTCGACTGGAACATCAAGTGCCACAGTGCCCGGATCAAAGCTGAAATTCACCGTTCACGCACAGAACGATACCTGTATAGAGCCAACGGATAGAGCACAGGCTTTCACGGCCAACATTCATATTGTTGATGCCCTCACAGGTTCATATCTTGACACCCAGAAAGTGACAATAATCGTGCCCCCCGAGATTGGTGGTTTGAGTGACGATTGATTGCATTTTGTTTAATCCTGTGTTAGAAATCACAAGGTTTTACGTTTTTTGGAGGCAGGACTGTGAGTAAAAGACGAGCCGATTCCGATAGTATGGATTTCAAACAGTTCCGCCAGCTTTCTTTTGATCTGATCAAGATAGCAGACAGAGGAACACTAATAAGCGATTATATTAAAGACGTTTCGATCAAGATCCTCGATTTCTCAAAGGCGAATCAGCTGAATATTGTTGTAAGTGATATTAAGAACTACTATCGTTTTAACTCATCAAAAGAAGGCGTCTGGAACGTTAGTCGGATACCGGAGTTTGCTGAACCACCTGAATTTATTAGTGATAATAGCAGTGAGACTTCAGTTGAGTTCCTGGAAAGGACAGTCTATTTTAAAATGATAGACAGTTCACACTTTCTAACTGAAGGAAAAGGTCTTTTCATTCGTGATACATCGGAAAAAATAGATATTGTCCTTAGCAAGAGGTTCAATAACGCTCATTTTAATCTTAAAGTAAAGACCACAGCAACTGCACTTCTTGTTCTTCCCATCAGAATAGAGAAAGAAGTTATCGGTGTTGTTACAATGAAATGGGATAGATTGGTCGATCTTGTTGAGCAGGATATTGAATTCTATCAGTATCTGTTTGATATTCTTGGGTTTGCAAGGTCTCATAGACAGGCGAAATTTCATCTTGGAGAGCGGATCAAGGAGCTTACTACCATTTTTCAGATAACACGTCTGGGAGCTGAAAGAAACAAATCGCTTGATGATGTTATGCATGGTGCTGTTGAAATAATACCACCAGGATTTCTCCGCCCTGACATTGCCTGCTGTAAGATAGTTTTTGCTGATGAAATATTCACAAGCGCCAACTATATAGAGCCCAAAAGCATTCTCAGAGAACATATAGACGTTGGTGGAAAAAAGGTTGGCTATGTCGAAGTGGGGTATACAAAGGATCGCCCGAATCTTGATAAAGGCCCTTTTCTTAAAGAGGAAAAACCGATGCTCAAAACAATAGCAAGAGAGATCGGGCTGATAGCGGAAAGAAAGCAGTTTGAGAATGAAAAGGAAAAGCTTAATCAGCAGCTTCTTCATGCGGATAGACTGGTAACTGTCGGGCAACTTACGGCGGGTGTCGCGCACGAGCTCAATGAACCTCTTGGAAGTATTCTCGGCTTTGCACAGCTTATAAAAAAGTATGGTGATATAAATGAAAATGTGGATAAAGATATTGATAAGATAGTTAAAGCTTCACTTCATGCTAGAGAGATAATCAGAAAACTGATGCTGTTCTCCCGGCAGAAAACTCCTGAAAAGGCAATGTTTGACATCAATGAAAGGATTGATGATGGTCTTTATCTTCTTGAGAGCAGGATTAGAAAGAGCAATATTATTCTTGTTAAGGATTTCAGTGAGGACCTTCCTCAGATCTGGATAGATCCCAGTCAGCTGAATCAGGTGCTCGTAAATCTTGTTGTAAATGCTGTTCAGGCTATGCCTGATGGCGGAACTCTGACGATAGCTACTGAAAAATCCATCAATACCATTATACTTAAAGTGCAGGATACGGGAATCGGGATGACAAAAGACCAGTTGGATAAGATCTTTATTCCTTTTTTCACAACAAAAGATATAAATGAGGGGACGGGTCTTGGTCTTCCGGTTGTGCTCGGTATAGTTCAGTCCCATGGTGGATATATTGACGTTGAAAGTTCTCCGGGAAAAGGATCTACTTTTATCGTCAAATTTCCTGTAAACTCAGATGCCCAAAAAGATTCGGAGGTGAAAGATGAGCAGAAAGAAGAATAAAGAAGTCATTCTCGTAGTGGACGATTCTCAGGATACTCTTGAAATGATACAGAGGAATATTGAGTACATGGGATACGATGTCTTTGCCTGCGATAATGCTCAGGACGCAATGGATGTCCTTTCAAAGAACCATATTGATCTGGTTATTACTGACTATCATATGCCCTTTGTCGGAGGAATTGATGTCATCCGTCATGTCCGTGACAACTATAAGAATACGGAAGTTATGATGATAACGGGATATGCTTCAGTTGAAGGTGCTGTCGAGGCTATTAAAGCCGGTGCAGAGGAATATCTTTCAAAACCATTTACTGAAGAAGAGCTTGAAGCGGCGATCAACAGATCTATTGAAAAACTTGCATTAAGAACGCTTAAAAACGAATCACATTCAATAGATGTTTCCAGCAAGTATGGTCTGATAGGGGATTCAAAGGAGATAAGACGAGTAGCGGAATCAATAAAGAAAGCCTCACAGCAGGAACTTCCTGTCTTGATAAGTGGAGAACCGGGGACAGGAAAAGAGTTTGCAGCCAGAGCAATTCATTACGAAGGCGAAAATTCAGAGAGTCCTTTTTTCTATGTAAACTGTAGCGGAATTCCTGAAAATAAGATCGAGGGCGAACTTTTCGGCTATGTAAGATCTGGAAGCAGTAGCAAAGAGACTCAGGTCTATAAAGGATTTTTTGAAATGGCGCAAAAGGGAACAGTTTTTCTTGATGAGATAAGTTCAACATCTCTGGCAACTCAGGTGAAGCTTCTCAGAGCTCTTTCAGGAGAGGTCACTCATATAGGCGATAACACTCCCAGAAAGATAAGCTGCAGAATAGTTGCCGCAACCTCAAAAGACCTCATAAACCTTGTTAAACGCAATCTTTTTAGGGAAGATCTTTTCTTCAGAATGAATGTGATAAATATCGCCATGCCTTCACTTCGGGAAAGAGGAGGGGATGTAATTCTTATGGCTAACAGTTTTATCACCAAAGCATCAGGAGAATTGGGAAAGAAAACAGTTCCCAAACTTGATGAAAAAGCAGCTTTCTGCCTTGTTGGATATTCCTGGCCCGGCAATGTACGCGAACTTGAATTGCTGATGAAGCAGGTGGTTTCTAAAATAGATAGAGACGTAATCGAAATAACTGATCTTCCGTCATACATGAGATTTAATATCTTTGAAAACAGTAGATTGAATAAAAAGCTTGCTGATATCGAGGTCGAGCATATCAAAGACGTTCTTGAAAGTGTTGAAGGGAACAAGACCAAAGCTGCTGAGATCCTCGGAATAGACAGGAAAACTCTCAGAGATAAAATGAAGAAAGTCTAGTCAAAAAAAAAGCAGCCACATGATTGTGGCTGCCCGACAGTTACACCAACACTGATGAACTTTTTACACGACACCGTATGCAAGCATTGCTTTGGCAACCTTAAGGAAACCGGCAATGTTAGCGCCTGCAACGTAATTGTCTTTATCAAAACCGTAAGTATCTGCAGCTTCTCTTGAAGCGCTGTGAATGCTCTTCATGATGCCACGGAGTCTTCCGTCAACTTCTTCTCTTGTCCATGAAAGTTTAAGACTGTTCTGGCTCATTTCAAGACCGGAAACTGCAACGCCACCAGCGTTTGCTGCTTTTCCAGGGCCATAGAGAATCTTATTCTCAAGATAAATATCAACTGCTTTAGGAACTGACGGCATGTTTGCACCTTCTGATACACAGAAACAACCGTTTTTAATGAGTGCTGCAGCATGTGTTTCATCAATTTCATTCTGAGTTGCTGAAGGAACGGCAACGCTGACTTTGATTCCTTCGTCACGGATAACATCCCAAACGCTCTTTCCAGCAAAGTATTTTGCATTAGGATACTTTTCTACGTATTCTTTAGCTCTTCCTCTGCGGTTGTTCTTAAGATCCATGATGTATGCAAGTTTTTCTCTGTCGATTCCTTCCATATCAATAATAGTTCCTGAACTGTCACAGAAAGATATTGGTTTTCCGCCAAGATCAAGAACTTTTTCAGTGGCAAACTGTGCAACGTTTCCGGCACCTGAAATAGCAACAACTTTATTTTCTAAAGAATCATTTCTTGTTGCAAGCATTTCAGCAGCAAAGTAAACAGCACCGTAGCCTGTAGCTTCAGGTCTAATCAAGCTGCCGCCGTACTCAAGGCCTTTGCCTGTAAGAACGCCTGTGTGCTCATTTTTGATCTTTTTGTAGTAACCGAACATGTAGCCGATCTCTCTTCCGCCAACACCGATGTCACCAGCAGGAACGTCTGTGTCAGGGCCGATGTGTCTGAAAAGTTCTCTCATGAAAGCCTGAGTAAATCTCATAACTTCACCGTCGCTCTTTCCTTTAGGATCGAAGTCACTACCACCTTTACCACCGCCCATAGGAAGTGTTGTAAGTGAATTCTTGAATATCTGTTCGAAACCGAGGAATTTAATAATTCCTATGTTTACTGAAGGGTGAAAACGGAGGCCGCCTTTGTAAGGTCCAATCGCATTGTTGAATTCAATCCTGTAACCGCGATTAACCATTACGTTTCCTGCATCATCAACCCAAGGAACTCTGAACATGAGCTGTCTGTCAGGCTCGATAATTCTTTCATAAATGCTGGCTGCTACAAGTTCAGGATGTTTGTCAACTGTTGATTCGAGTGAAAGAAGAACTTCCTCAACGGCTTGGATAAATTCCGGCTGTGAAGGGTTCTTTGCTTCAGTTTTTGCAACAAGTTCTTTTAGGTAGCTCATTCATTTCTCCATAAATAAAATAAACAATATTGACATAAAGTTTCGCTTGCTGGTTAAAAAACACCCAATAAGCGAAGAAATATTCACCGTACAGGCTCATAGTTTTATAAAAATGGACTTATGTCAAGAAAAATTAGTAGCAAAAGTGAATAAGAATTTATTAAAAGATAAACTCAGGACGCTCTATTTAAAGCATTTGATACAGTCTCAGTAAGGACTTTCATTGAAATAGGTTTCTGGAGAACAGCGACGATTCCTGTTTTTTCAGCAGCTTCCTGAAGGTCAAAGTCTATAAATCCGCTACAGAGAATGATTGGAATGTCTTTTCTAGTCTTCTGGACCTCTGTTGCCAGTTGTAAGCCGGTTAGTTCAGGCATAGTTTTGTCAGTGACTATAAGATCAAAATATGATGGATCCTCCTGAAACTTTTTTAAGGCCTGACTGCTGCTTTGAAAAGATGTGACATAGTGTCCGGACTGTTCGAGAATTTCACTGACTACGGAAATAATGATCTCTTCATCATCAACCAGTAGGATTTTCTTGCCGGCACTTTTTTCAGAAAGAATCTGTGGTGTTGAGTTTTCAACCTCACAAGATTCAATTAATGGGATATAAACTTTAAAAATAGTTCCCTTGCCCAGTTCACTATAGACCGTTATTTCTCCACCATATTCTTTTACAATTCCATGCACGACAGACAGTCCGAGTCCGGTACCTTTTTCCATATCTTTCGTAGTGAAATATGGTTCGAATATTCTTTTCAAAGCATCTTCTTCGATCCCTTTGCCTGTATCACAAATTGTCAGCAAAGCGTACCCCGTATCCGTTTCTTCTAAGTCTATTTTTAATTTGCCACCCGTTTTTTCCATTGCCTGAAAGGCGTTCGTACAAAGGTTCATCAAGATCTGATGCAACTGAGTATAGTCAGCCATTACCATTCCACATTTATCATCAACATTCTGAACTATCTCTATTGTTGATGGCAGGACGGACTCAAGTAGTGTGAGCACTTCTTTAATTGCCGGCTGGATTGCAGTAGGTTTTTTGTCGGTTTTATTCTGTCTGCTGAAAGCAAGTATCTGTTGCACTAAATTTTTTGCGCGCATTGCAGCATTTAGAACGATATTTAATCGTTTTCTTGAAGAATTATTTTCCTTCATTTCAGATAAAAGCAACTCTGTATATCCGATTATTGGTGAAAGAATGTTGTTAAAGTCGTGAGCTATTCCACCTGCCAGAGTTCCAATAGCTTCCATCTTTTGAGACTGAAGTAGTTTTTCCTCAAGCTTTCTTTTTTCCGCACTATATTTTTTGTGTTCAGCCGTTTTGTTTTCTATTTCTCTTCTTAAAGCTTTTGTCAGAAGAAAATAGAAAAGTATGAAGATTATTATGATCGCAAAAATTGTTCCTATAGTAGAATACCAGATTTCATTTATGCTTTCAGATACAGACTTTAAGGCTTCTTTTTGATCTATTTTAACAACAAGTCCTGCATCGATTTCTTTAATGTATTTTGTAACGGCAAAAACAGGAACGTTCCTGTAATCCATAAAGTCAGAAAATTTACTTTGATTTCCCAGCAATGCCTGAGTTATGGGGATGTTGACGTTTTCTTTAGGAATTATGTCTTTTGACTGAAGATCTGTTCTGAATTTTCTCTCTGTAAAAAAGACGGCATCTCCGTTCTCATTTCTGTATGCGAGCAAGGCTTCACCGCTTTCGCCGAGTCCTTCAATGTTAGAAACTATCTTTTGAGTGTGGTTAATATTTATCCGTGCAACCAGCACCCCGTCTTTGTAGGGAGTGGATAATGAAAATATAACTCTTCCCTCAGTCTTAGAAAGATAGACAGGTTTAACATAACCCTCTTTTTTTGTGTTTGAGAAATATGAGTTTACAGAGCGGTCAATGCCAATTTCAGAAAGGTCAGATGATAAAATCGTTTTCCCATTTGCATCCAGAATGAAGATATTAGTAATATCAACGTTATTCTGCGAAATCGCATTTAGATCTTCATTTGTGATAGTTTCCTGTAAACTTATTAATTTTATGAAATCAATATTGTGGCTGACTTCATTTTTAATGTTTGTGTTAAGAGTGGAAGCTATGGCGTTAAGTGTGTCAAAGTAATTCCTGACAGCATTTTCTCTCAAGTTCTTTGTTGTATGAAACCCATTGAATATAAAAGTTGCTATAATTAGTATCAACGCACCTGCCAGAAGTAGCAGAATAGTATCTTTTTCAAATTTAACTTTGCCGAGCTTGCTTAAGATCAGGAAAACTATCAGGGCAAGAAATAAGAATGCTAGTAGCCAGATAGTTTGGTTCCTAGAAACGTTGCCGGCTTTTTCTTTTGAATCTATCTTTTTTTTATATGTTTTTCCTAACCATTTATTGTAAACAGTTTTGTAAGTTCCATTTGTAATTATCTTCGAGAGTCCTTCATTTAGTTTGGATAACAATTCAGAATTGCCTTTTGTTACCGCAAAGGTGAAATCCTGCTTGAATTCTTTGATTTTTGTTACTGGTAAAACATTGTTGATCCCTGTTCTTTTCAACAGTTCGCTACCCATAAGTTTCTGAGTGACGACCGCATCATATTTGCCTTTTGAAACTAGTTGAAAAGCCTCTTCAAACGTTTCTGTCGTGTGAATAATCTTTGAAAGTTTTTTGCGCCGGACAAATTCTTCGGCATTGTCTCCCTTCATGACAACTATTGATTTATCACGCAGGTCTTCAAGAGTTTTTATGTCAGTGCGGCCTTCTTTTACAAAAACTGCTCCATAAAGAGTCAGATAAGGAACCGTGAAGTCATAGAGAAGTTCTCTTTCCGGAGTTCTGCCAACTAAAGGAAGCACATCAATTTTTCCAACTTCCAGATCCTTTTTAATTTGTGACCATGAACCGACATAAAAAGAAACGTCGATATTTTCTTCTTTTAAAGTTGCTTTGAGCAGGTCAACAGAAAAACCACCAGCCTTACCATCAATCACAAGAGCCAGAGGAGGATAGTCATATTCAGATGCTGATCTAACAGTCTCAGCATTAATTGCACTGATTGAAAATAAGGTCAAAACAAGTAGAGACAGAAGCAATTTTCTCAGTAGAATCATTTGCACAACTCCGTAAGCTTTGAACAAGATAGTGCAAATTTTATAAGATTATGGTTTTTTTGTCAATTTTGGGGATATGTTTTTGCTTGGTTTGTAGTTGAATAGAACAAATAGATTTAGTTCACATAATGGAGATTAAGCGAAGTTGAGTGAAATGGAAATGTTCCAGTAGATTCATAGGCTTAAGGCCGTTTTCTGATTTTATGTGTTTTCGGAAAAAGTGCCCAACCACAAGATGTAGTGGTGTCGGGTGTTTTTTTTGGCGGAAATATATATATTCGATTTTTTTTGATTGAAAAGCGGATTTCTGATAAAATGATACAGATTTTGACGTAAAGTATATTTTTTTGGAGGCTCCCGATGAAGAATTTGTTGGTAATGGTTGTTGTTTTTCTGATGTTTTTTGTTTCCTGTGGTGAAGATGCTGTTTTG
>Ga0222665_1000625_pt1 | contig 19954 bp, 7 predicted proteins | sample AntAcemetagen653_FD_179853 | JGI IMG/M metagenome (GOLD analysis project Ga0222665, IMG submission 179853) | Saline water microbial communities from Ace Lake, Antarctica - #653 | ecosystem: Environmental > Aquatic > Non-marine Saline and Alkaline > Saline | place: Antarctica: Ace Lake | collected...
GATATTTTTTTTGTGTGTTTATTATTATTGAATTATTATCTTCTTTACATATTTAAAATCTTTGCCGCTAAGGCTTATGAAATAAATTCCATTTTCAAGCATAGACAAATCAATCTCCATTTTTGATTCTTGATCCATCCATACGGACTTGCTTCGCTTCGTACGGACAAGTTTGATTATTTCTAATTGAAAAACTATTTTTCCGGTAATGTCGGTGATTTCTATACCTTTAAGGTTTTTAAAACCTTCAAGGTTTCCAACTGTTATTATCCCTGTTGTCGGGTTTGGATAAACATAAATGGTTTCATTTTTAAAACCCGTTTCAAGATCATAGTTTTGTATTCCTGGATTTACTGTGGGTGTTGCACATAATACATTCGAAGGATTGGATTCTTCACCGCTTTCTAATATTTGTCTAACATAATAACAATATTCTTGTCCGGCGGTTAAATCTATATCCGTATAAATTGTTCCTTCGACTTCGCCGGCTACAAGGGTTCCGTCTTCGTAATAAATATTATATGTTGGCTCATAAAAGGCAAATTCTGCCATTGAATATTGTCCGTCTCGGGGTGGGAAAACATTGCCTGTCCATGCATCCGGATAAAGATCACTAAATGTATATTCAAATGATGTTGATTCAGTTTGAGCGCTTTCGTCCCAGGCTACCATTGTAAAAGCATTCCCCGGTTGAAACCCTGGCCCACTTACCAATAAAGCATATGTTGGTATTTCATTCTCAAATTGGTTATCAGGTGTACATACTTGTGTTAATGTAAAAACTCCAACCAATAAATCTCCATCAAAAACACCAATCTCATCGCCTGCTTCCATATCTGTTCCATTGAATGTAGCTCCTCCAGTATAGATAGTCCAAGGTATGCTACCACCTCCTGGAAAATTAAAGTGTCCTGTTTTGTTTTCAGGTATTACTCCCCATTCAAGAGTTATTTCTTCTATTCCGGGAGTAAGGTTTACTAAATACGGAGTTTGTGGTTCGTGTACAATAATATAATTTTCTTTTAATTTAGTATCGGTATAAATTCCTTTATTAACAGTTAAGTAAACCGAATATATTCCGGTTTCAGTATAAATCCATTCCGGATTTTGTTCATAACTATCAATCGTGCCGTCATTTTCAAAATCCCATTCCCAATTTGTGGGGTTTCCGATGGATAAGTCTGTGAACTGAATTGTGCCCCCTTCTTCAATTGAGGTTTGGTCGGCAGAAAAGTCGGCTATAATATAAGTTGTAAAATACCATAATCCGCTCCAAATTGTGTCTGTTGCAGTTATGGCTCTAACTTTCCAACAATAATCCGTATCAGGATTTAAGGCCGGGGTGAAAGAATAAAGTGTATCATTTATAGCCGTACTAAAACCAACATTTACAAGATTATCACTTGTTTCACCCAACCATACATCATAAACCGCATCCCGTGATGGAAAATTTCCCTGCCATTCCAGTTCTGCATTTAGGTGATCTACAGCTTCATAACGAGCCGGATCAGGATAACAAGCAGCATAATTATTTGGTGTAGAAGGAAATTGAAAAACATAAAATAGCCTGTTTTGCAGAATTGGAATATGAACATTTAAAGCCTCCTTAGAAAGTGGATTAGTTTGCCCTGTACCATTATTTTCTAAATATAGCTTATCATCATCCCCAAGTCCCATGTTTTCTACAATAGGATAAATGTCACTGATTTGATTATCATATAAAAAAAGCTGTGTCAAATTTGTTAAGCCTGAAACTGCCGAAATATCATTGATTTGATTTTCGTATAATTTAAGGTAATTCAAGGAGGTTAAACCGGAAAGGGCAGAAATATCACTAATTTGATTTTTATTCAAATAAAGCTTTGTTAAATTTGTTAAACCGGAAACTGCTGATATATCACTAATTTGATTTTCATCTAAATAAAGCTTTGTCAAATTTGTCAAACCGGAAAGAGCGGAAATATCACTGATATGATTTTCTTTCAAATAAAGCAAAGTCAAATTAGTTAAATATTGAGCACCTTCAATAGAAGAAATATTTGAATTGGTTGCATTTAAAGTTCCCGTAATTCCGTTTAACTCTGCTACAGTAGGATTATAATCCGGCGGTTGTCCAAGATATACATTAATTCTTGCTTTAAAGTTATCATCAGGGATATAAACCCGGACATCAATATAATCTGTTTTGGTTTCCGTATCAGAAGTTGTGCCATCGGAGACCGTTAATGAAACGGTAAATAATCCCGGCTCTTCATAAGTCCATTCGGGATTTTGCTCATAGCTGTCAATAGTTCCATCATTTTCAAAATCCCATTGCCAGCTTGTGGGGTTTCCGGTAGATAGGTCGGTGAATTGGATTTCTGTTCCGGCAACAATTGTAGTTTGATCGGCTGTGAAATCAGCCGTTACATCTGCAAAAGCAGAATGTGTGATGAAGAAGCAAATCATCATCATTACTAAAATTTTGTTTAAGTTTTTCATGTCATATTATTTATTGATTTCAAATAATTAAAATTAACCAAAGGAATCCACTTTTTTTAAAAGATGGAATTCCAAATAAATTTATCTAATCACAATCTTCTTAACCTCACTCAAGTTTTTACTATTAAAGCTAATAAAATAAACACCGGTAGATAATTCAGTTAGATCAAGTTGAGTTAAAGTCGATCCGTTTAATTCAAAATGAGAATATTCTTTTCCTATTAAATCTAAAACTTTTATTTGGATAGTACCTATAACCCCTTCGATTGAGATATTAAATATTCCTTTAGAAGGATTTGGATAAACAAATATTGTTTCTTCAGTATTTTCAATTAATCCTTTTGTAATATTTACAATACTATATTTTCCATCTCCATCAGGATAAACATCCGAAACATAAGAATCATACATTGCTTCCATAGTAAAATCGGCTAAAACAATATTATTTTCTGACCATACTTTTAATATTATTGGATTGTCTTCTTCATAGCCTTGTCCGCTTGTTAAAGTACTAAACACCGGAAGTTCGTTTTCAAAAGTATTTTGAGAATTGATCTTTACCGACCCTATCATTTTATCACCATCGAAAGCAGCCACTTCATCACCAATTTCTAATCCGTTTACAAAAATTGTATAAACCGGATCAGCAGCATTACCACCTTCAAAAGAAAAATATGTAGGATTAATAATCGTTTTATGGCTTGATTTTGCTGAAGCAGGATAAATTATTTCACCTTCGGAAAACATCTTTACGAGATATCCTTCACCCGGTTGACAATCGCCAATTCCATTTACCCAAATCGGGCCAATCTTTCGTAATGTCTGTCCTTGTGAATTTCTAATATAGTCGAGGTTATCATCCATAATAGTTTCAAACGCAAGTAAAGCATCCATCGGATTTTCGGGGAAATAACTTACAAATTGAAATCCTTGTTCAACAAAAATCGGTGTTAATGGATCGACAAAGTAACCATTTATTGAAAAGGAATCATAAGCAAACATTTTTATCAAATAGCCTTCAGATACAATCCAATCACCTATCCCATTAATCCAAGCAGGGCCTATTTTTTGTAAAGTCTCTCCTGATGAATTTCTTACGAAATTGAGATTATCATTTAGTATTTCTTCCAATACTACCAACATATCCGGTTCAACCGGATTGATATTTGAAGACACAAACTGAAAGCCTTCAAGCAATGATATTTCTTGTTCAAAAACTTCCCAGTCCATAATATTTGCCAAGATGTCATATCCGGTTTGCCCGTTACTATTATCCTGCCAGGTGGTGTAGATCACGTTTTTTCCTAATGCTACTGCGGGTGCAGACTGATCCAGCACATTCGTACAGGGAACCATGTAATTACTTCCAAAAGGTATTCCGTTGCTTAAAAATCGCTGTGCATATACATCGTTGTTGCCATTTCGTTTGTCAAACCAGGTAATAATGAAATTTCCATTCTTATTTATTGAAATGTATGGATTGGACTGATTAATATTTCCACTATCGTTGTTGACCTGAAAACTATTACCTATTGGATTACCGTCATTTGAGAAGCGCCTGCAAAAAATGTCAAAACTATTATTTCGGTTTTCTCTCCATGTAACTGTAAAGTTGCCTGCAGGATCGGAGGCAATTGATGACCCTACTTGGTAATCGCTATATATTACCTCTTCAACTTTGAAGTTATTTCCCAAAGGTGTTCCATCACTGAGGTATCGCTGAATAAAAATTTCATAGAAGTCGTTACGAGTATCATCCCAGGAGATGACGAAATTTCCACTTGTATCAATTGCAATATCAGGATTTTGCTGATATGTAAATCCTGAATTATCATTAACTTTGAAATTTTCGCCGATTGGAGTTCCATCACTTAAAAACTGTTGTGCCCATATATCCGGTTCAACATCCGAATTTTCTGAAATGAATTCGGGCATTGAACTATTATTGTTTTGCAAATGCTGATAATAATCCTTGTTATACCCACCTGAACCGGCATCTCCCCAGCAAATGATAAAATCGCCGTTTTGTTTGCAAACAACAACAGGGCAGTAGTTCAAATATCCGCTAAGGTAATTTACTCTAAAATTACTACCTAAGGCTATACCATCACTCGAAAAACGTTGTGCATAAATATTATATATTTCGTCGATCCGAAAATCTGCCCATGTAATGACAAAACTTCCGTCCAGACTTATTGCAACCGATGGCGATAAAGTATGATTATTCAGGGTGTCGTCGTTTACTTTGATATTGTTTCCTAAAGCAGTTCCATCACTTGTATAACGTTGAGCATAAATTCCGGCATTTTCTGTTCGATGGTCAACCCAGGCAATGATAAAATTCTCGCTGCTATCTATTGCTATTGATGGATTTTCCTGGTTTTCGCTTTTTTCGTCGTCATTAACTTTAAAATTTTCTTCAACAACTGTGCCGTCGTTTAAATATGCTTGGGCGAATATATCCGCTTTATACCCAAGGCGATGGTCTTCCCAGCATATTTTAAAATTCCCGTTATTATCGGAATAAATATCTGAATTGAATTGATTTGCATCCGTTGAGTCACTGCTTACCTTAAAATTGGCGCCTAATGGAATTCCTTCATTAGAAAAACGCCTGGCATATATATCATTTAATTCAGTGTAGTTGTTCTCCCAGCAAACAGTGAAATTGCCTTCAAAATCCGATGAAATTGATGGATTGAACTGAGATGTATTGTTCGTATCATCGTTTATTTTAAAGTTATCCCCTTGTGTTGAACCATCATTCAAATATCGCTGGGCAAAAATGTCGAAATTTCCATTACGATTGTCTTCCCATGCAATAATGAAGTTACCGTTCCCGTCCAATGCAACACCCGGGCGTATGTGATTTGATCCGGTGATATCAGTATTAACTTTAAAGTTATTTCCCAAAGCTGTACCTTCTGATGAGAAACGCTGGGCAAAAATATCACGGTTATTACTGTTAATTCGCGTATCTGCCCAGCAAACAAGCATATTTCCGCTTTTATCGCATGAGCTTGCCGGCCAATATTGAAAAGAATTTCCGGCGTCATCATTAATTTTAAAATTATTTCCCAGTGCTATGCCATCATTTGAAAAACGCTGGGCATAAATATCCCAATTAGCATTTCTTTTATCTGACCAGACAATTACAAAATTTCCACAACTGTCGATTGAAACGCTCGTTTGTTCTTTTTCAAAGGTTCCCGGATTATCGTTAACTTTAAAATTACTGCCTAATGTGCTACCATTATTTGAAAATCGTTGGCAATAAACATTCCATTCATTATTATTACTTTTTTCTATCCATGCAATAATAAAATTCAAATTGGGATCAACTGCAACGGAAGGGTAACACTGATCGGCAATTCTTTCGTCATCATTAACTTTGAAATTGCTTCCGAGTGGTATGCCGTCATTTATAAATATCTGGGCAAAAATATCAAAATCATAAACACATCCATTACGGTTATCTCTCCATGTTATTACAAAATTGCCGTTTCCATCCCCATTAACAGAGGGTCTTGATTGTTTTGCACCATTAATGCTTCCCTGTTCATTAACAAGAAAATCAGAGACAGACTGTGCTTTGGCCTGTATAAAATAAAACAATGAAAATAATAATAAGAAAGCTATAGGAAATACTTTGTTTTTCATTTTTTATTGATTTTAAATGCTTGGAAAATGTTTGTATATTTTTAATTAATGCTTTCATAAAATAATAAGACAAATTAACAGACCAAAAGGTTGTTAGCTGATAAATATTGATATAGATTAAAGTGTGAGAAAGCAAGTATGGACATGAAAAATATGATTGCAGGCCGTAAAAATAATTTAGGGCTATTGAATGCAATGCTTGGGCTTATGACTGTAAGGTAAAAGTTATAGCATGTAAAGCTCAGGTTATGGCTTGCAAGTTTAGATTGCCGGTTTACAGCTTTATTTATTTTAAATTCAATCAAGTTTTTTTTCTTAAAAAGCACATTTTCTTTGCTTTTCCTTAGGATTCCATCTTTTCATACTGAAACGCATCCAGACGGACTTGCATTGGCTCGTAAACTTTGAAATAGATAAAAACATAATAGAGTTGGTCTTTCATTTGATGTGCCGTTTATTTTTTGCATTTTCGTTAAGTAAAAGTTTAAAAGATGGAATTCTTATTAAATACTATTGAATTACGATCTTCTTTACATCTTTAAAATCTCTGCCGCTAAGGCTTATAAAATAAATTCCCTTTTCAAGCATAGACAAATCAATCTCCATTTTTGATTTTTGGTTGATTATTTCTACTTGAAAAACTATTTTTCCGGCAATGTCGGTAATTTCTATACCTTGAAGGTTTTTAAAACCTTCAAGGTTTCCAACTGTTATTATTCCTGTTGTTGGATTTGGATACACAGAAAATGTTTCTTTACTATTTTCATTTAATCCTTTTGTAATATTTACAACACTATATTTCCCGTCTCCCTCAGGGTAAACATCCGAAACATAAGAATCATACATAGCATCTATAGTGAAATCGGTAGAAACAATATTGTTTTCTGACCAGACTTTTAATATAATCGGGTTGCCTTTTTCATAACCTGTTCCATTTGTTAAGGTGCTAAAAACTGGGAGTTCGTTTTCAAAAGGGTTTTGAGAAATAATTCTTGTAGCTCCGACTATTTTATCTCTATCGAAAACAGCTACTTCATCGCCGATTCCAAGGCCTTTTATGTAAAGTGAGTAAACTGCTTCGGCGGGGTTTCCACCTTTGAAAACAAAGTGAACAGCTTCTTTACTTTTTCTTTTTTGGTCTGCCAAATTATTAGATACGTTTTTATCTTTAATAGAAAAGTTTTCATACGGGGTTTGCAAGTATTCGTGAAGGCAACGAACAGAAAAACCGAAAGACTTATTGAGGAAGGTACGGAAGACTTCATCGGAGTAATAGATGAGGGACCGGAACCAGGTGCTAGAACTATTGTATTCACTCGACGACCAAAAGTAGCCATAGTGCGAGAGTGAGAGAAAGAATAAATTAATATAATTGCTACGATATCCACCGGGACGGCCCCCAAAACCATAAAACCCTGAACCATTGCCACCTCCTAACCAACCATTTATGGATTTAAGGTTTAATCCAACATTAAAACCTCTGAATCCTACCTGATTCCAAATCGGATCGCCAACCGGGTATTGGCTGTCAACTCTGCCTTCCAGAATTTTCCATTCAAAATCTGTTGGTAAATGCCAACCTTCAGGACAAATACCTTGCACAGCTGTGTCAGTTACATATTGCATCATTTCATTCCATTGGTATAAGCCACCATAAGTTTCGCAATAAGTTGGATTATCATCATAGCAATATTTTTCAATAACTCCATTATCTGTCATATTTTCAGAACCGCCTATTATTTCACCAATATTCAGGTTTTCGGCCATCCAGCATTGTTCGTCAATTTTAACAGTGTTGTAGGTTTGTTCATCACGAGGATCAATAAAGACATCACCACATGTAAATGAAGCGGGATATATTAAAACACCATCAGCAAGCATCTTAACAAGGTATCCCTCTCCCGGTTGACAATCTCCAATTCCATTAACCCAGTTCGGCCCTATCATTCGCAAAGTCTGTCCTTGTGAATTTCTGATAAATTCCAGATCATCACTAATGATAGTTTCAAATGCTTGCAAAGCATCAATTGGAATATAGTGGAAATAGCTTATAAATTGAAATCCTGATTCTACAGGGATTGGGGTTGTCGGTTCAATAAAAATTCCATTTATAGTAAATGAATCATTAGAATTCATTTTAAAGAGATACCCCTCGTCAACAATCCAGTCGCCTATGCCATTAACCCAATTCGGTCCAATTTTACGTAATGTCTGGCCAAGAGAATTTCTTACGAGATCGAGGTTTTCGTTTAAAACAGAATCCAGAACAATCATCATATTGGGATTTTCGGGAATTACCCGGCTTGAAATAAACTGAAAACCTGTTTCAAGGGTATAATTCTGGCTTCCAAAGTTATGAAAGGGAGGACCACATAGAATATTTGAAGGATCTGATTCTTCACCATTTTCCAATATTTGAGTAACATAGTAGCAATATTCCTGTCCGGCTATCAATTCTGTATCTGTATAAGTTGTTCCTTCTATTTCTCCGGCTACAAGAGTTCCGTCTTCGTAGTAAATATTAAATGTTGGAACATAATAAGTAAATGCAAATTCTGCCATTGAATATTCACCATCTTCATAAGGGAAAACGTCATCTGTATAAGCATCTCCATATGGATTACTAAAAGTATATTCAAAGGATGTTGATTCAATTTGAGCGCTTTCGTCCCAGGCTACCAGTCTAAAAGGATTACCGGGATTGTAAACTGTGTCGATATTATATAAACCAAAATAGGCATAGGCAAGCAAATCATTATCAAATTGATTATCAGGTGTACAAATTTGCAATAATGTAAAGTCTCCCACAAGGAATTCCCCATCAAAAATTCCAATTTCATCTCCCGGCTCCATATCAATTCCATTAAATGTGGCTGAACTGATATATATTGCCCAAATATGCCAAGGTGACTCAAAGCCTTCAAAGTTAAAGTGGCCAGTTTTGTTATCATTATTTGATTTGTTGGAAATTGGCTCCCATTCAAGATTAATTTCTTCTATGCCGGGTGTAGCACTTACCAAGACAGGTGCATTATCAGATAATGGCGTTGCACATAAAACGTTTGAAGGATTGGATTCTTCACCATTATCCAAAATTTGAGTAACATAATAGCAATATTCTTGTCCGGCTGTTAAATCTATATCAGTATAAGTTGCTCCTTCTACTTCGCCGGCTACAAGGGTTCCGTCTTCATAGTAAATATTAAAAACCGGTATATAATAATTAAAGGAAAATTCTGCCACTGAATATTCTCCGTCTCCATAAGGGAAAACATCTCCTGTATAGGCATCTCCATAAGGATCACTAAAAGTATATTCAAATGATGTTGATTCTACTTGGGCACTTTCGTCCCAGGCTACCATTGTAAAAGTATTTCCCGCTTGATAACCTGGTCCAGTCGCAATTAAACTAAAAGCAGTCATATCATTTTCAAATTGATTATAGGGTGTACATACCTGGTCTAAGGTAAAGGCTCCAACAAGCAAATCTCCATCAAAAACACCAATCTCATCGCTTGCTTCCATATCTATTCCATCGAAAGTAGCTCCACCAATATAGATTGTCCATTTTGGATACATGATAGCACCACCAACAAAGTTAAAGTGATTTGTTTTATTTTCAGGTATTGCTTCCCATTCAAGAGTTATTTCTTTTATCCCCGAAGTAAGGCTTACTAAATACGGAGTTTGCGGTTCGTGTACAATAATATAATTTTCCTTTAATTTAGTATCGGTATAAATTCCTTTACTAACAGTTAATGATACCGAATATATTCCGGCTTCAGTATAAATCCATTCAGGATTTTGTTCATAACTATCTATTATGCCGTCATTTTCAAAATCCCATTCCCAATTTGTCGGATTTCCGGTGGATAGGTCGGTGAACTGGATTGTGTCGCCAGCTACAATTGTGGTTTGGTCAGCAGAAAAGTCGGCTATGATGTAAGTTGTAAAACGCCATAATCCACTCCAGATTGTGTCTGTTGCAGTAATGGCTCTAACTTTCCACCAATAAACCGTATCAGGATTTAAGGCCGGGGTAAAAGAATATAGTGTATCGTTTATTGCCGTACCATAACCGACATTTACAAGATCATCACTTGTTTCACCCAACCATACATCATAAACTGCATCCCGTGATGGAAAATTTCCCTGCCATTCCAAATCGGCATTTATGGAAACTCCGACTTCATAACGAGCCGGATCAGGATAACAGGCAGCATAATTGTTTGGTGTAGAAGGAAATTGCAAAGTATCAAATCCTCTGTTCTCCAGTATTGGAATATGAACAATTAAAGCTTCCAGAGAAAGAGGATTAGAGTATAACTGTAGAATATCTCCTGAACCAAGTTCCGTATTTTCTACAAGAGGATAAATATCACTGATTTGATTAGAATCCAAAGAAAGCTCTCTTAAATTCGTTAAACCTGATACTGCTGAAATATCACTGATATGATTACCACCCAAACTAAGCTCTGTCAAATTCGTTAAGCTGGAAATAGTGGCAATATCAATGATTTGATTACCTCCCAAATAAAGCTTTTTCATATTCGGTAAACTAGAAATGGCTGAAATATCATTAATTTGATTATAAGATAAATCAATAAAAAACAAATTTGTTAAACCTGAAACGGTAGAAATATCACTAATTTGATTATTAGACAAATAAAAACATGTCAAATTTGTTAAACCTGAAACAACCGAGATATCACTAATTTGATTATTATACAAATAAAGACTTGCCAAATTTGTTAAACCTGAAAAGGCAGAAATATCACTGATTTGATTAGAATTCAAAAAAAGGAAATTCAAATTTGTTAAGCCCGAAACTGCTGAAATATCACTGATTTGATTCTCATTTAAATATAGGTAAGATAAATTCATTAAACCTGAAACGGCGGAAATATCACTAATTTGATTTTGATTCAACCAAAGCCATTCTAAATTAGTTAAACCGGAAACAGCTGAAATATCACTGATTTGATTTCCTGCCAAATACAGTAAACGCAAATTAGTTAAACCAGAAATAGCGGAAATATCACTAATTTGATTTCCTCCCAAATAAAGGGATACCAAATTCGTTAAATCGGAAATGACTGAAATATCACTGATTTGATTATAATACAAAGAAAGTCCAAATAAATTCGTTAAACCTGAAATGGCGGAAATATCACTGATTTGATTATCATTTAAATAAAGGTTAGACAAATCTGTTAAACCGGAAATGGCTGAAATATCACTGATTTGATTTTTATCCAAATCAAGCGACGTCAAGTTCGTTAAATCTGAAACGGCGGAAATATCAATAATTTGATTTTCCTCCAAATCAAGGGATATTAAATTCGTTAAACCTGAAACGGCGGAAATATCACTGATTTGATTTTTATTTAAAAAAAGCTTTGGTATATTTGTTAAATATTGAACACCTTCAATAGATGATATATTTGAGTTTCCTGCAAAAAAATACCCGGTAATTCCATTCAAATCTGCAACAGTAGGGTTATAAGTCGGTGGTTGACCGAGTCTGGAATTAATTTTTGCTTTAAAGTTTGCATCAGGGATATTAACACGGACATCAATATAATCTGTTTTGGTTTCCGTATCGGAAGTTGTGCCATCGGAAACAGTTAATGAAACGGTAAATAATCCCGGCTCTTCATAAGTCCATTCCGGATTTTGTTCATAACTATCAATTGTGCCGTCATTTTCAAAATCCCATTGCCAAGAAGTTGGATTGCCGATGGAAAGATCGGTAAACTGGATTTCTGTTCCGGCTACAATTGTGGTTTGGTCGGCTGTGAAATCAGCCGTTACATCTGCAAAAGCAGAATGCCCGATGAAGAAGCAAATCATCATCATTACTGTAATTTTGTATAAGTTTTTCATGTTTTTTAATTTTTTCCCGCAGATTACGCTGATATTCGCTGATTTTTTCTGCGTAATCCTGCAAAATCAGCGGGAGATAAAAAAAATTTATCTAATCACAATCTTCTTAACCTCACTCAAGTTTTTACAATTAAAGCTAATAAAATAAACACCGGTAGATAATTCAGTTAGATCAAGTTGAGTTAAAGTCGATCCGTTTAATTCAAAATGAGAAAATTCTTTTCCTCTTAAATCTAAAACTTTTATTTGGATAGTACCTATAATCCCTTCGATTGAGATATTAAATATTCCTTCAGAAGGATTTGGATAAACAAATATTGTTTCTTCAGTATTTTCAATTAATCCTTTAGTAATATTTACAATACTATATTTCCCGTCTTCATCAGGATAAACATCCGAAACATAAGAATCATACATAGTTTCCATAGTAAAATCGACAGAAACAATATTATTTTCTGACCATACTTTTAGTATAATCGGATTGCCTTTTTCATAACCTGTTCCATTAATTACAGTACTAAAAACGGGCAATTCGTTTTCAAAAGCATTTTTAGAATTGATTTTTACTGATCCTATCATTTTATCACCGTCATAAGCTGCTACTTCATCGCCCATTTCCAGGCCTTTTAAATAAAGTGTATAAACTGCTTCGGCAGGGTTTCCTCCTTTAAAAACAAAGTGAATAGCTTCATTGTTTTTTCTTTTCAGGTCTGACAATTCATAAGAACGTTGTTTATCCAAAATAGACAAATTGTCAAACGAGCTTCTCTCGTTATCCTTCAAGCATCGGACTGAATTACCATAACGTTTATCGGGGAATCCACGAGCTATGCCATCATCATCGTACCTTAAGTTCCGCCAACAGGCGCAAGTACCACCTACAGTAGAAGACCAAAAGAAGGCGTAATATTCCATGTAGCCGAAAGAACCATAACTATCGAGGTATGAACCGCCTGGAAGGGCATTAAAACCATAAAAGTTAGTTCCGTTACCACCATCATACCATCCATTTGTGGATTTTAAATTTAATCCTGCATCAAAACCACGAATTCCTGTACCTTCCCAAATAGGGTCGCCAACAGGATATTGACTATCAACTGTGCCTTCTAAAATTTTCCATTCAAAATCTGTGGGTAAATACCAACCTTCGGGACAAATACCTTGTGTTGCTGTGTCTGTTACATATTGCATCATTTCATTCCATTGGTATAAGCCACTAAATTCCTCACAATTTGTAGGATCGTTTTCATAGCAGAATTTTTCAATTATTCCATTGTTAGTTTGGTATGGAGGACCAGCAATAATCATCTCACCAATATTCAGGTTTTTAGCCATCCAGCATTGCTCACCAATTAGAACGGTGTTATAAATTTGGCCGTCGCGAGAATCGGTAAAAGGATCACCGCAAGTAAATGATGAAGAACCCGGATAAATTAGAACTCCGTCCGCAAACATTTTCACGAGATAACCTTCACCGGATTGGCAATCTCCAATACCATTTACCCAATTCGGTCCGATTTTTCGTAAAGTTTGTCCTTGTGAATTTCTAATATAATCAAGATCATCATTGATAATAGTCTCAAATGCAATTAGTGCATCCATCGGATTTTCGGGGAAATAGCTGACAAATTGAAATCCTTGTTCGACAGGAATCGGTGTTGAAGGATCAACAAAAAAGCCATTAATTGAGAAGGAATCGGCTGCAAACATTTTTACCAAATAGCCTTCAGAAACAATCCAGTCACCAATGCCGTTAACCCAATTCGGACCAATTTTACGTAATGTTTGGCCTGATGAATTTCTTACGAAACTGAGGTTATCATCTAATAATTCCTGCAATACATCCAACATATCCGGTTCTTCAGGATCAATATTTGAAGACACAAACTGATATCCTTCAAGTAAAGATATTTCTTGTCCAAAATTATCCCAATTCATTACATTTGACCAAATGTCAAACCCTGTTTGTCCACTGCGATTGTCTTGCCAGACGCTGAAAATTCTATCGTTTCCCAAAACAACGGCAGAATGAAATTGCCGCATTTCACCGGTATTGGAAAGCCTGTAATTACTTCCGAGAGCTGTTCCGTTGCTCAAGTATCGTTGAGCATAAACATCATTATCACCATTTCGGAAGTCATTCCATGTTATAATAAAATTACCTAATCCGTTTACTGAAATGCAGGGAGCAGATTGGGTTTTCCCCGAAGTATCGTCATTTATCCGGAAATTTTCACCAATTGCAGTACCGTCGTATAAATAGCGTTGTGCAAATACATCATAATTATCATTTCGTTTATCACCCCATACAATAATAAAATTACCTTCATCATCAGTCGAAATGGATGCTCCTGCATTATAGCCACATGCAATGCTGTCTTCGAGTTTTAAATTACTTCCTATTGCGGTTCCATCACTTAAATAGCGCTGCACATATAAATCCCAATCACCATCACGATTGTCTTGCCATGTTATTATAAAATTACCATTTGTGTCAACAGCAATATCGGGCGATGTTTGATCTGTATTTCCTGTATCATCATTAACCTTGAAATTTCCTCCAAGCGGTGTGCCGTCGCTCAAATATTGCTGAGCATAAATATCAGGTTCGCTTCCCTTTTTTATATTAAAACAATCACTTTCCAAAATATTTTCTTCATCTAAATGTTGAAGTGGAAATCTTTTCTTTCCACCGTCTTCAGAATCCTGCCAGACAATAATGAAATCTCCGTTTTTCTTACATACAACTTTCGAGCCATCGTTCACCCACGCACTTATGTTGTTAACTATAAAATTGTTTCCCAAAGCTGTACCCTCATTTGAAAAACGTTGAGCAAAGATGTCGCCCCAATATTCTATGCGATAGTCTGTCCATGTAATAACAAAATTACCGTCGGGATCTGCTGCAATAGAAGGAGCCCATTGATCGGCGGATCCCTGGTCATCATTAACTTTGAGATTGCTATCCAAAGCTACACCATTATTTGAAAAACGCTGGAAATAAATATCATCATTATAGTTGCGATGATCAACCCAGGCAATTATGAAATTATCGCTACTATCCTTTGCAATTGAAGGACTTGTTTGATTTGCTGTTCCTACATCATCGTTGACTTTAAAATTGTCTCCTTGCGGGCTACCATCACTTAAAAATGATTGGGCAAATATTTCCCCGTTCCAACTAAAACGGTGGTCTTGCCAAGTAATAGTAAAATTCCCGTCTTTGTCTTCCATAATTTCAGAGTAATATTGGTATGCATTTACAGTATCGATACTTACTTTAAAACTACTTCCTATTGGAATAGCATCGACAGTAAAACGACGAGCATAAATATCGCAATTATCATTACTGCAATCCTCCCAACTGATAATAAAATTCCCTATTAAATCTGTTGAAATTGAGGGATTACGTTGACTTGTATTGGTAGTATCGTCATTTATTTTAAAATTATCTCCCATTGGTGAGCCATCACTCAAATAACGCTGAGCATAAACATCCCAATTTCCATTACGTTCGTCTCCCCATGAAATTATGAAATCACCGTTTTCTTTAATTGCAATATCAGGACGTAATTGGGATGAATTACCTATATCGGTATTAACTTTAAAATTATTCCCTATCGCTGTGCCATCAGCCAAAAAACGCTGAGCATAAATATCATAATCATCATTATATCTTACATCAACCCATGTAACAATAAAATTACCGCTTTTATCGCCTGAACTTGTCGGCCAATACTGAGTTGAATTTCCTGCATCGTCATTAATTTTAAAATTATCACCAACTGTTGAACCATCATTTAAATAACGTTGAGCATAAATATCCCATTCGCCATTACGTTCATCAGCCCAAACGATTACAAAATTCCCACAACTGTCTATTGAAATTGAGGGATATTCCTGGTCTGCATTTGTTGTGTCGGCATTAACTTTGAAATTATCCCCCAAAGCTGTACCGTCATTTGAGAAACGTTGAGCGTAAACATTCCATTCCCATGGGTTTCTTTTATCTAACCATGCAATAACAAAATTTAAATTTGGATCAACAGCAACGACAGGAAAATATTGAGCATATGTTTCATTACTATCGTTAACCTTAAAATTGTCACCGAGTGTTGTGCCATCGCTCAGGTATATTTGGGCATAAATATCAAAATTCGTACCGCTGCGATCATCTTTCCAGGTAATAACATAATTACCGTTTCCATCTCCGTCGATATAAGGTGTCGATTGTTCTGAACCATCAACGCTTATTTGTTCATTGACCAGGAAATCAGGGATATTTTGTGCACTTACCGGAAAGTAATTAATAATTAGAAAAATAGTTAAAATTGAGTAAATAAATAATTTGTTTTTCATAATAAGTTCTCCTTGTTTGATTTGTGTTTTTAATATATTTTAAAAAAGATTAATAGCATTGTAAGGGAAAAATTTAAAAGTATTCATAAGGATTATTTTACATCTTTTATTTATATCCTGATCCACTTTCGGCAGAAAAGAGATTTATAAACTTAGTACGGCCTATCTCGGCAGTAGCATGTAATTATATGTCAACGATCTTGGTTATAACAACTTATGATGCATTATGTTGACATAACGTATTATTAAGCAGCTAAAATAGGCATTTTTAACTTAAAAATCAAGGAAAAAGAAAATTTAACATATTTATAACATAATAATAGAAAAGTAAAAAAACGTATAAGCTTTTTCATGCATGGCCTCATTAGATTGAAATATACAAATCAAATTAAAAATTCTCAATTCAATTTATATTTCTCCTAAAATGGCCTTCCAATTTTTATGGAATGAAAGTCTTTTAATACCAAATAATATCTTAATAATTGAGAACCTTAGCTTCTTATATAGTTAATTGCAATTTTTTTTTTAAAAGCTATATTTTTTAATTAAAAGTAATATATTGATTTACAATTATTAAAATCCATTTTTTTCATTTGTTAAAAAATAATTTAAAAATATAGCATAAAAAATTTGTTTTTAAAAAAAAAGCAGTTTAATTTTACAGTCTAATAACGCCAATTCATTGGCATAAAATTAAAAACTATGAAAAAACATTACTTTTTAAGTGCATTTGGGCTTTTAATTGCCAAATCATTTTTTACTATTAGCATTTTATTGATAGTTTTAATTCCCTTAGATGGGTTTGGTGATAACATTAAATCTGCCACTGGAGAAGGGACGGTAGCAGTATCAGCTACTGCTGAGTTATATGTAGATGTTGCTAGTGCAACAGTTAATATTGGTACTTTAGACAGTGATGTAACAGAAGTACTGGTTGTTGCTACTTACGAAATTGAATCAGGCGATAAAAATGCAAACGAAGTAAGATTCCGATTACTTGATGTAACTAACATTATAGGATTTAAGGCTCAGTTGAGCACCAAAAAAACGCGATAATGTTTGATAACCTATCGCGTTAATCAAATTTGTCAATATCAAGATACCGACGCTCAATTGAGTTTTAAATCATGTTGGGCTAAACCTCAAGAAAACCGCTTGTTATGCTAAGGGGATTTAAGGTTTTGCTTATGCTTTTAGAGTGAAGTTTTTCAGCTCGACACCTTTGCCTGCATAGATTTAAATGATAGATCAAAGAAAAACAGATTCCTATATTTTCCATTTGGATACACCTCACCTATTTGGATAAAATCATTAAATCCATCATTTGAAAAACTCAAATTTCAAAGAACTTTTTCGCAGCTTATGCTAAATAAATCATTGCAATCCTAATGGTTCATCCGGGACTATACCTGCAAAACGCATTCGCCCCTTTTTACAAACAGGGCAATTTAGCTTTAAATGTTTTTTGATTTTCTCCATAATTTCTGTCCAAATTGTGTCTTGCTTTTCCCAAACTTGCTTACCATCTTCTAAAGCTTCCTGCTTTTGTTCTGCATTTTCTTCGGATAGAAGTTCTTTTGATTGTAAAATGTTTTCTTTGCGAGAGGTATTGACAAATATTCCATAATATCGAACCTTTAGAAATCCTTTTGGTAAAACATGAAGTAAAAATCTACGGATAAATTCATTAATTTCTAATTTCATTTTGCGAAAAATTCCATTTCTTTTATAATCCTTTATTGAAAAATAAACCATTCCGTTTTCAACTTTTTCAATACGCCTGTCGCTTATTGCTATACGAAAAACATATCTGGAAAGATATTCCAAGACTTTTTCAGGATAAGCAAACGGCTTTTGTATATTTACTATCCATTCTTTTTTGTATAATGAATTCAGTAATGCTGTAAAATTCTTCTTTCCTTCAATTGATTTGAGTTTTCCTTTAAAAGAAAGCTCTCCTTTGTTGGATGCCTTTTGCAATAAATCAAGGAACTTTCCTTTAAACTTTCTCGAAATAACTTTATAATATATAAAGAAATCATTTTTCTTTCGGGTATGAACCCAATGTGTTTTATCAAAAGATAATCCGCCTGCAGGCATAATACAATGCAAATGCGGATGTTCCATCATGTTCTGCCCCCATGTATGAAGTACGGTAATTAAACCTGTGTTTGCCCCCAGGTGCTTGGTATCTTTACATAATTCCAATATTGTTTGTGAAGCTGCTTTAAAAAGAATTCCATACATTATTTTTTTATTTTTAAGACACAGCTTATTCAACTGATGTGGAATTGTGAAAACAAGATGATAATATCCAACAGGCAATAATTCTTTCATCCGCTTATCAAGCCATTCTTCCCTGTCTTTATGCTGACAATTTGGACAGTGACGGTTACGGCAACAGTTATAAGACTTATCTAAATGTGAGCAATGATCACACTTGCGAAAATGAGAGCCTAATGCCTGAGTTTTACATGATGATAACAGGCTGATAATTCCTTTTTGCTGGCCTTTTATTTTGTTTTTGGAAATATACCGGCCTCCATATTCTCTTAAAATATCACAAATAGTTATTATTTTCGACATAAACCCTCCACTCCTTCTAATTCGTCCAAAGGGTTTACAACCATATCAATTGCCAGTTTTTGCACATGCAGATATTTGAGCGTATTTCTTAAATCAGAATGACCCATTAATCGTTGTATAACAAGCAGATTCGTTCCTTGTTCTAAATGATGTGTCGCAAAACTATGACGAAAAGTATGAGGTGTATAATGCTTTTTGATATTTCGAGTACTGTAACGGGCCTTTTTGCAAATCTCTCGTAAAGCCGATACTCCAAGATGAGTTCCTTTGCCTGCGGCTCCTTCAAAAAGATAATACTGTGGTTTATATTCTTTGTAGTACAGTCGTAATGCTTTTAACAATAGAGGTGAGAGTGGTACTTTCCGTTGCTTTAATCCTTTGCCTTCCTCAATATTTACCTGCTTTCGTTTGCTGTCGATATCACTAAGTTTTGTATTTACACATTCCGAAACTCTCGCTCCCGTGGAATAGATAAACATGATTATAGCTCGGTGTTTGAAATTTTTAATAACACTCAGTACATCAAAAACTTCTTCTTTACTAAGAACGAGAGGAAGTGTTTTAGCAATTTTCGGTGTAGGTAAATACTCCTTAGCCCATTCCTTGTGATAAACATTTACAAAAAGAAAACGCAGAGCATAATATCCCATTTTTACACTGCCCGGTTTGTGAGCTCCATCAGTAAGCATGGACTGAAAATATGCTCTGAGTTCTTCAGTACCTGTGTCATAAGGATCTTTTTTGTGAAAATTTTGATAGTCGTTAATATGCCACCAGTAACTCTGTTGAGTACGATTACTTAAATTTCGTAAAACGGCTTCTTGTGTGAATTTTTTTTTAAATTTGTCATAATTAAATGTTTTAGTTAATAAAACTGCAAAGATGATATTTAAAGGCAAATTAATGAAGATCAAACCACCGAACGATAGTGAGGTTTAGTTCAACAAGGCAATATAAACAATAACAGGGCGAAGTTTTATAT
>Ga0222665_1000630_pt1 | contig 19893 bp, 16 predicted proteins | sample AntAcemetagen653_FD_179853 | JGI IMG/M metagenome (GOLD analysis project Ga0222665, IMG submission 179853) | Saline water microbial communities from Ace Lake, Antarctica - #653 | ecosystem: Environmental > Aquatic > Non-marine Saline and Alkaline > Saline | place: Antarctica: Ace Lake...
AGGACTCCTATTCTTGCGATTAGTTGAACAGGCAGTGATAACAGCACCTGTATCATATGAAAAAATTATTAATGAAAATCACGGGAGATGATCGGATACCCCATTAATACTTTTATCTATTTTCCCTTCGCTCACTAATTCATCAATTGTTTCAAACTCGTCAAGCATTACAACAAGAATACTGTTTTTATTTTCCAAAAGTCGATCAGTAACTTTTTTTAAAAATTGCTCAAATGCCCGAAAATGATACCCGTTTTTAAAATTATTAGGCTTTGGTTTTTCAATATTTAATTGTTGTTTCTCAATTTTATCCCAAATTTTTTCAGCGAGGGTCAATAGAAAAATTTCTGTATTGGTTTCGGCAAAGGCATGTAAATCAATAAATACTGGATAAATCGGGGATACATCCCTTAATCTTAGGTTTGATCCAAGGGGACCGGCCTCCAGTTGCTTTAATATTGATGTTTTGCCTGTCCGGCTCCCACCGTGTAATACCAACACATTATGCCTGTGCGAATTGATTTTAATCTCTATCCATTTAAAAATATCCCCCCTCCCAAAAAATAATTTACTGTCGGCATCTAATGGCATTCCTGCCCTGTATGGGCTGGTTACTTTATGGAATTTATTGTAATAATCATTTATTATATTCTCAATATTTGCAACAATCCTTCTAACAATACTAATATCAAACGGATTCATGCTTTCAATTCGGGAAGACAGATTTTTACTATTTAAAAAATCTTTAATAATAGAGAGTCGGAAACGATTTTCAACAGTATAATCATACAGTTTTAAATTTTCATTGACCTTTTCAATAATATCAACAAGTAATTCTGCATTATTATTTAGAAAGTGATTTTTATCAAGAGTAATAGCAAAAACTTCATCCAATTCAAAATTTAATATTTCACCAATAGTACTTACCCGAATTGCATTATTAACAAATTTAAAATAACTTTTTAATGGATCTTCCTGGGTCAGGTTTATTAATTTGTCTAAAATAAATAATCGGAAGTCATGCCTTAATAAACCCGTAAAATTCTTGAATATCCTTGCCCTTTCCTCATTTTTCATTTGAACAATTACTGCAGAAGAATCAAGGGTGTTTACCCATTCCACCCTATCTTGTATAAACTTATACAATAACCGTATAACATTTGCATTATTAGGCTGGGCTAAAACTCTATCAGCAAGCACATTTGATTCCCCCAATCTTGAATTTTGAATGGCTATGGCAGCACTGTTTGAAATAAATTCAAATGCCAATTCATCCTGTTCACTAAAATATGTGAACTCTTTTTTATTATCAACCTCCCTCATTTTGGTCTCAACCTTCAAAACCCCGATTAGTTCATCCCCAACAATAAGCGGGATACCCATAAAGGATTCACATTTTTCTTCAGAAAGAAAATTCATTTTGTCAAATGTTCCTTTATGATGGGGATGCATGATCAGTTCAAGGTTACTTCTGGCATAAAACTTTTCTCTTTTTCCAGCAATCCAAACGGTCAATCCTACTTTTTTTTCTTGTTCGGGATTTTCTTTGATGTCTTCAATATCAACCAAATCATATTTCCTCACTTCTTCGCCTTTCAGAGCCCATCCAACTGCAGCCCATTTAGGTTGAATTAATTGATCGCCTTCTTTTAAAAATAGTGCACAAGCCCTGGCATTAAATAGTTTTGCTGTTTCGTGCACTACATTATTTACAAGTTCCTTTACTTCAAGGTTACCACGTAATATTTTAAAAATAGTTTTACTGGCATCCTGTAAAATAGTTTTCCCGGACTTTATACGAAACTGCGACCTTTCAATGGCTAATGCAACATGTTGGGAAAGAGAGTCAATTCGTTTTCTGACCTCATTAGAAAATTCACGAATATCAGGATTATCTTTTGGGGAAATATTTTCAATTTTCAGAACACCGATTGTATTACCTCCAATCCTAACTGGCACACCATACCAAGCGCCACATTTTTCATCTTCTCGGAAATTGATTGGATCGTAATTTCCAGTATGATGAGGATGTTTTCTAAGTTCTTCAAAGTTTTTTGCGTAATATGGCTTTTCAGTATAAGCAATCCATGCTGTGATACCAATTTTTTCCTTTTTTGGAACAATAATCTTTAAATCACTGATTTTCGCAAATGAAACAGGATCAGAAATAGGAAGTTTATAAGATCTGATCCCTTTCTGTAATCCTTGCGAGCCGAATCCGGCCCTTTGTGTAAGGGTTTTTTTGCTTTCATCAATAAGGTAAATTGAACACGAGTCGGCAATGCTCGCTGCTGAAACCACCCTGACTAAAATATTTAAAAAGGCATCCAATTCCTCCTCTGATAAAACTGCTTCTGCAATAACATCAAGCACCCAGGCTGTGACCGCAGCATTTTTTTGTATGTTGCCTCCTTTGGCATCCTGCACATGGGCGATACATCTACTTGCAATCTGAGCAAAATTTTCCAGTAATATTTGCTCTATTATGCTAAATTCGGGCGATGGTTTGTATCGTTCAACTTTTATCGCACCCTTGACTATTCCTCTTGGTGCCCTTAAAGGTACACCAAGAAATGCACTCAATTCCATTTCGTCAGGGATTCCCTTTCCGATATGATGGGGATGGGAAGCAAGATCCTCCATTTTTGTGCTGATGAATGCCCTTCCAGCTGAAATAATCCAACCAGTCAATCCTAATTTTTCATTTTCGAATTTTGGTTCGTCTGGAACTTCCTCCTGTGGTTTTATGGGATAAGTGATTTCCCCAACCTCTTTCTGATAATGACCGGTACCAGCTGTTGAAATGGATTTTTTGTTTTCTTTATCATTAACAAAAATCGAACATGCATCTCCTGTTAAACTTTTGTGGGCTTTTTGAGTAATGTCGTTTAATAATTCGGATAATAAGTCTTTATTATTTTCAGAAACTACAAGCTTATTTATCAACTCACATTGCAAGTCAGTAGAAATTTTTAAAATTTCTTTCTCTGTTATGTTTGTTTGTTTTGTTTCTGGTATTGATGATTCACTCATAACAGACTAACTTTAATACTTTATGCGAAGTTAATAAAATATATTTATTCAATCGAAAAAAAACATTCCATCTTTTGACTTGTCATTTTATCTGGCTGTATATATATTATTAAAAACTGTAATCCTATCAATTGTTTTCTTGCATCACTATTTATTTTCATAAAGGTAATTTTTTCATGATTTTAGATGCGATCAAATAGCATGTTCATAATTAAATCAAACAAAATAATAACCTATTCGTTCTTGTTTTCGTCAGTAATGTGGCAAGTATAAGGAGTGCGGAATAATTTCAAGCTTGTTGTAATATTAATTTTCATTCATATTTTTACAGAAAACCCATTATAATAGACAAACAAAATACTAAGCTCTGAAACTAATATTTGTTATAACTCAAAACACTATCCTTTTCTTTTCTTATTTTTTTACGCAATTTATAATCATTTTCGGCATATCCTAAAGAGATCAATAAACCAATTGTTTTGTTTTTTGGAATTTTCAGAAGTTTTTTAACAGGTTTTTCGTTGAACCAACCGAGCATGCAGGTTCCAAGCCCTATTTCGGCAGCCTGCAGGCAAAAATGTTCAGCCGAAATTCCAATATCTATCAAACTAAATTCTCTCTTTTTAATCCTTGCACCTATTTGAGTAACTATTGGAGCTTTTTCAATAACAATAACTACAATTACGGGAGCTTTCTCAACAAATTTATTGAATCTGACAAGACTGCTGTATGTTTCGTGTCCTACTTTTTCTTTTAAATTAGGTTCATCAACAATAATGTATTTCCATGGTTGACTGTTACTTGCTGAGGGAGCCAAACGTGCAGCCTCAATACATTTTTCGATTTCCTCTCTTTCAACAGGCCTGCCGGAATACTTACGAACACCTTGACGTGTTTTGATTAAATCTAAAAAACTCATTTTATTCTTTGCCAAATTTCCTTACTTTCATTTTCAAATCCGGGTTTTTTCAATAATGCAAACATATTTTTTTTATATGCCTCAACACCTGGCTGATCAAAAGGATTAACATCCAAAATATATCCGCTTACAGCACAAGCCATTTCAAAGAAATATATCAATTTACCAATATTTTTTTCGTTAATTTTTGATATTGTGATTTTTATGTTCGGAACATTTCCGTCAACATGAGCTAAAGTTGTTCCGAGCTCGGCCATTTCATTGACTTCCGTAATTTTTTTGCCGGCGATATAATTCAGTTTATCCAAATTATCGTCAGTTTCAGGAATTAAAAGTTCACGTTTTGAGTTTTTTACGGAAATTACGGTTTCAAAAATATTTCGCAATCCTTCCTGAATATATTGCCCCATCGAATGCAAGTCGGTCGTAAAACTTACCCCTGCCGGAAAAATTCCTTTATTTTCTTTCCCTTCGCTTTCGCCATATAATTGCTTCCACCATTCGGTTAAATAAAATAAATTCGGCTGATAATTAACCATTATTTCAATTGTTTTATTTTTTTGATAAAGAGCATTCCGGGTAGCAGCGTAAAGTGCTACAGGATTTTCATCAATAGAAGTAGTTTGTTTGCAATTTTTCTGGATTTCAATAGCACCGGAAATTAATTTTCTGATATTATACCCTGCAACGGCAATCGGCAGCAATCCAACCGGAGTCAAAACCGAATAACGCCCGCCAACATCATCTGGAACAATATATGTTGAATAATTCTCACGACTTGCAAGTTCTTTTAAAGCACCTTTTTCTTTATCGGTAATTGCAATTATTCTTTTTCGGGCTTCATCAATTCCATATTTGTTTTCCAAATGTTGTTTTAAAATTCTAAAAGCTAAAGCCGGTTCAGTAGTAGTTCCCGATTTTGAGATTACGGTTAAAGCATAGTCTTTTTTATCAAGAATATCCAAAAGTTCACTCAAATAATCTTCACTAATATTTTGGCCTGCATATAAAATCAAAGGATTTTTTCTATTATCCAATAAAGCCTCAAAACTATGGCTTAAAGATTCAATAACAGCTCTTGCCCCTAAATATGAACCACCGATTCCTATCACAACAAAAACCTCAGCTATTTCACGAATTCGCTTCGCATCGGCTTCGATATTTTTTATTAAATCCTCATCAATTTCAGAAGGCAAATCAACCCAACCGAGAAAATCATTGCCTTTTCCGCTTTTTTTAAATATTGATTCAAAATGATTGTCGATCTCCTTTTGATAAGCATTAATCTCGTTTAGAGAAACAAACTTTAAAACATTATTGATTGATACTTTTAGTTTTTGCAATATTAGTAATTTTTAAATTCGAGTGCAATTTATAAAATATGTTTGAATAATATAATCATGTGAAATAATATTCTCCGGATTTTATATTGCTTAATCGAATTTGTCACAGATTAATAAATTATTGAATCAACTAATATAAACCGATTTATCCGTTTTATCAATTACTTCGCCAATAATTTCAGTTTGCTCATAACCATTTTCAATAAGTTCTTCTTTCATAATTTCAACTGCTTCTGGAGGTGAACAAATTAATAAACCACCGGAAGTTTGTGCATCAACAAGAAGCATTTTTGAATTATACTCAACAAGCTTATCAAAAAAGCATTCATCTTCAACAAACTCAAGATTACGAAAAGCAGCTCCGGGGATGCAACCCATATCAATAAGTTCAAAAGTTTTGCTGATAGAAGGGAGTTGCCCGGAATTAATTTTTATAGAGACTTCACTTGCCTGAGCAAGTTTTAAAGCATGCCCCAGCAAACCAAAACCTGTAATATCTGTAGCACATTTCACTTTATGTTTTACAATTATTTCTGAAGCTTGCATATTTAATTGCTTCATTGTTTCTATCGCTTCATTATAATTTTCAGCACCACCAAGTTGAACTTTTTTCGCAGCTATTGCAACTCCTGTCCCAAGTGGTTTTGTTAGTAATAGAATATCACCGGGTTTTGCACCTGAATTTGTAACAATATTGTCGGGATGTATCCAACCACTTACAGCGAGGCCATATTTGGGAATATCATCGGAAATTGTGTGTCCTCCAACAATTACACCACCGGCTTCAGTAACTTTATCATGCCCACCTAATAGAATTTCCTTTAAAATCTTCATCGGTAATTTTGTGGGAAACATCACGATATTTAATGCAGTCAGAACTTGTCCACCCATAGCATAAACATCACTTAGAGCGTTTGCGGCAGCAATTTGGCCAAAATCATATGCATCGGAACAAACCGGGGGGAAAAAATCGGTGGTTTGAATTAAAGCATAATCATCATTGATTTTGAAAACTCCGGCATCATCGTGGGTTTCAATATCAACTAATAAATTTTTGTTTTTAATTTTTGGTAAACCGTCGAGAGCTTTCCTAAGTTCAGTGGCAGATAATTTTGCCGAACAACCACCCTGTTCAACAAGAGTTAAAAGATCATATTTCATTAATGTATAATTTTTGAATTTGTGTTTTAGAATTTTAAGAAATAATTTTCCTTTTTTATAAAAAATCAAGCATTTGATTAAATATTAATTACTTTTCCGGCTTTCGTCATGCTTTCTAAAATTTCGTACATATCTGAAATCCTTCCGATTGCAAACTCATCTATTTTATTAAAATAATTAAGGCAAGTACCACAAACAATAAGCTCAACACCTGATTTTTCTAATTCCTTTAATGGTAATAATGTTGGAGAACCTTTTAAAACCAAATTTATACCTGAATTAATAAAAATTATTTTTGTCGGCAAATTGTCCATCTCTTTTAAAGTATTCAGCAGACTTCCGGCAAGTACAAAACCAAGATCCTCCGATCCTTCACCTAACCTGTCTTTTCCGAAAACAATAATATAATTATCTTTTCCAATAGGATCAATTTCACAATATTTTTCGGCTTCCACATTTTTTAAATCAACATTATGCTGATTTACTAATACTTCAAAAATGTTTCCATTTTTTAGAGTTTCCGATTTAATACCGTTATCACCTAAAAATCTGATTACATTATTTTTAGAAATTTCATTGTCAATTACAATTTTTAAGGATTCATCTTCAGGCAACTTACTTAAAGCTTTTTTAGTTTCAATTAGCGGAAGAGGGCATTTTAAACCTTTTACATCTATAATTTTCATTTTCTTAATTAATTTATTTTACTCCTACCTTTATCGGTAATGTTAATATAAAAGGATTTTTTACTTACTAAGCCTTCATTCAAAAATATTCCAAGCAAAGTTTGGCATACCTTTTTGGTGCATTTTAATAAAAGGCGAAAGTCTTTTTCATTAATTCCTCTTTCTTTTATGTTTAATTCCCTTAATAAAGTAATTCTATCGGGATCAACTGTTTTGGAATGAAGATAATCGCCTTCAAAGAAATACAATTTATTTGTTTTGGCAAGGTATTTTAACATCATTTTCAATTTATCCTTGCTAATGTTTTTTTCCAATGCACTTTGTTCAATTTCCGAATTAAGTGGCAATTCTTTACCATAGCCTTTAATGTTATCCTCAAGCCAATTCAGATTTTCCGACATTTTCTTATCAATAATTACCGAATGGTCATTTAATGCCCATGTATTCCCAACTTTTCTGATAATTCCGTCTTTATGAATTTTTTTAAGTAATTCTTCAACGTAAATTTTTCCGGTTTGTGAATTTAATCCAAGTTTGCCGGCGAAAGCCTTTGCATCAACACCTTCTTCAAGAATCGGATTTTTAAGATGCCATTGTTTAATAATTTCAATAACTTTATTGTAAAAATCTTTATCGCTCGAACTATTTATTAAAATTTCTTTATCCAATGATTTGTAAATAATAACTTCATGATTGCTATCATTTTCACATTCACTTCTAATATCAGAAACAGGTTTTTTAATTTTTTTTGAAATTTCACTTAAAGCTAAGGGTTTGTTTTCTTTTTTTAGTTCTAATTTTATCAGGTCAAAAAGTTTATCGGAATTTAAAGTAGCCTCGGCAAATTCAGTCAGCGACTCTACAAGTTTTGTAGTTCTTCTTTTATGATGAAGCGGGTCAACATCAATTATTGTTCCGCCTCCCAAAGTAATATCGTTTGAAGAATTTCTTATTATATATTTATCTTTATTAAGTAGAATATATGGTTTTTCTAAATGTATCTGAACAATAGCGGATTCATTATTTTTCAAAACATCTTTATCAAGAATATGAATTTTTGCCATACATTCAAAAGTTCCTGTCAGAAAAATAACATTAGTCCATAAATCGAGTTGAATATCATTCTCAAAAAGTGATAAACTTGCATCAATCATTTTAGTTTCATCTACTTTTCTGTCCGATAAAATCATTCCTCTTTTAAAATCATCAACTTTTAAGCCTGTCAAATTAATTGCAGCTCTATCGCCCGAGAAAGCTTGTTCAACAGACTTGCCATGTCTTTGTATGCTTCTGATTTTAACTTTGTTTAGATTAGGCAACAAAAAGATTTCTTTGCTTGATTTTATCATTCCGTTTAAAACCGATCCAGTAACAATGCTTCCAAAACCTTTAGCAGAAAAAATTCTGTCGATCGTCATTCTAAAGAAATCGTCTTTATTTTTTTTTGGAATATTTAAAATTTGTTGGTCAATTAGTTGAACTAATTCATTCACTCCATTATTTGTAATAGACGAAACACCAACAATGGGTGCATCTTTCAATATTGTATCTTTTAATAAATCCGAAACCTCTTCTTTTGCAAGTTCAAGAGTTTCTTCGTCAACCAAGTCGGCTTTATTTAAAGCAACAATAGCATTTTTAATTCCAAGCATTTTTATAATATTTAAATGCTCAATTGTTTGGGGCATAACTCCGCTATCGGCGGCAATCACAAGAAGAACAATATCAATTCCGAAAGCACCGGCAACCATAGTTTTGATAAAATCTTTATGTCCGGGAACATCAACAATTCCTATTGATTCGCCCGAAGGCAGATCAAGATGCGAAAAACCGAGGTTAATTGTAATTCCTCTTTCTTTCTCCTCTTTATGAGTATCGCATTCAATATTGGTAAGAGCCTTAATTAAAGCTGTTTTACCATGATCGACATGGCCGGCGGTTCCCATTATTAAATGTCTCATCAGGCAATTAAATCTTTATAAACATCAATGATAATTTCCGCTGTTTTCTCAATTTTTTCTTCAGGAATTGTCAGCAAATCAAAATAAATATCACCTTTTTTAAGCACACCGAGAACCGGATTTTTGTGATGCAATAATCCAAAATACATTTTCTCGGCAAATTTTGATCTTTCTTTATTTGAAAGATTATCTTTATTAATTTTTAAAGAATAGCTTTCAATTTCTTTACCCGGCAACGAACCTCCACCACATTGCCCTTTGCTTTTAACAATTATTGTATTAAGATTAATTTTCTTCAGCTTTTCAAATAATAATTGGGCATTCTTTTTCAATTGCTCAGGATTTTTTGTCAGCATATTGAAAACGGGATTGTTTTTCAAAAGTTTATGTTCGTTTAGATAGTTTTGGCAACTTGCTTCTAAAAAAGCTAAAGTAATTTTCCCGACTCTTAATGCACGGGTCAAAGGTTCTTTTTTTAATTTGGCAATAATTTCGGATTTTCCGGCAATTATACCTGCCTGTGGGCCACCCAATAATTTGTCACCACTAAAACAAACCAAATCAATTCCTTTAGCCAAGGTTTGTTTTACGTCGGGTTCATCTTTTAAAATACCTATTGATTTTTTGTTTAATAATCCCGAACCCATATCATAAACAACCGGAAGATGATATTTTTTTCCAAGTGCTACTAATTCTGATAAATTAACTTCCTTAGTAAATCCCTGAACCACATAGTTTGAAGTATGAGCTTTTAATAGTATGGCAGTATTTTCATTAATATTGTTTTCATAATCACTGATTTTAGTTTTGTTTGTCGTACCAACTTCTTTCATAATGCAATCAGAAGCTGCAAGTATTTCGGGAAGCCTGAACGAGCCACCAATTTCAATTAGCTCGCCACGTGAAACAATTGCTTCTTTATTTTTTGAAAAAGTACGAAGAATGAGCATTAAAGCAGCAGCGTTATTATTTACTACCAAAACATCCTCGGCTCCGGTGAGATATTTTAAAATTTCGGAAAGATGGGCGTTTCTTGAGCCCCTTTGGCCGGTTTTTAAATCAAATTCCAAATTATTATACCCGACCAAAATATTGGCAACTTGCTTTACAATTTGATTATTAAAAGGTGAACGCCCTAAATTTGTATGGATTACAATTCCGCTTGCGTTAATTATACTACATAATTTTTTTTCAGTAATATTTTTAATGTTCGATTTTACTTTTGTAATAATTTGCTCAATAGTCGGTAATGATTTTTTGTTTTTTATATTATTTCTAAAAAAGTCTAAACTTTTATTGATAGAAATTTTAATCAATTCGCGATTATATTCCTCAATTAATGATTTAATTTGGTCATTAAGTAATATTTTGTCAACTGCGGGAAGGTTTTTCAATTCTTCCAAATTCGATTTCATAATCTCAACATTAAAAAACAAAGCAGAGAGGGCAGGAATCGAACCTGCCACAGCCGGTTTTATCCGTCTGTTACCGGTTTTGAAGACCGGTTGGAACACCAGTTCCGTCCTCTCTAAGTTTGGCGCTGAAAAATATCAACGCCAATTTTTTTACAAAAATACGTACTTAAACGTTATTACAATAAAATAATTTTTCCGATTTCGTTTCTATCTCCAATATTTATTTTATAAAAATATAAACCACTATTAACGGAATTCCCACTTTCATCATTTGCTCTCCAGTTAACATTATAAACACCTGCCCCTTGGTTCTTATTAACAAGTTGTTTAACTAATTTTCCTTGTTGGTTATAAATATCAATACAAACTTTACAGTTTTCTTGAACCATATAGTTTATTGAAGTAGTTTTTGAAAATGGATTTGGATAAACCGAAACCATTTCCGCAATAATTTCTGAGGAATTCTTGCTAACATTTACGATACTATATTGGCCATCATTATAAGGATAGAAGTCATTTGTATAAGCTTCATTATAAGGATCACTCATAGTGAAATCAACAGGAATTATTGATTGAGAGTCAGAATTCCAAACTTTTAAAATTACCGGATTACCGGCTTCAAAACCTTGTCCGCTAATTATAGAACTGAAAACAGATAATTCGTTTTCAAAAGTATTATCAGAAGAAATTTTTATAGCTCCAACCAAAAGGTCGCCGTCGTAAGCAGCAATTTCGTCACCAATTTCTAATCCGCTAACATAGATTGAATAAACCGGATCAGCTGCATTTCCGCCTTCGAATGAGAAGCTTGAAGGCTGAACTATAGTTTTGTTAGTTGATTTTGCAGCTTCGGGATAAACTATTTCACCTTCGGTAAACATTTTTACGAGGTAACCTTCACCCGGGGCACAATTTCCAACTCCATTAACCCAATTCGGGCCAATTTTTCGTAAAGTACCTCCACCTGAATTTCTAATAAAATCAAGGTCATCATTTAAAATAGTAGCAAATGCGTCCAATGCATCCATTACATTTACGGGCAAGTAACTTACAAATTGGAAGCCGACAGAAAGTTCTATAGGTTCATTATAAGCTACCATATCACCAAGTATTGTGAATTGTCCGGCCGCAGTAGTTTTAAATAAATAACCTTCGGTAGCAATCCAATCTCCAATTCCGTTAACCCAATTAGGGCCTATTTTGCGGAATACCGAACCTTCTGAATTTCTAATATAATCAAGATCATCATTTAAAATTTCTGCAACAACAGCAGTCATATTGGGATTTTGAGGTTCAACATTAGTTGAAATAAATTGGAATCCTTCAGTTAAATTTATTAATTGTTCCATAGTTGCAAGATCAAGGAAGTAGTTAACGATCTCACTAATCACGTAAGGTTTTGTATTAAGATAACCGCTGTTTGCCATTGCTCCCAACAAAATACTTGAAGAAATTGTTTTAAATTCAACACCTTCATTTGCAATTACTCTACCAAAATCATCTTCACTTGTAAATAAATATTCACTACTATACGAAGATGTTTCAATTCTATCAACATTATAATGAGGATCAGAACCCCCAAAATAATTAACATCTAAATCAGTCATCATGGTTCCGGGAGTACCCAATAAAGAATTGACTTCAAAGTTTCCTCCAGGAGAAAGATATCCGATTCCGAGATTTGCAATAAGTTCTGTGCCATTCAAACTAAATCCAACGTCAGAACCTTCTAAGTATAACTTTCCACCTTGAGCTAAATAATTATTAAGTTTTGTCTGGTCTGTTACAGTTACAGTACCAGGAGGAGTGGTGCCTCAACCAACACAATAACATCCGAGAGTTGCGAAAATCATTTCGTAAATTGAAAGATCGGATGGTAGAACTGAAACTAACTCATATGAGATTCCTGCTGCATTCAATGCTCTTGTAATTCCTACATCAGGCTGAATATAATCACCTACTTCAGGATCAAGAATAGTGGCATTACCATTATCTCTATTCCATACGAGAACATCAAAATCAACATTAGGATTAACACGTACAAAATGTCCACAAGATGTATTATTTGCTTCATAATCATCAGGGTTTGGAATATTTCCATAAAAAGCAGTATTACAAACCTCATTGGCAGTCCATTCAAACTCATAAACACCAATTTCACCGCTTGCTAATTCATCAGTAACCAAAACACTTCCGATTGCATCACCTTCTTTGCAATTATAAAGATCAACAGTAAAATTCGATTGGGTTTGCAAGCCGAGATTTTTCACTTCAACTTCCCATGTTCCTGTTTCATTTAATCCGATATTTGAAGGGCCACTTACACTGTTAACACAAAGATCACTATCAAAATAAGCGGTAATAGTTAAACTAAAAATATCCCACCAATTCCAATTGTAAGTTGTTCCACCAAATGTACGGAATTTGATTTGGGCATCCTGACCACCATATTCACTAATATCAAAAGCAATATCAGTTCCGTTAGCCTGGCCCCAATTTATTCCATTAAGATCATAATCCCAAAGCTTATGCTCATCACCGCCTACTATAATATAAATTTCGGCAACTTCTGTACCAGTTGCATATACATCAAGAAATTGATTTACGATTAAATCCTGCACACTTTCATGTAAAGTGATGGTTGGTGAAGTGGCAGTCAAATCGAAGTTCTGAATTTCCGGACTCCAATAAAATCTAAGCTTTCCTGAAGCTATTGACCAATTATCCTCTAAGGTCCAGCCTGTACTGGAACTAAAGTCATCTACCCACCAGCTTGTTTGGGCAGATACCGGTAGCCAAAACAAGGAAGTCAATAGGATTAATACTAAATTTTTTTTCATAAATTATTGTTTTAGTTTAATATAATTAATAATTCTTAAGAAACAATATACCCACAATCTGAAATAAGAAACCGTTTCTTTTGAATCGTTAATCATTTGTTTGTTTTGTTAATAGTACTTTTTTTTGTGGGCTTCTTGGATTTTATAATAATTAATTATTTTCCTTAAAGACATTATAACTTTAATAAGGTTGCTTATTTTAAATGAATTTTGGTCAAATATATGAATATTATTAAATATACAAATATGTAAATATAAATATTTTTTACTTTTATTAATATACTATAAAATAGGCAGTATGTTAAATGCTGTAAATCTGATTTAAACAATTAACATTATCAAGCAAATAACACTAAACTTAGTGCCATAATTGCCATTCCGCCAATTAATCCTGCAATAGCAACATGATGCTCGCCATATTCTTCAGCAGTCGGTAATAATTCATCGAGTGAAATATAAACCATTATTCCGGCAACACCCGCAAAGATGACACCGAATGCAGCATCGTTGAAAAAACTTTTAAAAAAGAAATAACCCAGCAAGGCTCCTACCGGTTCGGCTAAACCTGAAGAAAATGAATAGAAGAAAGCTTTTTTTCTGCTTTTTGTAGCATAATAAATCGGTACAGAAACCGCAATTCCTTCCGGAATATTATGAATTGCAATTGCTGATGCAATGCTTATTCCGAGAGTGGGATCCTGTAAACCTGCCATAAAAGTAGCTAATCCTTCAGGGAAATTATGAATCCCGATGGCTAATGCTGAAAAAAGCCCCATACGCATAAGTCTTTTTTCTTTTGAGACACTATCAATACCATGTTTTAGGCTTTTCAACTCATGTGGATTCTCATACGAAGGAACCAAATAATCAATAATCGCAATTAGAGCAATGCCTGCAAAAAAAGCCAAGACCGTATACCAATAGCCTTCTTTTTCTCCGTATAAAAAAGTTAAAGAATCTTTTGCTTTGACAAATATCTCAACCAACGAAACATAAATCATTACACCCGCCGAGAACCCCAATGAACCGGCTAAAAATTTGGGGTTAAATTGTTTTGATAGAAAAGCCATTAAGCTACCAATTCCGGTAGCTAATCCGGCAAAGACAGTCAAACCAAATGCAAATAAAACATTATTTGATTCCATAAATTGATATTACATATACTTAAACATCTTAGGATTGGCAATTAATTTGAAAATACTTTTGAACATAATTCCCATCATCATTATGGCAATTTGCTTTTTGCTACCATAAAAGAAAGTAGGATAATTTAATGAACTGAATATCTTAAAATATTTCAAAACTGTTTGCTCGTCCATTTCAGTTGGATAATTTGACATTTTGGCAATCTGGTTGGCAAATAATTCAACATCCTTGTTGATGAAATTGGAAACATTGTTCAATGACTCTTTTGAAAAATCATTTCGTCCGAAGGCTTTATTAATTTCCCTGCCAGCATAAATTCCATTAGCAATGGAATTAATATTACCCAGTTGTCCACCCGACACCCAATTATCGCCAACTGCAACGGCGCCATCAACAGCAACATCTTTGCAGAGTTCACGTCGCTTTAACCTCGTACCTTTTATTGTCAAAAACTTCAATGAGTCAGCGTAATTTCCAAGGTATTTTCTGATACGTTCATCGCTTGCAAGTATTTTTTTCACATAATAATCCAAAGGTTTTTTTAAAGCGTAGAATTTATTTTTTGAATAGAGAATCAAAGAAACTTCAATATGCTCTCCAACACCAACACAAGCAATAGCAGGTGGGAAATCATCTTCGGGTTTTATATTACCCATTACATAAGCAAAACCACTTGTTATGTTTTTAGGCCTTTCGTAAAAAAGGGTTAGATATTGAATATAGCCCAAAGTGTGTTCATTAAGCGGTATCTTTGTTTTGGCTGAAAACCTGGCAAGAATCCCATCGGCTGTTACTAAAACCTTTGAACGAACCTCAGGCCCGTCAAGAATCTTAACACCAATAATTTTTCCATCTTCACGAATGACATCTTTTACACGTGTATTGTAAAAAAGTTTTGCACCACCGGCTTGAGCCTCATCGGCAAGTTGATGCACCAGTTTATCCTTTGAACATATATAGCCTGTCATACCTTTTTTAAACTTATCATCAAACCTATATCCATCAGGACCCTCTATTGTAAGCCAATCTATCCTGGAATTAATAAAATCATCTTTAAGTTTGAAATTAACCTCAGGTAATTCAATGTAGCCGTTGGTTCTTTTTATGGTTGTTGCCGACGGATAACTAAAGAGTATTCCACCGTCGTTATGATGCGAGACTTCTCTGTTGGGTAACCTCTCGAATAAGGCTGTCTTCAGCCCTTCCTTTGCACAGCTTATAGCAGTACCCAATCCTGATGGCCCGGCTCCTATAATAATAACATCATATTCGGATTCAATAGGCTCATTCTGTTCTATCTTTATCTCACTCTCACTCATATTAGGAAAAGGAGCTTTTTTAATAAATACCGCATTGAATTTGCATTCGTCTTCACAGCCAAAACAAGACATACATCTGTTATTATCTAGAACATACATCTTTTTGTTTTCATCCAAAGCCAGAATCATTTGAGGACATGTCTTTACACATGCACCACATCCCGTACATTTTTCAGATATTCTTATTATTGCCATTTGACCTTTTTTGTTAAATTAATAATCGATTAATTTAAAATAATCACATTTTAAAAGTACTGCAAAATATGACTCATTCTTATCTAATGCAGCAAAAATAAATAAAACTATGACAAAAAATAACCCGCTATCAAAAGAAAGCGGGTTATTTACCATTAAATTTTTCGTCAAATCCGATAAATCGAAATTGAATTATGACATTTAATAATCTTAATTTTTATAAAAAAGATTATTAGAAAACTTATTTATTTATTATAAGTTTTTTTGTTGTTATTCCGTTATCAGTTTTAATTCTAATAATATAAACTCCCGAATTAAAATTGCTTACATTAATTTTTTCGGATTTTCCATCATAAACCAATTGGCCTGAATGGTTCAAAATCATAACATTTCTTATTGCTTCAGATGAAGAAATATTAATTTCATCAGTTGCCGGATTAGGATATACCATAATTTCATTATTTAAATTTATAGAACTTTTTACATTAACAACACTAAATGCTCCATCCTCATCAGGATAAACTTTCGATACATAAGAATCAAAAACTGTTTCCATCGTAAAATCAACATTTACAAGTTCATTATTTGACCACACTTTAAGAATAATCGGATTTCCGGAAGTGTATCCATGTCCGCTATTAATTGTATTAAAAACAGGAAGATCATTATCAAGGACATTCAATGAATTAACTTTCATAGCACCCACCAGTTTTTCTCCATCATAAGCTCCCACTTCGTCACCAATTTCTAAACCGGAAATGAATAATGTAAAAACAGGATCGGCTGCATTTCCACCTTCAAATCTAAAGTGAGCAGGAATTGCATTTACTTTTCCACTTGATTTTGCAACTTCGGGATAAACAATTTCACCTGCGGCAAACATTTTAACGAGATAACCTTCGCCAGGCAGAGCATCGCCAATTCCGTTAACCCAGTTAGGTCCAATTTTTCTTAACATATTTCCTTGTGAATTTCTTATAAAATCAAGATCATCGCCAATGATTGAGCCGAAGGCTGATAAGGCGTCCATAGGATCAGCAGGGAAATAACTTACAAATTGGTATCCGGTTACAACTGAAATCGGAGTTGTAGGATCAACAGAAGTACCTGAGGTTGTTAACAAATCATCGACAAACATTTTAACTAAGTACCCTTCTTCAACAATCCAATCACCAATTCCATTAACCCAGTTAGGGCCGATTTTGCGTAACATTAAACCTTGTGAATTTCTTACAAAATCAAGATTATCGTTTAATACATCGGCCATAACAATTAGCATATCCGGATTATTGGGTATAATTCGTGAAGACACGAAACTATAACCTGATGATAGACTTATTTGCTGGGAAACTATAGATTGATTAAAATAAAAAGTTCCCATATCATTTCTTGTGCCATCAGGATCATTGTATGAAGGATCAGGATGGCCGGCATCTATGCAAGGGGACTGTTCTTGTAAATGATAATCATTATCGGTTGTATCAATAAATAATGGATAAGAAGTAATATTACTCCAACCCCAATTAACATAACCATTATTAAATATCTGTATATTATTTTGTCCATCCTTTACATCTGAAAAATCAATATCAACAAAATTATCATCTCCCGAGAATTCATCTCCGAGGCTTATTTCATAAGGATAATTATCCCAAATTATTGTATTTATAATATTCAAATTAACGTCATAATAACAATAAATACCACCTCCCGAATAAAAATATGTTCCATTATGATAATTGTTTGCAATAGTATTATTAATTAATGTTGGTGAAGCATTACCAATAGTTATTCCTCCTCCTGAATACTCAAAACTGTTATGAGAAACAAGATTTCGTTCAAAAATAGGATCTGCCGATAATATATAGATTCCTCCTCCCCATTCTCTTCCTTTATTATATGAAATAACATTATTTTTTATAGTAGCACTTGAGTTGTGGCTACAAAATATTCCACCTCCCAGCCAGGCTTCATTATGTGAAATTAAATTTTCAATTACAATAGCAATGAACTACCTCGCAGCAGAGCTGACGAGGTATCAAAACAAAGTTAGTTGTTGCTTATGAATTCTTTTATATTCCTTTTCTTTTCCTTGAGCTTTTACATATGCTTGTATACTATCCTCATCACCATGGCGACCAACAGTATTAACATAAAATCCTTTTGTCCAAAACTCACCTCCCCAAAGTTTCTGCTTTACTTCTGGATGAAGTTTGAAAATTTGCTTTGCTGTAATGCTTTTTACCGTTTGAATTATCCTTGTTGGACTCTGCATTGGAACACTCTGTATCAAAAAATGAACATGGTCATTATCTGTACCTATCTCAATAAACAAAATTTCAAAACGCTTGGAAATCTCAAGGCAAATTTCTTTCAAACTCTTGTCAACAGATGGACTGAATACAACTCTTCGGTATTTTGCCGGACAGACAAAATGATACAACAAAACTGATACGTTATGACTCTTATGAATAAATTCACTCACATAACAAAATTAAAATTTAATTTCGAAGCAGAGCTTCGGGGAACTAACCCCGGAGAGATTAGAATTGAAAAGCCCTGGAAACATCTGGTATTTTTCCTGCGGAAGTTTGTTTTCTAAAAGAAAAACTTCATATTTCTATCTTTTACAAAGATTTTGCTTACTGTCTCCCAAGTATTACTTCCGGTTCCCTAAGCATTGATTCCTGTTCCCCACGTATTACTTCCGGTCTCCCAAGCATTGCTTCCTGTTCCCCACGTACTGCTTCTTGTTTCCCACGCATTGCTTCCTGTTACCGACGTACTGCTTCCCATTCCCCATGCGTTGCTCCCGGTTTCTCAGGCATTGCTTCCTGTTTCCCAAGCGTTGCTTCCGGTTTCTCAGGCATTGCTTCCTGTTTCCCAAGCGTTGCTTCCCGTTCCCCGGGCATTACTTCCTGTTCCCCGGGCATAATTGTTGGGTTTCAAATCCCCACAGGGGTTGGAAACCTTAGCTCTAACATCAGAATATTATTTAAATATAAATCCTATAATGTTAGATGCTTTCAATCATTGTTTCTATAGGTATTTTTTTATCATTTGCTTTAATTCATTTGCATTTATGGGTTTCGACAAATAATCATTGCAGCCGGCAGCAATTGCTTTTTCCTTGTCGCCTTCTAAGGCATAAGCCGTTTGTGCAATTATAATTACGTCTTTGTTAAACTTTCGTATCTCACTTGTTGCTTCGTAGCCATCCATTTCGGGCATAAGAATATCCATCAGTATTAAATCAATGTCAGGATTTTTAAGGCAAGCTTCCACAGTTTCTCTTCCTGTTCTAACACTGATAATTTCATTTCCTAATTTACTGACAGTAATCGAAAGGAGCTCATCTGATGTTTCATCGTCTTCGGCAATTAATATTTTCAACTTTTTGATTGGGCTTACTTCAACAGGAGGGAGAATTTCATATTCAGAGCTATTTTCTTTTATTGTTTCGCTTTGGTATGGAAGGGTAAAATAAAAAGTGCTTCCTTTTCCTTCTTCGCTTTCTACCCAAATTTTTCCGCCAAGCATTTCAATGTATGCTTTGGAAATAGACAAACCTAATCCGGATCCCTGAAAAGCATGTTTGTCGGCAATATCGGCTTGAATAAAACGATCAAATATGGCTTTCTGCCTATCTTTTGGAATACCGATACCGGTGTCCTTCACGTAAAACTCCAGTTCGGCAAGCTCACCGTCCTTTTTAAGGGTATAGCCGAATTCTATGGAACCTTTTTCACTATATTTAACGGCATTTTTTACAAGGTTTGTAAGAATAGAATAGACTTTCTCACGGTCGATATTAATGATGGCTTCATTTGAGGGCAAAGAATTTCTGAATGAAAACTGCATTCCTTTTCTTTCCA
>Ga0222665_1000631_pt1 | contig 19858 bp, 19 predicted proteins | sample AntAcemetagen653_FD_179853 | JGI IMG/M metagenome (GOLD analysis project Ga0222665, IMG submission 179853) | Saline water microbial communities from Ace Lake, Antarctica - #653 | ecosystem: Environmental > Aquatic > Non-marine Saline and Alkaline > Saline | place: Antarctica: Ace Lake...
CTTCCTAAGGAAGCACAAGCATTCTTAGAATCATAATAATTTGCATAGTTTTGTGCAATGCCAGTTATTGGGTAGCCTTCTGGGGTAGATACAATATCCCATTGACTCACATTACAGTCTTCATGCATTGAATACCAAACATGATAGCTTGGACTATTTGTTCTATTATAATCACAGCTTGTGTTTATATCACCAATACCATCTGAATTAGTATCAACTTTCATTTCGTATTTTGCTACACAAAAACCCATGTTGTTTCCATTGGTGGTGTCATATAAGAAGTTGCCTGGAACAGGAATATAACCAGTTGGACAGTCAACAGTAGATGGTGCTCTATTTTCGGTTTTTACACCAATTTTACTGATAATAGTATTATTATCTAAGTAAAGTACTAAGTCAAATGTTTCATCAACTATTCCTAAGTCTAAAGCTTGGGTTGTGTTTGCTGCAATAGTTACATTGGGTTCTAAGGGTATTCGATTTAAACCCAATAAAGAATAGTGTGTTATAGTTATGGATTGAGTGAAACTGTTTGGTGGTCTATATTTTACAAAGAACCTACCATTTAAACCTTTTTTAATATCTAAAAAAGAAGTGACATCACTTGGTTTAAATTTTGTGATATCTGTGGTTTCTGAAAGGGAGTCATTTGTGAAACCCTTACCCCAGGTTAGAACTATAGAAATTAAAGCTACAGCTACAACTACTAATAAAATAGTAGCTATTAATGGACTAATTGCTTTTTGATTATTATTCATAAATATTCAAATAATATAGAACAGGATTATGTTTTTAAAGGTATTTAAAAAGAAAAAGAAAGAAAAGAGTGTGAAGATATCTAATCCACAACACCATTCTCTGTAATATTATAAACTGCTTCACCATCTGGCAGTGATGGAGAATCTACTAATTTTGCAATCCTCTTTGATCCTGTGCTTTTTCTAAGATAAATTCTAGTCTTGGAAGCATGCTTTACAACATTACCACCAACAGCATCAGTTGGATCACCAAATAATATATCTGGTCTTGACATTACTTGATTAGTTACAAAAATTGAGACATTATAAAGTTCTGCAAGTTTTTGTAAAGTTCTCATATGACTATTAATCTTCTGTTGTCTATCTGATAATTGTCCTCTTCCTACAAATTCAGATCTAAACTGTCCCATTAGAGAATCAACAATTATAATTTTTATATTTTTATCTTTAATTATATCTGCAGATTGTTCAGCTAATAACATTTGATGATTACTATTGTATGCTCTTGCAACATAAACATTTTTTACAATCTCCTCTGGATCTAATCCTCTGTGATTAGCAATCTGAACAACTCTTTCTGGTCTAAATGAGTTTTCTGTATCAATATATAACACACTTCCACCTAAACCACCTTGATCTTTTGGTAATTGTGCCATCACACATAATTGAAAACACCATTGACTTTTACCAGAAGCAAATTTACCATAAACTTCAGTAATTGATTGGCTTTCAATTCCACCACCAAGAAGTTCATCTAAGCTAGTTGCACCAGTTGAAACTCTAGAGATTGTTTTTCTTCTATCTAGTATTTTATCTGCACTTTCAAAACCCATTTCTAATGAATCTCTTGCTGCTTTTATTGCTTTTATTGCAGTCCCTTCTCCTAAACTAGCTACAGCAACTAATTCCATTGGCGAGGCAACAGCAATTGTCTCATAGGAATCATATCCTGCTGCTTTTAGCTTTTCAGCTGAAGTTGGTCCGACACCTGGTAGGTCAGTTATTTCTTTTGGTGTAACTTCCTTTTCTTCCCCAGGATTTTCAGTATATTCTTTATTCATATATCACACCTCGTGTTTTGTTGTATAATATAATTACAGATTTGATTTATATATTACTTTCGGGGGGGTACCTGTCCGAGAAAGATATTAAGCCGACTTTTCTTCTTTTTCTTTTAATTTGCTTAATATTTCTAAGTATTTTTTATCAAATTTAGAGAAAGCAAACCATTTTTTTCCTAAGTCTTTAAGAGAAGCTCCAAAATGATAGATATCTTTATTATCAATAATTAAAAATCTATCATGTGCTTTTGTGAATTTTATTATATTTAAAGACTTATATTGTTTATTAAACTTTTCCATATCTAGTTTAAGTTTAGAATTAATATTTTCTGTATAAATTATAATATTTACATTTTTATTCTTTTTACTAAGCAAAGTTAAAATAGATTCATCTATATAATTATCTATTAAAATTATTGATTTTTTAGAAGTTTTTATTATATCTATTATAAACTTATAAGCATCAAATATCTGTCCATTGTAAAATATACCTTGTTTTGGTGTAATTTTTTTACTATCAATAATATCATATATTTTTTTAATATCTTTATTAGTATTTATTTGTTTTATTTCTACATTATCTAATCTTTGGAAAATACCTGCATTATTAAAAATAAATCTCCTCATTGATACAAATGCTTTAATAATAGCAATACTTACTTTAATAGCAATATCACTTCTAAGAACACTTGAAAGCATAGCCACACCTTGTTCTGTGAAAACATATGGCATATATTTTTTGTGTTTTCCTCTTCCTTTCTCTAAGGTCACAATTTGTGACCTTAAAATATTATATTCATTTTCTTTTAATTGAAACATAAATTCTTTAGGAAATCTATCTATATTTCTTTTAACTGCTTGATTAAGTACTTTAGTTTCAACACAATATAAATTTGCTAAATCATTATCAAGCATTACTTGTGTAGCCCTAATTGTATAAATTTTATTTTTTATATCCTTTGAAATTATTAAATCCTTTCCCATAGATATAATATACTACTTTAATTACTATATAGTTTTGGAAGGGGGGTACCTGTCCGAGAAAGATATTAAGCCGACTTTTATTAAATTATCTAATTAATTACAACTATATACATTAGTTTATGTTATATTATTTCATAAATTAACAAATAAAACTATATTTTAATATAGTATATAAATACTTTTCTATGTACTATAAGTTAGAATACTTAGAATAATGATTTAATATGGATGAAAACAATATCAAATGGTTTAAAGAAATAGGAGATATACATATTCCTGAGATTGGCTACAAAGCTGCTAGGTTAGCTGAGCTTACAAGAGCACATTTCCCAATACCAAGGGGTTTTGTTATTAATTCTAAATACTATTTTAGTTTTTTACAAAAAAATAATCTAAAAGAAAAAATAAATGATATTCTAAGCAGAATTAATTATTCAGATAAAGAAGATATTAAAAATAAATCCAAAGATATAAAAAACCTATTTTTTAAAACCAGATTTGATGATTCATTTATAACTGAACTTGCAAAAATGTATATTAAAATTGGAGAAACTAAAGTTGGTTGGCTAAATAGTAAAGTTGATGAATATATTGCTATAAGGGTATCAATCACTAGTGAAGACTATCTACCTAAAGACCTAGACATTATTGAAAAATATAGTGGTTTTATAAATATTAAAGGAATTAATGAAATTTGTAATCATATAAAAGAATGCTGGGCATCTTTATATGCACCAGAAATACTAGAATACAAACACAAAAAAGGAATGCTTAATAATAAAATAGGAATTGCTATTATTATTCAAAAAATGGTAAATGCAAGTCACTCTGGAATTATGATTACAACTAAAGAGATTGCAGGAAATAAAAATACAATTATTGAGGCAATATATGGATTTGGTGGTAGTAGTTTAATTTCTGAACTAACTCCTGATCACTATGAATCTTCTAAAAAAACATTACAAATTATTAAAAAAACTAAATCTAAACAAGAATGGAAATTAAAAAGATTAGTAGGAAAAACAACAAAAGTACAATTAGAACCAAAAGAACATGAAAAATATAAACTAGAAACAAGTGATGTTAAAGAACTAACATCAATTAGCAAAAAACTTGAGTTATATTTTGGAGTTCCATTGTATGTGGATTGGGTAATTGAAAAAGCATATATATATTTACTAAGTGCAGATCCATTAGATCCTAGTCTTAAAAAAATTAAAAAGAAAAAAACTAAAAAAGATAGTGGTTTCCAAGACAAAATGGATTCTTTTAAAAAAGAAATAATAGTTGAAGGAATTCCTGTTTCTGAAGGGGTAGTTAATGGGATTGTTAAAATTATTAAAAAACCTAAAGATCTAGAAGAAATTGATGAAAACACAATACTTGTTGCAAAAATGACTAATCTAGAAATGACACCCTACCTTAGAAAAGCTAAAGGAATAATTACTGATGCTGGTAGTTCCATATGCCATGCTGCTTTAATTGCTAAAAAATATGACATACCATGCATTGTACATACAGAGTATGCAACAACAATGCTAAATAATGGCCAAAGTATCCAGGTAAATGGTAACCTAGGAAAAATCTATAAACTAACTGGTATTCAGGTAGTTAAAATGGATGATTCTAAAAATAATCTTAATAAAAACAATAATATAAAAATTAAGAAAAAAGAACCAGAATACCCAGAAACTATTACAAAAACAATTATAAATTTAAGAAATTTTGAGCAACTAAATAAAATTAACTTCACAGACATTAATGGCTTTTTAGTAACTTTAAAATCATTATTTAGTTCTGAAGAACTAAGTGATATTCTTTCTGATAAAGCATTAATTGTTAATCATATTAAGTCTAAATTAAAAATTTTATTATCAAATATTGATGATAAACTTATATATTATAAAATAAACACACATAGTGATAACTTACTTGATATCAGAACAGCAAGTTATGAGCTAGAAGCAATTTTAGAAATTGATGATAATAAAAAAATAAATATTTTATTAGATAACATGAAATCCACTCAAGAAATCACACCAATAAAAGAAATAAGTGATAATAATCTAGGAGTGGTTATTAGTGAGCTTAAAGAAAGTATGGTTGAAGATTATATTTCCAAAGGAGTAGATTGTATTTTGTTTGATATATATGAGATTGATAGTTCTAGATTAAAGATAATGATAAACATATGCAAAGAAAACAAAATAAATAGACTTGTTGATATTAAAGAAGCTTTCACCAATGAGGATATTAAAAAATTAGTTGAGTTAAAAGTAAACACAATAGTTATTGATGAAAGCCAATTACATACTAAAGAAATAATTTATAAAAAAGAACAAGAATTATTAAAAAATTTGTTATCTGTGTAATTTCAAAATAGCTATTACTTCTTCTACCTTTATAAATGGTGCATCAATAATTAATTTTTTTATTTTAGCTAATTCAGATTTTTTTATAACAAAATTATTTTTTTCAAGTTTAGAAAGCATATTACTTACATCTAATTTTATCTTTTCAGTGTTAGGTTTATATAAACGGTGTTTCCCAAAAGTTTCCTTTTGTAACAATTCTCTAAGTTTATACATTGCTTTGGAAGGGGGCATATATACTGAAACGGTTTTAAAATTAGGAACTTTATTTAATAACACACCACATTTACTAAGTAATTAATAAATAATTGCTATTAAAGTTCCCAAAAGTCATTCCGTTTTAGTATAACATCACATTTAAATTAATAAGCCAAGATAGGGAGTCGAACCCTACTCTTCCGCTCTGCAGGCGGAGGCATAACCGATCTGCCATCCTGGCATAATATTCAAAAGGAATATTAGTAAAACATAAATAAGCTTACTAATATATATTAAGTATAAGAAAGTATTTAAATACAAACTGGGAAATATTTTATGAAAATTGCAATTATTAGTGATTGGCATCTTGGTCTTAACTGGGGAACAGAACTAGAAATGGATTCTTTTGTTCACCTATCACAGGCCTTTGAACAAATATCTAATGATAATATTGATATAATATTATGCGCTGGTGACCTATTTGATAAAACACTTCCTTCTCATGAAGTTTATTTTGAAACTATTAATTTATTAAATACAGTGAATATTGACAATAAAATACAACTTACCTCTAAAACTAATTCTTTACTTAAAATCCCAATGATTTCAATTATTGGAAATCATGAATATAGAGGTAAAGACTATAAGTCCACTGTTGAGCTATTAGAAGTAATTGGTTTTCTAAAGTCACTACATCTAAGTAATATAAAACTAGGAAATGTAAATATATTTGGAATGTCTGGAGTACCAGATAAATATGCTTTAGATGTTCTTAAGAAATGGAATCCACAACCTAGCCCTAATGATTATAATATTCTTATGGTTCATCAATCTTTTTCTGAGTATTTACCATTTGATTCTGAAAATATAATGTCATTAAGTAATTTACCTAGTGGTTTTGATTTAATTATTAATGGGCATCTTCATTGGAACACTGTAATTGATCTTGAACAAGGTGGTAAATTTATGATGCCAGGTTCAACAGTTGCAACTCAAAATAAAAAACTAGAATCTGATAGAGCTAAGGGTTATTATTTACTAGATACTAATACTAAAGAAATAATATTTAAAGAAATTAAGAACACAAGAAAGATATTTTATATTGATTTAGCATTTAAGAAAGTTACAATTCCAGAGGTAATAACTAGTATTAAACAAAAATTAAATGAAATTAAAAGTAAAGACTTTGAAAAGATACCACTAGTAAGAGTTAGAGTTAAAGGTGAGCTTGAAGATGGTTATTTTTCTAAAGACCTAAATATTAATACTATTGAAAAGGAATTCTCTGAATTATATTTATCTTTTTCAAATAAGCTACAAGAAAAATCATTAAAAGAAAGTGTTGAAAAACTAAAAGAATTACATAAAGATAAAGCAAATGTACAAGATATCTCAAGACAGATCTTTTTTGAACAATTAAAACAAACACAATTTGCTAACACCTTTGATTCAGACAGACTTTTTGAAATACTTTATCAAGGGGACTTAGAAAAAGCAAAAGAACTTATTTTTAATAAAGATAACTAGAAGTACTTCTAGTTAAGGTAGAAGTACTATAAGTTAATCTTATAAACCCATACCACATATTATATATATGTACTTTGATCTTAAACCAAAAGCTAAAAAAGAAGATTTATTTGGTTCTGAATTTATACTTCAAAAATTTAAAAAATCACTAAATAATAAAAATACACGTTTAATTGTAGTTAAAGGACTTAGAAGAACAGGAAAAACATCACTACTAAATGTAGCTCTAAAAGAAAGTAAATTAGATTTTTTAAAAATAGATGCTAGAAGTACCCCTTTTTTTGATTATTTACAGTTTATAACAGAATTTAAAAATTATTTGAATTCCATACTTAATAAAAATATTATTAAAAAAATAAAAAATAAAATTGATTCAGTACATTTATCACTTGGTTATAAAGATGTAAATACAAAAGTAAAATTTGATATTAATAAAGATAAAACTATTAATAAATATCTTGAAGAAATTAATAAAATATATTCTAAAAAAAATAAACAATTAATTATTGCAATTGATGAAGTACAACTTTTAAAAAACATAAAAATTGATTATTTATTTTCAAGTATTTATGATAACTACGAATATATAAAACTTGTATTTACTGGTTCGGAGATTGGATTGTTATCTGAATTTTTAGGAGAAAAAGATTATGATGCACCATTATATGGTAGGCTGTTTGAAACTATAGAAACAAAAAGATTAAGGGAACAAGAAAGTTATACCTTCTTAAAAGAAGGACTTAAACAAATAAATATTAAACACACAGAAGAGGAACTAATGTCTATTGTTAATCAATTTGATGGTATTATAGGCTGGCATACACAATATGGTTCTGAAAGAATGAATAATAATAATCACTATAAAAGTATAGAAAAAACAAAAACCTATGGAAAAGAATTAAATAAAAGGGAATTTAATAAGTTTCTTAACACAAGAAAAAATAAAGTAAACTATTTAAATATAATGAGAAGTATTAAAAAAGGCGAAAACACTTGGGCTGAAATAAAACACCTATTTAGTAAAATGGATATAAAAATTAATGATAGTCAATTATATTTATATTTAAACACATTAGTTAAATATGGTTTTATTGAAGAAATAAATAAAAAATATTTGTTTACAGACCCCTTACTAGTGCTATCATTTTAATTAAAAATAAAGAACAATACAATTCATATGAGATTTTATTTAAATTTGTAACCACAAGTATCTTTAGTAACAGATTCAGTTCTAGGATATTTACGACAGTTTAGTAGTCTAATTTTACATATTGAACAATAAGAATCACCATTTGATCTATATTTTAAAAAATGACAAACATTTGGTAATTTACAACAAGCACCACAATGAACACACTGACCAGTTCTATTTTTAGATATAGGTAAAATAGAAGTAAATGTTCTTTTTAGTTTTGCAAGCTATGTATTTTTAGAATCATTCATATCTACACCTTATAGACCTTATTAATAAAAACATTTAAATACTATTTATCACATTAAATACATATGAATTGTCAATCATATCACTTCTTTACTGTTATTTCTAATAAAACAAGATGGAAGATAATTAACACACTTTACACATCAGATCAATTTGTTAAAGATATCTGTAAGGGTGTTAATGAAGAACAATCAAAAGTAAGTCATTCTTTAAAAGTACTTGCTGATTGTAATATTGTTTTTTCAGAAAGACAAGGTAAGTATATTAAATATTCTTTAAATAAAAAAACAATTAGACCATTAATTAAATTATTAAATGAACACATAAGTGAATTCTGTAAGGGACAATGTAAATTATTAAAAGAGTGTAAGTAAAATGAAAGAAATATATTTAGATTATGCTGCTACAACACCAGTTGCTAATAAAGTTTTTAAAAAAATGAAACCTTTCTTTAGTAATAACTATGCAAATGAATCTAGTATGCACTCATTGGGTATAAATGGGAGAGAGATAGTTGAAGATGCAAGAGAAACTATTAAACAAAGACTAAATGCTAATAACTACAAACTAATATTTACCTCTGGTGGAACTGAATCTAATAATCTTGCAATTAAAGGACTAGCCTATAGTTATAAAGATAAAAAACATATTCTAACAACTAAAATTGAACATGATTGTATTCTAAATACAATTAAATATTTAAAAAAAGAAGGCTATGATATAGAATATATAAATATAGATAATAACGGCTTTGTAGATCTAGAAGACTTAAATAAAAAAATTAGAAAAGACACATTATTAGTTTCTATTATTCATGGAAATAATGAAATTGGAACTATTCAAAATATTAAAGAAATTGGAAAAATATGTAAGGAAAAAGGAACTTTATTACATACTGATGCTTGTCAAAGCTTTACTAAAGTACCAATTAATCTAAAAGAAGATAATATTGACTTAATTACTATTAATGCACATAAAATTTATGGTCCTAAAGGAATAGGTGCTTTACTTATTAAAGAAGGAATTAAACTTACACCATTATTACATGGTGGAGGACATGAATATAATCTAAGAAGTGGAACATTAAATGTTCCAGGGATAGTGGGTTTTGCAGAAGCAACTAAAGTTATTAAAAAAGAAGATATTGAAAGAATGACTAAACTAAGAGATAAAGTGATTGATTCAATTTTAAAAAAGCTACCAGAAACACAACTATTAGGACCTAAAGAAAATAGATTATGTAATAATATGTCATTTTTATTTAAACATATTGAAGGAGAATCTATTCTTTTACATTTAGATATGAAAGGAATTAAGATTTCAACTGGTTCTGCCTGTTCATCACACACTTTAGAAAGTAACCATGTGGTAAAAGCAATTGGTGTTAATGAAAATAATGCAAATGGAATGATTAGAATTACATTAGGTAAAGAAACAACTGATGAAGAAATTAATACTTTAATTAAAGAACTACCACCAATTATTAAAAAATTAACTAAAATGTCACCTTTTGGGAAATGATTAAAATGAAAAAAAACATGTTACCTAATAAAATAAACCATAGTTTTGCAAATATTGATACTATAAATAGATATAGAACAAAAATAGGTAAAATTCCAAAAGCACACATTTTCCAAAAACAAACCAAAAAAGAACCACATTTTAAAATATATAAAAATGGATTTATTTATAAAACAATATCTGTAGATAAATTAAAGATTTGGATGAAATTATTTAAAAAAGGAATATCAGTTGAACAAATTAAATCAATAAACCCAAACATACAAAATGAAATTAAAAAAGAAATGGATGAAAATAAATTTAAAATTAAAAAAGGACAAACCCTTGTTAAATCAAAATCAACTGGTATGCCATATAAATCAACACAAAACATAATAACCTTAGAAAAATTAATAAAAAAAAGTATTAAATTACCAGATAGTAAAAAAATGAGTATTGTTAGACAAATTGTAAAAATAACACTTCAACTTGCTGAAGAAGGATACGCACATGGACACCCACATATAGGTAATTGGACAATAGAATTTGATAAAAACAAACATCCAAAAGTATATCTAATTGATTTTAAAATGATAAGAAGTATAAATGAAAGCCAAAATCAACATGAACTTTTAAAAGATTTTCAATCTATAATCAAAATCACACAAACAATATTAAAAGATACAAATTATAATATTGAAACTGGAAAAAAATTAAATCACCAAGCAGTTACCACATTCGTGAAAATTATTAAAAAAAGAAGAGATAGAAAAACATGAACAACACAAAATACTCTGAAAAGGTTAAAGAACATTTCTTGCATCCACATAATATGGGTGATATGAAAAACCCAGATGCAATTGGTATTGTTGGAAATAAAATCTGTGGGGATGTAATGAAAATATTCTTAAAAATTGAAAAAAACCAAGAAAATAAAGAATATATTAAAGATATTAAGTTTCAAACAATGGGTTGTGCAGCAGCAATCTCAACATCATCAATGATAACTGACCTAGCTAAAGAAAAAGCATTAGATGATGCCTTAAAAATAACAAATGAATCAGTTGCTAAAGGTTTAGATGGGCTACCACCTATCAAAATGCACTGTTCTAACCTAGCAGCAAGTGCACTACATAAAGCAATTGATAATTATAATAAAGGATTAGATGGTAATAAAGTGTATAAAAAAGAAAAAACTAGTGTTACTTGCTATCATTCAAAATAAAAGAGATAATAATATGTTTACAGAAAAAACCAAATTAGGCGAAATAGTAAAATTAAAGAACGGTAATAAAATATTACACAAATTCTCAGTACCATGTGTATCTTGTCCAATGGCAAAAATGGAAATGGACACACTAGAATTAGGTCAAATAGCAGAAATGTATGGAATTGACCTTAAAAGCTTATTAGAAGAATTAAATAAAGAAGAAAATTAATATAAAGATATTTGTTCAATGAAATGAACAAAAGACCACGAATTTGTTTAACTTTTTGAACAAAATCCTAAAAAATATTAAAAAAGTGTATATTTAAACTAATTTTTAATTAAAATTAAGGCATATGTTCAATGAAATGAACAAAACACTTAAAAAACCTTTTATTACATATAAATATATGGAAGAAGATATTTTCACACAATTAATATTAAAAAGCAATGAAAGACAAAAAGAATCAAGGATTTATACAAATCAAAGGTACTTATACTCACAATTAGAAAACAAAAAATCAAAATATTTTATAGGAATATATGGATTAAGAGGTATAGGAAAAACAATACTATTATTACAATTAGCAAATAATTATAAGGATGGCTTGTATTTTTCTGCTGATGCACAATATCTTAAAAAATACACACTTTATGAAATAATAAATTTTGCAATTAAAAAAAATTATAAAAATATATTTGTTGATGAAATAACAAGCAAACCAGAATGGAAACAAGATTTAAAGACAACATATGATGAAAATATAAATAAAAAGATAAATATTACCTTTACAAGTTCATCAAGCATAAATTTAATTAAAGGTGCAGATCTCTCTAGGAGAGTTATATTATATAATCTAAAGATTGCATCATTTAGAGAATACTTAAATATTAAAAAAAATCAGAAAATAGATTCAATAAATCTAAAAGAAATACTATCTGAAGAAACTAGAAAAAGTTTATGTTTAAGTTTAGGTAAATATGAAAAACATCTAAATGAATATTATAGATATGGTGGTTTATTATATAATGAACCAGAAAACACAGATTATTACAAATCTTTAGAAAATATTATTAAAAAAATAATATATAATGACTTATCTCATTTAAGAAATATAAATGTAAAGATAGAAAATGATATATATAACATACTTTTTTTAATATCTACATCTCAACCATTTGAATTAAATTATACCAGATTAGCTAAAAATATTGGTATGAATAAAAATACACTAATTTCTTTAGTTACAGACATAGAAAAAACAGGGCTTATTAAACTATTAAGAAATTGTTCAGAAGGATATAAATTTATAAGATCAGAACCAAAAATATTTCTTAATATTCCATTTAGATTTTTATTAAACTATACAATAAATAAGGATACTAAATTAGGCTCAATTAGAGAAGATTTTTTTGTTAGTGCAACAGAACCAGATTGTAGTATTAAAGTTAATAAAAATATAAAAACGCCAGATTTTAAAAAAGGAAAATATACTTTTGAAGTTGGGTCAAAAAATAAGAAAAACAAACAAAAGGCAGATTATTTAGTTTTAGATGCATTACTTTTTGAAGAAAATAAAATACCTTTATTTTTATTTGGATTTTTGTATTAAAAATTATCTTTTCCAAAAAGACTTAATACCTATAAGCCCACCAGATTGTGTGTTTGAATAAAAGAAGAAAACTAAATTCTTTCTTCCTTTAATTTATCAACAATTTCTGGATTTACTAATGTTGTTGTGTTCCCAACATCTTCTTTACCCTCAGCAATGGATTTTAAGATTCTTCTCATTATCTTACCACTTCTTGTTTTAGGTAATTGTTCAGTAAATTGTATTTTATCTGGTTTAGCAATTGGACCAATCACTTTACCAACATGTGATCTTAGTTCCTTTACTAAATCATCAGTTGGTTCAATACCTTCTTTTAAAATTACAAAAGCATAAAGTGCATGACCTTTAATTTCATGCGGGAAAGGAACAACTGCTGCCTCTGCTACTTTAGTATTAGAAACTAATGATGATTCTATCTCAGCAGCACCTAATCTATGTCCTGATATATTAACAACATCATCTATTCTTCCAAGAATAAAACAGTCACCATCTTTATCTACTTTAGCACCATCACCAGTGAAATATACATCTGGATATTTAGACCAGTAAGTATCTAAAAATCTTTGATGATCATTATAAACTGTTCTCATCATTCCTGGCCATGGTCTTTTAATTATTAGATTTCCACCTTGGTTAGCATCAACCCTAGTTCCATCCTCAGTTAGAATTTCTGGTTCTATTCCAAAGAATGGTTTTCCTGCTGCTCCTGGTTTTAGATTAACAGCACCTGGTAATGCAGAAATTAATATGCCACCAGTTTCAGTTTGCCACCATGTATCTACAATTGGACAATTTTCTTTACCAATTGTTTTGTAATACCATAACCATGCTTCTGGGTTAATTGGTTCACCAACTGAACCTAACAATTTTAATGAAGATAAATCATGTTTATTAACTGGTTCATTTCCAAATCTCATTAATGACCTTATTACTGTTGGAGCAGTATAGAAAATATTAACTTTAAATTTTTCAACAATTGACCAAAATCTTGAGTTATCTGGATAGGTTGGAACTCCTTCAAACATTAAAGTAGTTGCTGCATTTGATAATGGTCCATAAACAATATATGAGTGACCAGTTATCCACCCAATATCAGCAGTGCACCAATAAACATCGCCTGGATGATAATCAAAAACATATTTAAAAGTTTGATTTACATAAACTAAATAACCAGCAGTAGTATGTAACACACCTTTTGGTTTTCCTGTAGTTCCTGATGTGAATAAAATAAATAATGGATCTTCAGCATTCATTTTTTCATAATCACAAGTATCCAAGATATCCTGTGAATTTAGTTCAATATCCCACCATGTCTCTAGACCTTCTTTTAATGTAATTCCTGTATCTACTCTTTTTACAACAATTACAGATTCAATTGATGGCGTTTCTTTTAAAGCTTCATCAACATTATCTTTAAGTGGTATTTTTTTGCCTGCTCTTAATGAACCATCAACAGTAATTAATAGTTTGCATTCTGAATAATTAATTCTATCTTTTAAAGCAGAAGCACTAAATCCACCAAATACTACTGAGTGAACAGCACCTATTCTTGCACATGCTAATAATGAGATTGCTAATTGTGGAATCATTGGTAGATAAATAGCAACTTTATCTCCTTTTTTAATTCCTTTTTTCTTAAGAACATTTGAGAATCTACAAACTTCTTTATGTAGTTCTTTATATGTATATTTAATTACATCTTCTTCTGGTTCTCCTTGCCAGATTAATGCTATTTCATCACCTTTAGTTTCCAGATGTCTATCTAAACAATTATAACAAACATTTGTTTTAGAACCATCAAACCAAGTAAATTTCTTTTGTTTTTTATCTTTCCATTCAAAAACAGAATCCCATTCTTTAAACCAAGTTATATCTTTTGCTCTTTCTGACCAAAAGCTATCTGGATCTTCTAATGATTGTTTATACATTTGTAAATACTGTTCTTCTGATTTAATATATGCTTTTTCAATAAACTCATTAGATGCTCTAAAGGTTCTAGTTTCAGTATCAATTGATTCTATTCCACTCATTTTAATTACCTCATAATTATATGATTTTATATCCACCAGTTTTATCAGAACCAATTTTAGTAATGTTATTTTCTTCAATTAATTCTGACACATATCTTTTTACAGTACTAAGTGGGATTTTTGTAGACATAACAATATCTTTTCTTTTACATAAAGGATTATTTAAAATAAAATTAAATATTATTTGTTTTTTATTTTGTGGCTCATTTTGTGGCTCATTTTGTGGCTCATTTTGTGGCTCATTTAGTGGCTCATTAAAGTCTTTATCATAAAGTTCAACATAAAAAGAATGTTTATAATAATTAAATTTTGGTGATTTTAACCCCATTTTTCTCATAGTGCTTTTTATTCTTTTAATACCAGTACCCATTTTTTCCACATAAATTGTTCTGGATAAAAGTGATGCAATAATTGAATTTCTTGTTTTACTTATTTTCCCAAATTCATCAGGTTTTAGCCATTTAACTAATCCACCAGGATTATATATTATTAATTTATTTTTATAATACTCAATCATAACATCTGAACTTTTATCAAAATAATCCCTATGCATTATAGCATTAACAATAGCTTCTCTATAGGCTTCTTCTGGAAATTGACAAATCTCTTTTCTTTTTACAGATTTTATTATAAATTCTGTTTTTATTCTTTTTTTAATAAAATTTATTGCTTTTTTTAAGTTATATAATAGCCCATTATCATATATCTTTTTATCTAATATATCCACTTTTTCATTAGTTGTATATTCTGCGCAAATAACTTTAGATGATAAAAAATATTTAGATGGTTTTTTTGCAAAAAATAAAACACCTGCATTATTTAAATATAATTTTTCTTTTATTTTTTTAGCAACACCTAAATTAATTAAAATAGATTCTATAGAAATTGTTTTAGATAGGTTTGCCTCTTTTAAATATTCATTAAATTTATTTTCATCAAAATCAGTTGGATAAACAAAATCATTATTTATTTGTTCATCAAATGAAATTTCACCTTCATTTATTGCAAATTGAAAAATTTCATTTCTTAATAATTTTTGTGAATTTGAACCTGTTCGTAAAAAAAATCCATCTTTACAAGAATAAGGTTTGTTAGCACCTTCTTCAACATTTATAATTAAAATATTTTCAAATTCTTCTAACTTAATTATTATCTTTGGGTCACATTTTTTTGCAATATCATATATTTGTGATTTTAATTTATTAGTTATATATATACCTTTAATAACACCTTTATCAGTAATACCTAAAAATATCCTACCACCATTAGCATTCGAAAAAGAAACAATCTCTTTGGAAATAGATTTATCTAATGATTCTTTAAATTCTATAAATTGCCCTTCTCCTTGTTTAATTATAAATAATAATTCTTTTTTATTTATCATTTAAGCACCTATATTTTTCAGAAATTTAATAAAAATAACCTATATATCTATATAATTTATAAACATATAAGATTTCTAAGCTCATAATAATTATAAATTTTAAAGTATATATTCCTTTCGGAGGTACTTGGCCAAAAAACAATTTAAAGTATTAATGGTATAAAAACTAATACCACAATTGTCATTAATTTTAAAAAAATGTCAATTGATTCAATTCCACTCATTTTAATTACCTATTAATTATTCATACCAAAAGTAAGATAAAATTTATAATAATTCAAAAAACTCTCTTCGTGAAATACCAGCTTGTTGAATAATTGCTCTTAATGTGCCTCTTCCTAAAACTTTATGATTAGGAATAGTTAATCTTCTAAATGGTTCTTTATTTCGTCTTAAAATAATATGTGAGCCTGTTTGATGATGTATTTTATAATCTAATTTTAAAAATAGTTTTATTAAATCTTGCCCAGAGATAATTGGTAATTTATGCATATATATCAATAATTTCTTCAGTTATTGGAATTGGAATTGGTTCGTTTGCTTTTTCTAAACTTTCTAAATAACCTTTTATGGCATCTTTCACATTAATTATTACTTCTTCTCTGGTTTTACCTTGTGATACAACACCTGGTAGATTTGGGCATTCAGCAACAAAAAAACCATCTTCATCTTGTTCTACTAATATTCTATATTTCATATATATCACTATAGATATTATAAATTTTAAAGTATATATTCCTTTCGGAGGTACTTGGCCAGAATATAATTTAAAGTATTAATGGTATAAACACTAATGCTACAATTGTCATTAATTTTAAAAAAATATCAATTGATGGACCACAGGTATCCTTAAAAGGATCACCAACAGTATCACCAACTACTGCTGCTTTATGTGCATTTGAACCCTTACCACCTAAGTGTCCTTCTTCAATATATTTTTTTGCATTATCCCATGCAGCACCTGAATTAGCCATAAACACAGCTAACACAAATCCAGAAGCAATTACTCCTGCTAAAAGTCCACCTACTGCTTCAGCACCTAATAATAAACCAATAACTATTGGAATTAAAAGAGCAAGAATAGCAGGAAGAATCATACCTCTCATTGCCTCTCTAGTACTAATTACAATACAAGTTGAATAATCTGGTTTTGCTTTTCCTAACATTAGTCCTTTTATAGTTCTAAATTGTCTTCTTACTTCATTTATTATTCCAAATGCAGCTTTTTCAACTGCACTAATTAGGAAAGAACTAAATACAAAAGGAAGCATAGCTCCAATAAACAAAGCAACAATCACTGGTGTTTTAATTAAATCAATTGTGGTTAAATTCATTATAGTAACATAAGATACAAATAAAGCAACTGATGTAAATGCAGCTGAGGCAATTGCAAAACCCTTAGTTATTGCTGCTGTTGAGTTTCCTAATTGATCTAACTTTTCTGTTCTTTTTCTTATGTTTGGTCCTAAACCTGTCATTTCAACAATACCCTGTGCATTGTCTACAACTGGTCCATAAAAATCAGCAGCTAGAATAATTCCTAAGATTGATAGCATACCAACTGCTGCAATTGAAACACCAAAATAGTTACCAAAAATAAATGATAAAATAATTGCAGCACCAACTACAATTATTGGTAAGGCAGTTGAAAACATACCAACTGATAGTCCTTTTAGAATATTTGTAGCTGCACCAGTTTGTGAAGATTCAGCAATTCTTCTAGTTGGTTTAAATTTTGGAGAGGTCACATACTCAGTATATTTACTAATAATTACTCCTGCTGCTAAACCAATAATAACACACCAAAATAAACTTAAATTTCCAAAAAATGCTTTAATTGAGAAAAAAGAAATAATTAATACAATAATTGCACTTGCATAAATACCCTTATCAATTGCATTATAAATATTATTTTTTGAAACTCTAACAAAGTAACTTCCTAAAATTGAAGATATAATTCCAATTGCTGAGATTAATAATGGTAATAATAATCCTTTTTCTCCAAATACAAGAACACCTAATGCCATTGATGCAATTATGCTTTCCACATATGATTCTAATAGATCAGAACCCATTCCTGCAACATCACCAACATTATCTCCAACATTATCAGCAATTACTGCTGGGTTTCTTGGATCATCTTCAGGAATTCCTTTTTCTATTTTTCCAACTAAATCAGCACCAACATCTGCTGCTTTTGTGAAGATACCACCACCTACTCTTAAAAATAAAGCAATTAATGATGCACCTAGACCAAATCCAAATAGAATTTCAGGATTTCCAAATAATAAATATAAAACTATGATACCTAAGATACCTATTGAAACAACAGCAATACCAGTTACTAAACCACTTGAGAAAGAAATATTTAGTGCATTACTTAAACTTTTCTTTGCTGCAACAACTGTTTTTCCATTAGCTCTGGTTGATACATTTAAACCAATATATGCAATTAGGGATGAAAGAATTGCACCTATTACAAAAGAAATTGCAATCTTATAATCTAGAAATAATAAAATTAAGGTTAATACTATTACAAATATAGAAATTATTTTATATTCTGTTTTTAGAAAGCTTAATGCTCCTTTGTGTATTATTTCTGATAAAAAGTTAATTTTTTTATCAAGAACCTTAAATCTCTTAATTTTTTGGTTATTATATAATGAAAATAATAAACCTATAATAACTATTGCTATAATTATACTTAATATCATATATTTCACCTGTATCTAATATAAACAAAATATATATAAGTCGTAAAATATATATAGGTTTACATCTAACTATTATTATGTGATTAGTATGAAAAGTATATTTGAAATTACTATTTATGGTAGAGGTGGACAAGGTGCTAAAACCTGTGCACAGATTATTGCTGAAAGTGCTATGCTAAGTGGAAATCATATTCAAGCTTTTCCTGAGTATGGTCCTGAGAGAAGAGGTGCACCTGTTAGATCATTTGTTAGGATTTCTAATAAACCTATTAGAGTACATGAACCAATTTCTGATCCAGATATAGTTATTGTTATTGATTCTGGATTGTTTGATGTAATTACTGATCTTAAAAAATATACCTGTGCAGTTATTATTAATTCAGATAAAAAAATTAAAAATATAAAAAGTACGAAGAAAATTATATTAGATGGTTCTAAAATTGCAATGGAAGAAATTAAAATTAATAATCCAAACATAGTTTTAATTGGCACTTTATTAAAATATCTTAAAACTATTAAAAAAGATAAAATAATTAATTATAAAAAAGTAGAAGAAGCAATCTCAGAAGAGTTTAAGAAAAAAAATAAAGACTTTTTAATTAAACCAAATCTTAATTGTTTAAAAAGAGGGTTTGAAAGTTTATGAGACATATTAAAACAAGAGGTCTTTTTATTGATAAAAATAAATTTTTATTAACTGGTCCAAATGGTGAAAAATCTAAAAAGTTCAATATTGTACAAGATAGTAAGAAGGAATTATTAAAAAAAACAGAAGAGTGTAAAAAAAATGGAATTGTGAAAACATGGATAAACGAAAATCATGGTTCAAAAAGAGTTTTAGAATATCCAATACACAAAAAGTTCATTAAATTTATGCAAAATAAAAAAGACCCAAAAATATTGATTATTGGACCAGCAAAAGGATTTGAAATAAAAAACATTTCAAGATACATCACTTTGTGATGGGATTTATTAGTTTGATAACTGTGCCAATCTAATATAAGGTTTAAGATTAACAAGTTTATTGTATATTGTTGGAGGTAAATCCCCACTAACTTCTTTAGAACTA
>Ga0222665_1000633_pt1 | contig 19830 bp, 13 predicted proteins | sample AntAcemetagen653_FD_179853 | JGI IMG/M metagenome (GOLD analysis project Ga0222665, IMG submission 179853) | Saline water microbial communities from Ace Lake, Antarctica - #653 | ecosystem: Environmental > Aquatic > Non-marine Saline and Alkaline > Saline | place: Antarctica: Ace Lake...
TAAAGCAATTATCAGCAAAAGGGGAATCAGCCCAAGAACCAAGAATAAAATAACTCCAGGTATAAAAAAACTATTAAAAGGAGATTTTTCTAACATTGATAAAGGCATTCCGATCAACTCTCCTGTGGGAGAAATTATCAATGCTCCGCCGCCGCCAATTGCTCCTAATCCGAGGAATCCTAATAATAGAAAAAAGATGTTTCGTGTTATTTTTATTTTCATAATCTTTTCTTCATTTTTTTGCATTTGTCTCATGTGTTTAAATGGTTTGTAACGGTTGTTTATAAGAATAGTAGCCGATTGCGGGATTCATGCTTGTCAAGATACAAGACCCCGATAGCTATCGGGGGAAGCGGGCTACAACCCTTGAATTTACTGCTATCGAGGCTATTATTTTTATTCATTGATAAACTAAACCTTTCATGGGGGCTAAGTTAGTAAAAATGTTTAAACTTAGAACGATAAATTAAATTATAATTATTACGTAGAAAATATTTTACTTCACTAAAAGTATTCTACTGTGAACCATCTCCGGAAAATCCTTCCCCGAAAATCCAACCTTCAACATTGAAATCACATTACTCTCCAAAAATGGGTTAAGTCCATAAATAGGTAATATTAATGCGGCTTCATTGAAAAATTCGGGCTAATTGTTAGCAAACGTATTTTTTATTTTTCAAATTCGTAATGTCCAATTATTTTAAAATCGAAAAGACAATCAGCCAATACTTGTCCACAGCCAATATTATGCACTACAAGATGACGTTTATTATCAGTTGATTTTTTATTTACTATTATTCCGATATGTGTAATTCCGTTTCCTAAATCCCAACAGACTATTTCACCTAGTTTATAGTCGGTTTCATTTTTGGATGTAGAAAGAGCTTTCCCGAACCGAGAAAAGTAAACCATTAAATTAGGAACTCGTCTGTGGTCGATATTCTTGTCAGGCTTTGTTAATCCCCAATTTTTCGGATATTTTTCAAAATTTGCTTTCATATCTTCGTGTACAAGCTGTTGTAAATCAATACCAACTTTTCGATATGCCCTAATTACGACATCAGTACAAACGCCTTTATTAAAGGGCACATCTCCATTTGGATAATCTAACCTAAAGTAACTTGGGTCATAGATCACTTTTTGTTTTGTTAAAGTAAGAGCCGAATCTGAAAGCTGAATTTTGAATTCAGTTTGAGATTTAGGCTCGAAAACAAGAACCGACAAAAAGAAGATTGTCAATATGTATTTTAGGTTTTTCATAATATGTTTGCTAAAGGTTAGTATAAGAATAGTAGCCGATTTCGGGCTTCGTTCCTGTTAAATAACAAGACCCCGATAGCTATCGGGGGAATCGGGCTACAACTCTTGAAATTACTACTATTTCGGCTAATATTTTTATTCATTGATAACTTGCGTTACTACTATTTTAGTCCAAATATAAAAGGTAATACAAAAGTCACAAAAATTGTCCATACCATATAAATAGGTAAATATCTTGCAATCGTTAATTCAACATTCTTAATCTCATTACCTTTAAAACTAAATTTATACAAATCAATCATAATTAATACAAGGTTACCAAAAATCAATAGGTTTGAACCTAAAACAGCAATCCGGTTTGGAGTAAAGCCGTATTCTCCTACTCTGTAAATTATCGCAGATAATGCGATTAAATCTATAATCAATGTTATGATTGAAAGAATAAAAAGTGTTAATTCATTTAATTTCTGTTTCCTATTTATAGAGGTTTCTGATACTGAAAATACAATAATTGCCATTACTCCTAAAAGTAAAATATTAAAAACAATCAAAAAATCTCTGTCGTTATAAGGATCTTTACCGGTCAATACAATACTTATCAAGTAAATAATCAACGTGATGACAACTAAAGGACTAAAAATACTTGCAATTATCGGTGCTATTTTATTTGTTACAGAAGGAAAACTCTTCACGATGTAAGTTGCTACAATTGGAGAAGAAACCAATCCAAGTATAACAACATAATCGAAATAAAAATTTTCAATTTTAAATTCAATGGCAGAAAATAATCCAAGAGTTACTCCAGTTAAAATACCTCCAGCAATCAAAATAATTGCTGCAAGAATTGCTAAATCACCGTTGTATTTGATGTAATCAATTCGTTTGGTTATATTCTTCGTGTCGAAGTCAATGAAAATCAGACCATATAAACACCACAACAACAATGGTAAATGGATATATGCTAAATTTATAGAATTACTATCTCTAACAGACGGCAATAAATTTATGTAAACAGCTGATATAATAAATACACTAACTGAAAAAAATAGTTGTTTAAAGTTTATCTGTTTTTTTGTTAGAAATGAATATGCTGATAATCCCATGAAAACAATCAATCCAGCATTTTTTTCATAGAAGAAATAATCATTCAATTTGATATCAAATAACTGTGGGAGTTTCATTAAAAACCCTGTAATAAAGCATGTAAAAATCAAGAATAAGACGTCTGTTTTTCGAACTTTTACTTTTGAGTCATTTTGATTGTCAAATTCTAATCTTGCTTTCCAAAAGTCCGTCATTTTGAAATCAGTAATCTCTGGGTAAATATCAAAGAATGCTTTCTCAAAACTTTTCTTGTCAGCGTGGTATAGCTTTTCAAGTTGCTCTGGATTATCAATATTTTCTTTAATTTTTGTTTCCATAGTTGTATGTAGGATGCTGATTTTTAATGCAAGCAATAACGGTTGGTACTAGAATAGTAGTCGATTGTGGGCTTCATTCCTCTCAAGTTACAAGAAAATTGAAGCGTACGACAGCCCTTGAATTTACTACTATCTTGGCAATTATTTTTATTCATTAATAAACTAAACCTTTCATGGGGGCTAAGTTAGTAAAAATGTTTAAACTTAGAACGATAAATTTAATTATAATTATTACGTAGAAAATATTTCACTTCACCAAAAGCAATCCACGGTTAACAATCCCCGGAAAATCCTTCCCCGAAAATCCAACCTTCAACATTGAAAACACAGAACTCTCCAAAAACGGATAGAGTCCAATCCCGAAGCCTTTTGGGAGCAAGATTAATGCGGCTGCGCCGAATAATCTTGGTTATTTGTCGGCAATTCCTTGTTTAGTCTTCAATGCTTTTACTTTTGTTATAATCTTGTTGTTTTAATTCTTTAGCATTTTTAGACGAAAGAATTGATTTTCCAGTTTGTTTTTCAATTTCTAAACGAGCTTTTTTCGCTGCATGTCCTCCTTTTCTTGCCACTTCTTTGTTTGCATTAAATCCTATCGGTTTATTTTCTTTTGAAATTTCTGTTGTTGATGCCTCAGCTAACATATTTAAAACTAATTCCAAATTAGTCATGTTATCTCGTAAATTTTCTTTCTTCAAACCTTTTAGTTTTTTATATGCTTTAACATCTCTATCTGCCCAGGCCTTTGTTATTTCATTTGATAATATGGCATACTCTAATCCCTCTTTCATTCCTCTTTCTTGCCATTCATCTGTAAGTTCTTTTCTTACTTCAATGCTTTTTAATCGCTGATTTATCCATTCCTTTGAATAACCTTTTTTTAAATATGTCTGCATAGCTCTATCAAAAGCTTTCTCAGGGTCTTCGGTCTCCTCAATTCTCTCATACCCGACTTTTGCCAACCAAATTTTAAATGGTTCAGCTTTTGGTGAAGGTATTGATTGAATAAGTCGTAATAATTGTTCTGTGTCTGCGACATCAGTTTGTCGCATTTTACCATCAGTTGCTATTAATTTCAAACGGCTACAATCTGTAGCCACTTCGCTTCCTTCCTTTTTTAGTCTGGTTTTCAATACACTCCAATATTTTCTTGGATTATCACTCTCTGTTAGGACTCCAATAACATCTATTATTGAAAAATACCACTTTTCTTGTTCTTCGCTCCACTGAACTCGAACACGTTGGTCTTGAAATAGTTTAATAGCATTTTCTTTGGTCATTATTACATTTTTTTGATGCCTTAAAGATAGTCAATATATCGTTAAAATATATGGAAACAGGATTTCATCAGGGAATAAAAACTGATATTACAAAAATAGTAAGCTTTATGGAGGGTTTAATTATAAATTTACGAAAAAGCTGAAGCGTGCGACAGCCCTTGAATTTACTACTATCTCGGCTATTATTTTTATTCATTAATAAACTAAACCTTTCATGGGGGCTAAGTTAGTAAAAATGTTTAAACTTAGAACGATAAATTAAATTATAATTACTACGTAGAAAATATTTTACTTCACTAAAAGTATTCCACGGTTAACAATTTCCAGAAAATCCTTCCCCGAAAATCCAACCTTCAACATTGAAAACACATGACTCTCCAAAAATGGATAGAGTCCAATCCCGAGGACTCTCGGGAGCAAGATTAATGTGGCTTCGTTGAAAAATCCGGGCTAATTGTTGGTGGTAGTAGTTTTTTTATCAATCACTTGATTTGTTTTACTAATTGTCTAAAGTCGTCTTTTAAGTAACCCAAACAATAAACTGTCTGTGGAATTGAATATTCATAAAATTCTAATCTTTTATGAGGAATATGTTTATAGTCAATTGAAAGGCAGTAGTCGCAAGAGTTACAGTCATAGTCTATCGAAGCATATGGTTTCCCCTTATTTTTCCCACTTTTCCAAGATTTCTTTTCAAGAGGGCATTCGTCAACATAATTGTAATAACCAATTTCTTTTGTTTTAAATGACTTCACCTTTTTTAATTCTGCATAGTTGTCCTTTAACTTTTGTTGTATTGAATTTATTTTTGAGTTGTGAAGCCATCTCTTGAATTTAGTTCCTGAAACTAGCTCAGTTTGAAATAAGTTGTCTTGAAGCCCAAAGTCCTTGCGGGTAAAAAGTCTTTCAATCAAGTATTTTGCATATATCTCTATTGTTGGTAAGTTCTCTGATTTAATTCTTTGAAGTTTTTGCCAACTTACAGGATTACTTACCACTATTTCTATGAGCAGTTTTTTTCCTTTTGTTTCAATAACAATGTCAGGGATAAATTCTCCAACTCTTGTTTCAAGTTCAACATTGTCAATTGGAATTTCAGTCTCTTCAAAAATTTCAAAATGAGTGTTTGGGAAGTATAAAATTGGTGTCGTAAAATTCTTGCTATTCGCAATTATTTCTTTGGAAAGTTTGTGTAATGCTGTTTCAAGTCCACTTAAACAATCTTCTGATTTGTAATGAGCAAAATGGTGAGCTTTTATTTCTCCTTTTCTAGCGATAAGTTGTTTCTTGCAAGCAGGACATACACAATCACAAGCTAATCCACTTTCAACTTCGTCAATTGTCATAAGCTCGTTGTCTCTAAGTCCATATGGTAGTTTAAATTCCATTACTTGTTGGTTTGAATTCTATTACTTCCAACGGTAAATTGTATGAGTATTGGCAAATTGCGTGGCACTTCCCATTCAAACCGTGATGAAGTTCAAGAGGGCAACAACCCTTGAATTTACTGCTATTTCGGCTATTATTTTTATACATTAATAAACTAAACCTTTCATGGGGGCTAAGTTAGTAAAAATGTTTAAACTTAGAACGATAAATTAAATTATAATTATTACGTAGAAAATATTTTACTTCACTAAAAGTATTCCACGGTTAACAATACCCGGAAAATCCTTCCCCGAAAAACCAACCTTCTACATTGAAAACACATTACTCTCCAAAAATGGATAGAGTCCATCAGTAGGTTAGATTAATGTGGTTTCATTGAAAAATACGGGCTAATTGTTAGTTGAAGTTATTTATTTTAATCAAGTCTATTACATCAAATGGAATCTGTAAAGTTTTAAAATATTTTAATCTTCCATTTTCGTCATTTACCAAATCTGTAAAAACACATACAATGCTTTCATTACTTCTTAAGTGTTCAGCTTTTTCATTAATGAAATTTATCGCATTATCAATATTTGTAGAATAAAAATTTATTAAAGAAATCCATAATTCGTTTAAAGCTGTTTCCATCTCTTTCATGACCGGATAGACTGAAAAAGAAGTCCATTTTTCCAAATCACTCTTTACTGTTCCCCATTTCTTATAGTTTTCAAGTAATTCTTTTCCTGAAAATTCTATTTTCCCTTCTCCCTTAAAAGTACCATCCTCTTGTTTTGTCGCTGAAACCTCAATATCTTCAATTGGTAATCCACAATGCTGGGAATAATTTCTAAGTTTATATAAGAACCTATAAGAAAAATACTTATCATAAATATTGCTCATTATTTTTTTTAGCTCTTTTGCCTCGATTGAGTTTCTCCCAAATTTTCTTTTAATACTCGTTTCATTATGGTCTATAAAAGTTCTAATAGAGCTTAAGTAGTTTAAAAACATTCTGTTAAAATCTAAATGCTGCTTATAATACTCTTCTTTATCACCACCAACAGATAACGAATTATTAATCATATCTAATAACGAATCTTTTGAAATACTCACAAATTCTTTACTATTAAGAAAAACAATATCAAGTAATCTTTTCGTATTTTCAAAATTATGAATTTCAGCTATATGAGTTTGAATTGCTATTAATTCTTTTTCAGTTATGCTATCTGCAAGATTGGTCATATATCCATTATCGCTTTGAATTACAGTACCCAATCTTATTTCCATTACCTCCAAATCTAAAAAATTAATATTCTATTTTTTGCACTAAGTTTTAGTCCAAAATTGCAACTAAGTCTGTGTATAGTGCATATTCACTTTATTTCTCATTTATCTTTATAAAAAGGTGTTTATATACCACCAATTTCGGTGTATATAAACACCTTTTAAGATTAATCATAAAAGATTACATACAATAGTTCTTTTTTATTTTTAATAATTAATTGCATTATTGACAATTTTTAAATGATTATTTTCTGCTATCAAAAGCCGGCCCCTAAATCATTAAAAATCTAATTATACAACAAAATAAAACAAAATATCTCATATCTCATAGAAAATATTGAAATTATTTTTAAAATCAGCTTTTAGTAGGTATAAGGGTATATGTGGAATAAAGGTATAAGGGACAAGGATTTATTATCATTTTGAAGGTTAAAACCCTGCAATTTCATTGCTTTACTTTAGTTTCTATAAATTTTAATTGAATATTGAACATAGATTAACGAATATCGAATCTTGAAATATATCCTTCCTTAATTAGGTTTTTAAATCAAAATTTGCTATCGCTGAGCTCCTTCATCGGTTCATCATTCCTTGTTCATTATTCGATATTTTATAAACGAATTTCATTCGTCTTTTAAACTATGGAACTTTCAGCCCATAGTGTTTTTTTTATCCTATATCTCTTGCCTCCCTATCAAAATTGTTAAAAATTTCTATTCCTGCAAATATTCCTCAATAGCTTCAGAAATATTAATGATATAATCACCCATTTTTTCGCTTAAGGAAAAGATATCGCTATAGAAGGCACCTGATTTGTATTTATATTTTTTCTCTTTAAGGTCTTCAACATTTTGCTGACGCAATTTATTACGATATTCATTGATCTCATTTTCTGTTTTATGAGCTGAGTCAGGATTCACTTTATTAAAATCAACTTCAAGGTTATGATTCATAATGTCCATTGAAGTCTTAACCATTTCCAATATTTTATTTAGATGAGCATATTGTTCATCAGTAACTTTTATTTTCTTTTTGTTCTTATTATTAATAACTTTCGACATTTGATAGCAAACATCACCAATACTTTCCATATCGTCGATAATTTTTAGCATAGCTCGAATACGCTTTGAGTTATCGCGACTAATATCACCTTCTGAGACTTTTGTGAGATATTCGGCTATTTCAATCTCAATATTATCAGTTATCTGTTCATATTTTTCAATTTTGTTCAGAAGATAATCAATTTTTTTTGATTTGTGTTCAGCCAATAAATCACAAGTAACTAACAACATCTTTGAGAGTCTTTTACCAAAAAAGCTAATTTCTTCGTGTGCCTGAATTAATGACAGTTCAGAAGTGGATAACAGCCCTGTGTTAATATATTTTAATCTAAACTCTTCATCTTCTTCATCTTTTGAAGGAACCATTTTTGTAGCAATTTTTGCAATTAAGGGGGCAAATCCTACGAGTAGCAATGTGTTTATGATATTAAAAGCTGAGTGAAATAATGCAAGCCCAATCGGTAATAAATTTCTCACATTTTCAAAATCCGATATCGAGGAAGTTGTTTTAAGCAAAGAATAATTATGATTATGCTCAACAATCGAATCAATTCCTCTTAGAAAAAGATTAAAAATTAATAATATCCAAACAACACCGAACATATTGAATAAAAAGTGTGCTCGTGCTGTTCGCTTTGCCGAAATATTAGCAACTGAGGCGGCAATATTTGCAGTAATTGTGGTGCCGATATTTTCTCCAAGCACCATTGCCGCACCCATTTCAAAAGGGATCAAGCCATTATAACACATTACAAGAGTGAGGGCCATGGTGGCACTCGATGATTGAATTAATACCGTAATAATTGACCCGATTAAAACAAAAATTAAAATCGAAAGAAATCCTAAATCAGAAAACTTTGAGATAAATTCCAGAACCCCATTATTATTTTGCAGATCGGGAACAGATTCCTTTAGGAAATTCAAGCCGATAAACAAAATTGCAAATCCAATAAAAAATTCACCCCATGCCCGCCATGTACTATTTCTTGAAAAATACAATGGAAAGCCTAAACCGATTATCGGAAGTGCAAGCACATACATACTTACTTTGAAACCCAAAATCGAAATTATCCATGCTGTGATTGTTGTACCTATATTGGCACCCATAATCACACCAATTGCACCGATCAAACTCAATAATCCGGCATTTACAAAACTCACAATCATCACAGTTGTTGCTGATGATGACTGTATTGTGCAGGTTACGAGAAAACCTGTAAATATTCCTTTTATCCTATTGTTGGTCATCGCAGCAAGAATTACTCTCATTTTGTTTCCGGCAACCTTTTGAAGTGATTCACTCATCAACTTCATACCAAATAGAAACAAACCTAAAGCCCCGATTAAGGTTAAAATGCCAACAAAAACTTTTATAACTTCCATAAAAAACTTTTGATCACAAACAATATTCCCTGTTAATTTTCCGACAAATAAAAGAATAATATTCTTATTGAAAAAAAATAAACCAATTTATTTATTAACAATATCTTAACAGTTAATAACAGGGTACAAACTTGCTATATAGTGTTTTACGAAAATTTCTTCCAGGAATAGAGAAGTAATCCTAAAATAAAAATCAAATTATTCGTATTTAATCAGCATCGTTTGCTTATTTACTTCCTTTTCCGGTTTAATTACTAATTTTGCCATCATTTTTTAGAATTAAAAATATATTATCTTGAGTAAAAAATCTCCGATCAGAAAATTTCAAACATCGAAAGTAGCAAGCATTTCATTTGCTCATCTGATTCATGATATTTACTCATCTTTTCTGGCTCCCATTCTACCCTTATTAATTGAGAAACTTAGCCTTTCATATTCAATGGCAGGTTTATTAACTATTATTCAACGAATACCATCTCTGCTAAACCCGATTATAGGTTTAATTGCCGACAGAGCACCTATTCGGTATTTTATAATTTTAACACCTGCAATAACAGCGATTGCAATGAGTTTATTGGGCATAGCTCCAAATTTTATTATTTTAGGATTGCTTTTATTTGTGATGGGATTAAGTGCAGCTTTTTTTCATGTACCTGCTCCCGTATTAATAAAAGAACTTTCGGGAAGTCGCATTGGAAAAGGTATGAGCTATTATATGATAGGCGGAGAAATTGCACGAACCACAGGGCCTTTGATTATTCTCGGTGCAATTTCTATTTGGGGATTGCAAGGAACCTATAAATTAATTCCATTTGCTTTACTCGCTACCATTGTTTTGTTTTATAAATTAAAAAACATTGATATTCAACGACCAAAAAAAGAAGAAAAAAAGGCATTCAATGTTAAAACCACATTAATAAAAGTCATGCCCATATTTTCATTATTAGCAGGGATAACATTTTTTCGTTCTGCAATGAAAGCCGCACTCACAACTTTTTTACCAACATACCTTACTTTGGGCCAAAATGAAAGTCTTTGGATTGGAGGCATTTCCTTAGCTATTTTAGAGCTTGCCGGAGCTGTCGGGACTTTGGTAGGTGGTAGTATTTCGGATAAAATCGGAAGAAAAACTACTTTAATTATTTCAGCAATAGTTACTCCGGTTTTAATGTTCATTTTTGTTTATCTTAATGGTTTTGCAATGATTGCACTTCTTATACTGATAGGTTTTTTCATGTTTGCAACAAGCCCTGTTCTTTTGGCTTTAGTTCAGGAAATCAGTACGGAGAGGCCTGCATTTATTAACAGCATTTATATGACAATTAATTTCGTAATTGGAGCCATTACAGTTTATTTTGTAGGATTTCTAAGCGATATTTACGGACTAACCCTCACTTATAAAATATCAGCGATAATAGCTCTCGGATCAATTCCATTTGTTTTTATGCTTCCTTTAAAGAAACAGAAGATTGAAGATTGATACCTAATACTTGATTCTGGGGACAGAAAACATATTATGTTTTTTGTAGAAATAAAATTAATCTGAATATTAATGAAATCTATCTGTAAGCAACATTAAAAAGTTGGATATGTGATTTGTTTTAATGAAATCATCCAAAATTCTGAGGTTGAATCTGAGATATTAATGCCGGATTTATTATTATTGCAAAAAGTTTGAAATTTTCACAAAAGGAAAAAACTATGCCAATGAAAGGGAAAATATATTTTGCTTCCGATTTTCACCTCGGAATTCCCGATTACTCCTCCAGCCTGGTGAGAGAAAAACTATTAGTTCAATGGTTAGATTATATAAAAAAAGATGCAGGCGAAATATATCTTATGGGCGATATTTTTGATTTTTGGTTCGAATATAAAACAGTTGTTCCTAAAGGCTTTGTCAGAATTTTGGGGAAACTTGCAGAAATTACCGATTCTGGTATTCCAGTGCATTTGTTTAAAGGAAACCACGATGTTTGGGCTTTTGATTATTTGACTGAGGAAGTAAATTTAATTCTTCATAGAAAACCGGAAATAAAAGTTTTTAATAGTAAAAAATTCTATCTTGCCCATGGCGACGGCCTCGGACCCGGCGATAATGGCTATAAATTTTTAAAGAAATTATTTGAATGCCGCATCAATCAATGCTTATTTCGTTGGCTTCATCCTGACTTGGGAACACGTATGGGATTATATTTTTCAAGGAAAAGCCGCCTGGCACAGCTTGCGAAAGAAGGAAAAAAAATAAACAATTTTGATTTGAAAGAAGAGATGCTTTATAGATATTCACTTGATATTCTTAAAAAAGAAATTGATATTGATTACTTTATTTTTGGACATTGGCATTATCCGCTTAATGAAAAAATATCTGACAAATGCAGGTTAATAATCCTCGGTGATTGGCTATCAAATTTTTCTTACACAGTTTTTGACGGAGAAAATATTGAACAAAAGTTTTTTAATCCAAACGGAATTTAACTTTTTTTTTAACCATGGGTAATTGTTTTAAAAACACTAAATAAATTGAATCTAAAATGAAAACTATTGGCCTAATCGGAGGAACAACATGGCATTCATCAGCCGAGTATTATAAAATTATTAATCGGCAGATTAACCAAAAACTTGGCAAAAACTTCTCAGCTGAATGCATACTATATTCCCTCAATTTTGAAAAAATATATCATTTGATGATAAATGAAAAGTGGGACATGATCGCTAAAAAACTTATTAAAATTTCCAAAAAATTAGAGGCTTCAGGTGCCGATTGTATTATAATTTGTGCAAATACTCTTCATATTGTTGCCGATTTAGTTGAAGAATCAATAGGAATACCTTTAATAAATATTTGCTTATGCACAGCCGATAGAATTATTCAAGATGGCATAAATAAAGTTGCTTTGTTGGGTACTAAGTTTACTATGGAGCGGGATTTCTTTAAAGAAAAACTTGCTACCCAAAGTATTCTGACTTTAATTCCAGATGAAAATGAACGCAACTATATTAACAATGCGATTATAAACGAATTGGGTCATGGAATAATTAAAGCGGAAACAAAAGCTGTTTTCAAAAAAATTATTGATAGTTTGAAATCTGATGGTGCCGAAGGAATTATACTTGGATGCACCGAGATTCCATTACTGATCAATCAGTCAGATATTGATATCCCAATTTACGACACAAGTTTTATCCACGCAAACTCGGCAGTTGATTTTGCATTATTCTAAGCCGGCAAAGAAAATACAATATAGCCCTATTATTATTTTAAAAGACAATAGGAGCAATAAATTTGAGACGTGATGGAATAGCCTGTAACATGATGCCAAAATAAAATTAGAACCAAAAACCCAAATTCAAAAATAACATAAGCCCTGAATTAAGGTTAGATCCCATAACCGACAATTGAATCGGGCCAATAAAACTATCGTAACTACAAGTCATTCCATATCCAACAGCCAAATTCTTCATATTATACATATCTTCAAATTCAAATACATTAGTACCTGCATCGGTTCTTAAAGTTAAATACATTTTTTTCATAAAGTTGTATCTTAGCTTCATTCTTGCTATTCCCATGTAATAGCCGTAAGTTTGAATAAAATGCAAACCCGTAAAATCAACACAAGTCCCAATATAGTTATTTGGATTTAAACCTCCTGCTGCAAAAAGATGTTGAACAGGAACAACTTCATCTTGCTTCATAGTTATACCAACAAAATACCCGGGATTTAAGACAACTTTATCTGAAAGTTTGAGATAGTGCTCGTATTTCATATAAGCGATTCCTGAATTAGTAAAAATTTCTTTAATCACATTTTTGGATAAAGGAGTAATGTATTCAAATCTAATTTCAGAGGTGAATCCTTTAGTAGGAAATAAAGACTTGTTTCGTGTATCGGCATTTAAAGAGGCAAATACAGTACCATAGCTTGAAAATTTCTGAAATTTATTAAAAAGCGTATCCAAGCCTATTTTTTGCTTGAAGCGAAAATATTCATATTCAAAACCGGCACGAAAATTATACAGGTTATTAAAAACCGAATTAAGGAAAACTGATGCTTTATAATTTGTAAAATTAAAACTATTGGTTTTAACATTATTCTCATAATCATCAAAATCAAATGAAAACATGTCAAGTTTAATACCGAAACCGAGTTTCATCCCATTATCAATAATGTAAAGAGTTTTTAAACGCGGATTTGAACCCAAAACCAATTCAGTAAATAGTTTTGATCGTTTTCCAAAGACATTTCTGAAGATACCGTTAATGAAAAGGCTTCCTAAATAGTCGCTGTCGTAATGTAAACCTCCTGAAAGATATCCGGGATCAGCTTCTTTAATATCTAATATTAAATTGTTTTTATTATTTTCCTGCTCAAATTTATAAAATACATGCTCGAAAAAACCCGAACCATACATCCTGTTAACATCCGTTTCAATTTCATCAAATGAAATATATGTATTTTCAGTTTTAGAAAAGAAATTTTTGAAATAATTTTTAGGCATCTTCTCATATCCTCTAAAAATAACTTTGTTAACATAAACCGAATCAAGCGGTTTTGTTTCATATTTTTTAATTGGCCTAAATTCGATTGCATTTAATGAATCGGCTAATGATTTCAATTCATCAAAATACATTCTTCCTACCTTTTCACCAACAGCAATAATGGAATCATAATCTTCAAAATTCATCATTCCAAATTGCATTTTTATAGGTATATAAAAATTGGTTAGCCGGTATCCTTCAGTATTTGCCGCAACTCTATGATAGGCGATGATTTGATCAATCACCGAAGTTATGGTATTTAATTTATCAATATTTTTTGTCAAACCTGATTGAACATCCAAGCCAACAATAATTTTTGCTCCCATTTCTTTTACTTGTTTAACGGGATAATTATCAACTACTCCTCCATCAACTAAATAATCACCATTATATTTGGTTGGAGAAAAATATCCGGGAATCGACATGCTGGATCGAATTGCCATCGGTAAATAACCCTTATTGAGAACTACTGCTTCGCCATTCAGCAGATTTGTCCCGATGCAAATAAAGGGGGTTTGTAAATCATTGAAATTTGTAATATTATAAGCCGGTGAAAAATATTTGTTAAGCATAAGATTAACATTCTGCCCCTGAAAAAGAGATGCAGAAAGTCCTATCTTTTTATTTTTTATAGGCAGGGAAACAATGAATTTTTCGCCAAACACTTTTTCTTCAAATGAAATATATTTTCTTGAAATTTTATCTTGCATAATTGCATCCCAGTTCTGCGACCTTATTATTTTTGCAATCGAATCTGGGGCGTAACCTATTGCATAAAGCCCTGCCATTATGCTTCCAATACTTGTTCCACCTATGTAATCGATTCTAAGTCCTGCCTCTTGAATTACCCTTAACAAACCAATATAGGCAAATCCTTTAGCTCCGCCTCCACTCATTACAAGCCCGACACTTGGCCTTTTTGATTTTTTGTTCGAGGTTTTGTTTTGTGAAAAAGATGAAATATTTATTATCAGAATAATAAGGATAATGAGGCTTGGGTAGATGTATATTTTTTTATTCATGCACAATAATATTTATTCATATTTTGAATTAAACAAAAATAGCAATATTTCTGTTTGATATGAAAATTTTATGTTGGCAGTTTTCAGTCGGCAGTCTTCAGTTGGCAGTCTTCAGTCGGCAGTCTTCAGTCGGTAGTCGGCAGTTGGCAGTCGGTAGTCGGCAGTCTTCAGTTGGCAGTCGGCAGTCTTCAAATTGCCGAATCGAATTGCTGACTTTTTGATTTAAGAAGTTCGTTAATCTCTTTTAAATATTTGTTCTCCTGTTCCAAAAGGCTGTTTTTGTTTTTTAGAAATCTGTTTTCATCTATGATTTAGATATTAAAAATAATTTTTATATTTGTGGAAAAATGATGAAATATACACAATTAATGCGTTATAGCATAACAAATCAGGAGGATATATGCTGTAGGTGTGTGGTTATTTCGGAATTGTATGTAAGCCAATGAGAAAATTTAAATTATATATTTCTTTGTTGATTCTAATGATTTCAAATCTCATAAATGGACAATCATTGATTGGAATATATGGTGGGTTGAATTCTTCAGTTTTTTTTGACAAATCTTCAACACCACATTACTCAGCTAATTATATCACAAAAAATACATATTTAATAGGCCTGCATCTTAAAGAAAGAAAAGATAACTTGCTAAATCTTGCAGTAGATTTTGATTATTTGTATAGAAACACAAAGATTAAAGCACATTATGGAGGACTCGGATCATGGATAAATCGAGATTTAGACGTCGATATTTATTCACTTAATCTAAGGATTCTTCCTGAAATAAAGATTGGAAAGAGGTTTGGTTTTTATTTTAACATTGGGCCATATTTTGGGTTTATCATAAAAACAAAAAAATCAGGAAGTGGTTCAAGTGGCGATGTCCTTGGGAACCATGCTTCATGGATTGAATCAGGTAGCGCCAAAGATGTATTTAAAGGATTAGATTTTGGAATTTCTTCTTCTTTAGGATTAGAGATACCATTAACAAATAAATTTTTCTTGCTCTCTGATATTAATTATGGAATTGGATTGAGTGAAATAAGTAGAGGATCCTTAGGTTCATATGCTGAAAATATAAATTCAAGAAATTTTTACATTACTATAAGTGTAGTTTATAAAATAGATAAATTTAGCTTGACAGAGTTAATTAAGAAATACAATAGATAGCGGGCAAACAATAAATAGAACTCTAAGGACTCTTCAAAGCCTGTTCCGTAATAGCGGAAACCCAACGATGAGTCCATGTTGAAATAAATAATAGAATAAAAAAATATCAATTAAAAATTAAAGAGGCTCACCCACCTATATTATAAAAATCGCCACTAAGATTATAAGTGCCTGATTTAGGTTTATTTTCGACGGCAAGCTTGATTGCTTCAACGGCCCCAAGTTTTCTAACATCATAACCTAAATCGTTAAATAAACAAGGTTTTAATTGACCGTTTGCAGTAAGCCGAAGCCTGTTGCAGCGCTGGCAATTACCTCCGTCTCCACCTTCAACAACAGAAAATTCTCCGGTCGTGAGATTCATTTGGTGAATAAACCTGACTTTTAGATCATTTTTTATACAAAATTCTTTAACCTCAATCGCATCTTTTTCTTGCGAAGAACTCATAACAACACAATTTATTTTAATCGGTTTCAGGCCGACTTTTCTTGCAGCTTCAATTCCCTTAAAAACTTTTGAAAGATCACCACCTCGTGTTATCTTTTCATAAGTTTTTGGATTTATTGAATCAAGACTTATATTAACTCTTTGAAGCCCTGCTTCTTTTAACATTAATGCGAAGTCATGCAAAAGAATTCCATTTGTGGTCATTGCAAGATCTTTTATTCCGGCAATATCCCACAAATTTGATACGAGGCTTACAATTCCTTTCCTGACAAGAGGTTCCCCACCGGTTATTCTTATTTTGTCAATACCAGATTTTACAGCAACTTTTGCAATTTCAGTAATTTCTTCGAGAGATAAAATGTCGCTATGTTTAAGCAACTTGATTCCATGTTCGGGCATGCAGTAAATACATCTCAGATTACAACGATCGGTAACTGAAATTCGCAGATAATTTATTTTGCGATTATATCTGTCTAACATTAACAATTTCTCCTTTTTTAATTATAGTTTTTCCGATAGGAATAGAAATTATTCCATCGGCTTCCGTAAAAGAAAAAATATGTGCCGATCCGTGATATTCAATAGGCCAGACATTTCCACTACTTATTTTTACGGGAATAAAAGATTTTCTCAATGATTTCTTACGCCTATATTCTTTTCCTATAGGCATTCTGATTTCTATGGGATTGAAATCTGCTCCCATCATTTTATTTAAAAATGGTTTTACCAAAAGTTCGAAAATATTAAATGATGAAACCGGATTGCCGGGTAAGCCAAAAACAAACTGATTGCCTTTAACACCAAAAACTGTAGGTTTTCCGGGTTGAATAGCAATTGTTTCAAATTTAATATCAATTTTTAATTCATTGAGAATTTTTGGAATAAAATCGAAATCACCCATTGAAACTCCTCCTGAAATTAAAACAACCTGATTTTTTGAAAAAGCCTTAACAATCAATTCATAACTTGATTTTATATCATCTTTTGCAATTCCAATATAATCGGGTATTGCTCCGGCTTGTTCCACTTGTGCAATAAGTTGATAAGCGTTACTATTCCTGATTTGAGAAGGCCCGGGCTTTATGTCCGGCTCAACGATTTCGTTTCCTGTTGAAATAATACCAAGTTTAACTTTCTTTGAAACAAGGGGCTTAATATATCCGACTGCCGCCATTACAGCAATATGTTGAGCTTTGATTCTAATTCCTTTTTTTAAAACAATATCACCTTGTTTTACATCCTCGGCAGCAAATGCAATATTATTATTGCTTGATTCTTTGATAAATTTTATCTTATTCTTTGATAGATTTTCAGTATGTTCAACCATCAGCACACAATCGGCACCCTCCGGAATTATTGCTCCGGTCATGATTTTTGAACATAGATTTTTTTTAATGCGTTTCTCGGGAACTTTTCCTGCTTGAATTACCTCAATTATTTGTAGTTCATTGTGGATATCCTCCTTACGACACGCATATCCATCCATCGCCGACTTATCGAAAGGTGGCATATTAATGTCGGAAATCACATCTTCGGCAAGTATGCGGTTTAGTGAATTATTCAGGCTAACATATTCATTTTCTGTTTTGATTGACGAATTCACAACCAATTTATAAGCCTCTTCAAATATTATCATAATTTTTTATAAAAAATAAATAATAATTTTCAATAATATTAAATTGCAAAATTAATAATCAATTCCATTTTAAGTGTATTTTAAAGATGGTATTTGCTCGATAATTAGAAAAAAAAGGAAATATAGAAATGAAGAAAATTTAAAAATATCTCTAATTCAAAATTTTAGAATACTAATTAAGTAATGTTGTCAAAATAACTTCCCCATGATTATGTTACAAATTTTGCCACAGATTCACAGATTATAAAAATTTACACAGATGAAAACAATTGATCTAATGTTTAACTAAAATCAAAAATAAAAATCTAAGCACATTGAATATAAGAATTTGTGAATCTGTGGCTGAAATTATTGTTTGTTTTGAAATAGTAGTTTTAAAAATGCCTCAGACCTGTCTGCCGACATAGGCAGTTTCACAGATTAAATCAATCTAAAGATTGATTTTTAGTGTAATTGTAGATACTCAATTTTATGGAAGGTATTTTGAAAGTTTTACTTTGGAAAATTTGTAAAATTGTTTTCCGTCAGTTTTTTCGTTTTTTGTTAAAACTCACACAATAATTAGATGCTGACTTATAAACAAAAAAGGCTGCCCAAAATGGGCAGCCTTTTCTTTGGAATATTAGTAGGATTTATCGGGTTATGATAATCGAAGTAGTAAATACTTCTTCTTCGGTTACTAATTGCAAAGTATAATATCCAGGTTGTAGGGAAGTTGAAATCTCATGTTCAACCATTCCTGTTACCGTATGATAATATTCCGGTAAATAGGTATTAATCAGCTTTCCGCTCACATTAATCAATCGAAGTTCAAGCTTAGAGTCATACTCAAGCATAAATTTAGTGATGAAACTTCCATTTGATGGGTTCGGAAAGACTTCCATCAAATTATGTGAGAGTTCCTGATCGGATTCTGCTATTACTGATTTATATGGATTTAAATCTTCGAGACAAGGATTTCCACAGTAGCCTAAATGATCGCCATTTTCCAGGTGTGCCGGAACAGCATTCTTGGAGATACAAATTATGTGTGCATTGGATGGATTGCCGGGAGGAAAATGGCAAACTTCTACCTTCTTGTTTTTATTACCGCATGATACATCAATCACATCCACAAATACGTCGTTGCTTGCCTGGCACCCGTTTGCATCAGTAACTACAACATTGTAAGTAGTTGGAACAAGCGGATAAACTACAACTGTTTCGTCCATGAAAATAGAAATCGATTCGATTGGTGTCCAGGAATAGCTGTAAGGAGATGTTCCACCCGAAGGTGTTGCAACCAGGTAATTCCCGATATCAAGCGGATTGTATCCGAGGAAACGGCTCTGGCAATTTCCTGCATCAACAGATGGCAGGCCAAAAATAGTAACCGTTAGTGTACATTGTGAAGTATTTCCATTAACATCTAAAGCTTCATAAGTTACATTTGTTATCCCTACCGGGAATATGCCACCGCTGGCCGGGCCACTTACTAAATAAACCTGACTTACACCGCAGTTATCTGTTGCAACAGGAATAGTATAGTTGACAACTTTTCCATTTGCATCATCGGCACAGGAAGAATAATCGGAGTATGTGAGCTCCGGAGCCTCAATATCTTCCACAGTTACATCAAAGGTACAGGCAGAAGTTCCAATAGCATTGGTTGCTGTTACTGTAACTGTTGTTGTACCAACCGGGAAGAAAGTATCCGGATCCTGTGAATAAGTAATAGTTGAAGCCGGTATTCCTGTTGTTTCAGTTGCAGCAAAACTTACATTGGCACCACAAACTCCGCCGTCGTTATCAACATTGATATTTGCAGGACAAACAATGCTTGGAGCGACACCTGTAACAGTAACTGTAAATGAGCAATCTGCTGTTAAACCGGCGCCATCTGTTACTTCATAAGTAACAATTGTGGTTCCTATTGGGAATGTTGAGCCACTTGCCAAACCGGCAATCATTGCAGTT
>Ga0222665_1000635_pt1 | contig 19735 bp, 15 predicted proteins | sample AntAcemetagen653_FD_179853 | JGI IMG/M metagenome (GOLD analysis project Ga0222665, IMG submission 179853) | Saline water microbial communities from Ace Lake, Antarctica - #653 | ecosystem: Environmental > Aquatic > Non-marine Saline and Alkaline > Saline | place: Antarctica: Ace Lake...
CACCGATGTTTCGATTTTTCAGGATGATATTCAAGTTAATATTTCTCAGATAATTATTAAAAATATTTCCACTTCAATTGAACTTGATTTTGTAAACTCAAATTACAAAAAACTTTTTGTTAATAAGGAAATTGAGGCTTTAATAAACGATTCTTTATATGTTTTACAATTTGAAAATGGTAGGGCAAATTTTGAATATGAATTCAACAAGAAGGAAATTTTCACTATTGAAATCGATGATTTTGTTTACACCAAAGCTGTAAATCCTATACCACTTTGGATGTCGATTTTGCCGCCGTTATTGGCAATTCTTATGGCATTGGTGTTCAGAGAAGTTTACTCGGCCCTGTTCTTTGGACTTTTGGTTGGGACAACAATTATATATTATTTTCAGGGAACTTTTTTTGTAAGTGCTATTTTTCAGGGCTTATTTGCAATTGTTGATACATATTTAATAAAATCACTAAGTAATTCAGGCCATCTTTCAATTATTATTTTCTCTATGCTAATAGGCGGAATGGTAAACCTTATAACCGTGAATGGTGGGATGAAAGGTGTTGTTCAAAAGTTATCGAAATATGCAAACAGTCCGAAGTCGGGGCAAATCATAACATGGTTTCTTGGAATTTTAATTTTCTTCGATGATTATGCCAACACACTTGTTGTTGGAAACACTATGCGGCCCGTTACCGACCGCTTACGAATTTCGCGTGAAAAACTTGCTTATATTGTTGATTCAACGGCAGCTCCGGTAGCCTCTCTTGCTTTGATAACAACGTGGATTGGAGTTGAGTTGAGCTATATTCAAGATGGAATTGATAAAATCGGTTTATCGGAAAGCGCCTATAGTGTTTTCATAAATTCGCTCGACACTCGTTTTTATTTGATTTTTACTTTGATTTTTATTCTGATAATTGTATTTAAAAATCGTGATTTCGGGCCTATGCTTAAAGCCGAACAGAATGCCCGAAAAAATGGATTATCGACTGATTCAAAGAGATTATCATCTCAAAATAATGAGATTAAGGTTTCAAATAAGATTAAAGCAAGATGGTATAATGCAGTTATTCCGGTGCTTGTAATAATTTTCGGTACTATTATCAGTCTCATTTACACAGGCAGAAAAGTTGCCGGCCCCGAAGCTGATCTTATGGAAATAATTGCAGCCGCTGATTCATATAAAGCTTTGTTGTGGTCGTCGATTCTCGGAGCTTTGAGTGCAATAATTTTAAGCGTAAGCCAAAAAATATTAAAGCTTAGAATTGCTGTCGAGAGCCTTGTTAATGGTTTCCGTACAATGTTGCCGGCAATTATTATTCTTGTTTTGGCTTGGTCGCTTGCGTTAATAACTGAAGAATTACATACTTCTGATTTTATAGCTTACTGCTTATCTTACATTGATATTTCACCTTTCTTATTGCCTGCAATAACTTTTATTTTTTCGGCATTAATTGCATTCTCGACAGGTTCTTCATGGGGGACAATGGCAATTTTATACCCCATGATTCTTCCCGCAGGATGGGCTTTATCAATCGAATATGGTTTAGATCACGATCAATCAATAGCAATTTTTTATAATATAGTTTCATCAATATTGGCCGGTTCGGTTTTTGGCGACCATTGCTCACCAATTTCCGACACAACTATTTTAAGTTCATTGGCAAGCTCATGTAATCATATCGAGCATGTCAGAACCCAGTTGCCTTACGCCCTGACAGTAGGGTTTGTAAGTGTTTTTATCGGTACAATTCCATCTGCATATGGTGTTTCGTCATGGATAGTTTTTCCGATAGGTATTATCGTAATGTATATTATAATTAGAGTTTTTGGGAAGAAAGTCGATGGGGAAATTTTAGAAAAACAGAAATTACATTATACACCGAAATAATATTAATAAAGAATTTTTTTTAGATAATTTAAAACAGATTTAAAAGCTAAAACAAAATAATGACCTACATAGAAATAATAGTATTAATTGTAGCCGGTGTTTTTACAGGTTTTATAAACACACTTGCGGGAGGCGGATCAATAATATCATTATCGGTTTTAATGTTTCTCGGCTTGCCGCCTTCTGTGGCAAACGGAACAAACAGAATAGGAGTTGTTGTTCAGACTTTTACGGCAGTAGCAAGTTTTAAAAAACAAAAAGTCCTTGACCAAAAAAAAGCCTTATTGCTTGCAATTCCTGCCGTTTTCGGATCGTTTGTGGGAGCAAATATTGCAATTGATATTAATGATAAAATATTTGAAAATGTTTTTGCTGTAATTATGATTTTTATGCTGTTTTTTATTCTTTTCAAACCTCAAAAATATTTATACGGACGAAAAGAACTTATCAATAAGAAAATCAGTATTTGGCAGATTATAATCTTCTTTTGTATTGGTATTTACGGAGGTTTTATTCAGGTTGGGATTGGATATTTTCTGTTGGCAAGCATAGTTCTTGGTGCGGGTTACGACCTTATTAAAGCAAATGCTATAAAAGTTTTGATAGCAATGTTTATTACAATTATTGCTCTCGTTATTTTTATTATCAATGGTGAAATCAGATGGATGTATGGAATAATTATGGCTGCCGGAACTATGATAGGTGCATTAATTGCTTCAAAACTTGCAGTTAAAAAAGGCGTGAATTTTGTGCGTTGGGTAATTATTGTTTTGATACTGGTGTTTTCATTGCATTTTCTTCATATTATTAATATAAAAGATTTAATTCAAGGAGTTTAATTTAAGTATATTTGAGAAATTAACGTAGTAAAAATCATTAAATAGATTGAAAATGAAAACAAATTACGGCAAATTATTTATAATATTTTTAATAAGTTTTCTATTAGGAATATCTTCGTGTAAAGAACAAAAGCAAGTCAAAGATAAACCTGAATATGTATTAGTTATCCACGGTGGAGCAGGAAATATTAAAAAAGAAAATATGACTCGCGAAAAAGAAGCTCGTTATATTAAAAAACTCAGCGAAGTTTTAGAAAAAGGTTCAAAGATTTTAAAAAATGGTGGCTCGGCACTTGACGCTGTTGAAGCAAGTATCAGAATAATGGAAAATTCGCCCTTGTTTAATTCGGGGAAAGGAGCGGTTTTTAATGCAGATGGGAAAAACGAACTTGATGCCTCAATTATGGATGGCAAAACTTTAAATGCCGGTGCTGTTGCTAATGTTACAATAATAAAGAATCCGATTTCTGCCGCAAGAAAAGTAATGGAAGAATCCGCACATGTTTTATTAATTAAAGAAGGTGCAGAAGAATTTGCTAAGCAACAAGGCCTTGAAATTGTTGAACCCGAATATTTTTTCGATCAGAACAGATGGAACTCACTTCAAAAAATCAAAAAAAGTGAAGCTGGTGAAGAACCTTTACCTGATGAAAAACATGGGACTTGTGGTGCTGTTGCACTTGATAAATTTGGAAATCTCGCAGCCGGAACATCAACCGGAGGAATGACAAATAAAAAGTTCGGAAGGGTTGGTGATTCACCGATTATAGGTGCAGGAACCTATGCAAATAATAAAACCTGTGCAGTTTCAGCTACCGGACATGGAGAGTTTTTTATACGAAATGTAGTGGCTTATGATATTTCAGCTTTAATGGAATATAAAAACATGACTTTGAGCAATGCAGCTAATTATGTAATAAACGAAAAACTAAATGCAAGCGGAGGAGTTATTGCTGTTGATAACAAAGGAAATATTGCCATGCCTTTTAATACTAACGGAATGTATAGAGGATTTATAAATTCTAATGGAGAAATGGATGTAAAATTGTATGGGAATTAATTTAAATATTCTTATTTTTGTCCTCGAATTATTAGAGATAATAACAAATTGAAAAAATATCTAAAAATTAAATTTGTTTATTGACAAGAACCCTAAAATATTGCAAAAGATGAAAGAAAATCACTTTTTATGTCCGACATGTCGAGGGCAGTTGATCCCGAATAATAAAATTGTTCTTTCGGCACAAAAAGAAAATGGCGAAAGAGGTTTAATATTAATTGATCCCACATTAGGAGAGTATTCTGCTATTTCTCATAAAAACTTCAACCTTTCCGATGGAGAGCATTTGAAAGTGTTTTGTCCTATTTGTCATGCCGATCTTAGTGAAAAAAGCAATCCGGAAGACCTTGCAAAAGTAGTTATGATCAATGGCGAAAAGGAAGAAACCTATGTAATTTTTTCAATAATAGTAGGTAAAAAGTGTACGTATAAAGTGTATGGAAACAGAATTGAAATTTTTGGTTCCGATGCCGATATGCACATTAATTTTTGGGGTGAAGAAGCAAACTACTGAAAATTACATTGTCTTTAATAAATGAAGAACACCAAATATAAACTGAATGGCTTTATTGTTATATGGTTAAACAACAACGAAACAACGATTCAACCATATAACAATTTTTAATATAATGATTTAAAGAGGTGTGTGAACGCTTCCAAGATTTTTTTACTGCACATCATACTTTTGTATTTCCTCACTAAAATAGTTTATTTCAATACCGACTTCTTTAAACATTACTTCCGATTCTTCGGCTGAATGATATTTTTTTTCGCAAACAACTCTTTTAATTCCACAATTTATTATAAGCATGGCACAAGTCCGGCAAGGAGTCATTCGGCAGTAGATTGTTGAATTCTCAAGTGATATTCCGAGTCGTGCAGCCTGACAAATAGCATTTTGTTCGGCATGGACAGTTCGTACACAGTGTTGGCTGATAGTTCCGTTTTCGTGGATTACTTTTTTCATCAAATGCCCGACTTCGTCGCAATGAGGAAGGCCTCGCGGCGAACCCACATATCCCGAAACCAAAATCTGACGATCTCTTACAATCACGCAACCACTTCTGCCTCTGTCGCAGGTAGCTCGTTTTGAAACGGCATTAGCCAATTCCATAAAATACTCGTCCCATGAGGGGCGGATGTGTTTGGTGTTTCCGTTATTATTCATTAAAAATAAATAGTTTTAATTATTTTTCAAAAATAGTGTTTTTTCACGTTGTGAATAAATCTTTAATTTGAGTTGTTGTAAAAAGCTTATGATTAGGAAGCTGGTTTGGAGTTAAGCTTAGGATTAGTGTATCGCTTGCATTTATTTCATAAAGGTGTGGTTTGGTTCATCTTAATTTTACTACACCAATATTTCGGGGGTCATGTTAAATTAAGGCAATTATGAGCAAAAGCTGACCCATACTGGTCAGTTTTGTTTAAAGTCATTAGATTCTTTTTTTACTAAGGCTGCTATTTTTTTGAAAGATAGTAGCCTTTCATTTTTACCTGATTCATGATAAGTTTTGTTATAATATTTTATTAAATTTGTAAAATAATCATTACAAATATATAATGACATGTTAGTTATTGATAAACATAGGGTGGCAGATTGGATGTTACTTTCACATTTGGCTGAACAGAGGCAATTGTATGAAAAAATTGTTCTGTATGAAAAAAAATATGGCCTGACTTTTAAAGAATTTAAAAATAATACGAATCAAAAAGAAAATGAAGATTTTCAAGAATGGGATGATTTTATTGAATGGCAAGCATACACAAACTTCTATTTACATATTACAAAAAAAATAAATGACATCAAATCTGGAAATTTTCAAGTTGCTTGATGGCAATAAGTTTGTAAATTCATACGAAGTTCTGGATTTTCGTGAAAACACCTCAGGGTTTTACTTAAAACTTAAGGTATTATTCGTTGATCAATCAATCCTATTTTCCAAAGAATATTTTTCCACAGATATTCGTAATTATTCCTTTCATTGGCTAGACAAGAATAATGAATTATTAATTCGTTGGGACAATGCTCCTTTTCATAAAAATATTGAAACATTTCCTCATCACAAACATCAGGGTAAAAAAATATCTCCAAGTAATGAAATAGGATTAGAGGATGTTCTTAGTTGTATTTTTAAGAGTTTAGAAAGATAAGTTGAAACAAGTTTAAAATTGTATTTGTTTTATAAAAAATAATAATAATTTTGCACCGATATGCACTAAACTGCATAACGAAAATTTGACTTTGTTAAAAAATGTATTATAGGTGTGAAAATCACTCATAATAAAAATTCAAATACAAGAACATAAAATTAAAATTATGACTTTCTTTTCAGCCCGAGTTTCAAAATTGATTATTTATTTGTTTTTTTTATTTGCCTTATATTCATGCAACAAGGACAAAGAAAATGACATGCCACCTGCAATAAATTTCTTAGCTGGAGAAAAATTTATTAAAAACAACGATACTGCAAAAATTGGTAATGCTTTACGATTTGGTATTCAGGCCAGAGGTACTGACTCCGAAATAACCAATTTTGTGATTAAAAAAATAATGCCCGATAACAGTTATACTGTTGTTATGGATACAGGTTTGTATTCGATGTCGCTTGAGCTTGAAAAAGTATTTTATCAAAATGTTGAAGATGTGCTTGATTGGACATTTGTCGTGATGGACAAAAACAGGCTTAGTTCACAAATTTCGTTAAGAGTTTACAAAGACCCGGATTCTGAATTTGGTGGAATTATTTATTATCCTTCAATTACGATGGGATACCAAAACAGCACAGAATTCGGACAATTTCTGGATTTAAAAAAAAATCATGTTTATTTTGAAGACTCAGCTCAACTATTGCAATCCGACATCGAAATGTTGGCTTACTTTGTTGAGGATGAAGATCTACCGTCACCTGTTTTTTCATCACCAGGCGAATATGATAACTTCAGTTTAGAGGCTTCGGTTTTTTATCCTTCTATCCCCGACTGGACAGTTAGAAATTTTACTTTATGGGATATTAGTGTAGATAATGAGCCTATTTCAACAACCGACTTCAATAACTGCCAAAACGATAGTTTGATAATTGTAAGTTATAATGAAGTTTGGGCTAAAAAGAAATTCAAATGGGCCAGCAATGGAAATGTTATTCCGTTCCAAACAATAAATGGAAATAAAGGGCTTATTAAAGTTATTCGTGCCGATGAATTTGATACCGGTTCAATAGAATTTTCATTAAAAATGCAACTATAATTCAATCACTTAATAATCATTTAAAATTAATTTATGAAAAAAAATCTACTATTTATTATTTTTTGTTGTGCTGTATTTAGTACTGCTTTATATGCACAAAACGATACAATAACTGCATATACGTTTCCTACCGGAGTTGATACCACCGATATTTACCCAAATGCTGGATTAGCTTCAAATGCAAACAGGTATATTTCAGCTGAAGATACTCTTAGCTGGCCCAACACTAATATTCGCCAAATTGTGATGACTGAAGGAGTTGGAGGTTCCGGTGATTATGCGGGAACTGTTGATGGATGGGAAGAAGGTGCCAATGCAAAATTATGGTCGATTAAATTCAAAGCTGAAGGATATACTAATCTAAGGATTTCATCGAATCAATCTTCGGATGAGAATAAACCCGGGCCACGCGACTGGAAACTTCAATGCCGTTTTAGTAAAGAAGAATGGTTTGATATTCCTAATGCTACGGTGGTTTGTGCTAATGATTGGACCACCGGAGTGGTTAATGAATTGCCTTTACCACCCGAATTTAACAATCCGGGCTCATCTTCAATGTATATTAGATGGATTATGACTTCAAATATAAGTATTTCCGGAGAAGATATTCTTACTGACGGAATCTCGAAAATTGATGATGTTGTGGTAATGGGAACTTCTAATTCTGGAGTTGAAGAAATTCTTTATTCAAATATTTTGAAAATCTATCCAAACCCGGCCACTAATTTTTATAATATTGAAAGCACAGAAGAAATTCAATCGATTTCAATTTATAATATGAATGGAAAATTAGTAAAACAGCTTGAAAAAGTGAGTGATTTTGCTACAATCTCTACTGATGATTTGACGCCCGGAAATTATTTGGTTCGTACAAAACTTTCAGGTTTTAATTCAGTACATGTCAGCAAACTGATTATTAAATAAAAAATAACAATTTGAACAGATACTTACTACTACTGTTTCTTTTTTTTCATTTATTTGCACATACCCAAAATTTATATAAAATTTCGGGAACTGTTTCCAACAAGAACAAAACTCCTTTAGGTGGGGTAAATGTGTTTGTTGATGAACTAAAAATTGGTAGTTCAACAAATGAAAAAGGAAAATTTTCAATTGATGAAATTAAAAATGGGAATTATACTCTGATAATTTCGCATATCGGATATTTACCCTTAATTAAAAATATTGAAATTACCGGAAAGGATATTCATCTGAAAATAGAATTAAATAAAGAAAATCTTACTTTAGATGAGGTAACAATAATAGCCGACAAGTATGAATACGTAAAAAAAATACCGTCGCGAATTAAAGTAATTCCCGTTGAAAAAATAGAAAACAGCCCTGAACAAAATATGACTGATTTTCTCGGCAATATTTCGGGTGTAAATGTTGAAAATACTCTTGGAATTTTTTCTAACAGTTCGGTGGTTTCATTGCGCGGATTAAGCGGAAACGATCAATCAAGAACCCTTATTTTAATTGATGATATTCCTATAAACAAATCTGATGGAGGTTCGGTAAACTGGAATTTAGTTAATAATGAGAATATTGAAGCCATTAAAATTATCAAAGGGCCCGGCCCGGCTAAATATGGTAGCAATGCAATGGGTGGAGTTATCAATATTATTACAAAAAAGCCTGTTGAAAAACTTTCGGGGAATATAAAAGCAAGTTACGGTACATACAATACTTTTGCCGGAAACATGAATTTATCCGGGACTTTCAATACAAAAAACCAAAATAGTTTTTATTGGAGCATAAGCGGTTCGGCAAAGAAAAGCGATGGTTACATCACTGAACTTGATGAATACATTGAAGTTAACGATAGTATTATTGTTCCCGTGTTTCTTGATGAGGTGAATTCAAATGTTAAACTCGGATATTTATTTAATAAAAAACACAGCATCGAACTTTTTTCGAATTTCTTTGACGACAAAAGAGGAAACGGAATCAAAGTGTTTGACGATTACGGTGCTTACTCCGAACACGACACATGGTTTTCGGTTTTAAAATATAAATTTAATGAAAAGAACTTCAATTTTAAATCGAATATTTTTTTACTCAACGAACATTATCAAAGGGTTTATGAATATATGAAAGAAGGGGAATACCTTTTGTATGATGTTGATTCCAAAAGACATGAATTTGGTGCAAACCTCGATTTTTCATACTTTAAAAACGCGCATACACTTACTTCGGGAATTATGTATAAACACGGCAGCGTTGATGCAATTGATACATATTACACATCTACCGATTTGATAAGCAATGCAGGGGAAATGAATATTTATGCGATATATTTTCAGGATGAAATTGATTTTAAATCAAAAAATATTCAGATAAATATTGGTTTGAGATATGATGTTGCCGATTTCAAAGACGGGATTTTTTCGGTTGAATATCCCTCATATTCAATTGATTTTTTAACTAAGTTTCAGGATACGGTAATAAATCCTCATTTTTGGAATTCTCTTAGTCCTAAAGTGTCGGTTCAAAAATGGTTCAACGATAGAACAAGAGCCTATTTTTCTTATGGAAAAGGTTTTAAAGCCCCTTTGCTTGACGATATGTGCAGGACTTCAAAGAAAAGAAGTAGTTTCAGGTTAGCAAACCCCGAGTTGAAACCCGAAACTATTGACAATTTCGAAGTAGGGCTTGATTACTCATTATTTAAAAATTTAACCATCAAACAATCAGTATATTATTCAATTGGGAAAGATTTTATGTATATTATTAGTACCGGTGATTCGGTAAATATGGGTTACAAAATAGCACCAATTTATACTATTGATAACATAAGCAAAGTACACATTTATGGATTGGAAACCGATTTGGAATTCCAATTTAGCGAATCCTTTGCAGCTTACCTGAATTATACTTATAATATTTCTAAAATTAAAAAATTTGAAATCAATGATGCAGATGCCGACGAAGATTTGAATAATAAATATTTGACTAATATTCCCGATCATAAAATTGCAGCCGGTTTAGTTTGGAAGAACAAAATGGCAAATATCAGCTTATCGGCAAAGTACATTGGCTCAAGATGGGTAAACGATTTGAATGAGGTTGATGATGAATATCTTCATACCGACAAATTTGCTGCATATACAATTGTAAATGTAAAAATAAAACGTGAATTATTTAATGGAGTTTCAGTTGCTGTAAATGTTAATAATATTTTTGATAAGATTTATATAAATAATCGTTTTCAGCGTTGCCCCGGAAGATTTATTAGCGGACAAATAATTGTTAATTTTTAATGAATTTGCTTTAGATAAATGAAAAGATGTTTTAAGTCTATGATATTATGCGTCTAAAGATGAACTTATTTTTTTATTTAATTAGTAGTGAACAGCCCTGATATCTTCTTTAAAACATCCTCAACCTCATCATAGAGGTTTTCAACCGTGCCATTGTTTTGAAAAACAAAATCCGCCATTTCAATACATTTTTTCAAATTTTGTTTATTTGGATCAGATGAGGAATACTCCCTTTTTTCATTCTCCATAAAGACGTTAAAAGAAATATGGTCGGTTTCCGAATTTCGAAGTTTTATTCTTTCATATCTAAGTTTTGGATCGGCATCAACAGCGAAAAGATAAAAATTACTCTTTTCTTTTAGTGATGCGATTTCACCGGGAGTGCGGATACTTTCGATAATACAATTCTTTCCTGATATTTTTGCTTGCTTATAAAGCTGATCGGTAACATAAGAAGGCGAATTCTTCGCCCTTAGTTCGTTTGCTATCGAAGTCATTGAATCTCTGTTTACAGCAAGGTTTCTCTTCTCAATTTCGCTTATCAGGTAATCACGAACCGAATAATGAACAAAAGCATTTTTATTAACAAGGCAATCGACAATTGTCCCCTTTCCTGCACCAAGAGTTCCCGTAATTCCGATAATTATCATAAACAATTAACTAATTAATAATGATTAAAAGCACAAAATTAAGGAAATATTTTGTTGAGAATGGTAAAGAAAGTATGCATTACTAAAAGTTTTATGGTTAAATTGAATTTTAAATTTTACAATTTTAAGCATAGCTTTGTATTTTTTCTACGAAACTATCTTGTTAGTTCCAATCCATCATTTAACAACAAACCACCCTATTCCCACAATTATCGCAATTTCCTTTGTTGTCAACAGCAACTACTTCAACATAATATCCTTTTCTTTTAATAAGCGTTTTTCCGCAATTACTACAAATTGTGTCATTTCCCGAATCAAGATTAACATTCCCAAGGTAAACATAATCAAGATGTTCTTTTGCAATTTCATGGAATTCATTTAGAGTTTCAACGGATGTCTGTCGGTTTTTAAGTTTATAAGTCGGGTAATACCTTGAAATATGAAGAACTGTGTCGCGGCCGGTTTCGCCGGAAATCCATTTCACCATTTCCTCAAAGTTTTCTTTATTATCATTTAGATCGGTTATAACCAAATTAGTTATTTCCATATGTTTATTGCTATTATGAATTTTCTTAATACTTTTTTTAACAGGTTCAATTGTTGAAAATGTATAATTTTTATAGAATTCATTTGTAAAGGCTTTCAAATCAACACTAAAAGCATCAACATAAAGTAAAAGTTTTTCCAAAGGCTTGGGATTGATAAATCCGTTTGTAACCATCACATTTTTAAGCTCTTTTTCCTGAGCTTGTTTTGCAATTTCAAGCATAAACTCAAACCAAACTGTTGGTTCGTTATAGGTGTATGCAATTCCTATATTATTTTTTCTTGCAGCTGAAGAAACAATTTCTTCCGGTGTGATATTTCTTAGATACCCATATTCGTCAACACTTGTTTGCGAAATTTCCCAGTTTTGGCAAAATTGGCAATTCAGGTTGCAACCGATATTTCCCACCGAGAAAATAATTCTTCCCGGGAAATAGTGATATAAAGGCTTTTTTTCAATCGGATCGAAAGCCATTGAACACACTTTTCCGTAGTTTTCAGAAATCAATTCACCATCAAAGTTTTTTCTGACTTTGCAAATACCTCTGCTATTTTCTTGAATAATACATTTATGAGGACAAAGTAAGCACTGAACTTTTTGGCCATCAAGTTTTTTATAAAAATCTGCTTTTTTCATCTGTTTTAAAATCGAATCATATAAGTTACATAAGAAAATAAAAGTAAAAATAGTTTAACACATTAATCATTATCTTGTGCCTTCGCACCGAAGTGCTTTGGTACCCAGGTGTGAGTTTTAAATTAAACTTGGACATTTCACAAATTTAATATTTTTTATTCAGATGATTATATTTTATTTTCAGAAGTTATTGGTTGTGTTTTAAGAAATTTCCAATTTCTAATTTCAAACCACGAACGCGTATGAAATATTTATGTTTTTCACTCTATATTCACATTAATCCTTAATTTTGACTTCGATTAATTTGAATTTTTAATGAGAAAAAAAGTTCTTATAATAACATACTACTGGCCACCAAGTGGCGGAGCCGGGGTTCAGCGGTGGTTGAAATTTGTTAAATATCTTAGAGATTTTAATTGGGAACCCATTGTTTACACTCCCGAAAATCCTGAATTCCCGGAATATGACAATTCTTTGCAAAAAGATATACCTGAAAATATTTCTGTTTTAAGAACACCTGTTTGGGAACCATATTCTGCCTATAAAAGATTTATTGGGCAAAATAAGGATAAGAAAATTAATGCCGGTTTTTTAAGTGAGGATACAAGGCCAAAACTTAGCGAGAACATTTCGGTTTGGATAAGAGGAAATTTTTTCATTCCCGATGCAAGAAAATTCTGGATAAAACCCTCGAAGAAATTTCTAAGTAATTATCTCGAAAACAATCATATTGATGTAATTGTTTCTACAGGCCCTCCTCATAGCATGCATTTGATTGCAATGTATTTAAAAAAGAAATTTAATATTCCATGGCTGGCAGATTTTCGTGATCCATGGACAAATATTGATTTTTATAAAGATTTGAAATTAACCCGATTCGCTGACAAATATCACCATAAATTGGAATGTTCGGTTTTACAAAATGCCGATAAAGTAGTTGTTATCAGCAATGGAATGGCTAATGATTTTAAAAAATTTTTCGATAGAGATTATGAAGTTATAACAAATGGTTTTGACCCTGATGATTTGAACAAAGATGAGGAACTGTCTGTTGATAAAAAATTTAGTGTTGCACATATTGGTTCTTTAGTAAAAACCCGAAACCCGATTGCTTTGTGGAAAGTTCTAAGTTCATTAATAGAATCTGAGCCGGGTTTCAAAGATGATCTTGAAATAAAATTAGTCGGTAAAGTGGATGTTTCGGTTAAACATTCAATTGAACAGTTTGGGCTCAATAAATTTGTAAATAAAATAGACTATTTACAACACAATGAGGTTATTAAAATCCAGAAACAATCGCAGGTATTATTATTATTGATCAATAATACACCCAATGCAAAAATGATATTAACCGGAAAATTTTTCGAATACCTTGCCGCAAAGCGACCAATTATCTGTATCGGGCCTTGTGACGGAGATGCGGCAAAAATTTTAAAGCAAACCAACTCAGGTTTAATAAGTGATTTCAATGATGTAAATAAACTAAAAAACAATATTTTAGAATATTATAATTTATTTAAAAACAAAAAACTAATTTCAGAAAGCACGGGAATTGAAAAATTTTCAAGAAAGGAATTAACCGGAAAACTTGCGGAATTATTGATTGTTCGACATAATTATTAATAAAATTTATATATTTGTGTGATATTTAGAAAATAAGTAAACACGAACTGAAAATTAAAATATTTGATCATATAGAAGAAAAATAAACAATTAAAACAGAAAAACTAATACATGGAGTATAAATATGACATTTTCTTGAGCTATACTCGTAAGCACCCACATAGCCAATGGGTTAATGATGTGTTTTTTCCATTGTTTGTACCCTATGTTGAGGACGCCCTAAACTGCAAAATTGTTGTTTTTAAAGATGATAGAGAAATTCGATGTGGAAGTGACTGGGAAAATATTATTCTAAATTCTTTGCTTCAATCAAAAATCATGGTTCCTATATTATCACCTTCATATTTTATGTCAGAATGGTGTAGAAGAGAATTTCAAGTTTTTCATTATAGACAGATAAAACAAGGTTTTATGTCTGAACAAAATCCTTATGGATTAATTGTTCCAGTTAGAATTAATGATGGAGATTTTTTTCCTGATTGCGTAAAAAGAATTCAATCATTGGATTGTAGAAATCATTTTAGGATAGGCGAAGGATTTAAGACAACGGCAAGATATATTGAATTGCAGGACAGACTAATAGCTTGGGCTAATGAAGTAGCACAAGCTATACTAAATTCAAAAGAAATATCTGTACAATTGGCCAATTTAGATTGGATAGAGGAATCTCAGAAAGAGATTGATCTATCGACAAATATAAAAATTCACAAACCAAGAATATGAATAAGGGAAAGATAATAACCTTTTATTCCTATAAGGGTGGTGTTGGAAGAACCATGTCTCTTGCAAATATTGCTACTATACTTGCTCAATGGGGTAAAAAAGTTTTGGTTATAGACTGGGATTTAGAAGCACCAGGTTTAGAAAGGTACTTTATGAATTATGTTAGTAATATTAAATTAGGCAAGAAACGAGGAGTTATTGATCTTTTAATTGATAAAACATCTAATACTAAAGTAAACTGGAAACGTTATCTTCAAGATGTTAACATTGCTAATAAATATAAGCTAAAATATTTAGGTTCAGGAAAGAAAGGGAGTGATTATTTCGACAAATTAAAACAATTGGATATTGATAGTCTTTATGAGAAAAACTATGGATTTGAATTTTTTGAAGGATTGAGGAGCGAATGGAAATCAGAATTTGATTATATTTTAATCGATAGCAGAACTGGAATTACGGATAATGGAGGTATTTGTACAATTCAAATGCCAGATATTGTTTTGGTTTTCACAAATACAAATGAGCAAAGCGTGCTGGGTACAAAAGAAATTATAGAAAGAATAAATTTCACTCAACAGTCACAACCTTTTGATAGACAAAATTTAATAATATTTCCTATTCTTTGTAGATTTGATACAACAACAGAATTTGAAATCTCTCAAGTTTGGATTAAAAAAGTCTCTGATACTCTTATGAATGTATATAATGATTGGTTACCTTTAGGGATAGAACTTAAGGAATTCATCGAAAAGACTAAAATACCATATTTCCCTTATTTTTCTTTTGGGGAGAAATTATCAGTTTTAGAACAAGGTTTTAGCGATCCTTCTAGTATGGGTTATGCATATGAGTCATTAACCTCATTAATTGTGAATAACTTTCAAAATATTGATAATTTTATTAATAATAGAAGTAGTTATATTAGCCATGCAAAAAAAACTTATAATCTGTCATCATTAATTAAAGTTATCGGTGTTGGTGGCGGAGGTAGCAATGCCGTAACCCATATGTTTAAGCAAGTAATCCAGGGAGTGGATTTCATCATATGCAATACTGACGCCCATGCACTAGAGAATTGCGATATCCCGACCAAAATCCTATTGGGCTCCAAAGGTCTTGGTGCAGGCTCAATTCCGGATGTTGGTCGGGAAGCTGCCATGGAAAATATTGAGGAGATCAAACAGATACTGGAAGAAAATACCGAGATGCTGTTCATCACGACAGGTATGGGTGGTGGAACAGGCACTGGAGCTGCCCCGGTGATTGCTGCTACAGCTAAAGAAATGGGATTGCTGACAGTTGGTCTTGTTACTATTCCTTTTGATTTTGAAGGAAAGAAAAGAAGGGATCAAGCCGAAGAAGGTATTAAACAACTGCAAAAACACGTTGACACATTGATGATTATAAACAACAATAGCCTGCGTGAGTTATATGGAAACTTAAGCCTAAGTGAAACCTTTGGAGAAGCAGACAAGATACTTACAATTGCCATAAAAGGTATTGTCGAAATAATTACTGTTTCCGGGTATATAAATGTAGATTTTGAAGATCTGAAAATAGTAATGAAAGATAGTGGGATTGCGACTATGGGATTCGGTGTCGCAGGAGGAAAAGGAAGAGCTATAAAAGCTATAGTAACAGCATTGTCATCTCCCTTATTTAATAATAATAATATCAACGGAGCAAGAGATATCATATTATATATCAGTTCGGGAACCAAAGAAGAATTATCCATGAATGAGATTTTGGATATTACTGATTATATTCAAGATAAACGTGGTTCAACTGCTGAAATTATATGGGGAACAGGAATTGATGAGTCATTGGGAAGCAGCATAAGTGTTACAATTGTGGCAACAGGATTTAAAGAAAAAACTAAGGCTACTGAAATATTTGATTCTTTTTTCAGTAATACTATTGACTTAGAGACTACCAAAGCACAAGATGAATTGGATGAAATGCCAAAAAAATTAGAATCTTCTATTTACTTTAAAGAACGGGATGAAAGGGCGATTCTTAGAATAAATAAGCTTAAAGAAATGTCAAATAAATTAGAAGACTCTTCTATTCACTTTAAAGAACTGGAGAATTTAGAACCAGTTTTAAAAAGGAGAGTGACTCAAATTGAAAAAAAAGAAGAAAATCAATGTTCCAAAGATGCACAGGAAATAAAAAAGATTAAAAGTCAAAAAGGAAAGAATAGTTAACATATAAATTTAAATTGTTTATTAAAATGATGAAAGAACACCATGCGGTAACAGCGTGAATAGTGCATTTGGCGGTTAGTGCTAATTTCAAGGGATTATATTAATAAACTTTGTAACGGTTTGATAGGTTCATGCTTCGAGTCACCAAACGACACCATACACACCAACCGTTAAAAATATCATCTCGAATACCTCTCATCCCCCAGCGTAAACGATTCAATCCCGCCGCCTAATCTTGGTTTTTCTTCTGATAAATCAAGCATTTCCGGTAATATAAAGTTTTAAGTTTTTTTAGTTTTTGAATAAACCCTGTTCAGCCAACCGGGCAGAATTATAGCTCCAATAAATAAATATGGATAAAAACTAATTATTCGCCAAAGTAAAGCAAGTGCAGGAGCTAATCCAATAGGAATAAATTGTCTTAGAAAATCGGAAAAAACAAATTCGGCAACTCCGCTACCCCCAGGCGTCGGGCTAATTAATAATATTACCCACATAACCAATTGTCTTGCATAAATTAAAAAATGATCATCCACAGCAACAAAAGCCAAAATCATGCAATTCACAACCCAATATCTTGCTGTCCACGAAAAAAGTGTTGCAACATAAGCTTTTACCCAAAAAACGAAAGATTTACCCTTCATTTCTTTTGAAGTGGTTATTATCTGATCTCCGGTGTCAACAGCTTTTGGAAGCCATTTTCGCAAAAACTTGAGTTTAAATATTTTTATTAATATCCATTTGAATCCTCTCGGGTTGATAAAAACACCGTAAATTATTATTGATGTTAAAATTAAAATGAAAACATAACCGATAATAAATATTCCGAGCGACCCGAATTTTGAATTAAAAATTGCAAAACTTGCACCTGTTATAAACAGGCTTTTATATCCAACGAGAATAACAACTATTGGAACCATTAAAATATAAAACATTTCGTCGAGGAAAGCAGTAATCATAACAATAGCTGTGGTTCTTCCCATATTTATTCCTTCTTTGTTTACGATAAATAATGCAACTGCCGAACCCCCAACCACCGAAGGCGTTACAGAAGATGCAAACTCCCATAACATTATGACTTGGAAACTTTTTCGCCAACTTAATTGCTTGTCGGTTAAGAGCCTGATTCGATACATATACGCAACATCACGAACTCCCATTAAACATATTGCAAGAAAAAGCCAAAGATAAGAATACCAAACCCAATGAATATTTTCAAAAACTTCTTTGTCATAACTTCTATAAAATAAATAGCCTGCAACACCTAAACCCAATATAACAGGTATTAAAATACGTTTGAAATTTAATACGGAAAGTATTTTTTTGTGGTTATCAGTCATTTATTTTTTAGATTTGGAATACAATCTTTTATTTCTACAAAAATCATAAAATTTATCGAATCACAAGCCTTTTTGGGCTAAATATTATTTAGTCTATTTTTGTAGAATAATTTTAAAAAAGTAAAATTTGGTAATATGGCCTTCAAAAACCTTTGGCAATTTATTAATGAACTCGAAGCTGCAAACGAATTAATTCGAATAAAAACTTATGTTTCGCCCGATCAGGAAATAGCAGAAATTACCGACAGGATAATAAAAAATAACGGCCCTGCTTTATTATTTGAAAATACGGGCTACGATTTTCCGGTTTTAATAAATTCAATGGGTTCGGAAAAACGCATGTGCATTGCTCTAAGAGTTAACAATCTCAATGATGTTTCAAAAGAAATAAAAAAAATTGTTGATGAAATTTCTTCGCCAAGGGATGGGTTTTTTGAAAAATTGAAAATACTTCCAACGCTAAATAGTATTTCTTCATACTTACCAAAAAATATAAAAGGAAGGGGAAGCTGTCAGGAAGTTATAATGGAAAAACCCGATATTGATAAATTACCGGTTTTAAAGTGTTGGCCAAAAGATGGTGGGAAATTTATTACTCTGCCGGTAGTGCACACCAAAGATTTAGAAACCGGTAACCGAAATATTGGGATGTATCGCATGCAGATATTTAAGCCTGATTTGACCGGAATGCACTGGCATTTGCATAAGAATTCTGCTCGGCATTTTTTTCAATATAAAAAGTTGAACAAAAAAATGCCTGTGGTTGTTACACTTGGCGGTGATCCTGTTTATACATATGTAGCTACCGCACCGCTACCCGATAATTTCGATGAATATATTTTTGCAGGTTTTCTTCGAAAAAAGAAAGTTGAACTTGTAAAATGCCTGACCAACGAACTTGAAATTCCGGCAGATGTTGATTTTGTTATTGAGGGGTATGTCGATCCATCAGAGGACTTTATTCTTGAAGGCCCTTTTGGCGACCATACAGGTTTTTATTCTCTCGAAGATTATTACCCGAAATTTCATATCACCTGCATTACCCATCGAAAAAATGCTGTGTATCCGGCTACTATTGTCGGCATACCTCCACAGGAAGATGCTTGGATTGGCAAAGCAACGGAAAGAATTTTTCTTATGCCGATAAAATTAAGCCTTGTCCCTGAAATAAAGAATATTAACATGCCTGTCGAAGGTGTTTTTCACAATATTACTATTTTTAATTTTGTGAAATCTTATCCCGGACAAGCTTTGAAAATAATGAATTCCTTGTGGGGAGCCGGGCAAATGATGTTCAACAAAATTTTTATCGGCTGCGATGAAGATGTGAATATTGATGATTATTTTGAAGTTGCCAAAGCAATTACTGAAAACACCGATCCTTTGAGGGATGTTATTTTCACTAAGGGCCCTGCTGATGTTCTTGATCATTCATGCGATGTGTTTACTTTTGGCAGTAAAATAGGAATTGATGCGAGCAAAACGAAATCATTGAAAAAAATACCAAAGGAGAAAAAACCCTTATTTATTGAAGTTGAAAAAATCTTAAAAACTCATCCTGAAATAAAAGCAATTAATTCTGATCTTACGGAAATGGATTTATCGTTTTTAATCATTTCAATAAAAAAGAACAAAAAAAATCATGCTTTAGAAATTAGCAAAGAAATTGTTTCTTCTGACTCAATAAAAAATATTAAATTTATTGTTTTCGTTGA
>Ga0222665_1000659_pt1 | contig 19223 bp, 12 predicted proteins | sample AntAcemetagen653_FD_179853 | JGI IMG/M metagenome (GOLD analysis project Ga0222665, IMG submission 179853) | Saline water microbial communities from Ace Lake, Antarctica - #653 | ecosystem: Environmental > Aquatic > Non-marine Saline and Alkaline > Saline | place: Antarctica: Ace Lake...
GGCCGGGTTGAAGGCCGCCTGCTCTACCTCGGCAAAGTAGTTTTCCGGGTTCTTGTTAAGTTCCATGACCCCCACCTCGATTAGGGGGTAATCCTTTTTGTACCAGACCTTGGTCAAGTCAAAAGGATTGTAGGGGAGCCTGGTGGCCTGCTCTTCGGTCATGATCTGAACGTACAGAGTCCAGCGCGGAAAATCGCCTTTCTCAATGGAATAGTAGAGGTCGCGTTGATTGCTCTCACGGCATTTTCCGATCACGACTTCGGCTTCCGCATCGGTGAGGTTTTTGATGCCCTGTTGGGTGCGGAAGTGGAACTTGCACCAGTAGCGCTCATTTTTGGCGTTGATAAAGCTGAAGGTGTGGCTGCCGAACCCGTGCATGTTGCGGAAGCTTGCCGGGATGCCGCGGTCACTCATGACCACGGTTACCTGATGCAGGGCCTCGGGCAGGGATGCCCAGAAATCCCAGTTGTTTTTGGCGCTGCGCAGGTTAGTGCGAGGGTCGCGATGAACGACATGGTTTAGGTCCGGAAATTTGAGCGGGTCGCGGAGAAAAAAGACCGGTGTGTTATTGCCCACCAGATCCCAGTTGCCCTCCTCGGTGTAGAATTTAAGCGCAAAACCTCGTATGTCGCGTTCTGCATCGGCAGCACCTCGTTCTCCGGCCACAGTGGAAAAACGTGCGAACATCTCGGTTTGTTTACCGATCCTGGAAAAGATCCTGGCGCGGGTGTATTTGGTGATGTCGTGGGTAACGGTGAAGGTGCCGTAGGCCCCGGAGCCCTTGGCGTGCATCCGACGTTCCGGAATAACCTCACGGTCGAAATGGGCCATTTTTTCCAGATACCAGACATCCTGCAGGAGCTGTGGTCCGCGAGGGCCGGCAGTCATGACGTTCTGGTTGTCCGGTACCGGAGTCCCGGCGTTCGTGGTAAGTTTTTTCTTGTCGTCTTTCATGATTATTCTCCTTTCGGGTAGTATCTTCGTTTAGCTGACGTCTTGCATCAGCTGGCGCATGCTCTTCGCGATCCACTTGATGCCAGGGTTATATTGCTTCTGTTTTCCATAACAAACTTTTAGAAGCATCTGAGCATTAACAACAATATTAGGAGAAGATTCTTTAAAAAAATTGATGTCCAATTTTCAGGAGTTTTTTACAGCAGCATCTGCCTAAGGATCAAAAGGGTTTACACGCATTGCTAAGGAGAAGGCTGAATGAAACTCTATACTAAACAGCATAATTATTGTTGTGGTATCGATCTTCATGCAAGGTCAATGTACGTCTGCATTCTGGACTCAGAGGGAGAGGTCGTATTTCACAAGGATATTAAAAGCAGACCGGATGTGCTTATGAATGCAATTACTTCCTTTTTTAATGAGCTTGTAATTGCAGTTGAATGTATGTTTTCATGGTACTGGGTATCAGCTTTCAGTGAAGATAACAATATAATTTTTTTTAGGCCATGCATTGTTTTCTAAGGCAATACATGGCGGCAAAGCAAAAAACGACAGATTGATTCATATAAGATAGCAAGTCTTATTCTAATTCACAATGCAAGGTTTGCCCTCAATTCTTTTTTGTTCTGTCCGCTAATATCTATATCATTCCTTTTGTGTGAAATGCATTATAAACCATAAAAAGAGCTGCAAGCCAGTTTGTGTAAGCGAAGAGAGTCTTAAGATGTTTGGGCCTTGTTTTTAAAGCAAATTTTCCGCCTATTATCCCTCCGATAATTGTTAAAAAAGCTAACGGAATAGCCCATGAAGGATTGAAATCGCCTTGAATAGCATGTCCTGTAAAACCCATAAAAGCAGTTGCTGCTATTAATGTGGAGGCCGTTCCAATTGCTGTAAGCATTGGAATTCCACAGGCCAATACCATTAGCGGAACCAAAAAAGATCCTCCTGATACACCCACCATCCCTGAACCAAAACCTGCCAAAATAGTTACTGGTAATGCAATCCACAAATTTACACTATGTTTTTCACCACCTGATTTAAAATTTATAACTCCAAAATGTTTATTCTTTGCAGCATTTTTATTCTCTGGAACTGGAATGAGCATTACTGCACCTGCTACCAACAGCATAACAGCAAATATCAGTTTTAGTGAAAAACCGCTGAATAAATGAGAAAAATAACCTCCTGCCAGCGCCGGTAAAGCTGTAAAAGTACCAATTAAAATAGCCAATACCCATGATACAGACTTATTCTTTTGAAAAATTATCATCGCCGCAACAGAAGCTGAAAAAAGAATAAACTGTCCAGTTGTCGCTGCCTCGTGCATGGGCAAGTTGGCTATCGCCAAAATTACAACATAGAAATTACCGCCTCCTTTTCCAACCATGGTCATGGCAACAGCCACAATTAAAATAAGAAAGCCTGTTATAATCAAATTTGTCATCTAAGAATTATTCCTCATTTTCATGCTGAATGATTTTAAGGACCTTGCCTGGTTTTAGTGCGTCAGTTAAAGCTGAATATCCACCCTCAAGAATACGAACATCCCTAAAACCTTTTGATAACAGATAGGCATAAACAACAGCTGATCTGGTAATTCCAGAGCAAAATACAGCGATAGATTTATCTTGTGGGATTTCATGGATTCTATCAGGAATTTCGTTGATTGTAATGTTTTTGCATTCCACATTAAAATGATATTCCATTTTGATAGAAATGGAAGCCGCTTCTTCCTTTGATCGGACGTCTAACAAAAAAGCGTTTTTCATCTCAAAAAATTTATCAGGTGAAATTTTGTGTTTCCCTTTACCAAAAAAATTCAATGTGAGACTTCTGAGTACTTGTTCCATTTCAATCTCCTCTTTTGGAAAATCATTTGGGGCTAAACCTTGATGAATTCGTAAAAAGTCATTTGTAAGCGACATTGAGCGGTTTTGGAAAAAGATTCGGATTGAGCCTGGCGTTAAAAATTGCAAGCTGTTTGAGGGCGTTAGGCCGAGTTCTTGCAATTTAGCCGGGATTAATTTGAATCCCAAAAATGCTCATAGAGCGAACAAATTTTACTTTCTACGAATTCATCAACCTTGATTATTTCATTTAATTTTTTATAAATTCTCTTGATCTTACAATCGGCACTTGTTTTTAATTGCGTTTTAACATGTCTGATTCTACGGCTAAACGATGAACAGGTAATATTGCGTAACAGGCATGGGGTCAACCTTATTATAATAATCAAGGTTTGATCCCAAATTTCCACTGAATGCCCTTGTTGGGCTCACACTTAAATCACTTTGGGGTTCTATTCCCCGCCGCTTGAGGCGGGGTAGTTTATTCTATCAAGAGAGATATGCTCAAAAATCTTGTTTAAGGGCCATTATTACGCATCGATTGATTGACAAATTTCATAAAAATAAATAGTTAACACAATGGTGCTGCCAAATTATTTAAACAAAACAGGGAAAAATTCTTATATGATTATACAGGAAGCTATTGATGTTCTTAAAATAGAAGCAGAAGGAATACTTGAATTAACAAAGCGTATTGATGACAATTTTTGCAAAATGGTGGAAGCTATTTGTGATTCCAGCGGACGCCTGGTGGTTGCGGGTATTGGAAAGTCCGGAATTGTAGGCCGAAAAATAGTGGCTACTCTGAACAGTACAGGAACAAGATCTGTGTTTTTGCATCCTGTTGAAGCCATGCATGGGGATCTTGGAATTGTAAGCCGCGAAGATGTATTTCTTGCTCTCTCCAACAGCGGCAAAACAGATGAACTTAATATACTGATACCAAGTATCCGCAAGATAGGATGCACAATCATAGCATTTACCGGAGATAAAAATTCCCCGCTGTCAAAACAAAGCGATATTGTTATCGATGTTGGCGTGGCAAGGGAGGCATGTCCTTTGGGGCTGGCGCCTACTGCCAGCACAACAGCCCTGCTTGCAATGGGTGATGCACTTGCCGTGGTATTGATTAATAAAAAACATTTTAAGTCAAGCGATTTTAAAAAGATTCACCCTGGCGGCGCCCTGGGACATCGCCTTGCAGGGAAGGTTAAAGATATCATGTTGACAGGCGAAGACATCCCTTATGTTTTTACTGAAACATTGATGGAAGAAGCTATTAATAAAACCGGGCGTTTTGAATTAGGAGTTATCCTTGTTTTAATGCCTGACTTTACGCTTGACGGAATAATAACCGATGGCGACATAAGGCGTTGTGTTACCCAGAAAAAACCTATTTATGAGCTGTTTGTCGAAGATGTTATGACAAAAAATCCCCAAGCCATAACCCTGGATTCTCCAGCATATGATGCCTTGAATATTATGGAATTATATCAGATTACCGTACTTCCTGTAATAGATTCTGATGGAAAAGTTAAAGGTATTTTACATCTGCACGATATATTAGGTAAGGGCGAGTTTAAATTTAACGCGAGTTAAAAAAATATGTAGAAGAACCAATAATCTTTTTGTTAAGCAACAAGTATCTATTGAATAAAAAACAATTCAATCTGTGTTTCAGATGTAAACTATTTTAGAGGACATTATGACTTACAGTGATATTGACACAAAAATACCGATTCTAGGAAAACCAAAAATACCCTCTCCGATCCAGCAAACCGACAGGGGTTCATACAGTAAAAATTTTGTTACTGACAATAAACAGGTGCTGATTGATGTAGATTTGTCCAGGGTAACAAAGGCAATTAAAAACGGTGATAAGCTTTCTGCCTTTGAGCTGGCCGGTCCCAGAAAACAAATATATTTTGATCCAAGCAAACTCAGGTGTGCTCTTGTAACCTGCGGGGGACTTTGCCCCGGTGTTAATGGAATAATCAGATCGGTTGTTCTGGAACTTTATTATGGATACGGAGTTCATAAAATTTATGGCATTCAGTATGGGCTGCAGGGTTTTATTCCGGAATATGGCCATGATGTTTTGCCTCTTATGCCTGATACTGTTGAAAAGATTATCAGAAAAGGGGGATCATTTTTAGGATCTTCACGAGGCCCGCAGGATATAAATAAAGTTATTGACTGCCTGGAAAGGATGAATATTGGAATTCTTTTTATGATCGGCGGAGATGGAACGTTGATGGCTGCATCAAAAATAAACGAGGTTTTAAAAAAACGAAAGCTTAAAATAAGCGTAATAGGGATACCCAAGACCATTGATAATGATATTTATATGGTGTCAAAGTCTTTTGGCTTTGACAGCGCAGTTGATGTGGCTACACAGGCTATAAGGGCTGCGCATAATGAAGCAAGGGGATATCCCAATGGAATCGGGCTTATAAAACTAATGGGCAGGCATTCCGGCTTTATAGCTGCCACAGCCGCATTAGCACAGCAGGATGTTAATTTTGTTATTATACCTGAAGTAAATATCGACATTAAAGGCTCTGGTGGTTTTCTGGCGGTTCTGGAAAAACGACTTGAAAACAGAAAACATGCTGTCATAGTTGTTGCAGAAGGTGCGTGTCAGGCTCTTTTTAATACAGATAAAAACAAAAGAAAGATATGTGATGAATCAGGAAACCTGCGGCTGAATGATATAGGACTGTTTTTGAAAGATACAATTATAAACTATTTTAAACAAAAAAATATTCCCATAGCCCTTAAATATATCGACCCCAGTTATATGATAAGGAGTCTGCCTGCTAATTCCAATGATCATGTTTTTTGCAGTTTTTTAGGGCGTGATGCAGTCCATGCAGCAATGACCGGCAGAACAAATATGCTTATTGGACACTGGAACAACGATTTTGTGCATATTCCTATCAGCCTGTCGGCAGGAAAACGAAAACAGATCGACCCTTACGGAAAACTCTGGCTCAGTATTCTTGAGGCAACAGGCCAGGGCGCATTAAAAAATTAGCAGCAGAATTTTTTCAATTAAGCAGCCTGTATATTACATTTGCGTGTTTACCTGCGGCTCCTTTGTGCGAACCCACGGCTTGCAGGGCTGATTTACCTATTGCAGCTGCCTCATCAGGGTTGCCAAGATAATATACTGCTTTTTCAGCCAGTTCATAACCATTTTTTATCTGAATGCCGCCGTTGGTTTTATCAAGAAGCGCTTTAGCATCAAGAAAATCCTCCATTGAAGGGCCATAAAAAACAGGTTTGCCCCATACTGCGGCCTCAAGTATGTTTTGTCCTCCAAGCGGAACCAGGCTGGCCCCGCAAAATACTATTGAGGCAATACTGTATGTGTTTAGAAGCTCTCCAATGGTGTCTACAATAACTATGGGTGCTGTCCTCAAACAGTTTTGTTTATCAAGATCGCTTCTTAACTGGTATGCAAAACCCAGCTTTTTAATAATCTCTTTTATATAATCCACCCTTCCAACATGCCTTGGCGCAAGAATCAAAAGAGTTTCAGGAAAGGATTTAATGATTCTGGCATAAACATCAAGAATAATTTTTTCTTCAGAATTCCTGGTACTTCCAGCCACAAAAACAGGTTTATCCTCGTTAATATTATAGATGCGTTTCATTTTTGTTTTAATTTGCTTATCAGCCTGGTTTAATAAGAGATCATATTTTGCGTTTCCGTTTACTTCTATCCTGTTTTTGGGAGCGCCAATCATCTCTATGCGATGAGCATCATAAGCGTTAATCATGCTGAACGCATCAACAAGGCTTAATACTGTTTTCATTAACGGCCGGATTTTCAAATATTTCTTAATCGTTCTCACTGAGATTCTTCCGTTAATAAGAGCTGTTTTAACACCTGACTTGTGAGCCTCAAACAGCCAGTTTGGCCATATCTCAGTTTCAAGATAAACTAAAATATCTGGTTGCAAGGCAGATAACGCCCTGCGGACAGAGATAATAAAATCTAAGGGTGCATAAATACAGGTAACCGTTTTTCTCAGGTTGCAGGCACTTATTTTTTTTTTGGCAAAAGCCTGGCCCTGTTCCGTTGTTGTTGAAAGTATAACAGCGCAATCAGGCATTAAAGATCTGAGCTCTTCGATAATGGCTATAGCTAAACCAGCCTCTCCCACTGAAACAGCGTGTATCCAGATTTTAGGGGATCCTGAAATATTTTTTACAAGATTTTTTGGATACAGCCCAATACGCTGATTTATGCTTTTGCCGTATCTGCCGGTTATTCGTGAATAGAACCATAAGAAAGGGAAAAAAAATAAAAACAGATATGAACTGAGGTATTTATATGCTGTATATGCGAAATTCATTTTTGAAATGTGTCAGGTGGTTGGTTTAATTCTATAAATTTCTTACCCTTTATACGGAGAATATGCAGCCTTTTTTTGACCTCTCCATTATTATCAAATGACGTAAGACCTGTTACACCTTGAAAATTATTAAGATTCATCAGCGCTCTTTTAATAGAACTTTTATATCGGACATCAGGCCTGCTTACGATTTCAAACAGCATAATTGCAGTATCATAAGATATTGCCTCTATAAATCCCGGCTTTTCTCCAAAAGTTTTTTCAAAAATATCTACAAAATCAACAACCTGTTTTAAAGAGCTTTCAGCAAAAAAAATATCCGGCATGATTGCCTTTTGAACATAGTTTTTTGCCATTTTTATCAAACTGTCAGAATGCCACAGATTTGTGCCCAGGAGATATACATCATTAACATCATAAAATTTCAGCTGTGGTATAATAAGTCCTGCCCGCTCCGGTGCATCAGGAATAAAAACAGCATCAAAATCAACAATGGCTTCGGGCTCCTGTTCTTTTTCACTGTCTTTCTTTTCTGCGTTGATATTCTCATCTTTAATCTCTTCTTCCTCTTTTTTAATATTTTCCTCATAATCTGTAGTTAATGTGTCAGCGGCTTTTAAATCTTCAGGAACTTCATAATAAAGGCCAACAAGCTTTTTGATGGGATCAGCAAAATCTGTATGATCAACATTATATGACTCAAGCCCGACAACTCTTCCATTATAAGCCATAAGCTCATCCCAGAATAGATTCATAAATGTTTTACCATAATTATCATCAGGATAAAGAATCGCGAAATCAGCAAGCCCCAGCTCATTGATTGCATAAGACACAAGAGCATGAACCTGCATTTCAGGAGTAAAGAAATTTCTAAAAACGTAGTCTCCTGTATCGCTGATATTGTTTTTTTGAGTTATGGTAATAATTGGAATACCTTTTTCCTGAGCCACAAGAGCGGCAGCTTCAGCCGTAAAAATTGGACCTATAATTGCGGCTACATGTTCATCAAACAATTCATTAACAGCCTTTGCCGCCTTATCAGGATTAGCTTCCGTGTCTTTTATAATTATTTTTACCGCAGGCTGAAGACTACGGTAAAAAAATTGATTCAGAGCAAGTTCAATGCCTTTTAAAGCCCTTTGGCCAAAATTTTTGTAAGGCCCGGTCAGCGGGAGCAGACAGCCTATTGTATATCTGCTGTACACTGTTTTTTTTCTAATTTCGCCTATGAGTTTTTGAGCATTCAGTACATTCTTATGTGATGGGAACTTTTTGATGAATTCTGACAATATACTTTCAGCATCTTCATAATGATTTTGTTCAGCTCTGTTTTGTCCGAGCCAGAACATAAAATACCCGGCCGGCGGCCTGTTTTCCAGGTTTTGCAAAAAAGACATGATATCTTTTGTCTCAAGAGCTTTAAAAGCTTGTTTTATTTTTACGATTAATATCTCTCTTGTGGGATCCTTTGCTTTGTCAAAGGCCAGAATATAAAAATTCACAGCATCCTTTGGTGATTCTGTTGCAAGATAAGAATCACCAAGAAGAATATATATTCTAATAATGTCAATTCCTTTAATATTGCTTTTTATTAAATCATCCGACTGTCTTATAGTTTCTTTGTATTTGCCTTCGTTGTATAATATTACAATAGTTTCAACCATTGCATCCTGGATAAAAGGACTTTTCGGATAATCGGAGATTAAACGCTTATAAAAACTTCGCGCCTTAGCGTTGTTGCCAAGGGCCGACCAGATTGTTCCTGTCTTCATTAGAGCCGCATCAACCTTTTTTCCTTTTGGGAATAAAGAAAGATATTCCGTGTATCTGGTCAGTGCTTTTTTATAAGATTTTGCCTGGAAAAGTTCTTCAGCCTTTGCAAACAGTTTATTTCCTGGATCAGTAACTGCATGTCCTGAAGGAGGGATATGTTTTGGCGCACATGCAGCAAAGAAAAAGACTATGATGAGAATTGCAATCGCAGGAGCATTGCAAAACGCTTTTTTGTCTTTGCATGATGATTGAAACCCGCTGCAAGCAAAGAATTTTTCCAGATACATTATTGTGTTTTTTAGTTTCATATCAGAAATATATAGAAAATTATTTCTGTAAAATCAAGATGAAAGCTAATTTAGATGTTGCAGAAATATTTCAGTTTGATATTTTATAGAAATAATAAAAATACGGGCATGTTAATGATTGGTGGCGTCGTAAAAAGTCGGATTCATCGAATGTGTCATTTCGTGCCCTGCTTTTGCCGGAATGACGGGAAAAGGCGTAACAGGAGAAAAACCAGATAATGCATTAAAGGAGCAGATTATGACCAAAAAAGTTCTTGTCCCCATAGCGGATGGTATAGAAGAAATTGAGGCTGTATGTATTATTGATGTTTTGAGAAGAGCCGACGCATTTGTCACAGTGGCCTCTGTCAATGGTTTACAGGTAACAGCCTCGCACGGAGTAAAAATTATCGCAGATAAACTTATTTCAGACTGCATTGACAATACTTATGATCTTATTGCCTTGCCTGGCGGCATACCGGGAGCTGAGCATCTGCGAGACTCAAAAGAGTTAAAAATACTGCTTAAAAAACAACAACAGGAAGGCCGTATGTACGCAGCTATATGCGCTTCGCCAGCAGTTGTTTTGCAGCACCATGGTCTGCTGGGCAAACGAAAAGCTACATGTCATCCTTACTGTGCGGATCAAATTGAAAATAAAGCTGCAATTAAAGAAAGAGTGGTAGTGGATGATAATTGTATAACCAGCCGAGGCCCTGGAACTGCTTTGGATTTTGCACTAAAACTGGTGGAGATGCTTTATGATGAGCAAAAAGCTGTAGATATTGCTCAGCCTATGGTGGCTGGATAGCTCGCAAACAAAATTAACGAGGTGAGGTCTATGAAAATTAAATCTTTTTCAAGTCTCTCAAGATTTAAAGCCTGCTTTACCATTGCCCTGTTTTTTAGTTTGATGATTACATGTATTGCCGTGGCAAATGATGATCAGGTCAAGATTGGCGTCCTTGCTATAAGAGGACATGAGCTGTGCATCCAAAAATGGTCGCCCACCGCCGAATATCTCACATCTAAGATCCCGGACAAGACTTTTGTGATTATACTGCTTGATTATGATCAAATTTACTCTTCTGTTGAAAAAGGAGAAGTCGATTTTATTCTGGCTAACTCATCCTTCTATGTGGAGCTTGAACACTGGTATGGGGCAAACCGTATTGCTACATTTAAAAACCGATGTCTCGATAGCTTTTGTACAAAATTTTGTGGGGGGGTTTTCTGTAAGGCAGATCGGAGCGACATGCGGCAGCTCAATGATCTCAAAGGAAAGACCTTCATGGCTACAGCAGAAAGCTCTTTGGGGGGCTGGAGGATGGCATGGCGGGAATTGAAAGAAAATGGCATCGATCCATACAAAGATTTCAAAGATCTTAAATTTGGCGGCACACAGGATGCTGTCGTTTATGCGGTCAGAGACGGCAAGGTAGATGCAGGAACAGTAAGAGCCGATACATTCATGAAAATGCATACCGAAGGAAAGATCGATATTACAAACTTTTATGTGCTGCCTCCTGAACCCGTTCGAGAAGAGGGTGTCTGCCCGGATTGCGCGCCATTTCCTCACTCAACCCGATCATATCCGGAATGGCCGATGGCAAAACTCAAACACACGCCGGATGAACTGGCGGAAAAAGTTGCAATAGCCCTGATCGAAATGCCCTCAGACTCTCCTGCGGCCATAGCAGCAGAATGCGGCGGATGGACCATACCACTGAACTACCAGCCGGTGCATGAGTGTTTAAGGTATCTAAAGGTCGGCCCTTACGAGTATCTCGGTAAGATAACCCTCTCCGATCTTGTTAGACAGTACTGGCATCTGATTTTACTTATCATATTATCGTTTCTAATAATGTCTGTTTTTACCTTTGTGATCCAAAAGCTAAACAAAAAACTTAAAGCATCTCATGTCAGATTGCAAGAAGAGGTCGACGTTACAAACCTGACGGCCGCAGAGTTGGAGGATGCAAGGGCCTACACCCGTGGACTTATCGAGAGCAGCCTCGATGCGCTTGTCACCTTTGACGAAAGCAGCATTATTACCGATGTGAATGAACAGACGGTCAAACTTACCGGATGCACCCGTGAAGAATTGATCGGCAGTCGATTTTGTGAATACTTTACGGATCAGGAAAAAGCTTGCCTGGGGGTAAAAAAGGCTTTTGAGGAAGGGAAAATAACAGACTTTGAGCTTGTGATGAAATCAAAGACAGGCGATAAGACAGAGGTTTCTTATAATGCCATAGTATATAGGTATGAGAAAGGACAGGTCAGAGGGGTCTTCGCAGCGGCCAGAGATATAAGTGAAAGTAAGCGGATTGAAAAAGAGTTAAAAAAGGCCAAGGAGGCTGCCGAGACCGCGACCCAGACCAAGAGCGAGTTTTTGGCTAACATGAGCCACGAAATCCGGACCCCCATGAATGGTATCATCGCCGCGACAGACCTTGTGTTCTCCGAGGAACTCTCTCCTAAAGTGAAAAACTATATGAAAATAATTCATTCCTCGGCCTATTCACTCCTCGGAATAATTAACGATATCCTCGACTTCTCAAAGATCGAGGCCGACAAACTCAAGCTGGAAAAACGCCCCTTCTGGTTGGACGATGTGCTGTATGGTGTAATGGACATCTTCCTTCACAATGTCGTGGAAAAGAGGATCGAAATCGTTGTGGATATCGACACTGAAACGCCAAAGGCCCTGATCGGCGATTCCCTCCGCCTTCAGCAAATTCTTAAAAATCTGGTAGACAACGCGATTAAATTCACGGACAGGGGAGGAGTAATCCTTGTGGGGGTGAAAATTTTCAAAGAATCGTTAGACCAGATAATGCTGAAATTTTTCGTGAAAGATACAGGCGTGGGAATAGCTCCTGAAGACCTCCCCAAACTCTTTAAAACTTTCAGCCAGGCTGATGCCTCCACCACACGAAAATACAAGGGCACCGGACTTGGATTATGTATTTGTAAACAACTGGTCAATATGCTGGGCGGCAACATCTGGGTCGAAAGTGAAGTGGGAAAAGGGAGTGTTTTCACCTTCACGGCGAGTTTCGGCAGGCAGATCGCTGAACGGAAAAGAAAACTAATCGTTCCTCCTGATATTCAAGGTTTAAATGTGCTGGTCGTAGACGATTGCGCGGTCAGCAGAGAGCTCATGCAAAAAATGCTCGAATCTTTCGATTTTAGGGTGGAATCGGTCTCCTCAGGGGAGGAATCGCTGAATATACTTAAAGAGAATCAGACTCGTAAGGAACCGTTTGAACTGGTCATGATCGATTGGTTAATGATAGGGCTGGATGGAATTGAGACTTCAAGAAGAATCAGAATGGAATTGAAGCTAACCATCCCGATAATACTGATGACCGCTTTTGGAAAAGAGAATGAAAGGCTGGATGCCGAAAGGGTCGGAATCAACTATTTTCTCACAAAACCGATATACCAGTCAGAGCTTTTTAACGCCATTATGGATGCCTTTGGAAAAGAGGCGCGGATAACCACAAGACCGGAAATACCTATCATTACCAAGACATCTATTTACAAAAAGCGTCTGAAGGGAATCCGGATTCTTGTGGCTGAAGACAATATCACAAACCAGGAAATAGCATTGGCGATACTTGAAAGAGCAGGGATTGTCGCCCAAATTGCAGATAATGGAAAAAAGGCGATCGAGGCTGTACGAAAGGGTCGTTTTGATGCCGTGCTAATGGACATCCAGATGCCGGAAATGGACGGATATGAGGCAACCAGAGCGATTCGGGAAGACCCGAAATTTAAATCCTTTCCGATCATCGCCATGACCGCACATGCCATGGAAGGTGATGAGGAGAAATGCCTGGAAGCCGGAATGGACGGATATATCTCCAAACCGATCAATCAGGACAGATTGTTCCACACTATATGGAAAGCTTTAAAACGCACAGAAAGACTGCCACATACTGAAGAACCGGAAGATATCCCTGAAAAACCGGCAATAGAGACCGGAGAACTTCCGGCAACACTACCGGGAATCAACATTCAAGATACCTTAAAGAGGTTGAATATAGGGGCCGATATTTTTAAGCGGATACTGATAGGATTTCTCAATAACAATAAGGATACCGCAAACAATATAAAGGATATATTTGAAAAAAAAAGTTGGGAGTCACTTATGCATTTAGCTCACAGCCTCAAAGGGAGCGCTGGCAATATCGGAGCCAATGATTTGCAAGACGCGGCCTTTCAGCTTGAAAAAGCAAGCAGGGAAGGCGCTGCAAATCCACCAGAAAAAAATCTGGTCGACAATGTGGTGACCGCGCTGAGCCAGGTGCTGGAATCTTTACATGCTCTTGCTGATACTGAAAAAGGGGAGCCGTTAGATGTTAAAGTGGGCGCTGTTGATCCGGCAAAGGTCATACCCTTGTTGAAACAACTTGCCAATGCCCTCGATCTTGCCGATCCGATGGAGATTACAAAGCATATGGATGCGGTCAGGGAACATCTTAACAGATCGATCCTGCCGAATCTTGAAAAACAGATAAATGACTATAACTACGACGGGGCGCTGAAAACTATTAAAGAGATTAGGAAAAATATAGAAATTCAGTGATGAGTTGTGAGTTGTGAAATGAATGAAGAGCATGGGGATAAAATAATGATTAGAAAAATTTGTATGGCCAGTTTAATTGCCATATTGTTTTTATTACTTGCTGCCGGCATCTCTTTTGCTAACAGCGCTAATAGTGCTGATGGTGATGATCAGGTTAAGATCGGAGTTCTTTGTAAAAGAGGAGCTGAACTCTGCCTGAAAGAATGGTCTCCTACTGCCGAATATCTTACGACAAAAATCCCGGGTAAAACCTTTGTTATTATACCTCTTGATCATGAACATATTTATTCTTCTGTTGAAAAGGGGGAAGTTGATTTTATTCTGCCCAACTCATCCTTTTATGTAGAACTGGAACACCGGTATGGAGTAAACCGCATTGCCACGCTAAAAAACAAATGTCTCGATAGTTTTTATACCAAATACTGCGGAGTAATTTTCTGGAAAGCTGGTCGAAAAGACATGCGCAATCTTAACGATCTTAAAGGCAAAACCTTCATGGCCATATCGGAAGAATCTTTTGGGGGCTGGAGGATGGCGTGGCGGGAATTAAAAGAAAATGGCATCGATCCATACAAGGATTTCAAAGCCCTTAAATTTACCAATACCATACAAGACGATGTTGTTTATGCTGTTAGAGATGGCAAGGCAGAGGCTGGAACCGTAAGGACTGATACATTAATAAAAATGCATGCCGAAGGAAAGATCAATATTCAAAACTTTTACATCGTTGAGAACCCCGCCGCGTGCATTCTGCCTGGTCCTCACTCAACCCGGGCATATCCCGAGTGGCCCATGGCAGAGCTAAAACACACTTCAGATATATTGGCAGAAAAGGTGGCAATAGCTCTGCTTGAAATGCCTGCGGACTCACCCGAGGCCATCGCAGCAAAATGCGGGGGCTGGACAATACCACTAAACTATCAATCAGTACATGACTGCTTAAAATACTTAAAGGTAGGTCCTTACAAGGATTTCGGCAAAATAACAATCACCGAAGTTATTAAAAAATACTGGTACATTATTATAATAACTTTTTTTGGTTTTTTTATAATGACAGGCTTTACCATCAGAATTTTACGCCTCAATAAAGCCATTAAGACATCCCATGTTAAATTAGAGGAGGAAATAGGTGAAAGATATCAAGTAGAAAAGGAATTAGTAGAAGCAAAAAAAACTGCTGAATCGTGCACCAGAATAAAGAGCTCATTTCTCGCCAACATGAGTCACGAGATACGGACTCCTATGAATGGCGTTATTGCAGCCACAGATCTGGCGCTAAACGAAGATCTGCCTCCCAAGGCGAAACATTACCTGGAAATAGTTAAATCATCAGCCTATTCTCTGCTTGAACTCATAAATGATATTCTTGATTTTTCCAAAATAGAGGCGGCCAGGCTTGATTTGAAAACAGAGCCTTTTGTATTAGATTCTGTACTTGAGAGAATATCTGATATGTTTCTAAGCAGAGTTGCTGAAAAATCTATTGAGCTTCTTGTAGATATTGATCCTGAAACTCCCAAAAACCTTATTGGCGATTGCCTGCGCCTGCAGCAAATTATCAAAAATCTTGTAGATAACGCTATTAAGTTTTCCAATAAAAGTGGAATTATACTTATCGGCATAAAACCCACTGAAAAAACTCATGATTATGTAGAGCTGTCATTTTTTGTAAAAGACACCGGTATAGGGATAGACCCGGAATATATTCCTGATCTTTTCAGGCGATTCACTCAGGCTGACATGTCTACAAAGCGCCAGTATGCTGGAACAGGATTAGGGCTCAGTATTTGCAAACAGCTTGTGGAAATGATGGAGGGCAAAATCGGGGTAAAAAGCGAAAAAGGAAAAGGAAGCACTTTTTTCTTTACTGCGCGTTTTAAAATGCAGGCCAAAGAACAGTCAAGAAAACTTGCGCCTCCTCCCGACCTGCAAGGCATAAAGACGCTGGTTGTTGATGACTGTGCTGACAGTATAACCATAATAGAAAAAATGCTGGCATCTTTTGATTTCCAGGCAGAGTCTGTTTCATCGGGCAAAGAAGCATTGCATGCTTTAAAAGATAATCAGACAAAAGAAAAACCTTTTAAACTGGTTATTATAGACTGGTTAATGCCTGAAATGGATGGGCTCGAGGTTTCAAAAAAAATCCGTAAGGATTTAAACCTTGATATCCCAATTATTATGATAACAGCATTTGGACGGGAAACCGAAAAAACTATGGCTATGCAGGAAAAAATTAATGCTTTTCTTAATAAGCCGATATCCCAGTCAATTCTTTTTAACACAATTATGGATGTATTTGGAAAAGAAGTTTATGAAAAAGAAAAAATTCAAAGGTCTATTACTACTAAAGCATCTATTTATAAAAACCGCCTGAAAGGGGCTCGAATACTTGTAGCAGAAGACAATCCTACTAACCAGGAAGTTGCAAAGGCAATACTTGAGGGAGCAGGAATTATAGTGGAAATAGCCGATAACGGAGAAAAAGCAGTACAAGCCGCTAAAGAAGGCAACTTCGATGCAATACTCATGGATATACAAATGCCTGAAATGGATGGCTTCGAGGCAACAATGGCTATCAGGCAGGACTCGAAAATCCATTCAATTCCCATAATTGCCATGACTGCCCATGCAATGAAAGGGGATCAGCAGATGTGTCTTGACACCGGGATGGATGCCTATGTCGCGAAACCTATAAGACAGGACAGATTATTTGAAACTCTGTACAAGGCAATAAAACCAGCATCTTTATTCAGCAATAGAATCATCGACAACAAAACAGTAAAAACAGACTCTCTGCCTCCGGAACTTCCCGGGATAAACATAGAGGGAGCGCTAAATGCATCAAAAATTGACAGTCATGTTTTTAAACAGATACTTACAGGGTTTTTCAAAAACAATAAAGAGACAGCAAAAAATATCCGGGATGCTTTTACAGCCAGTGACTGGTTAACTCTCAGCCACATGTCTCACAGCCTGAAAGGAAGTGCTGGAAATATAGGGGCCGAAGAACTTTATGATGATGCATCAAATCTTGAAATAAAAAGCAGGGAGGGTCAGAAAAATCCTCCTGATTCTAAACTTGTTAACAAGCTTGAATCAACTTTAGATCAGGTTTTAAAATCTTTGGAATCTCTTGTTGAAAAATCCAGGCCCGAACTACCGGAGGTAAAAAAGATCCCTCTTGAACCTGAAAAACTTCTTCCAATGCTGAAACGTATGGCAGATGCACTTGATCTTGCTGATCCAGAAGAAATTAAAAGGCATTTTAACAGTTTAAAACAATATATAGACGACCAAATGATAGAAAAGCTTGAAAGCCAAATAGATAACTACGACTATGACAATGCCCTGAAAATTATTAAACAGCTTCAGGGATAAATTAAACAGCAAGGTGATGGCAGTGCAAACAAATAAGCCTCTTATATTGATTGTAGATGACAACTCAATCAATATCGATCTGCTGGTAAATACATTAAAAAATGATTACCGGCTGGGAATCGCCAAAAACGGGCAGAAAGCTATTGAGTATGTGGAAAAACATATGCCGGATTTGATTCTTCTGGACATTGTTATGCCGGGAATGAATGGGTATGAAGTATGCCGCGAGCTTAAATCCTCTGTAAAAACCAAAAGTATCCCAATAATTTTTATCACTGCAATGACTGAGGAAGGGCATAAAACAAAAGGATTTGAAGTCGGCGCAATAGATTATATAACCAAACCGTTTCATGCAGCAGAAGTACAGGCAAGAGTAAAAACACATCTGTCCCTGAAAAAAGCGCATGATCAGGAAATATTTATAGCCTCCAAGATTCAGAAGACTCTTCTGTTTGGCCAACCGCCTCATGATATAAAGGGAATCCAGATAGCCCATTTAACAGCCGGCTCACAGAAGGTTGATGGCGATTTTTATGATTTCTTTAAGCACAGCAACCTGTGTTTTGACATCGTGGTTGGTGATGTTATGGGCAAAGGAATCTCTGCGGCACTTTTAGGGGCAGCTTTAAAAAGTTATATTTTACGTACTCTGAACGAATTAAACCGTTTAACTAAAGGAGATAAACCCCCTGAACCTGCACAAATTATTTCATCTGTGCAAAAACAAATGATTGACCGGTTAGAGGATCTGGAAACCTTTGCGACACTGTGTTATGCAAGATTTGATATGGCAAAATACCTGTTCAGCTTCGTTGATTGCGGGCACATGCGGACTATTCACTTTCATGATGATACAAACAGCTGCAGTCTGCTTCAGGGCTTTAACATGCCCCTTGGTTTTCCGGAAAAAGAGCCTTTCAGGCAGACCTCTGTTCATTTCAACCCCTGTGATCTTTTTGTTTTTTATTCAGACGGTCTGACAGAATCCAGAAATAAAAACGGCGATTTTTATGGTGAAAAACGTCTTGTAGATTTTGTAAATATAAACGCAAAAACCGACCCTGAAAATCTTATAAATCTTATCTGGGAAGATGTCATTGCTTTTTCAGAATCTAAAATATTTGACGATGACGTAACCTGCGTTATTGTAAAAATAGACAAAGGCTCTTCGAGTATGGTTTTTCCATATACAGCCAGGCTTGAAATAACGAGTGATCTGAAAGAGCTGGGCCGTGTCCGGTCATTTGCCCGTGACTTTTGTTGTAAAATAGATGATCCTGTTCTTAATGACAGCCGGCTGAATTTATTAGAATTGGCAGTCACCGAGGTTGTGGCCAATATAATTAAACACGCATATAAGGGACAAAGCGGTAAACCAATTCAAGTAAATGCTCAAATTATGGGTGATGAAGTTATTTTCGAGTTTTTCAACTGGGGTAAGGGATTTGATCCAGAATCAATCCCAAAGCCGGTCTTTGATGGATCTTGTGACGGAGGATTTGGCCTTCATATTATCCAAAATGCCGTAGATGAGGTAATATATTCACAGGACGATGGGAAAAAAAATCGTGCCTGTTTGAAAATTAAGCTTAGCGGAGGTAGTTGATATGGAATTAAGCACCGAGAAAATTGGTGAAATTACTGTTGTTTCAGTACTGACAGAAGTTCTGGATGCAAGCAATACTGAAGAATTCAAAAAATGTTTTGCCTCCATAGCCGAAAAAAACAAAAACATATTATTAGAATTAAGCAGAGTAAATTTTGTTGACAGTTCAGGATGCGGCAGTCTTTTATCGTGCCTCAGAAAGGTAAAAAGTTCTGGCGGAGAGCTGAAAGTATGTGGAGTGCAGGAGGCAGTCAGGACGCTGTTTGAACTGGTTCGAATGGACAGAATAATTGATATATTTGATTCAAAGCAGGAGGCTGTAAAGGCATTCTAAATGGGGCTCTTCTCCAATTTAGTTGAAGAAAAGGGGTCAAGGATTCAAGGGTTTGTTTTCTAAAAACTTTATCAGCG
>Ga0222665_1000662_pt1 | contig 19164 bp, 21 predicted proteins | sample AntAcemetagen653_FD_179853 | JGI IMG/M metagenome (GOLD analysis project Ga0222665, IMG submission 179853) | Saline water microbial communities from Ace Lake, Antarctica - #653 | ecosystem: Environmental > Aquatic > Non-marine Saline and Alkaline > Saline | place: Antarctica: Ace Lake...
TATCCTTCATCCCGCTGAAGGATGATCAAAAGCTCCCTGACCCACTATCTATCACTGCTAATCTTACAACTTTGCTCAATCCAACATGCGGGACAAAGGATAAAACCCTATACGTTAGGAGTTAAATATTAAATTATATAATATTTACACAAGCCTCAATACGATATTTACCAATTCTAAAAAATAAACCTTGAGGGAATTTATTATGAAACGCCCACAAAGCCTTACTGCGAAACTTAAGATATGTGATCAAGAAATAGGACTTTATGTAAATGAACTTGAAAAGGAAAATCTCAAACTTCATAAAAAAATAGCAAAACTTCATGTACAAATCGTGTCTTATCAAAATGAAATTACCGCCCTTAAAAAGGCGCAACCAAAAATTAAGATGGTTTTTCAAAGACCTGACCAAAACGAAACTTGATTTAATAGACATAAAACCTCCTAATACCACATTAGACTGAGTAAAATGAAAACAGGTAACGAACAGCTCATAATTGACAAATTTAATTCAATGTCCATTAATGAAGCCCGCTATTCAATTGCTAAAGGCGATTTTGGCCATATAGGTGGACCAGAACATTCTTATGCCTTGTCACTACTTGCTGCCAAAGAAGCTGCTTTGCGAGACGCAAGAGAATCTGAAAGCTTGTCTATTTCTCGCAAGGCTTTGCGTATCTCATATGCGGCAATAATCATGGCTGTAATAGCTATTATATCGCAAATTATAGTTGCATTTTTTATTGAAAAATAAACCATATAAAACCACTCCTAACCTATAAGGATTGACACGACCTGAAAGGTCGTTTTCAATCTATTGTTCAAGAAGCCCGGTTTGCTGAGAATTTTGTATAAGGGTATTGCTTCGGTGATCTGGGTGAGAGACACACTCCGGAATCAATAAAATTCGGGGTGTCGGAGATTAACAAAGGTTTTTTATCGATAGAAAGACATAATTTTCAAGAAATAGTTGTCGGTATTCGGAGGCAAAAGCCTGGTCAAGGCGCAGTTGTCCTGTGCCGCTTCAAGCAGAGATCGGCAGCCTGTTCAATTCGGATAAAAATAGTATTTACAAGTTGTTAGCTACCCTGAACCCGCAAATACTATTTTGAACGGCAACAATGACGCCCGGAACATTAGACTTCCGCCGCAACTGTTGCAGATCATGGGCTCAGGAGGTTCGAGCACTGTTTTTGGTGTTACGATTTCAAAACCAAAGGCCAGTTCAATCAGAGCCGCGATTTTTTTCAACGGGACTGAAGATCCCGGGTGCAGGAATCCGTAATACCGAACTTTCATGAACCCGGTGGGCAGCACATGCTGAAGAAAACGGCGGATAAATTCCATGACATCCAGGGCCATGGTGCGCCACCGGTTGCTTTTATTTTTACGGTATTTGAAAAAGACCTTTCGATTTTCGATTTTTACGATCCGGCTGTTTGAGATAGCCACTTTAAAGACATAGGGAGCGAGGTACTTGATACTTTGCTCGCCGGCACCGATAGCCTGACAGTTAACGACCCATTTCTGATTCCAGACATCGGAGGGAATTTGGGGATAAAGACCGTTCTTTTTCATAATGTCGCGGAATTTGGCCTTGAAGATTTTTGACATGGCCTTGACCGGCAGAAAAAAGTCGATTCGAGAGCAGTGCCATTTGCCGTCGGTTTTCGAGAATGCACCGCCCGGGACGATATAATGGATGTGGGGATGATAGGGCATTTGACGGCCCCAGGTGTGCAGCACGCCAAAGAATCCGGGCATGTCTCCACCGACGTGTCTTTGATCTGCCGCCAGTTTTTTAATAGTCTGTGAAGAGGCGGCAAACATGGCCGAGTAACACACCCGCTGATGGCTGCGGATGAAGCGTCTGAGGTTTTGTGGCACGGTAAAGGTTATCATGAAATGATGTCCGGGCAGTTGGCGATCCAATTGCGTTTGCAGCCATTTTCGGGTTTTATGGTGCTGGCAATTGGGGCAATGCCGATTGCCGCAGCAGCGATATACCATGTGCTTTTCACCGCATTCGGTACATTGATAGATGGAAGCGCCGTAATAATCCGTGCGGCAATTGATGATGGCATCAATGACCTTTCGATGTTCTGCGGGAATGGCCTCCCCGAACCGCTGGATATACTCTGGCGCATAGGTCTGGAAGATGTCTTTAATCGTTGTCATGGTCATCTCCTTTCATCAGATCGTTGATGATGCCGTAGGCGTTTTCATGTCCTTGTGTGGTCAGGTGGAGATAGACCATGGTGGAGTTCAGGCTGCTATGTCCCAAATATTGCTGGATACGACGGATATTGACACCGGCCTCCAGCAAATGGGTGGCGTAGCTGTGTCGCAAGGTATGGACCGAGACTTTCTTTTTGAATTTGAGCTGCGCCAGAACCCGGCGCAGGGCACCTTGAACGGTCTCCTTGTGCATCGGGGTTTTAGCCGTAGGGCCTTCTTTGGCACTTCGTCCCAGGCGCGGGAATATCCAGAGAGTGTTGCGGTGGAGCTTCCAGTAATTTCTTAATATGTTGAGGGTCGATTCGGGCAGGGGCACGTAGCGGTCTTTAGCACCCTTGCCGCGATGTACGTGGATGCGCATCCGCTGGCTGTCGATATCACTGATCTGCAGATACAAGGCTTCATGCAACCTAAGACCGCATGTGTAAACGGTGGTAAGATAGGCTTTGTTTTGCGGGGTGCTGACCGTATTGAGAATTAACCAGACTTCATTTAAGCTGAGCACGGTGGGTAGCCGTCGTTCGCGTTTGGCATGGATGAGTTCCAAGGTGTGCCAGTCGCGCTTGAGCACGTTGATAAAAAAGAATTTGATGCCGCTATAGCAAATACGCAAAGTGGCAGCAGACCATTTATCTTTGTTTTTGCGATGCAGGAAATAATCTTGAAGTTGCATTTCGGTGATTTGATCGGGGGTTTTGTTGTAAAAATCGACGAGCATTCGAACGGATCTTGTATAGCATTGCTGAGTACGCTCGCTCATCCCGGCAAGTTGCAGGGCTCTCATGGATTGATCGTAGTAATTCTTCATCATAATTTCTCTCCTTTCGTTTGAAGGGTTTATTGGATTGGGATCCAATAGAGGTATGACAGAGAATTAATAGCTTTTGCAACCTGCCGCGGATGGGCTTTAATTGAGGATATTTAACGGAAGATCTTATCTGCCGCGAAGCGGCTTACTTGAACAATCGGTTTCACCAGACAGCAGGGGCCATGCCGGTTTAAAAGTTGTTTGGTTAATGAAATGCCTTCGGTATTTAGAAATTCCTGCATCCCCTGCTACAGGTGAACCGTAGGCGTTAGCATCAGGGATTAAAATATATGAGTATCCCAACTACAATATTTATTGACACAAGTATTTTTGATGAAAGCGCATATAATCTGAATTCAGCAAGATTTAAAGCGTTTCGTTCTTTAGCTGAAACGTTTAATTTGAAGCTGCTCATTCCTGATCCAACAGCTCGTGAAATAAGAAGACATATTCGGGAACGGTCTCAGTCTGCAGTTAAATCACTTGAAGATGCAGCGCGACGCGCTCCTTTCCTCAGTCAACTTGATGATTGGCCTCTGAATGGTACAAACAAAGCTGCCCTTGCAAATAAACTTAAGAATCATATTGAAAAGGGGTTATCAGATTTCTATAAAAACTTTGAAATTCATAAGCTTGATTATAGAGGAATCGAGATAAAGGAGATTATGAACTGGTATGATTGGGGACATGCTCCGTTCTCTGATAAAAAGAAAAATGAATTCCCTGATGCATTTTCCATTGCTTCATTAAATCAGTATCATAAATCATCCAATGAGAACATTGCAATCGTTTCTCAGGATGTGGATTTCAAATTAGCTTGCGTGAAGCACAATCATTTTCTCCATTTCCCTTCTTTGCCAGCATACACTGAAGCAATCCAGAGGGAAGACGAAAGAATTGATAAAATTCATCGAATGCTTTCAGATAACGATTCAATTATACGAAAATCAATCTCCGAAGAATTCCCTAATTTATCATTTTTAATTGAAGCTAATTGGGAAGGTGAAGCTGAAGACATAGAGTTGTTGGAGTTCAACGAGTTAGAATATTATGTCGTGGGTATCGGGCACCACAATTATATTGTTTCTTTCGATGCAGAAATATCATTTTCAGCTTATGTGTCCTATTGGGATTTAGAAACCGCTGTTTACGATAAAGCAGAAGCGTATCCTCTTCATAAAATTGAGGGACATTGTGAAACAGCAACTTCAATTTCAGGCACATTTAAAATTACAACGGATGAAAATGAAGAACAAATTACCTCGTGTAACAGCGTTGAATTTGAACAAGATTACATTAGTATAGGTGACGAATCAGACTATTGCTGATGGCATGCTAACAAGGCTAATGCAGCCAACTCAAAAAGCCACGCGGATGATTAGCGGCGTTCGGCGCTAAAAAAATGAATCCTATTGAAATAAAAATAGAATCAGATATACCCGACCATTTGGTTAAAAATATTTTGGACCAATTAGAGTTGCCAGAGATTGCTTTGTGTGCAGTTGTTTTCAGTGAAGGTGAGTTACGTTCTGGTGCACTTGGCATTTGTTTGCCTAAGGACTTTCTACCCTATTATAGTGATGTTCAATTTTTTAAAAGTTTTGAGCGTGATGATTGGCAATATGGCATTTTTATATCAGGTTCTGTATGTCGTTTTGCAAAAAAATATCCGGCATATTTCTGCTATTTATTGTCCCATGAAGTATGTCATGCGCATACTTACCATTTAAATAAAGATCTTTTTATAGCAGGTTGCATTTTTCAGGAATATATTTCTAAAGCTTCAGGTAATAAGTTGAAATACTATGAGTTACCACATGAGCAAATCTGCGACAAATTCGGCAAATTAATATCTGGAAAATTGTTTGGCGATGACAAATTTATTCATGAAATAGACTTGATAATAAAAGATCCAGAGATAACCATCGAAAATAAAAGGATTAGTTACATAGAGTCTCTTCCCGAATTTGATAGTTTTATGGATTACGAAGAAGAAATGATACAAGTCATAAAACCATTTAAAGAAGAATTTAAATCGATAATAAATGAACTGAAAAAAAATACGAAGGAAACAATTTTAAATGAATTGTCAACGCAAGATTATTTAGACAAATATTTAATTTAAAATGCCGAACAAACGCTTCCACTCGGAGCGGGCTACAGCGGCGCGTTTTTAAGCATTGTTTTTATTCAACCTTTTTCGCTTTTCGGCGGCTTTCCTGATGCGCCGCCCGCCCGGTGAAGCGGGTTATGTGCACTATAATCTAAGAGCAAAAACATATGTCAAATTCACCAGATCAGCTTATAAGCATTATTCATAAGAAACTAAAATCTGATAGGATAAACAAATCAAATCATTTTGATTCCGATATAGCAAATCACTATTTCGAATGTCTTAATCTTGTTACTAAGAAACACCAAGCTTATCGATATATCTTCCCCAAATTATTAAATACCTCAGAGGTCAATGATGCAATAGCTCATTCCTTATTTATTTTTTTCAGGTTGTACGATGAGTTTCTTGAAATTGCCTCCAACGCTCTAACGACTCTCGATTGCTCTCTATTAGATGAAAATGTTGCGACTGAAACAATAGACAAATTTTTAGAAATTTATAAAAAAAATCTTAAACCCAACAAAATTTTGAGGATTTCTGAGCAAAGTTTCAGTTTCGAAAATCTCACAAATAAAGAATTGAGGGAGATTGCCTCAAGCTTAATTCATTCTTTGCAGAGTGATTCAAAAAGTATCGAATGGTCGAATGAAAAAGGGCAACAACATATGTTTCAGTTAGTTGTCCTTAAAGCATTACTTGACAAATTAGGAGAAACAAATCTTTTCTATTTTGTTGTTAGCATGTTTTTGGATCGACTAAATTCTTCGGAATATTTTCAAGCAGCAAGAGATGTAGCTGAAGAAATAATCATCACATCTTTTAAAGACAATTGTCCAGAATTAGGCTTCCTATGTTCATATCATTGTTATTCAAGGCAGGAAAGTATTCATGCCGCAATTCTCTGCGCAAACATTAGTCTGTATACAGTGATTCAAAATGAAAAATTATTACTCGATAAGTATGTGCAAGAAATAATCTGGGAAACAACCAAATGCTTTAGAAATACAAAAATGCATCCGCTTGTTATTCAGATATATGAAAAAATACCCAGAGATTTACACTTTTCAGATTATGAAAGACGATCTATCGATCACGCCTATTATTCATCTCTGTTGATGTCCAAAACCGACTTTCTCCCAGAAAAAGTATTAAATTATTTGCACAAAGAAAGGGAAGGTATTTTTAATGCTGGCCATGCTGAGGCTTTACCCTGGTTGTTAATTCTGAAAAATTTACAAAGGCTCTACCAAAATGCCGATTTTTCATCAACAGGGCTTGGGTACTACATTAATGTATTTGAGGCGATTGTCCCAAAAGATGTTTATAAAAAATATGCTGAAATTATCAATGGTACATCAGAAAATACTAAAGAATATTTGAAATCATCACTTATAAAGCTTAATGAGACTAGAAATAAAAGCGATATCGTTTATGATATTAGCCACGCATTGACAATTGCAAATCGGCAAATAGAAGATAGCTTTAGGTGTGGTGACGAAGAAGCTATCTTACTATCTATGATTTTAAAATCAGATTTCAGTCTAATTTTTCGGTCAAAAGAAACTGCTGAATTAAGGCCATTTAAGCTCCCCATCAGTGACCTAAGTGAGGCTTTTTCTCTTTATGCTGAGCGTGAAAAGCTTCTTGATGAATTTTGTCTTTCAGAAAATCAATTAATCGCATGGTTGGCTGTTTCAGAGGGGAAAGTCTTTCAGCTTTCATTGCTTAATGGCAATTTCTTTTTTTCTGAGTTGAAGCTCTTTGATTGGAACGCTTTTCATGATTTAAAGAATTCCTATTATTTTTCGGATTTATCATTTGAAGACACGAAAAAAGATATTTTTGGTACGCAAAAGGTATCATCAGAGGAACTCCTATTTCAACAAAAGGAAATAAAGGAAAAAGTATCATTCGCGCAGCTTCCTTCAATGGAAATTTCTCATGAAATTTTTATAGTTAAGGATATGGAATTAGCAAGATTCCCACATAATCTGTTTCTTGATGAAAATTCAGAATTCATACACAGAAAAAAGCCCGTTGCCAATATTCTATCAACTGAATGGTATCTTTCATGTAAGGATGAATCCGTAATTGATCAAAATATGACCAAATCAATTTGGATCCCAACAGAGTCTGGTGATATTACGCTAAATAAGCTATATGATTCTTTGAGATCCGAAATCAAAAAGTACCAGTTCCAAATATTTAATCAAGTTAATATACCTTCACCACTATCTTCGGATCTGAATATCGTTTGCTCTCACGGAGGCAGAGATATATCATCACTTAAAGTTATTTATCCGGGCGATAGTCCGTTTGATGATCTTGAAAGAATAATTGGTAATGGCAAGGTTCTTATTTTTTTTGTTTGCCACTCAGGATCTTATAAGGATGAATACTTCAAAAACAATATAACTTCTTTGGTTAAAGAATTTATATCTCGGGGATATAGAGCGGTTATTGCCCCCTTTTGGGCATTACATGTGAATATCCCAAGTATTTGGTTAAAAAATTTTCTGGCCTCTATAACAAAAGGGCTATCAGTGAATTTTTCGGTATTTAATGCCAATAAAGCCGTATCTGAAGTTTACCAAACACCAGTAGCATGGGCATCTATGCATCTATATGGGAGCCCGAATCTGAAAGCCAAATCAGGTTGAAACATTATATCGTTATCGCAGAAAGTAATCACATATAGGGATAGGGACGCCCATCACTGAGCGCCCCTCCCACACCACCGTACATACGGGTCCGTATACGGCGATTCGGCTGGTCAAAAACAGGCCCAAATAATATAACTGGGCTGTTTAGCCTTGGGGAACGCAACGCTACCAGCATTTCAGCCACTGCTGCATAATACCAGTAAGAATACGCTCTTTGACAGCTATGACCATTTACCCAGACCATTCGGTTGGGAACCGTTCGGGCCTTCACCGGGGTGAGACCTCCGCGTCTATTCCACCGCAGCTCATTTCCACCGGCTAATATGCCCTCTGCTGACTTCTGCCACGCGATAGTCTCCCCTTACGGTTCGCTCAGTCCTTTAATGGACACGCGGCAGATCTCCGTAAACACGCATCTTTCCGCACACGAGCGCCGAGTATACCTGCCTGGCTTATAATGGATAGAGGACTTTATCCTGTGTTGCGGACTCGTCCCACCAGACCAGCCTAACTCGGTTTCTGTACGTCGCCCCGTGCTTTTGCGGTACTCTGCCTCGGCAGAGCGGCTTTCTCCCCGAGTATCGTCACCGACACCCGGTTGCCTACCGCTACACCCTTCGCCTCCATCCGGCTGGGTCTGGGACTTGTAATATATCGACAACATGATATATACTCACCCTTAAGAATACGTGCCGTACCCGGCACACAACGAATCGCTGGTGAGGGCCCGGGAAAAACCGTAGCGTTTTTCAACGCAGTCAGCTGATGTCATTTTTGTACCATCAAGCCTTTCTTTGCGTAATCGTTTCCCGGCCCCACAGCTCCAACGTTCGGCACTGCTAAAAAATAAATTTTTTGCCGGTAAATGTCAAAACCCGCGCGCAATCAAAACAGGACAATACGAATGGCTAAATTATATGAGATACCAACTATCCCCGAAGAGATAGAACAAGCTGCTCTCGATGGAAAGCTAATTCTTTTCGTAGGAGCTGGGGTTTCTCGACTGCTTGGCTGCCCGTCTTGGGACGGTCTTGCCGACGCTGTTCTAAAAGAATTAGCAAAATCGGAGGTGATAACATTTGGAGATATCCAGAGTCTTAAAGGAGTTGAGGCAAAGAAGAAACTCTCTGTGGCAACACAAATAGCTTTTGATGCTGAATATTCCATAAATTACAAAAACCTTCTCAGACATGATGATAAAAAATCAAGTATTTATTCTCATATTAATGCTATTGGTTGTGCATATGTAACTACAAATTATGATCTTTTAATTAATCCGGTTAATAAATCAAAGACAGACACGAAGCCGGGAACAGTTTGGAGGATGTACCGGCCCGAAGATTTTCTTGCTGGAAGGTTGAGGGAGCCTTGTACAGTTACTCATTTACATGGATGTTTGAAAGATCCAATGAACATGATAGTAACTACTAAGCAATACTTAGAACTTTATGATAGCACCTATGTGCAAGATTTCCTTGGCGAAATGTTTGAGCGTCATACAGTTCTTTTTGTTGGATATGGCCTCGAAGAGTCTGAGATACTTGAACATATACTTAGAAGAGGTCGGGTTAGTGATGAAGCAAATAAAAGGCGCTTTATGCTTCAAGGATTTTATGCTGATCAACAAAATTTGCATGAATGGTTGGGCCAATATTACAGATCTAGTTTTGGCGTACATCTCATCGGGTTTCTACTAGATAGGAGAGAGCATAAGCAACTGGAAGGTTTAATAGAAAATTGGGCTTTGCAATTGGAAGTGAGGGATCCTTCTTTGATAGATGATATCGATTATATCGAGGAGGTGTTAGGTGAATAGCTTAAACCCACGGCAAATTGATGTTTTAGACCGCTTGGAAAGAAAGAGCGAGTTGCAACCAATATTTTTCAGAAAGGCAAAGGGGGTCCATTGGTTTGATGCATTGAATGAAAGAGGGTATTTTAATCCCAATAATAACCCTGCTCCTGTGCCAGCAAGAGAAGAAGGATATTTCAACATTCCACCGTGGCCGGTTACTGAGTATTTAGTATCAACAAGTGAGGAATTAAATAATTCAGAAAATAAAGAATATGCTGATAAATTCATTAAGTTAATAAGAGACATAACCGTTTATGCTCGGGAGAATGCTATTAGTAATTATAGAACATGGTGGCAACTTTCTAAAGTGATAAGCAATATTCCGCCCAATTTAATTATATTGGAGGATATTGATCTAATAGATTACTGGTTAGATGATCCTTATGAGAGCGGTCTGGTAGCAGAGCAGATTGGGGAAAAATGGCTATCAGAGCTACTTGAAAAATCAGACGAGCACTGCAATCAGATTTCCTTACGGCTCTTGGAAATCCTTTTTAAAGTCAATTTTATAGACAAAAAGACTGGCTTCCACGATAAGAAAAAACCAGTGCTTAGATATAAATCTTATCACGGAAAGAAAATTGCAAAAAAGGTTGCCAGATTGTGTGGGCTCAAATTAGGTTTGAAGGCCGTAGAACTATTCCAAAATTTCCTAATTTCAATCCTTAATGAACTCGATAATGATAAATGGTCTTCAATATGGCGACCGGCAATTGGAGAACATGAGCAGAATCGTGGAATTCACGATGCAGATGACATATTAGTAGAAACATTTCGAGATAGCCTATTGGGATTTGTTGATTGCGATTCCGAGGCAGCCTCTGTTTACCTCCTGTCCTTGTTTACTTCGGAGTACCAAACATTACATCGCCTATCGATCTTTACAGTAGATCAGAGATTTGGTGTCCTCAAAAAAATCGCTAATTCAATTATAATATCTGAATATTTTCAAGATAACTTCCGGCATGAGCTATGGCATTTTCTTAACAATCGTTACAGTGAATTGATTTCTGATCAGAAAACTAAAATTATAAACATAATAGAAGATATTGAAGTACTTGATGATGGCGGAAGCCTTAAGGTGGAACCGACAGCCTATAAGCGTTTAATATGGTTATCAGCCATCAAAGATTTTGATGAACAACACAATAAACTTTATAAAAAGTATATTAACACCGCAGGAATAGAACCTAAGCATCCAGATTTCTCAAGCTACATGTCTGTAGGCTGGGTTGATCACAAGTCTCCAATCCCGCTTGAATATTTGCTCAGCTTAAATGTAGATGAGCTTATTGAGACCGTTAACAACTATGAAGATCCTGGTCAATTCAGCGAACCCGGATTGGAGGGCTTAGTAAAATGCTTTAAAGATGTAGTTAGAGCCAAAGCAAATGACTTCTATCAAGATTTGATGAAATTTTTGGATAGCGATCTATCTTTTATACATCAGATATTAGATACTTATCAGGAACTGTGGAGAGAGAAGATGGAAGAAATCCTTTGGACTGACGCCTGGCCGTGCTTGCTTGTTTTTTGTTCAGAACTTATTAAAAGTGAACTCTTTTGGTCCGAGGAAAACGCTAAGGAACGGAAACATTTTGTTGCAAATAGGCACTGGGTGGTAAGTGTAATTGGCCGGCTGATTGAAGAAGGGACTAAATCAGATGAGCATGCTTTCGATAAGAGTCTTTTGCCAATGGCGAAACAAATCCTCCTTGTTTTACTTGAAAGGCAAGACGGTGAGAGCTTTAAGCCCGATAGTGACGCCGTTTTTATAGCAATTAACAGTCCTCGAGGGCGTTGTATTGAAGCACTAATTAACCTTACTTTGCGTACATGTCGTCTTGTAAAAAACGAAACTGGTGACCACTCGCTTGCATGGAGTCAATATGAGAGTGTTTTTGATTCTGAATTGAAGCGGAGTGAAAGAGGCGAGTATGAGTTTTCAACTCTGGTGGCAAACTACCTGCCGAATTTTCTTTTTATGTCCCGCGAATGGGTTACATCTAATTTTTTAAATATATTTGATCAATCTGATTACCAGAAGTGGCTTTGTGCAATGCAAGGTTACTCTTATGTTAATACTGTATATCAGAATGTTTATGGGTATCTGAAGAGAAACGGGGATTACCTGAAAGCTCTTGATGATGGAAACTTAGATGAACGGGTTAAAGAAAAGGTAATACAAAACATTTTAATTTCATATATTAACGATGATGAAGATTTTAGCGATCCTGAAAGCCTCATTTCAATACTTTTAAAGCGAAAAGATTATGTTGAGCTTCGTCAGCTTGTCTGGTTTGTTTGGACATTACGAGACAAACCTGATGAAAAATTGCGGGAAAAAGTATTCAAGCTATGGCCTAAAATGGTGGATATTATTAACTTGGAATCCAAAGAAGGCCGGAAATTGGCATCTCAACTTTGCCATTGGACTACTTTTATAGATGAAATAAATTCGTCTACAGAAAGTTGGTTGCTGCAAATAGCACCATACGCTGAAGAAGATTATAACTCTAGACACTTACTCGAAGGTTTAGCAAAGATTAGCGAGCGCCAACCAATGGAGGCGCAAAAAATATGGATAAAAATGCTTAATACATATAGCTACGATTACCCAGATCATGCAATAAAACTGATACTAAAAAATCTTATCAATTTAAGTCCAGAAGGGGAAAGGAAAGCCAAAGAGGTAGTAGACGCCTATTTAAAACATGGGATTGTGAGGCCACGATTATGGCTAAGTGAGATAAAGGGTTCAGATATACCTACCTAAAATTAATTGTAAATATTAAAAAGGCCAAACCAAGCGCTGCACCAGACACCAAAAGCCTGGCGCTTTTGGTGTCTGGTGAGCTTTTCGTTAGGGTTTTTATTAACTATGGAAATAGATTATTTAGACGCATTGGCAAACTTAAAGTTTGAAATCGATTGTTTCCTTATTGTTCTTACTCAAGAAGGTGATATTGAGAATCCTATTATTTATAAAGGCTCAGGTACAATATTTCAAAAAGAGGAAAGTGCATTTTCTGTAAAATTCTTTTGTGAAGGAAAGTTGGATATTAAAGAGGTGTTCGGAAAAATAAACCGCTTAACACCAGGGAAATTAATCGAAAGAAAAAACTACTACTCCCTTAAAGCATTAGATTATGCTGGGAATACTTGGACAGCAAACTCAATAATGCCCGATGTAAACGGTGGCATTGATTATGATAGTTTTTTGGTAACCGGTAATTTTACAATACTATATCGCCACAGAGAAGAAAGTTATGAATACAAAGGGACAACTTTAAAATTATTTTACAAAGGTAAGCATAAAATACCTTGCAACACTATTACACAATCAAAACATATCATTGGATCTGAGGATAGAGGGACAAGCAGCAACTATAATGTTGCTCAATTTAATATTGATAATGTTGAATTTGAAATATTGTCCGAAGACGACAGGTTAATTGTTTACCTTTTCTCACAAAGTGAAGAATTAACAAAAGTTACCGCCCAAAGAATACACGAAGCCCTACAATTCGTTTTGGTTAACATAAGCCCCTGGGATATTCTGTTAATACAAAAAAACAACGTCCAAGAAAATATCTTTCGAACTGTTCCTCAATCATTACAGAAATCCCGAGTTCAGCCACCATTACATTTTAATCCCGTTGATAGAGATGGTCGTGTGTGGAAATTGTTCGAATTATATTTAAAGCATTCCTTTTCTTGCCAAGATGATGACTGGCACCCATTATTTGTACTAATTCATAAAGTTATCGAGTCTGGTAAGGCATCCATTGAAGCGCATGCACTAACATTGGCTGTCTCAATAGAAGGTCTCTTGAAGCTATGTTTTCACGAAATTGGTCTTCCCAATGATGAATTTATGAAAAGAATCAAGAAAGCCAATGATGAGATTAATAAAGGTGGAATAGATGAGAATCTAAAATCAAGGTTGCAAGGAGTGCTTGGTTCTATGAAAATGCCCAGAGCAAAAGACAGGCTATATTGTTTGCGACAATCTGGAATCGTCGAGGAACGGCTTGTTAAGTCTTGGGACAACATGAGAAATAGCTCGGCTCATTCAGATTCAATAGACCTTTCAGAAATACAAAATTACTTAAACGATTGTAGTGCAATGTGTGTTCTCTTCTATCAACTCATATTCTATACAATAGGTTACGTGGGAGAATATACGGACTGCAGTATATATGGTTTTCCAAATAAAAAATATGAACCTGGAACCCTAACCAGCGAGTCAACCTGACCGCAAGAAGTTTGGTGGCGCTGACGCGGCAAGTTTGGTGGGCGGCAGGTTACTCTTAACGTTGGGCATCAGCAAAGGAGATAAAAAAATCATGACCAAGAAGCTAATCAGCTTTATTGTTTTGCCAATTTTAATCGTGATGATTGGGTGTGCTTCAAATCCGCCAATTTCCTCGCTCACGTCTCAAGAGAGAGAAAGAGTTTCAAATATTGTTTTTCTTGAAGGCGGGCAAATTCCTAAAGATAGCTACAAGGTTCTTGGGAGTGTTGAGGGATTGGCATGCAAACGTAACCTATACGCATCTGGGGCTCCGGCTGTCGAAAAAGCACGTCAGGGAGTGAGAATTCGCGCAGCACAATTAGGCGCTAATGCAGTAATTAATCTGCTTTGTGAAGAGAATCAAAAAGTTGATTGGGTAAGAAATTGCTGGCAGTCGGTTGTCTGTGTTGGCGATGCAATTTTGGTCAATGACCCAACAATTTTAAATCGCATAGGTCAACAGGGGGAAGTAAGATTACCAGACACTGTATCCGCTGGAACTGGTTGGGTTGTTGAGCCTGGCTTTATTGTGACAAATCAGCATGTAATTGATGGTGCAACAGATATAGTTGGGCATTTTAATGATGGCAGCACCTTAAAACTATCCGTAGTTGCTGCTGATCCTATAAATGATCTCGCTCTTTTGTTGCCGCTTTCAAATATACCTCTCCCACAGTCCATACCACTTGCAAAGAAAGATGCTGAGGTTGGCCAAACTGTTTTTACGGTCGGTTTTCCTCACACAGAAATTCTTGGATCTAATGCTAAAGTCACAAGTGGTATCATTAGTTCGCGCTCAGGCCTTCAAGATGATCCACGTCTTTACCAGACTACCGTGCAGTTACAAGCAGGAAACAGCGGTAGCCCGCTGATGAACATGAACGGCGAGGCAGTTGGTGTAGCAACAAGTAAACTTGACGCCGTCAGAGTGTTTCGTTTTACTGGTGACCTACCGGAAGGGGTTAACTATGCTGTAAAAAGTCATTATATTTCGGCACTAATAGCAAGTGCAAAGGCTATTAAATCTCCTGAAAATCCTGACGTGATATTAGGCCCTTTTACGAATCTTCCAAATGCCGTCAATGAGGTCTCTAAATCCGTATTATTAATAGAAGCAAGGTAGCTTGGCAGGTAGCCTAAATATTAAAATGCCCAACCAATCACTGGTGCGGACGCAAAAAGCCGCGCCGCACAGTTCGACGTTATGTGCGATGAGATTGGTGTTCATCTGATGATTTTTCTGAACGGAGTTATAAGGAAATGGCTGTCCCTGAACATAGCGTGACCATCTACGACAAGGACAACAATATTCATAAAATTAGCGACCTTGTTGAAGAATTAAAAAAACAACCAGAAAGAGTATTAATTGACGATGAATTCGGCATCTCCATAGACATTTCTGACTTGGACTATTCTGTTTATTCTTTTGATATTCAAAAACAAGAAAACATAAAAGCCAAAATCTCGACTCTACATCATAGAAAAAAGAAATCACAAATTTTACAAATTACTTTAGGAAATGGTGTTGCTGTTGAGGTTTCAGAGGACACATTATTCCACGTTAAGACTGAAGATGGTCAAATCAAATACGTTCGAGCTGACAAGTTAAAGCCTGGAATGGATATTTTAACGGGTATTACTCCCAATGGACCTGGTGCAATAATTTACTAAATGAACTTCAAAAACGATTTTGAAAAAAAGATATTTGAAACATGTTCAGTTTTTTTGAACGAAGACAGGATATCCATTGAACATAATTACATCGTTAAGACTGAAAAAACTATTGTAAGTTTTACAGGTAATCCAAAAAAAGAAATCGATGTATTAACAATGGTTTTCCCCGAAAATACCAAGTTACTTATAAGCTGTAAGGACTTTGATAGTAATGTTCCACCCTCCGCAGTTCAAGAATGGGGAGACGTATTAAAGGTGCTCAATAAACATTCCATTTTCTCAACATATTTTGGGCTTGTTGTTGCTTCCAAAGGTTTCTCTAGTGGATGTGAGGCATGGGCGAAGGCAGATAATTTAGGGCTAATTCCACCGTTCAGAGGAGAAAAAAACAATTTTAATGAAGAACAAATTTTCAAAATGCTTCAAAGAGTTATCCACGTTTTCTCAAAAACAATAGAGCGAAGAGGGGTGGAATCAATAGCCAACAATGAAAACCTTTATTGGCTATGCTACAAAACAGTTGCGGACTTATAAATCACATAACAATTTAATAAACGCTGACCACTACCACTGAGGCGAATCGAAGTTCATTGGTTTTGCCAAGATTCCAGCAGTAATCAAGCTTATTGCTGGCTACCCGTGGCAGGTTATCAAGACGTTATGCGAAATAGATCGAGGGAATCACAGCATGGAGTTTCTAAAAATATTTGAGATTTATTCTTCGAAAATGACTCAAATATATCTATTCCAAAGAGCTATGCAAGAAATAGCAAAGAAAGAGCTTCAAAAGCTGTATGAATATGAGGAGTCACTGAAGGATAGGCCAGAGCTAAAGGAAATGTCATCGTCGCATCACAGCATGTTCTTTCGCTCAGCGAAAGATGGTGAACATCGTTTTTTTGGCAGCAAAAAAAGCTCTATTGAAGACAGACGGCTTGCCGTAGTTCTGCACAAAAACAAAAAAAAACCAGCCGGCAGCCGTTGGGGAATGGTGCGGCCATCGGGTTAAGAACTCGAACTTTCCCAAATTATCATCGGTCGGGACTTCCGGGACGCCCCTAAAATAATAAGTTTCTAGTTTATCTGTGGGCGGTGAATGGGGATCGGGCTGAAAGCGCCGGGATAAAACCGGCATAGAGTAGGGGATGAAAGAGCCCTACATGAAAGGAGGAGCTGCTCCATCATGGCCCCGAGTCATGCGCGGGTGGCCGCGAGGCTGCGCGTGAAGCGTTGACAGGGGAAAGCGTAGGCCAGCTATTGAGCTCCGAAATCACCCTTCCGGGGTGCCGACCTATTGGTCCGAAAGGTAAGGCAATACGGTGTTCGGCGTTACGCAGCGAGTCGCCCACCGGCCCCGCGGAGTCTAAGAACCTGTGCATGCGTGGACGCTCTATGTTCGAGAACCGGGAGATCTCATTGGTAGCCGTCAGTGGCAACAGCCGGGCGGATCGGTCAGGGAAGGCCCGTGGCCATAATCCTGACATGTACGCTAATGAGAAGTCAGACATCGTAATAGTACCGAAGAAGGCGCTGAACAATATTGGGTAAGCAATAGCGGAGGTGCTGGAGGGAAGGCCGATGACCAAGGGAAATTCTGAAAAGCTGACTGCGACCTGCACGCGGAGGCAGGGGGAAGCATTGAACAGACTCGACAGAATACGTGAAGCAGCAAGAAGGGATAAAAACCTCCGTTTCACCAGCTTGATGCATCATATCACGGTGGATCTTCTTAGGGACAGCTTCAACGCGCTGAAGCGCGATGTAGCTCCTGGGGTAGATAACGTGACATGGCGACAATATGGTGAGGAACTGGAGACCCACTTACCGGATCTCCACGAGCGGGTTCAAAGTGGCAGATACCGCGCAAAGCCCTCGAAGCGAACCTGGATACCCAAGTCGGATGGTCGACAACGGCCGATCGGCATCACGGCACTTGAGGACAAAATAGTCCAACATGCAGTGGTTCGGGTGTTGAACCAGATTTTCGAAGAGGACTTTCTGGGGTTCAGCTACGGTTTTCGCCCAGGACGCAACCAGCACAATGCGCTGGACGCACTGTGGGTGGGAATCACTCAACGGAAGGTAAATTGGGTACTTGATGCAGATATTCGCAGCTTTTACGATACCATCGATCATGGATGGCTGGTGAAATTTGTGGAGCATCGCATCGCAGATCCACGACTACTCCGCCTGATCCGAAAGTGGCTTAGGGCAGGAGTGTCGGAGGATGGAAAATGGTCAGAGACTGAGGTAGGAACGCCACAGGGGTCGGTTATTTCTCCTGTATTGTCAAATATCTACCTGCATTATGTCTTGGACCTATGGTTAAATAATTGGCGGAAAAGTGCTCAGGGGGATGTTATCATCGTGCGCTACGCAGATGACTGGGTAATGGGGTTCCAGTACCGGAAGGAAGCTGAACGTTTTCTGCACGAATTGCAAGGGCGTATGGCAAAATTTGGGCTGGAACCACACCCGGAGAAAACCCGTCTCATTGAATTTGGACGATTTGCAGCCGCAAACCGGTCCAAGCGAGGAGAGGGCAAGCCGGAAACCTTTGATTTCCTGGGGTTCACGCATATCTGTGCGAAAACCAGAAAAGACAAGCGGTTCACAATACGGCGGAAGACAATCGCCAAACGTCTGCGGGCAAAGGTGAAGGAAGTGAAGAAGGAAATCCTGCGTCGACGGCATGAGCCAGTCCCCGAGCTGGGGAAGTGGCTGCGTTCCGTCGTACAAGGCCACCTGAACTACTATGCCGTGCCCGGCAATAAACAGTCAACAGATGCCTTTCGATCAGAGGTTATGAGGGGGTGGTTTCACGCACTAAGGCGTAGAAGCCAAAAGGCTCGTAATCTAACGTGGGAAAGGTTCAAACGGCTGGTGAGGACGTGGTTACCCACATCAAGAGTGAAGCACCCATACCCGAACCAACGACTTTGCGTCACCAACCCAAGGTAGGAGCCGTATGAATTAATCGTTCACGTACGGATCTGTGCGGGGGGTGCCGGGCAACCGGCATTCCTACCGCGATACAGAAACATATTCCCAAAGTCGGGGGTACAGCTTATCTCGCGTCCGTTGAACTTAATAAAAATGAAAGGAGTAATCAAATGCATTTAGGATTTGTTAGTGATTGGTGTCAAATCTTGTTTTGCGAATAAAAATATTTTTTTATTTAATATCAACAGCTTATAATATCCATCAAACTACGAATTGTGGTTATATGCCCGATAACCAATGCACAACTGAACAATTTTCTGTGAGAATCATCTTGCACACATTAGGTGCTCAAGACACCCAACACGCACACTTAAGAGAAGATTATAAGTTCGACATTACAAATTGTGAGATCAAGGCCAAGCTGTGATAACCTGCATTCCTACCATGACAAATAGCTCCATTATTTGCACAGAAAATTGTGCATACTGCACAAAAAAATGGGCATCCGAGAATCCCGTTAAAATTAAATAGTCATGATATCAATGGGTTAATTTTGGTATGTTTGTTGCG
>Ga0222665_1000663_pt1 | contig 19122 bp, 18 predicted proteins | sample AntAcemetagen653_FD_179853 | JGI IMG/M metagenome (GOLD analysis project Ga0222665, IMG submission 179853) | Saline water microbial communities from Ace Lake, Antarctica - #653 | ecosystem: Environmental > Aquatic > Non-marine Saline and Alkaline > Saline | place: Antarctica: Ace Lake...
ATTTTCATATTCTTTTACTCGAGCTTTCTTAAACTCTTCTGAAAAAACTCTTCTTTTTCTTAACTTTTTTCCTTGCTTTATCATTTTTTTTCCTCCTAAAATAGTCAACCTATTTCAGGGAAGGACAAATGATTTAAGAAGTGTTCTTTTGCGTAAGTACCATTACTTCAAAATTCTTAAATCGTTAATCGGTGTTCATTATTCAATTATATTTAAAAGGAATTTCATTCCTTGCTTTTTTAAAACTTTGGATTTTCAATCCATAGTGGTTTATTCGTTTTAATATTTTATTATCAATGGGAGTTTTGGTCTAAAATCAATCTCTTTATTGTTAATTTCATTGTCAAAAATAAGTTCGATACAATTTTCAACACCTTTTAAAATGTTGATTCCACTCGTATTTAAAATATTGATTAGTTTGGATTTCTGAATTTCAGGCTTAATATAAATATTATATGATGTGAGTGTTTTAATCCCATTATCATGGATATGATTCCTCTTAAAGTCCTCAGGTTTATTATCCTTTAGCATTTCGTCAATAGAATGATAACATGGAAATTCCATTTTGGGACGAAGTACAAATACAAGTGGAGCTAACAAATTTTTGTTGTTGTCAGCCATTAACAAACCTTTGTCCTTCATCCACTCAGCTTTGTATTCTGTATAATCAAATAAGATATTTTCTTTGTCAAATGTTTCCATTTTTAGCGCCAAACCAAATGGGGATACGTGGTTTAATTTCCAATTTGAGCGACCAATATAATTGCAGCCAAATTTTTCAATATTTTCAGTTGCTTCAGCATGATCAGAAATGTATAGTAATTCTATATAAAAATTCAAGAAGAAAATGTATTTCCCTGATGTCCCTTGTTGAGAATGACTTCCAGAGATTATGCTAGTAAAGCCATTTTCTTTAAATAATTCAATTTCTGGTGCATCCTTGTCAACCCAAATTAGTATGTGGTCAAGCTTAAATAAATTATCCATATTATCTTATGAGAATACTTGTAAAGTAAAACACCTAATATTAGTGGTAAAATAAATCCTTTTGTTTCATACTGTTTATTCTGACTAATGGTTTTGTATATGTAACATTACATTTATTTTTCTTTTATATTCTGCAAAAGGTTTTCTTTATTTTTCACAAATATAGAAATTATTATTTAATAATTAAATTATCGGGTGGTTGTTTTGGTGGGTGGGGGTAACGTTTGGCAGCAATGGCACGTGGCCGTTTATTTACTCAATTGCTAATTTATAGATTTAATTCCAATTTCTTTTTTAGTTTAACGCGATGCGGCCATCTTGCTATAGGTGCTGTTGTGCTGCGTTTCTTTTTAGTTTATTACGTCTCTAATTTTTTCTATTTGGTTAAATATAATCTCAATTTTATTCTTATCAATATCCCAACCATAGCGGTTAATAATGGAAAGATAAGGTGAGTGATTTAGTTCTGGAACAAAGTCTATTTTGTATTCATTTATTGAGATAAGGGTATTACTTTCAATTTTTAGCGCCTTTAAAATCTGTTTTTGAATTCTTGATTGAGATAAAAACCTCTTTGATTCCATATCCAAATCACCAGATATTACAACCCTAGAGTCGAAATAGTCATTCCCAATTTTAATAGTTTTTGTTTTTGAGAGGATCTTTAATTTATCGAGTATGTTTCTTTTTCTAATATTTAGTTTAGATTTTATTCTTGATGATATTGGAATGAAAGCACCACTAAATACCGTTGTTTGACCAATTTTATAATACGGATCATTAAACCAAAGGAAAAAACTTTTCTTTTCTGGATTATTAGGAACATAAACCGTCCTTTTCATTTTCTGAATAATGCCAATTCCAGATTTTGGATATGGTAATTCTCTAACCACAATAGCTCTATTTGTAGATTTTGCAAATTCCCTAAGGATTTTAATGTCTGATTTATCTTCCATGGCCTACTGTTATTGTCTTAAATGCTGTACAACAGCTCTGTATATGTAATATTATATTTATTTTTCTTTTATATTCTGCAAAAGGTGTTCTTTATTTTTTCACAAATATAGAAATTATTATTAACTATTTAAATTATTGGGTGGTTGTTTTGCTGGGTGGGGGTTATACTGAAACGCATAAACTTTGCAATAGACGAAAACATAAAAGACTTGGTATTTCAATAATTATGTCATGATATTTTTGAATTCTCAATCCGTGAAAGTTTAAAAGGGAACGGTGGCGGTATGGCCAGTAAGGGATTGTGGGCGATTTCCTATCAAAGTACACGAAAAGTTGAAGCGGTCTACAAACCTTTGCAAACCACTGAAACCCTTATTGGCTATACCGTTTGTGTGTGCGTTCGTTATTATTTGTCATTTATTTGTGTTTTTACCCCCTTTATTAAAAACCACAGCATTATTGAAATTTCACCTATTGCTACAAGCAAAAGTGTAGGCTGGTTTACAAAAGCGCTGTACATAGGAAAAAGAAGAGATATAAAACTGTCAATTATATATGCGATACCCGCAATAAAGATCAATATTCCGAAAATACGGGGAATAAATCCCGATTTTTTAATCAATTGTCCTAATGGTATAAGCCAAAGTCCCCAGAACATTTCTAATACCAACGATCCATAGTCATTAATTTTAAATAAGAGCATTGCCAAATCCTGTCTCTGACTAAGATCAAATGTTTGTAGTATTTCACCTTTAAAAAGCATAAGGGATGTAATATTGAATGCTTCCATAACAAAAACGGCAGGAATTTGGACAATCACCAATGCAACCATAAGTTTAGCCTTATTCCCGTTAACCTGTTTGAATAGTCCATAAAGAGTCAATACCAGAAATATAAAAATTGTATTGCTGATAATATCGCTAAGTATACCTGTTCGAAATAAAAATTCATTGAATTGAATATTTTGGGCAGTTTTAGCAGCATCACCCAGAACAATAATTCTTGAAGGTACAATCATAATTGAATAGACACCTGATATTATCAGAATAAGATATAACAAGCCGGCAATTCTTGCTCTCTTTTTGAGTGAGGTCGCATTATTTTCCATATAAGCCCTTTTGTTTTTTAGATTTTGTAAAGATATAGAAATTACTATTAAATTTTGAAATTATTGGGTTGTTGTTTTGGAGGGAGGGAGCGAAAAGTCCACATTTCTACCGAGTGCGAACTGCCATGTTTTATTAGCCGTTGTTATAGGGCGTTTTTTATTGTTAAAATATTCCTTTCTCTTTCAAACGAATAAGTTTTGCTTTTCAAATTACTAAGTTCATAAAGTTGAAGTGCTTTTTCAAGATATTTTTTTGATCTGTCAGATTTGTTACTAAAGCCTATTTGAGAAATACATTCTGCCAGTCGTTCAATATTCTCAACATTAAACCCTTCGAAATTAATTAAATATTTATTTGATTCTTCATTGTCTAAGAGAAGAAGTTTATTAAGGTCGAAGTTTAACTCGTTTAATAACATTCCCTTTGCATCATCAACTTGTTTCTCAAGATTTATTGCTAATCTATCCTGACCACCAAAAATTTTTTGTCGAATAGCAATTAATATCAGTCCAATTTTCTCAATTTCTCTCAATATATAGTCTTTTTGCTCCATTGTTTTTTAGTATATAAGTAATGCTCTATAAAGCTGTTTATATGTAATATTACATTTATTTTTCTTTTATATTCTGCAAAAGGTGTTCATTATTTTTCACAAATATAATTTTTTTTTAAATATTTAAATTATTGGGTTGTTGTTTTGGTGGGTGGGGAGGCGTTGGGTTTTTTATTCATTTTTAGCACTATTCACCAAATGAATTATATTTTTTTAATTGCATGCCGGCATTTATCTTTTATTTTTCAAAAATAGCTCAACATCAGATTCTTTTAATTTTATATTAAGAAAACTTGCTGCACCCTGCCATGTTGAAAATATTCCTACCTTATGCTTGTGAGCAAGCATTTGATATATCATACCGGAGGCTGTGGATTCAGGGTCAGACACAATAACCGCCCATCTCGTTAGAATTGCCTTTGGTTCTGTAATTTCTAATTTTAAATACTCCTCAATATCTTTTTTCGACACTTTTAAGTTACTATCTCTAAAATCCGTAATCCCAACAGCTCCTTGATTATAATTCTTATCAGAGTATAGAGCTTTGGCAGATTTAAATAAATCTTCAAGATATGTGTTACCATAATGTTTAATGATAACAATATTTTCTTTATCAATGAATTTATGTTTAAATTTTATAGCGTTCATAACTTTAATATTTTCATTTAGTGCTTTCTCATTTTTTCTGCACGTGCTCGCTGGGGTTGTGTCTATGTAATATTACATTTATTTTTCATTTATATTCTGCAAAAGGTTTTCTTTATTTTTCACAAATATAGGAATTATTATTAAATATTTAAATTATTGGGTGGTTGTTTTGGTGAGTGGGGGTTGGAAGGGAAATGTGCACTTCACCAACCACCAATCACTAATAATCTCCCCGTTCCCAAGCACTTCCTTACTTTTTCCTTTCTAATTTAGCCTTTTCCCAATTAGCCTTCCAATCTCGGCATTCCGTCAATTAAATTCAATAATTTGTTTACTAAATTCAATATATCATTTATGAAAAACAATAATACGATTATATAAATCAAAATAACGTTTATAAAAAACAATAATCCGTTTATGAAAATATACATACCGTTTATGAAAGTCAATATTAAGTTTATTTATATCAACATAACGGTTAAAACATCGTATATTTGTTGAAATTAAAAAAACAATCGCCATGAAAAACATCGGAAACATCATCAAAAATCATTGCCACATCAACAAAATCTCAATTTCAAGCCTCGCAACAAGGCTTAACATTAGCCCGCAGGCACTTTACCGCATACTAAACTCAAACAATATGCACCTCTCACGTCTTGACGAGATATCCAAAGCCCTAAACAATAACTTTTTTCAATATTTTATCCATGAAAGCGATAATTCCGCCAAGCAAACGCAGCAAACCATAGAAGAAAACAAATTTCTAAAAAACAAAAACAGCCTTTTGGAGCAAGAAAACAGATATTTGAAAGAAATAAACGAGCTTTTGAAATCAAGAATTTAGTGATTGGTAATAAGTCTCCAGTCTTCAGTCTTCAGTCTTCAATCGCCAATCACCAGTTACTTTTCTCTTATCTCTCTTTTTTTCTCCCTAACCCACGAATTTTCTTCCTTTTTCCTTTATACTTTATTTTTTAGCCTTTAGCCTTTGTAGTATAACTATTAACCCTTAATCAAAGAATTTTGAAAGTTTCACTAGAAAAAACTCCATATTTATAATGGAAGCAAAACAAGATTTAAATTTTTATTTCTTTAAAAATCAAAAAGAAAATAATTAGAGCAAAAGTAATTACCAACAATCCTTTACCGGTTTTTTCAAATTTCAAATTCTTAAAGTAAATTCTTAGAAGTATAACATTTGTAATTAAACTTAAGAATTGTAAGTTGATTCCTTTTAAAATGTCACCGGTATTAAAAAGAAAATCAATTAAATGAAACAATAAACCTATGGTAATATAAAAATGAAACGGAACCAATATTCCAAGTATTATCCCAAAAACGAAAGAATTTTTTTTAAACATTAAAAATTCAATTTATTAATTTCCGGAAGTGCATAATGTGCCGTGAAATCAACATGAACCGGAACAACTGAAACATAATTATTTTCAAGAGCATAGATGTCGGTATCTTCCGCAGTTTCTTGCTTTTGAAAATTCCCTGTCATCCAAAAATAATCTTTATTTCTCGGGTCTTTTCTTTCGTCGAATTCTTCGGCCCAACGAGCTTTAGCTTGTCGGCAAACTTTAATTCCTTTTATTTGATTTCCGTTGACGGCAGGAAAATTTACATTAAGGCAAACTCCTTTAGGAAGCCCTTGTGCTAAAACTTTTTGTGCAATCAATTTAATGTATTTTTTGCTTGCACTAAAATCAGCATTCAAATTATAATCCATCAAAGAGAAACCTATTGAGGGAAAACCACAAATTGCCCCTTCGAGTACAGCGGCCATAGTTCCAGAATAAATTATATTAATTGAAGCGTTTGAGCCATGATTAACTCCCGAAACAAGCAGGTCGGGTTTTTGCTTTAAAATTAGCTGTTCACCAAGTTTTACGCAATCGGCAGGTGTTCCGTTGCATTTATATTCTTCGTATCCATTATTTGTTTGCACTTGCTCCAATCTTAAGGGAGAAGAGATTGTAACTGCATGCCCCATCCCCGACATCGAATTTTCGGAAGCAACAACAGTCACATCACCTAATTCTTTCATAACTTCAATCAAAACACTTAATCCGGGTGCATTGATACCATCGTCGTTAGTAATTAATATTTTTGCTTTACTCATAAAAGTCATTAATAATTTTTCGTTGCAAAACTACAATAATCTTTTTTGATAATTCATTTTCAATCAGAATATTTCATTTTTCTTTGTGAAACTTTTTTAATTTCTGTTATACTTTGTGTAATAGTTATACCACAATGAATCAAAAAGATATCCCAAAGTTGCACAACGGTAAAAAAAATACACCTATTTATATTTACCCGTCACATCAAAATATTATTTAGCCTTATTTCATAATATCAAGTCAAGTCTAAGTAAAACTTTAAAAATAATTTTCACAAAGTTTAGTCTCTTCAATTTTACTAAAAAACTATAGTATGAAAAATACCGATTGAGAGTGTTGTTTCAAGAAATATTGATTTGCAATAAATAGAATTGATTTTACGTTTATTAGCTGCAGACATTTTTAAATTAAACAATAACTTATTAAAAATTAAAATCATGACACGAGTAAGGCTTGAAATTGATGAAATTCAAATACATCGACCAAAAAAAAGATGGAAACTATATTTTATTATTGTTGCCGAGCATCCGAGCGAGAACAATAAAATGATAATTGCTACTCTTCCTCACGACCCAATAAAAATTAGCCCTCGACACGACAATTGTTTTCAATTCGATACTGATGACGAAGGTTCGGAAGGACTTTTTGTATTAAGTCGAGAGTTACCAAGAGACAGGGAGTTGAATGTACATATTTATCTTCGACACACCAGAAAATCAACAAGAGATTTAGGAAGTATTTTAAAAGATGTTGAGAATGGAATTGGTGGGGATGCATTCGGAATCATAACAGATATTGCTGGATCAGCAACTGTTCCATGGTTGGTGATTGCTAAAAAGGCTTTGCCCTTGGTTGGTAATATTCTTGCAAATATTCCTGATAGAGATTTTGGATTTTTGAGTGCTTTTGAAAGATTTGGCCCTGAATTTGAAGAACAAATAGAGATTGATCGCTATAAAGATTTTAGCGGTGATGCTTCATTGGTTTATAGTTGGTCGGTGGACGAGGATGAATAAACAAAAAAGCATAAATATTTTTACTTTTTATTTTAAGATTCATCCGATAATTTTCAAAATTCTTTGAGTATGGTGTAATAGTTATTCCACAGAATTGCACGGAGTAGCACGAAGTTACACGGAGAAAAGTTTAGTGAAGCATACAAAATGTATTAGCAATGAACAGCCATGGATTTCTAATGGTAAAAAGCCAAAGAATATTCGGATTTAATTAAAACACTTTTTTTAAAATTTGCTTAATTCTTCGTAAAGTACCTGAACCGGCAGTCCCATTACATTATAAAAAGAGCCTTCTATTTTTTCAATCCCGATATATCCGATCCATTCTTGAATTCCGTATGCACCCGCTTTGTCGTAAGGTTTATAATTTCTTACATAAAAAATAATTTCTTCATCGGAAAGTTCTTTAAAAAAAACATTAGTGGTAACAGCAAATGATTTCAATTTCCCTTTAGCTTTTAAGGTAACTGCTGTAATTACCTCGTGTTTTTTCCCTGATAATAATTTAAGAGTTTCAATGGCTTCATCAAAACCTTTGGGTTTATTTAGAACCAAATTATTTAGGTAAACAATTGTGTCGGCAGTAATTAGGATTGTATTTTCACCTATTTCATCAAAAGAAAATGCATCGGCTTTTTGTTTTGATAGAAATAATGCAATTTCTTCACCTTTAAGGTTTTTTGGGTAATCTTCTTTAGTTTCCTTTGTTTTTATTTCTATTGAAATATTTTCGTCCATTGAAAATAATTCTTTTAACAAAGCTTGCCTTCTTGGCGATTTAGATGCAAGAATGATCTTTTTATTGTAAATCTTCTTTATTTCCATTTATGAAAACTATTTTATAAATTGAATAGTTACTTGATTTTTTGATTAAAAACTGACACAAAATAACTGCATTGATAAAATTCCTGCCAACATAATTATTTTTGCAGTATTCCCTAAAAAGTGAAAATTTGTATTATTTTTTGATTTTATAATCAAATAAGATAAATAAATCAGCAATGGCTGAACAACTATTGCAATATACCAAAATACTTTTTGAAATGAATTTGAAATCAAAAAATACTGTGCCAAAGCAAGTAAGGAAATACAAATAATTATTAATATGAAAAGAATAATTTTTGTTTTTAGAAATCCAAAAATTATTGGCATTGTCCGGCTTCCATATTTTTTATCTCCTTCAATATCTTCAACATCTTTAATAACTTCACGAATGATAGAAACTAAAAAGGCAAAACCGAAATAACTCCATACAATTGGATTCAAGAGTTCAAAAACTTTTATTGCATAGGGGAATTCAATCGGATTTGATTTCAGCATAAAAAATTCAAACAACCAAAAATAAATAACAGCATAAAATGAAGAAATTAAAGCAACTATGATATTTCCGATAAGAAGTTTATGTTTGGTTCGATACGAATAATGCCAAAGCATAAGAATTGCCAAAACATTTATTATTCCAAGTTTTATTTCACCGGCAATTAATGATAAATAAATACCAATCGCAATAGAAATAATTATAAATGAAAAATATGTGATCAAAGCCGTCATTACCGGAATTTTTGAACCTATAATGTTTTTCTGAGGCTTGTTAATCCTATCCGATTCAATATCGTAATAATCGTTAATAATATATCCTGAAGCTGCTGTCAACATTGACATTAAAACAAACATTATAAAATTGAAAGTATTAATCTGGAGTGACAAATTGCTTTTTTCAAAAACCGGCAACATAATGCAAAACCTTAAAAGCAAAAGCGATAAGACTCCGATTAATAAATTTGTTACTCTAATTAGTTTTAGAAATAATATCATGTTTCAATTTTTAATCAAATGGATTTACCAACATATTTCAATTGTATTTTTACAATTTCGTAAAAGACAAAATTATAAAAAAGATGTTTCATAAAAATTAAAAGAGGAATTGTTATTTTTAAATTTTCAGGATTGGGGATTGTTATGGATAATTCTTGAAATAAAAAATACAAACAGAGAATAACAAATGATTGCTCAAAGGGCTTCAAAACAAAAAGCTTTAATCTTTTTTGATGATAAAAATTTTGTTTAAAAGTGTATAAGTTTTTATGTATATTCCAGTAGAATTGCTTTCTCGTGAACCTGCAATATTCAGAATTTTAATTTTGTTGGAGTTTAGCCAGAAAGTTATTTCACTAAAATTATTATTAGCTGAAAAATTATAATAAAATAGTGGTTTACAATATTTATTAGCCAAGGTAGCAGTAAGAGTTGAGCCTTTATCGAGGGTTTGGTTAAAAAAAATCAGAGTTCCGTCACTGTTTTGAACATTCAATTTAGTTCTTTCGGAATATTTCGAGCTTTTAGTTTCTAAAAGCGGATATTTATCTGATATTTTTCCGTCTTCGGCTTTGCGTCCCAAAGGGCACCAACCTCCACAATTTATCCCATTGTTTAGGGCGAAATCAAGAGCTGCTCTGTCAACACCTGTTTGCCCTCCGGAAATTATTTTCATTAACTCAATTGCTGTTATTTTCAGAACTATTATAATTTACAAAATCTCTTTGAGCTTTTAATAAATTGATTGTGTGCAATAATAAGTTTTTAATTTCAGTAATGATATTGAAGTAGAGCATACTGTTTTTTGTACCTACTTCTTCCCTTTTAATTCTTTTAATTTGATTTTTTCGATAGACATCTAAAGTGTTTAGTACTTTATGTTGTAACTCAATATTTCTATCCACATCCGAATAATTGTTTTCAGCTATTGTTCTTTCAATTATTATGAAAAATTTACTTATTTCGCTAATAATATTGTTTAATTCATCTAATTGAGAGGGAATTATGCCTTTGTGATTATTATCAATATGTTCAAATACGGGTAGTGTAATATAAGTTATATCATGGGCTATTTCACGCAAATAGTCAAGAACTTGAACGTAATAATGACCTGTTTCTATTGAGTCTTCTCGCAAATCAATTATTGTTTTATTGATAGTATCTTTCATGTACTTAACCTTTTTATTAAGGATTTTGATGTCCTTTGAGGAATGTCGCAGCAGTTTTAAGTCTTCCCTTGAAAGGCCTGAGATAGTATTAATAAGAATATTGTTTACGGTTTTTAAAGTTTTAATAACTGTGTTTGAACACTTGAAAAGAATATTTTCTTCGTTAACCTCATCTCCAATATCTTCAGAAGTTTCAATATTTGTTTTTTCTCTTTTTTTATGGATAGTATATGAATGAATTACAATAATTAAAGCAAGAACAACCAAACCACCGATAGCATAAATTCCACCCCAGTAAAATAATAATGCCATTAGAAAAGCAAGTGTGAATGCTGAAAAAGCTGTAAAAAACCATCCTCCGATGACGGATAAAACTCCGGTGATTCGATAAACCGCACTTTCTCTTCCCCATGCTTTATCTGATAAGGATGTTCCCATTGCAACCATAAAAGTTACGTAAGTGGTAGAAAGCGGGAGTTTTAAAGAAGTTCCAAAAGCAATCAGCATACTGGCAACCACTAAGGTTACCGATGCACGAATCAAATCAAATGATGGGGCATCTTTAGTGCTTTGCTCTTTTTTAAGTACTGATTGATCAAATTGTTTTTTAGCAAAATTCTTAATTTGATTTGGTACAATAAAATTAACAATTCTACCGAAATTGATTGAGCTTCTTACTAATGAGCGAGATACAAATGATGAGCCAAAACGTTCGGTGCCTTCATCCTGACGGCTAAGGTCGAGGGTAGTTTTTACAACATTTCTTGATTTTTTTGAAAACCACAAGGTTACAACCATTATCAATCCGGCGATAAGAAGAAACATAGTAGGTGTTTTGACCTTTCCGGCAAGAACAGCCATTGATAGTAAATTTGGATCGGCTTCCGGATTTGCCAAGAAATGTTTAAATGATTCGTAGCCTGCCAGAGGAACTCCGATAAAGTTTACAAGGTCGTTTCCGGCAAAAGCCATTGCAAGTGCAAAAGTACCAACGAGAACTATCATTTTTAAAATATTCAAATTCACAAGCCACGATAAAACTTGTAACAAAATAGTCCATGAAAAGAAACTTATTCCAAGAATTAACCAGGTGTTATCTTTAATGAGGATTTTTGTTTCCGGATCCATGAACGAGGCACCTTTTGCTCCTTTAATTAAAATAAAATAAGTTATAGCTGAAATAGCTATTCCACCCCAAATAGCTCCAAAACGTTTTAAATTTTTCTTATAATCAAAGGAAAAAATTAATCTTGTTATGTATTGTATTATAGCTCCTGCCGAAAATGCAACTACAACCGATAAGAGTATTCCGGCAATTATTAATAAAGCATTTCCTGAATTAATTAACTCACCCATTGACAAATCGGAACCTTCAGGTAAATTTGATACTTTGATTATGGAAATACCTACTGCTGCCCCAAGAAGCTCAAAAACAATTGAAACCGTGGTGGATGTTGGTAAACCGAAAGTATTAAACGTATCTAACAAAATAACGTCGGTTATCATTACGGCAAGGAAAATTATCATAATTTCTGAGAAATAGAAATGTTCGGGATGAAAAATTCCTTTTCTCGCCACTTCCATCATGCCACCCGAAAAAGTTGCTCCAATTAGAATTCCTAAAGCAGCAATTGTCATTATTACTTTAAAAGGTGCAGCCTTTGATCCTATTGCAGAATTTAAAAAATTTACGGCATCATTACTCACTCCGACAATAAGATCTGAAATTGCCAGAATAAAAAGAACAATGACCATAATTAAATAAACGTTCTCCATAAATCAAGATTTAATTTTTTGATTTTACTGCAATAATAGGAAATTAGAAATTAGATTCACGAAAAAAAATATTAAAATTTTGTTACAAAATACAGCATAAAATAATAAATAAATTTAGAACCAAATATAATTAAAATTCAATAAACGGAATAAAAAACTACAAGAAAAATAGGCTTTGTTAAGATACAGAAGAATTTCCTAATTACTTTTTTCTTCCTGGCTTAGGGAAGCCATTTTTGTTTTGCATCTTTGAATATATAATTCGGCGACTGTGTCAAAGCTATTAATTTCAAAAATTTGAGTAAATAAATCCAGAGCTTTCTGATAGTCATTATCTTTGAAAATTTGAAGTGCTTGGCCGAAGATGGTTTTTGTTTCGATTTTAAGTTTTTTAATATGATCAGGTTCGCCATCAAGGATTTCAAATATATATACTTTTTCTTTTTTCCCTTTAACTTTTACTATATCCAAAAACCTATAATTATATAAGTCGGGATTATCAATTTTTATTAAAGTATCCTGAGAAATAATAATTGAAGTACGATAAATTTTTGTTAAACCTTCTAATCGGGATGCGAGGTTCACAGCATCTGAGATTACAGTACTTTGCATGCGTGCTTCTCCTCCAACAATCCCAAGCATAAGGTTTCCGGTATGAATTCCAATTCCGAAATCAATCGGCTCATAACCAAATTGACCCATAACCTGATTAAATTCAACTAGATTAATCCTCATTTCGATAGCAGCATTTATAGCATCTTCAGCACGTTCGCTAAATAAAGCCATAATTGAATCACCAATGTATTTATCGACAAAACCATGGTTAGCCCTGATTACAGGCTCCATATATCCTAAATAATGATTAATATAGTCAAAGTTTTCCTTGGGCGTCATTTGTTCGGACAATTCGGTGAAAGATCGAATATCATTGAAAAGAACCGTCATTTCCTTTTGAACCTGATCTCCGAGGTGTATGTCAACTAAGCTTTCTTTACCTAAAAAATCTAAAAATTGTTTTGGTACAAAACGATAATAAGATTCATTGATTTTAGAAATATTTGAAAAATATTCCCAAAGCTTTCTCGACATATTATTATATTCTTCAGTCAACTCCCCGATTTCATCATTTGTTCTGACAATGCTGTAATTATCCATTTTTCCTTCACCGGTTAAGTGCATATTGTAGAGAAGTTCTTTCACCGGACTAACAATATCGACAGTTGTCCATTTAACAAAAAATAAAATATAAACAAATGAGACGAAAATCCCTGTCCCAATTCCGAGGAACATTAAAAAACTGTCAATTATATTAACAAAGAATAAACCTTCTAACCCAAAATCAAAATTTGAAATTTTTGCATAATTTCCATAAAGTATTTTCAATTGATCTTTGTCAATCGGTTCAAGGTCTTTAATAAAAGTCAGGCTTAGAAAAACATATAAAATTACTATTGTTAAAGGTAAAAAAGTTGTCATAAAGCTTGAAACCCACAGACGATTTTTGATCATTCCGGGTTTTATACTGAAAATTCTTTTTTTAAGATCGTCATCGGAATACACAAATTCAATATATTTGATATGTACTCTGTGTTTTTGCCAGAAATACACAAAAAGTATTGTAAGTAAGGTTGCTACTAATGAAATGAAAAAGAATTGAATAAATAAGCTTCTATTTAAATCGTCTTTAAAACTATCGGGTGTTTCTAACAGAACAAACATATAAATAAGAGTCGCCACAAAGGAGACTCCAATAATTGAAGCATTAATCAAAGGAGTTTTTAAAAGAAATTTGCGGCAAAAATTATACATCTTTTTTGAGCTCCTGCGATATTTTCGTTTCTTTTTGAAAAATATTTTAAACGGAAGGTTAAAAATTAGCCCAAGCAGAAAACTGATAATTAAGAATCGATATAAAACGGTAATAGTTAAATTGAATGGATTGCTTGTATTATTGTCTTCACTATAAGTCAAATTATTATCTTGATCAGAATTGTTTTCCTGATTAGCTGCTTCCTCCTCATTGTTGAGTACGAGGGTATCAACTGATAAATGATTGCTTTGCTCAACAATTGAATCAGAGTAGTTTTCAGCAGAGAAGTTAAACAATCTTCTGTCTTCCATCAACTGTGGACTGTTCTTAAGAAAAATGAATCCTAAGATTGGAAACACCAGAAAAAAATATAGAATTGTGGAAAACAGATATATTCTAAAACCGAAAAATTTCGGTACGCTTTTGTTTTTTTTTATTAGTTTTTTTTTCCCCAAAACAATTCTTACAATTAATTTCCTAACATTGTAGGATCACAAAATTACAAATCAACTATGATAAAAACTAAAATTGTTTTAAATATTTTTATGTTTCATATTTAATATAAAGATAGTCAGGGTTTAACTTTAAAATATGTTGAGGCTATCCATGCATTTTACGGGATTTAATATTTTTGATATGATTGTGAAATAAGTTTTTTTTGAGCGGTTTATTAAATGTTATTCGGTGGTTTATATCTTCGCCAAAAACCATAATATGTAAACGAAGTATAATTTATAAATTTATTAAAAGCCTTAAATCTCATCAAATAGCTAAGTAGTTTGTAAGCGAGGTAGATCCCAACGAAATAAGAAAATATTTGAAAAAACTCATATACAAAAGTTTCAAAAATACTTTCAGGATGAAATTGGGTGGAAAAACAACTATTGTAGAAAAGATTAAACATTATGCCACCCACCAAGCTTCCAAATACATACCAAATAAAAAACGAATAAAGATGGGCTGTTTGTATTGCTCGTTTCGGACAATTATTCATACAACGCATGCAGCTTTCGCAGGTGAATTTCCAAAAAGGTTTTCCATTGTGCATTTCAATGGAATTTGTCGGACAACTATTGGTACATAAATCACAGGAGTTGCAATCATTATTGGCAATGAAGGTTTTAGCAAGCATAAAACGCCCGATAAAATAATATAATATTGAAATTGGAAAAATAAGAATATCAAAGGGAAGTGAATAGAAAGCTTTATAAGAATGTTTCTCATTAAAAAGTTTTTCGGCAAACCTGTAAGTTATTTTCTTACATCTTTTATAAATTGAATTAACAACTTTTGGTTTTAGGCCCGGATGTAACGAAATCCAGTTCGATGGCAGATCAAGAGGCTGCATGCCAACAATATGATATGATTTTGTTAATAAAATTAAAGCAGGAAGAAATTGAGCAATTCCACTTAAGCCGGGAATGAATAATTTAGATAATTTCATTCCGGCTCTGGTATTTAAAAGAAAAACATCGGCATTTAAATTTTTCGGGAAACCGGCAATAAACTTTAGCATTTTAGGCGAAACATTAAAGCCATGTGTCGGGAAACAAAAACCAATAAGTGTTTTTTTGCTTTTGTCCTGTATTTCAGTTATAGGTTTTTTGTCAATACTTATGACATTACTTTTTATTCCTTTTTTTGTGGCAAATTGTGCAATCCATTCCGCTGCATGTTTTGCATTTCCGGTTCCTGAAAAATAATAAACAACAAGGTTTTCGTATTTTAGTTTTTCCATATTGTTGTATTATTTATTGAACGCTAAAATCTGCTCAATTAAATTAATAATTACTTCTTCTGCAATATTAATTAATTTTCTTTTTATAAGCATAATAAGAATAATACATCACAGCAATTGCAATTGCCAATGAGATGATAGCAATTAAGAAAGTGCCTGTAAATCCGATTATTTCGTAAAAAAATACTCCAAGCAAAGGTGCAAACATTGCCCGAACTGAAGTTAATGACAGGTGAACTGATTGATAAGTGCCTGCATCTTCGTTTTTACAAAAATAGGCTGAGCCGATAAACCAAAGCAAACTCATTGTTGCCGCAAAAATTCCATAAAAAAGATAGGCAGGAATGAGTAGAAGATAAATTTTTATTCCAAAAACATCAAAATGATATGGGTAATATTCAGTTAAAGATAAAAATAAAAGATAGAGTAGGAGGCAGGCGAAAGTTATTGCAGCATATTTTCTCGGATCAATTTTTCCGAGTATTTTTCCCGACAAAGGAAGTAAAATTATTGCAATAATATTGTAGGCATTTTTATAAAATGCAAAACTTGAGTAATTTAAATTTAGTATTTTTTCAAAAAAGATTGTAATCACGGCTGTAGTTACCATGAATGCAAAGCCGTAAAACATAAATCCCAGCTCGAAATCGCGATAAGGCCGGTTACTTTTCAAAATCCTAAACATTTCTAAAACAGATTTTTTCACTGAAGTCCAAAACTTTTGTTTAATAGCTTCGGTGGTATTAATAACACAGTCGATTTTTGATAACAGAAAAAGTGAAAAAATGCCAAGAATTGCAACAACAGGAAACACATAGATGAAAACAAAGTTATTAGCATCGAGAAGAATACCATAGATTAAAGTGGCAATCAGAGTGATAATTTTATTAACAGAAGTTGCATAACCGAATAATTTCCCAAAATTTTTATGCTCGTATTTGTTTTTTAGAAAAAGATTAATTGTGGGATAGATTATCGGATTTCCAAAATAATAAACCAAAAAGATCAAAAGAAAAATGTAATGATAAACAGAATTTCCGGAAATAGCTTCGGCATTGTTTGGAAAAAATGCAAGGCAAATTAATGGCAATCGTGTATAAATTGCCACAAGCCTTAAAAGTTTTCGTTTATTTTTAAAACGCTTCAGGAATTCGTTAAAGAAAACGAGGAAAATGAAAACCAGCATGCTGAACTGGAATAACACTCCAAGCTGATAGTTTGAGCCTTGAAGGCTTTTTATAAAAACAAACTCATTCAGAGCTAATACTCCAAGAATTATACCCTCAATAGCGGAATAAGCAATGTGTATTTTAAAGGTTTGTTTTTCTTTTACGTTAAGATTTAAATTCCCGATACCTTTAAATAGCATTGTGCAGATATTTTATATTTTGATTCTGAAAATCGAATTAGAAAAATCAATACAAAATTCTTTAATCATATCTCTTACTTTAACGAATTCTTCGTAAACTTCAGTTTCACTTCCTTCTGCCTGAGCCGGATCGGGAAATGAGTGATGGATGATTTTAGTTTGTGCCGGAAAATGTGGACACAACTCTTTGGCTTTATCACAAACACTTATTAAATAATCGAAAACAATATCTTTATATTCAGAAACATTATTAGAAGTATGATTTGAAATGTCAATACCATCGTCCATCATAGCTTTTATTGTTAATGGATTAAGACCATGAGCTTCAATTCCTGCACTATAAACCAGTGCTTTGTCTTTTAAGAAATTATTTAAGTAAGCTTGCATCATCTGGCTACGGCATGAATTTCCAGTACATAAAACCAATATTGTTTTCATGCCGCTAATTTATGCACTAATATCCTAACTCATCAATAAGTTTTTTGACTTTTTCCAAATCAATATTTTTACCTTCTAATTTTACTTTTGATTTTGCCAGATTAACCTCAACATTTGAAATTCCTTCGGTTTTTAAAAGGATTTTTTCAACGGCTTCTTTACAATGATTGCAACTCATGCCTTTAACGGTGATTGAAATTATATCTTTGTCTGTTATTTTTGTATTTTTCGTTATATTATATTTTTTAATTAAACCATTAATTAATAAAACTGTAAGCATGATGGTGGAAGCAATTTTAACCCATTCCGGAATCAAATGTTTATGGTGCATTATTTGAATATTATCGATAAAAAAATCTTTTGGGAAGAAGTTATCAATTAATAAACCAAAGAAAAATGCTCCAATTATTATTGACATCAAATATGCAAAGACAGTAGTTTTTCCGAGTGATTTACTTAAAACCGTAATTGTTGCAGCATTTGTAGCCGGTCCTGCCATTAAAAAAACAAGAGCAGCCCCTGGTGATAATCCTTTTAAAATTAAAACAGCGGCTATTGGAACTGAAGCTGTTGCACAAACATATAAGGGAATAGATGCAAACAAAACAATTATCATGCTTAGAAGTTCATTACCAATAAACCTCAAGAAAAAATCATCGGGAAGGGTAATCGAAATTAATGCTGCAATGGCAAGTCCTATTATAAGCCACTTTGCAATATCTTGCAAAAAAACAACAAAAGCATAGTTTAACATTTTGAAAAACTTATTATTGTTTTTCTCTTGTTTTTTGATTGTTTCGCATGAACAATCTGAGTTTTTTTGTAATCTATTTCTTTTCTTATCAATTAAGTTTGCCAATAAACCGCCGAATATACCGCTAAATAAAGCAACAATCGGGCGAAGAATTGCAAATGGTAATCCAAGAAGTGAGTAGGTTACAAGTATGGAGTCGATACCGGTTTGAGGTGTTGATATCAAAAAAGAAACTGTTGCTCCCTTCGATGAGCCTTCTTTGTAAAACGATATTCCTGTAGGTATAACACCACATGAGCATAATGGTAGGGGTATTCCGAATAATGAAGCTAAAACAACAGATTTGAGATTCCTTTTCCCGAGATATTTATTTATTGCTTGTTTTTTGATGTAGATATGTAGGATTCCGGCAAACAGAAAGCCTAATAAAAGGTAGGGCGACATTTCGTTTGTTAACGAAAATAATTCATTGAAAAAGAGTTTAATATACGTCATTAATTTTAAATTTCAGTATTATGACTTCTATATTCAACCGATCGATTACACTTCATATTAAAATTTATCTATAAGTTAAAGTGAAGTATAAATATTTTATTAACGTAACTGGATAATACCACAACATTTTCGGACCTGACCACTTCATAATCAATATGATTTACTCGCGGTTTTTCTCATTAAAGCAATGAATTTTACAGCTTGAGCAAACAGGTTTGTTAAATTTATAAAAGCAATTACTAATTCTTAAAATTGAATAATTATAAAGATCGGAGCAATCATTACACAATTGTTTTTCTGAGTTATGATGAGATTTACAAAACAAACGTATCATTTTGTAAACTGTATTTTTCTCCCAA
>Ga0222665_1000667_pt1 | contig 19080 bp, 8 predicted proteins | sample AntAcemetagen653_FD_179853 | JGI IMG/M metagenome (GOLD analysis project Ga0222665, IMG submission 179853) | Saline water microbial communities from Ace Lake, Antarctica - #653 | ecosystem: Environmental > Aquatic > Non-marine Saline and Alkaline > Saline | place: Antarctica: Ace Lake | collected...
CGATGGAATTGAAGTTCAAAATTTTAATATTACTTTCTTAGACCCTTACGGTGATGCTTATGTAGAGGATGTATTTCCCGAAGGTGATGGAGAATATAGTATTATAGAAATTGAATTCGTTACTACTGTTACTCAAATCTATTCATTGCAAAATGGTTATCAATTTATTTCTTCAAGAGTAATTCCTGAAAACCAAAATATTTTGGATATATGCGATGATATTTTAGATAATCTTGATTTTATTAGAAATACTACAGGCCTTATGCTTAGAAAGATTGGGCAAATATGGGTTAATGGTATCGGAGACTGGATAACCACTGAAGGTTATCTACTCAGAATGAACGGTAGTGATATGTTTGAAATTAAAGGAATTGAAATAGATCCTACAAATCCAATTCTGGTTGTAGTAGGATTTCAGTTTATAAGCTATTTCCCTGAAAATCCAATGAATGCTTTGCTTGCTTTTGAATCTATTATTGGTGATGATCTTGATTTTATTAGAAATTCGGATGGCACCATGATTAGAAAAATTGGCCCTACATGGATAAACGGTATTGGTGATGCTATGCCTGGCGAGGGCTATCTTGTTAAGATGTTTGCCGCCGGTGAAATCATTTATCCTGCATCAGCTAAATCAAGCAACAAAATTACTACTGCTCCAATACACTTTCCTTTCGAAGGGGGAAATGCCGCCGATCCGGTTTACACAATTTATGTTGAAGGATTGAAAATTGGTAATGAAATTGCTGTGTTTAATGATGAAAAACTTGCCGGTGCAGCTGTTGTAGTTTCTGATAATATTTTTGAAAATGCCATTCCTATTTTTAGTAATCTTTATGAAGCCGGTAACAAAGCAATAATAAAAGTTTGGAATAAAAACGAGAATAAGGAATATGTTTTAAGTGATTATAAATTTTCAAATCCTTATGGGAATGCATGGGTGGATGATGTTTTTCCTACAGAAGACGGAGAATATAGTTTACTGCATTTTTCAGCAACAGGAGTTTCGGATGAAAATGAAATGGATCAGAATATTTCAATTTATCCAAATCCAACAACCGGAATAATAACCATCGGAAACCTTGGAGGTTTTCAAAACCTCCAAGGTTTTGAAATTAATGATATTACCGGAAAGATTGTTTTTCAAACTTGTCCGTATGGATCAAAAATCGACAATCAGAATTCAAACATGGAAATTGATTTGAGCGATCTAAGGAGTGGAGTTTATTTTATTCGTATTAAGGGAAAGAATTTTAATAAAGTTGAAAAAATTGTGATTCAATAGTGTTTTTGCCGCTATATAAATGGGCTAAAAAATTAACCGCAAAGAACGCAAAAGTACGCAAAAATTTAGCGTATTTTGGCGTGTTTTGCGGTTAATAAGTCATTCAATCATTCAATCATTCAATTAAAATCATCCTTTTAGTTTCAATAAATATTTTTCCGAAACTTTCTATTTTAATTTTATAATAATAAATTCCGGGAGTGAGATCATTACAATTAAATTCAAGAGAATGTTTTCCTTCTTCACAATTCCTGTCAATTAAAACTGAAATAACTTCTCCGAAAGTATTTAATAATGAAAAGCTGACATGTCCGGGATTTTTCAAGCCAAAGTCAATTCTTGTGGTTTTTTTAAACGGATTAGGATAATTATTTCCAAGAAAATTGCCTGTAAAATTAATATCTTCATTAATTCCAACATAATCAAATTCCGCAATGCTGTATTCACCGTCGGTTTCAGGAAAAAAATCGTTTATATAGGCATCACCATAGGGATTTGCAAAAACAACATCAATAATTGATTCCTTGGCTTCGCTGATATCCCAAAATTTAAAAGTTAGAGGATTTCCCGCTTCATAACCTATACCTGAATCTAATGTACTCCAAACCGTAAGGTCGTTACTAAGTTCTATATTTGAATTTATCATTAACGAACCGACAAGCTTCTCACCATCAAACAAGGCAACTTCATCACCAATTTCAACGTTTTCGGGTTTTTCAAAATAAATGGTCCAGACAGGCTCAAGTGCATTGCCTTGAACATTGCTGAAATGAATAGTTTGGGGTGATTTGTTTTGAGATAATAATCTTTCACTTGTTTCCGGATAAACTAAAGTATCGGGTTCAAACATGCTTATCAAAAAACCTTCACCGGGTGAACAAGCAACGAATCCGGGTGCCCAATCCTTCCCAATTTTTCTTATCTCTTTTCCTTCGGAATTCCTGATAAAGTCCAATGAATCAGAAAATATGCTTGAAAATGCTTCATATGAAATTAAAACATCTTTTGGGTAATAACTGCATAACTGATATCCGGCATTTAATGGAATCGGAGTGTCGTTACAAATTTCACATCCTACAATATTAATGTGGTCTTCATAAAACATTTTGAAAAGATATGAGTCGGAACTAACCCATTCCCCAATATTATTTACCCAAAACGGGCCTACTTTTTGGACCGAATAATTTGATACATCTTTAACAAAACTAAGATTTCCGTTCAAATTATTACTTAGAACCGAAAGCATGTTTTCATTGCTTGGCGAGATATTAGAGGATGAAATTTGGTACCCGGTGTTTAGTTGAACAAATTGAGTGGAAGGCGTTTGAAAATGTAATTCAACAAGGCTGTATTGTGCATCGCCATCGGGGAAAACATCTCCGCAAAAAGCATCGCCATAAGGATTGCTAAAAACTACCTCAAAGCATGAAGCTTCAGTTTGCTCATCTTCATCCCAGCATTTCAAATAATATTTGTTTCCGATTGTATAGCCGGGAACCATAGTAAAATCTTTCAGAAAAATTGTTTTCCAAATAATAAAATCATTTTCAAATATATTTTCAGGAGTGCAAACCTGCTCCAGGTTAAAAACTCCGACTATGGTGTCGTTATTTGTAATTGCAATTGCATCACCGGGTTCAAGGTCAACACCATTTAAAGTGATTGATGAAATATACATTGTCCATATAAAATCAATGAAATAACCTCCGTAAAATTCAAAATGAGGTTGCATCATTGGGGTAGCACACTTTGTATTTGATGGAATGGATTCGCTTTGGTCAGGAAAAATTTGAGTAATATTATAACAATATTCCCATAGAGGGATCAAATTTGAATCAACATATTCCATTTCGGTTAAATTTTCCGCTACGAGAGTTCCGTCATCGAAATAAACATTAAAATAATAGGATGTAAAATTCAATTCTATACAACTATATTTCCCTGCACCATCTGGGAAAACTTCTCCCATCCACGCATCTCCAAAAGGATCAAAAAATGTATATTCAAAATCAATAGATTCAATTCCGGTTTCACTTCCGTTTTTCCAACATTTGAATTTCAGGCTATCACCGGAAGTATAACCTGTTTCGCCTCCATAAAGTACGCTAAAAGCATATAAATCATTTTCGAACATATTATCGGGCGTGCAAACTTGCTGCAAATGATAAACTCCGACAAGCGAATCATTATCGAAAATGGCAATTTCATCATTTGGCCTTAAACTTACGCCGTCAAGGTAAGCTCCACAAATGAAAATGATCCAATAATTATTGTTAGTGTCGCCTCCCTGAAATTCAAAATGTTCACCACCCGGGTTTTCAAATAATACAGGATCCCATGTTAAAGTAACTTTTTCAACACCGGCTTCTGCTTTAATAAGATAAGGGGCAGGGGGGGAGAGAGGCTCGGAACAATAAATATTTGATGGTGGTGATTCTTCGCCGCCTTCAAGTATTTGGGTTACATAATAACAATATTCTTCCCCAACTATTAGAGAGGTATCAGTATAATAAGAATCTTCAATATTTTCAGCAATTAAAGCTCCATTTTCATAATAAATATTAAAAATTCCTTCCTCAGGTTCCCAAAATATTGTAATCTCCTCAATTCCAGGTATTGCATCTATAATTATTGGTGCCATTGGAGGTAAGGGAATATTACACAAAACATTTGAAGGTAATGATTCCTCACCATTGCTTAAAATTTGTGTTACATAATAACAGTATTCAATTTCAGGATCTAAACCTGTGTCCGTAAAGGATGGGCCTCCAACATTTTCGGCAACTAAATCTCCGCTTTCGTAATAAACATTAAAAAAGAATGAAACAAAATCAATTTCAACAATGCTGTAACTATTTGCCTCGGGAGGGAAAAATGCTTCAACCCATGCACCACCATAAGGGTCGGAAAAACTTATGTCGAATTTTGAAAACTCCTGGCCTTCGCTATCATCCCAGCATTTAAAAGAAATAGGATTTCCTGGGGTATAACCTGGACCTGAAATAAGTTCGCTATAAGCTATCAAGGGATTGGATAAAAAATTCTGAGGTGTTAAAATTTCGGTAAGAGTAAAAGCCCCAACCAAAATATTCCCATCAAAAATTCCAATTTCATCATTTGGTTCAAGGTCAACTTCATCGATAAATGCTGATGACAAATAAATTGTCCAGCTTGGAAAATTTGAATTTCCTCCTTCAAAATTAAAATGCCCGTCGCTGCTTTGCTGAATTGACTCCCACACTATTGTTATTTCTTCGTTTCCCTGAATTGTTTCAACTAAAACCGGAGTAAGAATATGCAATTTTATATCGCAGATTGTTGTTTCGTCAGGTAATACAATTACATTCTTTTTTGTTTTCGAGAAATATCCGTTGGCTTCAACCATCAAATTGTAATCTCCGATTGGGATTTCGTTTAACAAATATTCGCCCTGGGAATTACTTATAGTTGAATATGGTTTGTTTTCGATTGTAATACTTGCATTTACAATAGGTTCACCGGTAATTGTATCGGAAATAATTCCTGCAATTGAACCTTTTGGAGTATAGAAATTGATTATCGGAATGCTGTATTTATTTTCTCCTTCCGGGAAAGTATTTTCAGTCCATGCTCCGCCATAAGGATCAGTATAAATAATTTCAAATTCATCAATTTCTATTTCATCCTCAGCTTTCCAGCATTTGAAAGTGACGTTATTTCCGGGGGAATATCCCTGATTTCCATTATTTAATAGTTGCCAAGCTATTAATACATTAGCAAAAGCGTTTTCCGGAGTGCATTCCTGAGTGAGGGTAAATAAGCCAACCATATCTTCTCCATCGAAAACAGCAATTTCATCGTTTTCAGACAAATCAATATTGTTTAAACTTGCTCCAGCAAAATACATTGTGTAAAAAGGAGCTTCGGGATTTCCTCCAGGGAAATCAAAATGTTGAGCATGTAAGTTTGTGATAGTAAAAAGGAATAGAAAACTTAAATAATATGTGGTTTTTTTCATTATAAATGCATAGTTTTGTTAAAAGATTATGTAGGGCGATTTATTCTTTAATCCATTTTCCTGATTGATTATTATCATTATCAGAAGAAATTTGATAAAAATATAATCCTTCAGGTATTGATGTTGTGTTTATTTTCAAACTACCGGAATTAACGCCCGTAATGAATATTTTATTTCCGAACAGATCAAATAATGAAAAGCTAAAATGATCATCTGTTTTAGTATTTTTGATTATAATATTATTTTTACCGGGATTAGGAAATACCTCGAAGAAATTTCCTTTAGAAAAAATTAAATCATCATCAATTGAAGTTATTAAACCATTACCGAATAAATCAGTTTTAACAAGTCTTGCACTCGAGCCGAAACCTGCAAAATAGTATCCCGAATTATTATTGATAAGCAAATCATAAGCACAGTTACGACCCTCTTCGCTATTTATATGCCATTCCTCGATTCCGTCATTATCTGTTTTTGAATAAAAGAATGCAGGGCTCCAGTTTGGTGAGGATAATGGGATTATATAGCCGCAAATAATGAATCCGCCATCATGTGTTTGCTTAATACTATATGCTTCGTCAGTTCTTGGAAGTCCCGAAAAAGTAGTTTGAAAAAGGTTGTTTGTTGTATCGAATTTCCATAAAATAATATCTATGCTATTTTCCGTTGGATTTAAACCATCTCCAATTATTGCATGATTGCCATCGGCACAAATAATTATTTTTTTGCCTTCACTATATTCAATTTCCGAAAAATATTCTGACTGTAGATTACCCAATGTATCTGTTTCTAATAGGAACATTTTGTCAGGGTTATCAATATATCCAAAAAAATCAAAAAATTTGGTAGTAGTACCGGTAATCAAATAATTTCCGTGATCGTTTTGTATAATTGAATTTGCTCGTGAGTTAATATCTGTAAGGAATTCTTTCCTCCATAAAAATGTTCCGTTTGTATCTAATGCCATTATGGTTGTTTTCGTAAAATAACTACCATTTATTTCTTCATAATAATTAGTGCTCCCAACAGCAAGCAGTTTTCCGTTATCAACAATCAAATCATTTACCCATCCGATGTTTTCAAAATGTTTTGAAAAAATTGTATCTCCGTCATTGTTTAACTTCAGTAATACGCAATCGTTTGTAATTTCTTCTTGTTTGTTGTTTAGTTTATTATTAATAGGAACAGGTAATAAAGGATTAAAACAGAAAGAATAATAACTATTTTCCGATAGCTTTGCAAGTGTATGCGTTATGAGTTGATAAGAATCAGGAAAATTATAAGTATAAGACCATAATTTGTTTCCATTCGTATCAATTTTCATAAATCCGGGTGAGTACTGACACCAGCCATATTCATCATATCCGGCAAGATACAGCTTGCTATTTTCCGTTTGTAATACTTTTATGAAATAACCGTCATTATTTCCTGTGTATGAATAATTATAATCCCATGTTAAAGGTTGTGAACATAATTCTGTAAACATAAGGAATTGTAGCAGTAACAAAAATAAATACAAACTATTAGGTTTCATTTTAAGTTTAATTTAAGTTTAACAGATTCATGCCAAAGATACTTAAAAAAGACAAAATTAATATGAAATATAAGAAGAATTTTAAAGTAATCTTTTTCTTCTGAATCTCAATTTATTTTATTTGCGGCTCCATCCAATCCAGGTATTTTTTATCATCTTCATAAAATACATGCTAATTTTTACAAAAAACAAACCAAGAATAAGGGTAAATAATTTTTATTTGTTGTAAAAAAAAACTTTTTTTTATGTTAATAAAAAAAAATATTATATTTGTAATGGAAAAAAACAGGAAAACAATTCTAATAAGAAAATTAAAGAATTGTTTTTCAGGCTCCGAAACAGGAGAATAGGGTTTGCAGAAATAAATGGCAAAACAAAGCCAATGGTATCAAACTCAGGAATCTGCAACCTAAGGCAGTAAGAAATTTCGGAGTCTGTTGTGTACTGGATAAATAAAAAATTATATATATGATCCGTAGCAATTAATTAATATTAAATTGGGGAATAAAGGAAATATAGGAAATAAGCAGTAAACTTCAGCTATTATCCATTACATTTTTGCCTTTTTCCCTTTAAAACAAAAAATTATGAAAAATCTTTACACAATTTCGTTAATGATGATAATTCTTCTATTATCATCAAATGTGGTTTTTCCACAAGTGAAAACAGGCCATTTTAATTTTGAAGGTGGTGATCCAAGCTCTCATCTATGGACGATCTACCTTAGTGAAGCGACAATAAATGGTATTGATATGGAATCAGGTGATGAAATCGCAATTTTCGATGGAGAAACTATGGTTGGAGTTTATACTTTAGAGCAGATTTGTAACCCCAATAATGCTTTTGACAACGATTTAACAGCTTTTAGTGAACTTATTTCAGGGCCTGGTTATACGCCAGGAAATCCGGTTTTATTAAAATGTTGGGATGAAAGTGAACAAGTGGAAACTGATTTATTTGAAGTATATTTTTATGATAACTTTGGTACTTGGCCGGGAAATGTATTTCCTCCGGATCCTGGTGGATATTGTATGGCAATAATGAATTTTTATATAGGAGGCAGTATTGATGGAATAGTCAAAAATGCTTTGTCAAATGAAGTAATTGAGGGTGCAATAGTGAAAATTGAAGGTACATCTCTCCAAGCAGTTACATCAAGCGATGGAAAATATTTAATTGAAGATATTATACCCATAACTTATAATATTACTTCAAATGCAAGTTGGTTTTATCCTCAAACAAAGTTTGCTCAGCAAGTAATTTCAGGAGAAACAATTATTATAGATTTTGAATTAGAACCGATTATTTATAGCCAAACATATAATATTGAAAACGGTTTTCAATTTATTTCTTCACAAATTATGCTTGAAAATCCGGATATGATGGAGGTGGTTTCAGATATTTTAACAGAAGATTTGCATTATATCAGAAATTCAAATGGCTTAATGTTGAGAAAAATAGGGCCAAACTGGATTAATAGTATTGGTGATTGGATAGAAACAGAGGGATATTTGGTGAAATATAACGGAACCGGCCAATTTTCAATTAGTGGTGAAATAATTTCCCCGACAACAGCAATTAATTTAAAAGCAGGATTTCAGTTTGTAAGTTATTTACCTGTTTATGAAATGGATGCGATGGATGCTTTTGCCTCAATAATTGGTGAAAATCTTTTGTATATCAGAAATTCTGATGGGGAAATGTTACAAAAAATCGGACCGAATTGGGTTAATGGAATTGGAAATTCTGTTCCGGGCCAGGCTTATCTTATTAAAATGAATTCTGATGATATTTTAATATATCCCGCAAGCTTTCCTTGCGGACAGCTATTTACTGATTCTCGTGACGGTCAGGTTTACAATACCACTCAAATAGGAGGCCAATGCTGGATGGCAGAAAATTTGAATATCGGGACAATGATCAATAGCAGTATTAATCCGGCAAATAATAGTGAAATTGAAAAATATTGTTATGAGGATGATCCTGCAAACTGTAATGAATATGGCGGTTTATATCAATGGGATGAAATGATGGACTATTCAACAATTTTGTGTTCACCGGGAATTTGCCCCATTGGTTGGTGCATTCCCAGTATTGAGGATATAGCAACGCTAAGCGATTTTCTTGGAGGAGAAGATATTGCAGGGGGTGAAATGAAGGAAGTCGGAACAATACACTGGAATCCACCAAATGCAGGAGCAACAAATTCAAGTGGTTTTACTGCTCTTCCGGGAGGATATATTATTTCATCAGAATATTTCTATTTGGGTTCAGGTTGCCGTCTTTGGTCATCAAGCGAAACAGATAATATTTATGCATCTTATGGCTATTTAAATTATAATAGTTCATATTTTTACTACCTAAGCTATTTTGAAAAGACACACGGGTATTCTGTGCGTTGCATTCGGGAATAAATGATTGAATTATTGGAAAATTAAAAACATAATGAATGTTTTCATACAAATAATAATGAATTTGAAAATAATGAAAATAGGGAAATAAAGAAAATAGGGGCCATGTATTTATACCATTTAAAAACAAAAGATTATGAAAAACCTTTACAAAATTTCGTTATTGATGATGATTCTACTCTTATCATCAAATGTGGTTTTTCCACAAGCAAAAACAGGCCATTTTAATTTCGAAGGTGGTGATCCAAGCTCACCTGTTTTGGCGATATATATAAGTGAGGCGACATTAAATAGTGATGATATGGTGGCAGGGGATGAAATCGCTGTTTTCGATGGAGAAACTATGGTTGGAGCTTTTACTTTAGATCAGGTTTGTACTTCCAATAACCAATTTGATAACGAATTAATAGCTTTTAGTGAACTTCTTTCAGGACCTGGTTATACGCCCGGAAATCCGGTGTTATTAAAATGTTGGGATGAAAGTGAGCAAGTGGAAACTGCATTATTTGAAGCAAGTTTTTTTGATTTTTTTGGTATTTGGCCTGAAAATGTATTTCCTCCGGATGATGGTGATTATTGTCAGGCTATTATGAATTTTTATATTGGAGGCACTATTGGAGGAACAGTTAAAAGTGTTTTATCTAATGAAGTAGTTGAGGGTGCAATAGTGAAAATTGAAGGCACATCTCTCCAGGCAGTTACATCAAGCGATGGAAAATATTTTATTGAAGATGTTATACCCATAACTTATAATATTACTGCAAATGCAAGTATGTTTAATCCTCAAACAAAATTTGCACAGCAGGTTATTTCCGATGAAACTATTATTGTAGATTTTGATTTAGAGCCGATTATTTATAGCCAAACCTATAATATAGAAAGTGGCTTTCAATTTATTTCTTCACAAATTATACTTGAAAATCCGGATATGATGGAGGTGGTTTCAGATATTTTAACAGAAGATTTGCATTATATCAGAAATTCAAATGGCTTAATGTTAAGAAAAATAGGGCCAAACTGGATCAATGGAATTGGTGATTGGATAGAAACAGAGGGATATTTGGTGAAATATAACGGAACCGGCCAATTTTCAATTAGCGGTGAAATAATTTCCCCGACAACAGCAATTAATTTAAAAGCAGGATTTCAGTTTGTTAGTTATTTACCGGTTTTTGAAATGGATGCGATGGATGCTTTTGCCTCAATAATTGGTGAAAATCTTTTGTATATAAGAAATTCTGATGGGGAAATGTTGCAAAAAATCGGACCGAATTGGGTTAATGGAATTGGAAATTCTGTCCCGGGCCAAGCATATCTTATTAAAATAAATTCTGATGATATTTTAATATATCCCGCAAGCTTTGCTTGTGGACAACCATTTACTGATTCTCGTGACGGGCAGGTTTATAATACCGCTCAAATAGGAGAACAATGCTGGATGGCAGAAAATTTAAATATCGGGACAATGATCAACAGCAGTATTGATCCGACAAATAATGGTGAAATTGAAAAATATTGTTATGAGGATGTTCCTGCAAACTGTGATGAATATGGCGGTTTATATCAATGGGATGAAATGATGGACTATTCAACAATTTTGTGTTCACCTGGAATTTGCCCAATTGGTTGGTGCATTCCCAGTATTGAAGATATAGCAACACTTAGCGATTTTCTTGGAGGAGAAGATATTGCAGGTGGTAAATTGAAGGAAGTCGGAACAATACACTGGAATCCACCAAATGCAGGAGCAACAAATTCAAGTGGTTTTACCGGCGTTCCGGGAGGATATATTATTTCATCAGAATATTTCTATTTGGGTTCAGGTTGCCGTCTTTGGTCATCAAGCGAAACAGATAATATTTATGCATCTTATGGCTATTTAAATTATAATAGTTCATATTTTTACTACCTAAGCTATTTTGAAAAGACACACGGGTATTCAGTACGTTGTATAAGAGAGTAATTCTGTGGTTTTTTGAAAATCTTAATTGCTTGATATTATTAAGAAACCAAAGCATAAACAGCTTGTAATTCAAAAAATTTAAAGTAAAGAAAGAGTGAATAATTTTATATTTATTTCCAAATTAAAAGGTAAAAATTCCTGCAATTTCATTGCTTTACTTTAGTTTCTATAAATTTTGGGTCAAATATCGAATACTGATTAACGAATTTTGAATAATGAAGTATTCAAAATTCCTTGTTTGTTATTCGAAATTCAAATTGGAATTTTAATCCTTACTCAAACCTATGGATTTTAAATTCATAGTGGTTTAATATTTTTAAGTCGTTCTAAAATAATTTTACAAACCTTGTCTCAAAAGGCTTAAAAACAAGTTTAGAAATTAAAGCTTGTAAATCATATTCAAGAGCATTAACAACTGAAACTTTATTATACTTATTATTCTTTAATATTTCGTTAATTTCAATCTCAGTTGATTTTCCTGAAGTCTCGCGTAAAAGCAAAATCACACCATTTCCATCAATTGAAGGTTTAGCATTGATAAGGAGAATGTTTGGAAAGTTAATTTTAAGTAAAGAATTAGTTGAAAGTAATTCTTCATTATTTCCGGCCGGGAGAACTCGTGTTAGAAAAGGAATCCGTGAACCCCAGGCAAACCTTGTTGCTTCTGAATTACTTTCATTATCAGATGAAGTGATATAATAACTCCATTTTAATTCTCCCTCCTGGCTTGCCAAAAAATTTGTCGTCCAATAATTATTTAAAACCCAAGAGAAAATATAAGGTTTTTCGGGATTGGAATAATAACTGAACTTACCCATATTTAATCCGCCAAGTTGAACTAAGGGAATTTCTTCACTTCCAAAAATTATTTGATTTTCATTATTTTTCACACAAGCGAAGTTTTGGATCACATTCCAGTCAGATGATGTTCCCGGAAGCTGATCTCTGCCCGGTTTAATAACTCCTCCTTGTCCTTCAAAAAATAATTCGCCATCAGGAAGCCTAAATGGGAAAGCTATATAAACTGCTTCCGGTTCAAAAACAGGAAGTTTATACATATCGTATAAAAATTCAATTCTTTTTTCTTTTTTGTAAAGGCGTATTTCGAGATTTACGCCATGTGAATCGGCACAAATAGGCGATTCTCCATGAATGAATAAGCTTTTCCAAATGGGGCCATCAACAACAGATTTAATTTCAATGTTTTCTAATGTTGACCGCTCGGCTTTTTCAAGTCTCAATTGCTCTATTTGTTGGCGGTTTGATAATTCCTCATAAATAAATTGCCCGATTTGCCATTTGCAAGATGTATCCGATAATTCCATTTGCAAGATTTTATCAAAAAGGCTGTTTACTGCCCCTGTGTTTTCATCTATTTCTAAACTATAATATTCATTTTCAAAAACACCAGAAAAATCCTTAATTTCAGGAAGCTTTCTGTTTTCCTGAAACACTTCAATTCTATAACTTTTATATCCGAATGCCGGAATGTTTTCAGCCCAAATGCCCCAATAAGTTCCATCTTCGCGACTTTGAAATGATTGTGCTAAAATTTCATTATTATTTTCATCCACGATCCTGAATTTCTTATTTACGGGTAAAATCTCATGATCGATATATACCTCAACTAATCCTGAACGTTGCCAATTAAGGGTGTTAAAAACACTTATTACAGGCACATCGGTTTTGTTAATAAAAGGCTGAATAAAACCCATAGCTTTTTCTTTCAGTAATGCCGATTTTTTTACTGCTTCCCAAACATAGGCTGACTTTTCGGCCCATTGTATCATTGTGTTTTCGCATCTCGGATCTGTAATACTCTCGGCAGCAGAATATGTATGTTCGTCATAAAATAAAAGGTCATCCATAATTTCTTCAATATCTTTATTTATTTCTGAGGGTAATTCGGCACCTGAGAGTTTTGCCATCGAAAGCAAACCTTGATTAGCAATCAATTCGGCATGAGTTTTTCGTGAAGCTCCTGCTTCGCGGCAAGCCGATCCTGCACCATCGGTCCACCAATCGGGCCATGCGGCTCTAAATATCGGAAGTTCGGCAGAATGGTTTTTTTCAATGCTTTTCATAAATTCATTTGCCGTAGCAATTTTTATTTGAGGCCATTCATATTTATTGTTCCACCGTTTTACTAACTCACAGGCTGTAAGTGCCGGAGGTGAATTATCAGTAACATAACCGGAGTATTGTAAAGAAATGCAATTAAAAGGGTATTCCTTTTCATTCAATTCATCAAGGTAATTTAACAGATTAGATTCAAAAAATTCGAGGTTTTTAGTATGAATTCCGAGTTTATTTCCTTGCATATAATGCTCGCCCCGAAAAGCAAGAATGCGTTTTCCTGAGGGCGATTCCCACCAAAAAGTTGTGGGCTTATCGAAAGGCAATAAGGCGCGATGGCTATGTTCGCCCATTATCAAATATTTAATACCTATATCACTAAAATATTCTGCCAAGGCCCATCCGATTCCATTAACATCATTTTGCATTACGGTTTCTACCTTTAAGCCATTTTCTCTGAATGTTCTTATAGGTTGAAGTTGTGCTGCAAGCGAGGTTTCATCTAATAATTCCGACATATTAAAAAACATCCCCGTTACTTCAATTCTTCCCTCATTTACACGTTTTCTTAATCTTTCAATTTGTTCAGGCGGCCTGCTTTTAAGGTATTCCCTTACTGCCCACGAAGCTTCACAGGTCCAGCGGAATTTGGAATTTTCGGGATAATTATCCGTGAGATCACAGAAATCGAGAGCGTAATCAATGAACCTTAAATGTTCGGGAAGTATCTCGGTTTGCGGGCGTGTATAACCAATATCAGTATGAGTATGTTGGACAAAATATATCATCCATTCTTTAATCGGTTTAAGCTTAACAGGCAATTCGACTACCTGATTTCCTCCAATTTTAACTTTTACTAAATATTCGGTTTGAGTTTTTACCTCAGGAATATTAATCGTAAATGAGTTATTACCGGGAACAAGTTTAACAGTTTTGTTAAGAAAATCATCAATAATAATTCCCCCTTCAATATTGTCGTCAAGAATCACAATGCTAAATCTTAGGCTATGAAAGGGTTTGTTATTCATTTTAATTAGAACCGGATCTTGTTTTATCTCAATTTTTTCTAAAACTTGAGTTTTAAAAGTCATATACCATGAGTTGCTGTTTTTGTTATCTCCCGAAATCAGAATTTTAGCAGCCTCTCCCGGTATAATAAATGATGTTGGGACTTTCAAACTTGCGAAACCCATAAAATCGCCATACTTATCCGTCATAGTCGATCGAAATAAAAGTTCCGAACCGGCTTTTCCCTTTACTTTCCAAACTTTATCTTCATTGCTTTTCGGGTTCGAGAATGTGAGTATTTTTTTTTCATTAATGAATAAGTCAAATTCGTGGCTATCAACATTAACATCAATTCCGAACATCCAGATAAATGTGAGAAAATCATCGTTATAATTCTTTGGAATTGTTTCGGTTTCCCATTCTATTGAGTTGTAAAGTTCATTTGCCCGCACCAAAAGCGAAGTTTTAACATCAGGTAGAGGAGAATGATAATTTAATTCATTGCCACTTATGGTTTTCTCATAAGCCTGAAAATAAGTAAGTTTGTTTTGTTGTGAAAAAGTCAAAGATTGAAATAATAAAATTATGATTGTGAAAAGGAAATTTAATTTCATTGCTAATTAATTATGATTATGGGTGTGCAAATTATAAAAATACTTTTGTTTAGGAGGATTTTTTGGTTGATATTTTTTTATTTAATACACGAGAAGCACTCTGTCGATTCCAGAGTTTTGACCATATTAAAAATTCTGGTTTAATAATTCCCCTGAATCAGGGTTATCAATTTGCAAGTATAAGTATTCTGATGTAACCCGAGAATTTATTCAACTGTGAGTATTTTTAAAATTCGTTTGGCAAGGTTTTCATTAATTTCCTTATGGCGAGGAACCGGTTGAGATATTTTGCTTGTTTGATTTTGATACCAATCATGTTTTCCTCCATGCCGAATAAGGATACAATTGGCTTTTTCAAGTTTCCTAATCAGGTCTCTTCTTTTCATTAAAATAAAATTAATTTGTCTTTACCTGATTTTTTAGGCTACTTCAAGTTCGCCTATTTTTCGGGAATTTGGGATTGTGCCACTACTTAATTCAAAAAAAACATCCTTAAGGTTTTCTTTTAATTCTTCAAAAGTTTCGCCCTGTGTCCAATAATCCGGATACTCATTTAAATATCCAATCCACATATTTTCATCTTGCCAAAATACAAACTTCCTGGTATTCATTTTTTCAATTTTTTACAAATTTAATGAAATTATTAAAAATGTCATTGCCAAATTCCCAAAAAGCTAAATTTTATTTTTTGCAGCAAAAGTTGTAATGTTATATTTGCAAAACAATACCCGGGGGATGAGGGTATATAAATTTTTTTAATTTCTCCAAAACTCTTTCAATATCTTGCTATAGTTCTTCATTCGTGATTCTAATAATTCTTAATCCTAAATTCTTTAACTCAAATTCCCTGTTTTTATCTCTTTCTCTTACATCTTCTTCCTTATGTATTCCACCATCAACTTCAATCACTAATGTTTTTTCATGGCAATAAAAGTCAACAATAAATTGAGCAACCGGATGTTGTCGGCGGAATTTTAATCCTTCAAACTGTCGATTCCGAAGTTTTGACCATAATAAAACTTCTGCCGGCGTTTGCTTTCGCCGCAATTCTTTGGCTCTTTCAAAAGTTACGGGTTTTGCTCCGTAATGATATATATGATTTGTTGTTCTTTTTAATTTAGCCATATTTTAATAACCTCACCCCCAACCCCTCTCCTATAGGAGAGGGGAGCGTACTTTCTTGATTTTTGTTTATTTAATTCACTTTAACAAAAGTAAAAAAAAAATTGCAAACAAAATAATACTACTTTATGCAAGTGCGCTCCCCTTCTCCTCGAAGGAGAAGGGGCCGGGGGATGAGGTTATTTCGTGTTTATTTATTAAAAATTCTTGTTCTATAAAAAACTACATAAAAAAAGTATTATATTTGACCCTTCAATTCAATATATGAAAAACCTGCACAAAATATTTATTTTACTCTTGATGTTACTCTCATCAACTGTAACTTTCCCGCAAAAAGGCAAAATTTATAATGGAAAAGATATTGCACCAGCCTTATTAAGTGCCACTGCGGGCATTGAAGAAGTAAGGCTTGAATGGAAAGCAATACCCGAAAACGGCAAAACAAATCAAACCAATTTCGGAATTGAAGATGAACATTGGACCATAAATGGTAATCCCATTGGAGATACATGGACTATTTTTATAAAAAGTGCAAGATTTGATGGAATAGATATGGAAGCAGGCGATGAAATTGCAATTTTTGATGGTGATTTAGCAGTTGGCGCTTTCAATTTAACTGAAGTTTGCACACCGGAGAATCAATTTAGTAATAAAATTATTGCATTCGAATTATTAGCGTTTGAACCGGGTTACGCTGTCGGGAGTGAGTTTATATTTAAAGCTTATAATAAAAACGAACATACTGAATCAATCGGTTTTGAATTTACATTCTATAATCCCTGGGGAGACTTATATACAGGTGATGTTTTCCCTTTTGGAAATCGTCCGCTTAGCCTTACCACATTGGAATTTACTAGCGGATTATATATACCTGAATTTAATGTCTATTATGAAGATGGCACATTAGTAGCTGCAGAAGTTGAACGGACATCTTATGCTGATAAGTACTTATTTGCGGGACAGGAATATTCATACTATATAACACAGATTTTGGAAAGCGGTATTGAATCCAATCCTTCAAAAGTATTATGTGCAACACCCATTCAACAGCCTTTCGGATCGATTGACGGTGAAATCACTAACGGATTTGGCTCTCTAAAAGGAGCAATAATTACCATAGAAGGCTCGGAATATACTGCAACAAGCAATAAATACGGTAAATATTTTATTAAGGATGTGGAACCCGGTGTATATCATATTAAAGCAAGTGCTGAAGGATATAAAACAGAAATACAATATTATAGGGAAGTTATAGCAGGCGAAACAACAAAAGCAGATTTTACATTAAGCGGATTACAAACATATACACTTAAAATGGGTTATCAATTTGTATCATCACGGCTTATTCAGGAAAATGCAGATATGCTTGATATGCTTGAAAACAATTTAAACGATAATCTTAGCTTTGTAAGAAACACAGCAGGCCAAACGTTAACAAAAATCGGTTCAAATTGGGTAAACAATATTGGAGATTGGGTTATAAGCGAAGGATATTTATTTAAGATGAATAATGATGATGAACTAACAATAAAAGGATTTCCTATCGACCCTCAAACTCCAATTAATTTAACAGAAGGTTATCAAATGATATCATATTTACAGCTACGGCCCAATAATGCACTTGAATTGTTTGAGGGAATATTGAATAACCTTAATTTTATTAGAAACACCGAAGGGGATATGCTTAGGAAAATAGGGCCTGAATGGATAAACAGTATAGGTGATATTCAGCCCGGAGAAGCTTTGCTCGTAAAAATGTATGCAAACGATGTTTTAATATATCCGGCAATATTCAAAAGCTGTGGCGATCCATTCACCGATACACGTAACGGAGAGGTTTACAATACCGTAATAATTGGCGAACAATGCTGGATGGCCGAAAACCTTAATATAGGTGAAATGATAAATGGCATTGAGGAAATGACAGACAATGGCATAATTGAAAAATATTGCTATAACGACAGTATATTAAATTGTGATACCTACGGAGGATTATACCAATGGGACGAAATGATGCAATACACAATCGATACTGCACGACAAGGTATTTGCCCTGCAGGCTGGCATTTGCCTACTGATTATGAATGGAAAATATTAGAAGGCAATGTTGATAGCCGGTATGGGGTAGGCGATCCCGAATGGGATAATGATGGATCAAGGGGTTACAATGCAGGTTTTAATTTGAAATCAATACTTGGTTGGGCTATTCATGGTAACGGTTCCGACGCTTACGAGTTTACCGCAAAATCCGGTGGTATGAGGTTCTATAATGAAGATTTCAAGAATAAAGGTTACACCGCAAGCTTTTGGTCGTCTAATGGGTTCAATTATTATAAAGCATGGCATCGGAGCTGTTCTTCTGATATGGATGTTTTTCGTTACGGATGGGAAAAAGAAATTGGTTTATCAATACGTTGCCTTAAGGATAGTCTTATAAGAAAGCTTCCTTTTCCGCCATCCTCTCCATATCCTGAAGATGGGGCAGAAAACCATTCTATTCTTCATGATATTTCATGGTAATGCACCGACCCCGAAGGCGATTCTCTAAGCTATTATATTTATTTTGGCTTCGTAGATTCTCTAACCTGTGTATCTACAGGCAATCAGAAACAACTTTCGATCCCGGAACATTGAAATATAACAAGCAATACTTTTGGAAAATTATAGCCCGCGACATTCATAACGATACAACCGAAGGGCCTCTTTGGAGTTTTATTACCGAAGAGCCGGGGCCATGGCAATGCGGTGATCAGTTTTATGATCCCCGTAATGGAGAAATGTACAATACTACTTTAATCGGTTGGCAATGCTGGATGGCCGAAAACCTGAATATAGGAAAAATGATAAACGGTAATGAAGAAATGACTAACAACGGAATTATTGAAAAATATTGTTATGACAACGATACTTTAAATTGCGATGAATTTGGCGGACTATATCAATGGTTCGAAATGATGCAATATAATGCTATGTCCGGCACACAAGGCATTTGTCCCGAAGGTTGGCATATTCCAACCGATGATGAATGGAAAATATTGGAAGGCACGGTTGACAGCCAATACCCGGTTGG